>OGCL01002630.1_pt1 | contig 12106 bp, 5 predicted proteins | sample 1570041 | NCBI WGS metagenome assembly OGCL01 (sample SAMN06266162, study PRJEB24511) | hot springs metagenome | isolation source: Hot spring water | place: South Africa: Limpopo | collected 2015-06-22 | reverse complement strand
CATCGAGCCGCGCCGCGGCCGCGTCGGCGAGCCGCTGCTCGTCCGCTACGAGCTCCGCAATCCATCGCGGTTCATCCCGATCTACGACGTGCACATCGACGAATCCGCGCGCGTCCCGCGTCCTCCCGGCGCGCCCGCGCTCGAGGTCGTGGCCACCGGGCCCACCCTGGTGGGCGACAACCGCATCAACGCCCAAGAGGCCGCCGCCGGCTTCCCCCTGACGGGTTCCTATACCGCCCCGGTGGCGCAGCTCGCCCTATGGGTGATCGACGCCGCCAACAATCGTTTCGATTTCACCCCCACCCTCAACAACGGGCGCTGGACGCAAAATGTCCCCGCCAGCGTGGCCCTGCAGCTGGCCGATGGTCCCCTGACCGTCCATGTGCGGGTGGTGGATGCCGCCGCCAACGAGGCCACGGTCAACAAGGGCCTCACCAAGGACGCCCTGGCCCCCACCATCGACTTCGGACAGCCTTTGCAGAGCGATGCCAATCCGCAAAATAACTACATCGACCCCGCGGAGGTCACCGCCGATAGCGGGTGGTGGGTCAATGGCGTCACCAACGCGGAGGCGGGTCAGACCGTTACCCTGATCGGCGAATCCCTAGCCGGCGGCAATCAGGCCACTTATACGGCGACGGTGGCGGTCGGAACCGCCCCGCGCGCTTGGTCGGCCAAGCTCTCCGCCATCCACGCCAATCAGCTGATGGCGGGGGACATCCGGCTGCGCGCCCGGGTATCCGACGTGGCGGGCAATCCGAGCCAGGAAAAGGAGCGCGTCCTCTACAAGCCCGGCGACGTGGCCATCAACCGGCCGGTGGCCGGGGACGGCTGGATCAACAAGCAAGAGGCCGAGACCAGCGGCATCACCGTCACCGGCACCGTCTCGGCGGCCCCAGGCACCCCGCTGTTATTGACCGTCAGCGATGCCGGGGGGGTCAGCCAGCAGTTCACCCCCACCGTTGCGGGCGCCAACTGGACGCAGTTTCTGAGCAGCAACGGCCTGCGTTGGTTCGCCGACGGCGACATCCGCATCCGCATCCAAAGCAATCCCCCCAATGCCACCCCGGGCATGGACGAGACCGTGGTGCGCAAGGATACCAGTGCGCCCACCATCACCATCAACAACCCGGTGGCTGGCGACAACTGGATCAATAAGGAAGAAAACGACGCCCCCAACGGGGTGGTCATCAGCGGTACCGCCGCCGATGCCGGCTCCGGCGTGGAGGGACGACAGGTGCAGGTCACCGTCACCAGCGGCAACGTGAACTATGTGCTGGGTGGCGTGGTGGCCAATGGCGTCTGGCAGGTGAATCTCGGCCAGGCCCAGGTGAACGGGTTGCCGCAGGGGGCCTTCAACATCCAGGCCCAGGTGGCGGACCATGCGGGCAATCAGATCGCGGCCACCAAGAATGATGTAAAGAAGGATACCCTGCCGCCCACCATCGGCTTCGCGGCCATCCTGCTGGGGGATCTCAACGGCGACCAGATCATTAATATCGAGGAGCGCAAACCGACCGGCTTTATCGTCAACGGGACCGCCAGTGGGGCGGCCTCGGGCAAGATCATCCTGACCTCCAAGGACATCCCCATCCCGCCGGCCACCGAGCCCCATTTGGTGGTGCGGGAGGACATTCCCATCGTCAACAGCGCCTGGCAGGTGGCCCTGTTGCCGGACGAGTTGAATCAACTGAACGACGGCCAGCTCATCCTCATCGCGGAACTGCGGGACGACGCCGGCAATAAGACCGAGGTCACCAAGAACAACCTGTTCAAGGATACGGTACGTCCCGAGATCGCCATCGCGGACAAGGTGGCGGGCGACGCCAATCAGGACAACCGCATCAACCAGGCGGAGAACGACGGAACCTTCACCATTAACGGTACGGCGATCGGCGCCGAGCCCGGCCAGCAGGTCACCGTCGAGGTGAAGGACGATGTGGGCGTAACCGTCTATGTCAACGGCCTGGTGACGGGAACCCTGGAGGCCGGAACCTGGCAGGTGGATCTGACCAAGGCCCAAGTGGATTCGCTGAACGATGGCATTGACAACATCAAGGTCAAGGTGTGGGTGAGCGACCGCGCCGGGAATGTCTCGGACAAGGCGGTTGCCGCGGCCAACAAGACCCTGACCAAGATGACCGGCGGCGTGGTGGTGAGCGTGGCCAACACCCTGCTGGGCGACGACAACGGCGACGCGGTGAAAGATGGCACCGACGGGGACAACATCATCAACTCCGTCGAAATCGCCCGTCCCGGCGGCTTCCTGATTAACGGAACCGTGACCGGCGTCGGCGCGGCGGTGCCGGTGGGCTCCGAGGTCAAGGTGTCCCTGAGCGACGACAAGGGACAAAGCTACAAGATCCTCAATAAGCTCACCACCGTGCAGGCCAACGGCCAATGGTCCGTGGCCATACCCCAGGCGGAGATGGAGCAGCTGGTGGATAGCCTGCTGGTGAATAACGAATTGGATAAAAACATCCACATCCGCGCCCAGGTGAAGGACGTGGCGGAGAATGTCGCCACCGGGGGCAAGTTCCTCTCCAAGGACACCGCCGCCCCCACCATCCTGCTGACCAAGCCCCTCAAGGGCGATATTAACCAGGATGGCATCATCACCGCCGGCGAGATCGATAACCTGGCGCAATCCTTCGCCATGAACGGACTCACCACCGGGGTGGAGACCGGGCAGGAGTTGATCCTGGAGGTGAGCGACATCTCAACCCCGCCCAAGAAGGTCGCCAAAAAGACCCTGGTGAATGGTGGAACCTGGGAGGTGATCCTCACCAAGACCGAGATCCTGGGGCTGGAGGATGGTCCGCTGACCATCAAGGTCAGCAGCGCGGACAAGGCAGGCAATCCCGGTCAGATCATCGACAATACGGTGATCAAGGACACCACCCTGCCCACCATTGCCATCAAGACCAGTTTGGCGGGGGACACCAACAAGGACAACATCATCAGTCGCACGGAGGCCGAGGCGGCGGGCGGCTTTGTGGTTGACGGAACCACCACCGGCGTCGAGCCCGGCCAGTTGGTGACCCTGGAGATGAAGGATCTGGCCGGTCATCTGGCGCCCCTGAAGAGCGTGGCGGTGACCGGTACGGTAACCGCCGGGCTTTGGGGGGCGGCCTTTAGCGCGGCCGAAATCGGCCTGCTGGACGAGGGGGTGAACAACATCACCCTCAAGGCCACGGTCAAGGACGCGGCGGGCAATAACGCCACCCCGGCCACCAAGATCCTCGGCAAACTGACCAGCACCTCGCCCCTGGCGAGCATCACCTCGGGTTCGCCCAATGGCAACTACACCGCCGGGCAGACGGTGAACATCACCGCCACTATGTTGACCGATGTGGAAACCGGCTCCAAGATGGATGTCACCCTCAACACCGGCGCGGTGGTCACCCTCACCGCGGGGGCCAAGGGCAAGAATCTGATGGGCAACTATCAGGTGGGTCTTGACGAAAAGATCGCCGATCTGGATGTGATCGCCATCACTAATGTGGTAGTGACCGACATCGCCGGCAATCAGATCAACAGCCTGAATATCCCGCTGGGCTTCAACCTGGGCAACAACAAGGACATCGCCATCTACAAGGCACAGTTGCGGGCCTCCATCGTGCGTGTGGCGACTACCGATTGCACGCTTACCGAGACCTGCCAGATCGGCGACAAGGTGCAATTTAAGGCCAAGGTATGGAATGCCGGCCCGAGCGGTCTGGCGACCCAATCCGCGGCGGTGAGTTTCCCGTTGGAAGGGGTGGGGGATACCGACATCCTGTCCGCCACGCAATTCGGCAACGCCCGCTGGAGCTATACCAAGGCCGTGCTCGGGCCCCGCTATGTCTCCTTGCCGGCGGACGCCGCGGGGAATACCCACTATGTGGAATTCCTCATCGGAGGGACCACCTTGGCGGCGGAGAATATGACCGCCGCGGTGGACATCCTTTACGATGGGGACATCAACAACGTGAAGCTGTTCGAGAGAACCCAAAGCGACGCCGTGTCCAAGACCACCGAGTGGAAGAGCAAGCCGGATGCCGCCAATGGCGTTAACTGGTCTGGCTACATGGGCTACCGGGCGGAATACTGGGCGCCCCTGCGGGTGCCGGCCTGGATCGCCATTAAGGACGGCAGTCACGCCCTGATTTGCGGCGCCATGGCCATCAACTGGAATACCGCCACCACCGGGTACATCGAGGTGAACACCGCCATGTGCATGAACAAACTGAGCGGTGTCACTCCAGTGCCGGGCGCCACGCACTTCGTCAACGGCGGTCTGCACCTCTATTGCACCACCCGTTATCCGGACGCCCAGCGCGGTACGGTGTGGGTGTGGGGCAACTGCATCAAGGGCGAATTCGCCCAGGATCGGGAGGATCCGGACCTGGACGGCATCCCGAACATCTACGACAACGCCCCGTTGGTGGCGTCCGGGACCGAATGCGCGCCCATCAACGGCGAGGCCAATATCATCAACAAGCTCTACACCAGCCCCGCGACCTGCTCGGCCACCGCCCTGATTGCCGCGGGAAGGAACGTGAGCACCGGCAGCACCAGCGTCACCTATAACGCGCCCAGGGTCGTGTTGTTGGAAGGATTCCGGGCGCCCAGGGGCAGCGTCTTCCGCGCCAAGGCAGGCCCGGTGGCCAGACCCGAGGTGGCGTCCAGAGATGCAGCCGAGGCGGTGGTTGCGGAGGCGGGCGAGCCGGTGCAAGTCGCCGCCAGCGCGGGTGCGATGCAAAACGCACCGGTGCTGCCGGCGCGCAGGCTCGGCTGGGCCGACCTGCCGGCGGGGCTGCGCGGTCTGTTGGCCGAACAGCCGGACGAGTTGGCGGAGGCCTTCGCCGACGCCGCGGGCAGCCGCATCCTATTGACCACCCGCGCGGCCCTGACGGGCACGGATAGCAACGGTCTCAGCGACGTGTATCTCTACGACATGCAAAGCGGCGACCTGCGGCTGTTGAGCGCCAACGCCCTGGGGTTGGCGGGCAACGGCGCCTCCATGCAGGCGCGCATGGACGGTGGCGGCAACTATGTGGTGTTCGCCTCCAACGCCTCCGACCTGACCCAAGACGACCACAATGGGGCGACGGACATCTACCTCTATGATCTCTCGGCCATGCGTCTGGTGCGGATTAGCGCCGGCCAGCCGGCCGCGGCGGCGCAGCATCCGGCCATCGCCTCCGAGCGACCGCTGGTGCTCTATGACCAGGCGGATGCGGAAGGGGTGCGCAGCGTCTATGGCTTCGACTACAACTGGCCGTCCGCTGGCGCCTCGGTGCTGGCCGCGGGCGACGATACCCACCACCCAGCGGTGAGCGCCGATGGTCGCTACCTCGCCTATGTGCAAGAGAGCACCGAGGGTTGCCGCCTGGGGGCCAGGGATCTGTGGAAAGGGGTGATCGGCCAGGTCGCCTGTCCCGCCGGACTGGAGGCCGCGGAGTTCAGTCTGAACTTCAGCGACGACGGCAGCGGCCTCACCTGGCTGCCCGCCGGGGCGCCTGCCGGGGTTCAGGTAGAGAACCCCGCCTGGGTCCACTAGGCTAGCCCCACCGCAAAAGGCCCGCCCGCTAAAGGCGGGCTTTTTGCTTGGGGATGTACTATATTTGTGAGGATAATCAGCCACCGAGCCTTGCGTGCCTTCGTGCAGGAGCATCCGCAGGCCGAAGCGCCCTTGCAGGGCCGGCGAAGGGTGATCGAGAAGAACCACTTTGCTAATTGGGCTGCATTGAAGGCGGTTTTTAATTCCGTCGATAAGGTTGGCGAGTTGGTCGTGTTCGATATCGGTGGAAACAAATATCGCCTCGTCGCGTATATTCGCTTTGAGAAGCAGATTCTTTACGTCAAAGCGGTTTTGACCCATCGAGATTACGAAAAAGGCGGATGGAGATCATGAATGCCAAGGTTGAATTGAAACATCTGGTACCGGCATGGGAGACCTTTCGTAAGGCTACCGATATCGCGCCGATTCGGGACGAAGCCCATTACGACCGTATGGTCCGATTGCTGGAAGCCCTTCTCGACAAGACGGCGGGAGACGAAACCCACCCCCTCATGGGATTGGTGGATATTGTTGGCGATCTGATAGAAGACTACGAGACCACTGCCCATTCACCTTCGGAAGCGACGGGCCTACAGGCGCTGCGGTTTCTCATGGAACAGCAGGGGGTAGGGCCGGACGGGTTGCCCGAGGTTGGCGATTCCAAGGTCGTCGGCGAGGTGCTCGCGGGCCAGCGGGATCTTGACCTGCCGCAACTCAGGGCACTCGGAAAACGATTTGGCGTTGCGCCGGGGACTTTTGTCTAACGTAGTACTAGCTCGTCGCACCGCTCCGCGGTGTGACGGGTCGGCCTTGATCCTCATTCCGACCGGGGTAGCCTGGAGTCCAAAAGCGAAGCTTTTGGACACGGCAAAAGCTACGCGCTTGGCGCTAAGCTTTTGCACTCCAGCCTCACAGGTGGCCGGAACAATGATCGACGGGTCTTAAAGGCGCTCCTGCGCCGAGAGACGGGTTGGCCGCGGCGCGGGAGCGCTGCTAGATCGGTCTCACCGCAGGAGCGGTGGAACTAGCTATAACCAAGGGGAATTCATCCATGAAAACTGCCTATGCGCATTTCATCCACCCATTTCGCCAAGAGGCGCGGGATCCATTGCTGCTCGGGCGCATTTGGCGGCAGGGCAGGGGATTCAAGGAGTGGCTGGTTGCCGGATGCCTGCTCCTTTGCGCGGGGCTGTTTGCCGGCCAATCGGCGCAGGGGGCCATGTTGCAGGTGGATTATGCCGGGGGGTGGGGTGCTGGTCCCTATTCCAAGGTGAGGTTGAGCGGCCAGTATGCCTATGTGGCCAACTGTGCCGGGGTCGATATCCTGGATCTGAGCAACCCTGCCGCTCCGGTATTGGCGGGCGCCCTGCATACCCCAGGTTGCGCGCGCGACGTGGCGGTCGCCGAGGGCGTGGTCTATGTGGCCGATGGGGAGGCCGGCTTGCTCCTTTACGATATCACCGACCCAGCCGACCCCATCCGGTTGGGGCAGTACAATACATTAGGCTCGGCCTGGGGCGTCGCGGTGAGCGGGGACTATGCCTATGTGGCGGATGGCGCCGCCGGTTTGGTGATTCTTGATGTCCTCGATCCCAGCGCACCAGAACTCAAGGGCGCATACAACACCCCAGGTAACGCCTATGGCCTAGCGGTGGAAAACGGGTTGGCATTCGTCGCCGACGGATCGGGCGGTTTGCTGATACTGGATGTTTCTGACCTCGAAAACCCGACCTTGGTCAAGCGGCATGTCACCACGGATCCGGTTTTTGAGGTGTCGCTACGGGGCGATTACGCCTATTTGGCCAACGATGCCAGCGGTCTTCAAATTATTGATATCTCAACCCCGACGAACCCGAGGTTAGTGGGCGGTTTGGCTACCCCGGGACCGGCAATGGGGATTGCATTAGCGGGGGACTTTGCCTATGTGGCGGACCTTGGCGGTCTTCAGGTCATTGATGTCTCCACTCCCGGCGATCCCAAGGGGATCGGCCAACAACCGATGCATGAATGGGCCGGCGGCGTCGTCGTGGCCGGGGACTATGCCTATGTGACGAATGGGGAGCAAGGTCTTGGGGTGGTGAGTATCGAGGAGCCGTCCCATCCCGCCGAGGTCGAGCGATTCGACCGCTCCGGGACGGCGCGGGGGCTCGCGATAATGGGGGATCGACTCTATTTGGCGGACGGGGGACAGGGATTGCAAATCCTGAATGTCGCAAATCCCCTGGTCGCCAATTTTATCGGGGGTCTCAAGACCCCAAGCTGGGCGACGGATTTGACGGTAAAAGGCAATATCGCCTATCTCGCCGCGGTTGGTGCGGGCGTGGTCTTGGTCGATGTCGGCCAAGGGGCGGCGCCTGTCTTTATGGGTGTCCTGGATACCCCTGGGAGCGCCGAAGGCGTGGCGGCGGGCGATGGCTACCTCTATGTGGCGGATGGCGCCAGCGGCCTTTTGGTGGTGGATGTGCGCGACCCACGGAACCCGCAAATCCTGGAAACCCTTCCAACCTTCGATTCGGCCCTCGGGGTGACGCTTGCCAACGGACGCTTGTATCTGGCCGATAATGTTGGCGGTTTGCTGATCTATGACCTTACGAACCCGGCCTTGCCGGCGTTGGTCGGTCGGTTGAGCGGCCTGGGCAATGTGCGGGGCGTGGCGGTCACGGGGAATCTTGTCTATACGGCGGCGGACAACGGTCTTAAGGTCGTGAACGCAAGCGATACGGCAAACCCGAGCCTCATGGCTACCCTGTTGTTAGGAGGTAATGCGCAACGGGTGAGCTTGGGAGGGGATTATGTCTTTGTCGCCGCCGGGGCCGCGGGCATTTGGATCGTCGATGTCCAAAACCCCTACGCCCCAGCCCTGGCCGGCGGCTATGACTCCCCAGTGGCGAGTAGCGCGGTGATGCCCCTGGGCCGCCACGTCCTAGTGGCGGATGGCGACAACCAATTGGTCGTTTTGGACATCCCCGGCCTCCAACGCACGGTAAACCTGACCGCCTCCACCACCCACGCCTACGAATCCAGCGGCACCCGCATCACCCTCACCGTGACCACCGATCAGCCGGTGGTGGGCGATCAAACCCTGGACCTGTTGTTGACCGGCGCCGGCGTGACCCAGGCGGATTTCTTCGGCGGGGCGCCGACCAGGATCAAGATTCCGAATGGCGCCACCACCGTCTCGGTGACGGTGCAGGTGGCCACGGATAGCGCCCTGGAAGGGTTCGAATACGCCACCTTCACCCTTGCCAATCCAAGCTCTGGATTGGCCATCGGCGAGTTCTTCGACGCTACTGTGATGATCGAGGACTACGCCGATTGCACCGTGGTGGGCGCGGTGGATTTGGCATTGCAGTTGGAATATCCGCCCTCCGCCGCCCTGCGGGCCGGGGAGGTCTATGCGATGGGTTTGAAGGTGGTGAACAACAGCGCCAGCTGCGCCTTGGATGTGAGTCTCAACCTGACCCTGCCGCCCCTGCTCTCCCTGACCTCCACCCCAGGTTGCGTCCCCTGGCCGGGGGGCGACGGCAGCAGTTGCGATGTCGGTGGCATTCCCGCCGGCAGTTTTCGCCGTATTGGGGTGAATGCCAGGATTCCGATTACCGCCTATGGCGCCTACTCCGGCAGCGCCAATGTGTTCAGCCGCAGCCCGGAGGCGGTGCTGACCAATAACCTGGTGCGCTGGGACTTCTATATCCAGCCCAATGACGCCGACCGCGACGGCATCCCCGACTATCAGGACGCGGACGCCGATGGGGATAATCTGCCGGATGATTGGGAACGGGCCAATGGCGTGACCGAGCCGAATCGGGACGACGACGGCGACGGGCTCACCAACTGGCGGGAATATCTGTTGGGAACCAACCCCCGGCGGGCGGATACGGATGGGGATGGCCTGTCTGATGGGGTGGACCCGGACGCCAATAACAACGGCCTGCCGGACGAATGGGAGCGGCGCTATGGTCTGGTGTTGCAAGACAACGCACCCAATGCCGACCCGGATGGCGACGGCCTAACCAATCGGCAAGAGTATCTGCGGGGCACAGACCCGACCAAGACGGACAGCGATGGCGATGGCCTGCCGGACAGCCAGGATCCGGACGCCAATGGCAACCAAATGCTCGATAGTTGGGAGATGCAATACGGTTTCTCCACCGGAAATAGCCCCTTCCAGGGGGGCGCGGAGGATCCGGATGGCGACGGTCTGAGAAATCTCGATGAGTTTCGGACGGGCGGCGATCCGACCAAACCCGATACCGATGGTGATGGCCTGTTGGATGGCTGGGATCCGGTTCCTACCGTCATGGAGGCCAATTATTGCAGTGGCGACCTGGTCATCCTGAGTGGCCGCGTGATCAGGGCTGGCGAGGCCTATTCCTGCAGGGCCGTCCGTATTATCGTTGAAGGGGGAGAGGTGCAGCCCGGCGGGGCGCTGGCCTTGGTGGCGCAACGGGTGGAGATGCGGGGGGCGCGGGTGCGTCCTGGCGGCCGCTTCCATGTGGAGACGCCTTAGCCAAGATGCGAATGACCAAATCCCTGGCCGCCTGGGGCGCGCCGGAGTTTTCGGCAATGCCAATTGTTTTTGATCGTTCCTCTGAGGCCTTTAGGGGTTCCGCCAATGCGAGGGAGGGGGCTTCGCCTGCGCCTTGCTGGTCAATGGCAGATCGCCCTTCTGGCATTCGCCCTACATTCTTCTGGAGCGACAACATGAACGGCAAGCAGGTTATTCAACTGCTCATCCGCAATGGCTTTCGAGAATTGCGTGTGAACGGCAGCCATCATATCCTGTCAAAGGGTTCAGTAAAGGTGACTGTGCCGGCACATGGCGCCGCTGATTTGAAGACCGGAACGCTGAAGACCATCGAAAAGCAGTCTGGGGTAAAGCTGAAATGAACTCGATCCAGTACGCTGCTGTATTTGAAGCCCAGCCGGAAGGCGGCTTTACAGTGACCTTTCCGGATATTCCAGAGGCCATCACCGAGGGCGAGGACCAGGATGCGGCTTTATTCAACGCGGCGGAGGTGCTAACGCTTTGCCTTGAACAGCGCATGTTGGATGGCGATGCCATCCCTGATGCGAGTGCCGTCGAAGGTGGCCATTGGATACAGCCGACCGCGTCTGTGCAGGCGGCATTGTTGTTGCGTAAGGCAAGGGAGCAGCAGGGAAAATCGCTGGCCGATCTGGCGCTTGCGTTGCATACATCGTGGTCGGCGGCGCAACGTCTCGAATTGGCCAATAACAATCCGACGCTGCGCCAACTGGAGCGTGCGGCGGCTGCACTCGGAAAAAGACTGATCATTGAGATGGCTTGAAGGGCCGCGGAATCCGTAGGGGTTCCGTTAATGTGAAGGGGCCTTCACCTGCGCCTTGGTGGTCAATGGCGGATCGCCTTTCGGACATTTGCCTTAGGTGCTGGCCAGCAAGGCGGTATTATTCTCTCTTCAAAAAGGGCTCCTCGTGATCCGACTGACCAAATCCCTGGCCGCCTGGGGTGCCCCGGAGTTTCCGGCGGTGCTCAAACAGGAGATTCAATCGCTAGGTAGCGATGCCTTGCCCTTGCAACAGGGGCTCGCTTGCAGCAGCTATGCCACGGATACGCCGATTCAGGCGTTGATCCTGCGGGTGGAGGATGCGGGGGAGGCGATACGGGTGAAGGCGGGGGTCTTCTATGCGGGGATCATCGCGGGGTGCAGTTGTGCCGACGATCCCACCCCGGTGGAGGAAAATACGGAGTATTGCGAGCTGCGATTGGAGATAAACAAGGCGACCGCCGAGACCACGGTCGCCTTGTGGCAGGAGTAGCCCGAGGCGCTTCGCCGGGCGCGTCTTCGTCCGTGGCGATGAGGGCCAACTCTTCCTCCCACTCTTTCAGGCCGGCTGGCAGGCTCGGCTCGCGCCGCTGCCGCCGGCTATCCTCTCCGGTATGCAGCCCGCCCTTGCGCAGCAAGGGCGAACGCGCCACGAAGTTTCGTATCTTAGGTCGTTTCGTTTTCATCGCTCTTTGATTCTCCAAGAAAATTTGCGCAGCAAATTTTAGACTAGCCTTTCACGCACACCACCTGCTTCAAGGTATGCACCACCTCCACCAGGTCGGACTGGTTGGCCATCACCTGGTCGATGTCCTTGTAGGCGCCGGGTATTTCGTCGATCACCCCGCCGTCCTTGCGGCATTCCACGCCGGCGGTCTGGCGTTCCAGGTCTTGGGTGTTGAACTTGCGCTTGGCGGCGTGGCGGCTCATGCGACGGCCGGCGCCGTGGGAGCAGGAGCAGAAGGACTCGGGGTTGCCCAATCCGCGCACCACATAGCTCTTGGCCCCCATGCTGCCGGGGATGATGACCGGCTGGCCGACGTCGCGACCAAGTTCGAGGACGCGATCGCGGGCGGCGAGCACGACCCGGAGCGGGTCCGCGCCGCAGCCGTCGCGGCCATGGCCGAGCACCTGCGCACCTCGGTCGCCAACGCCGGGCAGGGCACGATCACCTCGAGCGAGACCGATCGCATGGTCGCGCGCGTGCGCGTCGCCGCCGCGGCGCTGCTGGGCGCCACCGCCAGCGGCATCGTCT
>OGCL01002629.1_pt1 | contig 12106 bp, 13 predicted proteins | sample 1570041 | NCBI WGS metagenome assembly OGCL01 (sample SAMN06266162, study PRJEB24511) | hot springs metagenome | isolation source: Hot spring water | place: South Africa: Limpopo | collected 2015-06-22 | reverse complement strand
CTGTGGGGTGCCGGTTTCGTGGTCGTGCTGGCTGGTCTCGCGCTGCTGGTTTCGTCGCAGCAGGGGCGGCTGACGGAAGCGCTCAAGCCGGTGGCCTTTGCCCTGCTCTGGCTGTCCCTCGCGCTGGCCCTGCTTCACGGGCTGAGCCGGCTCAGGCGAGGCCTCGGCACTGTCGCGGCTACACTGCTCGTGGCCGGTGTCGTCGCGGCGGATCTCGGCGCCAACAACGGGCCGAACGAATCGACGGCTTTGGCGCCCGACATCTATGACGTGCTGCGCCCCGACACGCGCAACGAGACGGTTCAGGTTCTGAAGCGGCTGACGGCCCAGCCCGCAGGGTCGCCGCGGCGGGACCGGGTGGAGCTGCTCGGCATGGGCTTCGAATGGCCCAATGCCGGCATGGTCCACGGCTTCGATCACACGCTCGGCTACAACCCGCTGCGCCTCGCCGATTTCTCGGATGCGGTGGGCACGCGCGACACCATCGCCGGGCCGGATCAGCGCAAGTTCACGCCGCTGTTTCCGTCCTATCGCTGCCGCCTCGCCAATCTATTGGGGCTGCGCTACATCGCCTCGCCGCTGCCGATCGAACAAATCGACCACACGCTGCGCGAGGGCGACCTCCGGCTGATCGCGCGCACGAAGGAAGGCTATGTCTACGAGAACCCGCGGGCGCTGCCGCGCGTGCAGTTCGTCGGTGGCTGGGAACTCGCCGATTTCGACGCGATGAAGCAGAGTGGACGCTGGCCCGAGGTCGACCCGCAGCAGGCCGTCCTGCTCGATGCCGAGCCACCGGTCGCCATGCCGGAGGGGCCTGCACAGGTGCGTGCGGACGTCACGGTGAAGCGCTACCAGAACACCGAGGTCGAGATCGAGGTGACGAGTTCGGCCGCCGGCTTCGTCGTGCTGAACGACATCTATCATCCCTGGTGGCGGGCACAGGTGGATGGTGTCGACGCCGACATCCTGAAGGCGAATGTGCTGTTCCGGGCCGTTCAGGTCCCGGCGGGCACGCATCGGGTCCGCTTCAGCTTCCACCCGATCGAAGGGGCCTTTGCGGAGCTGCGCGAGCGCGTCGCCCCGGCCCCGGCCGAGCCGGCGGAGGAACTGCTGCCGCTGCCGCCGCTGAAGGAGGAGCCGCTGGTCGCCGAGGGCGACAGGCTGTTGCCCTCCCTCCTTGCCGCGCCCTCGCAGCAGGTGCGCGATTCACTGCGGCTGGGCACGCCGGCAGCGCCGGCGAGCCGGGACATGGTCTCCTCGGCGCTGGCTCACTGAGCCGCGCCGGGCTTTCGGATCAGGCGCCGGTGTCGCCGACCAGGCCGGCGGCGGTGATGCCCGCCAGCGCCGCAGCCTCGTCATTGTCGGACGTGTCGCCAGAGACGCCGATCGCCCCCAGAAGCGTGCCAGCCGCATCGCGAATCAGCACGCCGCCCGGCACCGGGACGAGCGAGCCGCCGACGGCATGGGTTGCCGCCTCGACGAAATAGGGCCGCTCGAGCGCCATCTTGTGCAGGGCGCGCGAGCCGATGCCCATCGCGACCGCGCCATGGGCCTTGCCGATGGCGATCTCGCCGCGTTTCAGGCTGGTGCCGTCCTGCGCCGTGAAGAGCTTCTGCGCGCCGCGCGCGTCCAGGATCGCGATCGTCAGCGGCTTGAAGCCGGCGCTCTGGGCATGGGCGAGGGCGGTGGTCATGATCGTCTGGGCCTGGGCGAGGGTCAGCATCGGTCTGCTCCGGATGGGAATTGCGCGGCGCTTGTGACAGTGCCCGCGTTCGGAGGAAACCCCTTTGCCCATCGCTGGCCCGAAATGATCTGGCTTCCCGCTACGGCATCCCGGCCGCAAAATCGCACCCGGTCGCCCGAGTGCCTTGAACATGTCACCACTGTTGGGCTTGATGGAGACCCAACGACGGAGGAACGACATGGGCCTGTTCAGCTTCATCAAGGATGCCGGAGCCAAGATCTTCGGCTCGGCCAAGGCGGCGACGCCCGACGCATTGCAGAAGGAACTCGCTGGACACGGGCTCCCCTCCGACGTCGCGATCAGCGTCGATGGCGACAAGGTCAAGGTCTCGGGCAAGGCGATGACCACCGAGGAGGCGGAGAAGATCATCCTCGCGCTCGGCAACACCGCCGGCATCGCCAGTGTCGAATCCGATCTCATCGTCGCCAAGGAGGTGCCGGCCGCGGTGTTCTACACGGTGAAGAAGGGCGATACGCTCTGGAAGATCGCCGAGGAGCACTACGGCAAGGGCCAGGGCGCAAAATACACCGACATCGTGAAGGCGAACACGCCGCCGGTGAAGAACCCCGATTTAATCCAGCCCGGCTGGGTGCTGCGGATTCCGGCGCAGGCCTGAGCGCTTCGCATCGGCTGATGATGACCGCGCCCTCCGGGGCGCGGTTTTTTGCGCGGCACGTCCGCAGGCCAGACGGGGCCTTGACGGATTTGGTTGCGTCGGCAACGATCTCGACGATCCAGAAGCGGGCGGGCCGAAAGGCCCAGACTCGCCGCCGGTCGTGCTAAGGTGAAGACAAGGCCGCGCGCAGGCTCCGGAGGGGGAGCCGCGCCGGGCAACAAACGACATCCTCGGGAGGGAAGTCATGAGGTTCGATCGCCGCCAATGGCTGACGGGGGCCGGCGCTGCCGTCGTCGCCCCGCTGGTTCTGCGAGCCACCCGCGCGAATGCGCAGGAGGTGACGCTGAAGATGCATCACTTCCTGCCGCCGGTCGCCGTCGGCCATGCCAAGTTTCTGAAGCCCTGGGCCGACAAGGTCGCGGCCGAATCCAATGGCCGCATCAAGATCGACATCTTCCCGTCGATGCAGCTGGGCGGCACCCCGCCGCAGCTCTTCGATCAGGCCCGCGACGGCGTCGCCGACCTCGTCTGGACGCTGCCGGGCTATACGCCGGGTCGTTTCACCGGGCTCGAAGCCTTCGAGCTGCCCTTCGTCGCCAACAAGCGCGCGCTGGTGAACTCGCTGGCGCTGACCGAATACGCCCAGCAGAACCTCGCCGCCGAGCTGAAGGACGTGCACCCGATCTGCGTCTGGGCACATGATCACGGGCTGATCCACGCCAACAAGCAGGTCAAGACGATGGAGGACCTCAAGGGCCTCAAGCTGCGCTTTCCGACGCGTCTCGCCGGCGAGGCGCTGAAGGCACTCGGCGCCAACGCCATCGGCATGCCGGTGCCGCAGGTGCCGGAATCGCTGGCGCAGCGCGTCATCGACGGCGCGGTCATTCCCTGGGAGGTGGTGCCCTCGGTGAAGGTGCAGGAACTCGTGAAGTTCCACACCGAGATTCCGGGCTCGCCGACCTTCTATGTCGCGACCTTCATCCTGGCGATGAACAAGGCGAAGTATGAAGCCTTGGCGCCGGACCTGAAGGCGATCATCGACCGCAATTCCGGCGCCGCTGCGGCCGGCATGGCCGGAAAGGTCTGGGACGAGCAGGCCATCGCCGTCTCCGAGATGGTGCGCAAGCGCGGCAACACCATCACCGTGATCGAGGAGGCGGAGGCCGCGCGCTGGCGCAAGACCACCGAGCCGGTCATCGAGGCCTGGATCAAGTCGACCAAGGAGAAGGGCCTCGACGGCGAGAAGCTGCTCGCCAGCGCGAGGGCCGCGCTCGCCAAACACGAAAAGGCGGCCTGACCGGGACGATGGCGCAGGATCGGGGGGAGATTGCGCCATCGGCGTTCGAGCGCGTGGTCCAGAGCGTCGCCCTTCTGGGCGGCGTGCTGCTGATCACGCTCTCGGTGACGGTGGTGATCAGTGTCACGCTGCGCTCCGATTTCGTCGGGGGGGCCGGCGTGCCGGGTGATTTCGAGCTGGTGCAGATGGCGACGGCGCTCGCCGCCTTCTGCTTCCTGCCCTGGTGCCAGCTGCGCCGCGGCAACATCTTCGTCGACACCTTCACACTCAAGCTGCCCGAGCGCTGGCAGCGCCGCATCGATGCGGGCTGGGACATGGTCTATGCGCTGGTGATGGCGCTGATCGCCTGGCGGCTCGCGGTGGGGGCGCGGGCGGCCTTCGGCACCGGCGAAACCAGCATGGTGCTGCTGGTGCCGAGCTATCTGCCGATCGGCTTTTGTGCCGCGCTCGCGCTGCTGGTGTCCGTCTCGGCCATGGTCAGTGCGCGGCGCCTGCTGAGGCAGACAGCGTGAGCGGTTTCGCTATCGCCATCACGGGCTTCGTCGTTCTGCTCGCGCTGATGGCGCTGCGGCTGCCGATCGGGCTCGCCATGATGCTGGTCGGGGGCGTCGGCTACATCCAGCTCAACGGGCTCGACCCGTTCCTGAACTATATCCGCACCACACCCTACCAGATCTTCGCCAATTACACGCTGTCGGTGATCCCGCTCTTCGTGCTGATGGGCGCCTTCGCCGAGCGCTCGGGGCTCGCAGGCGATCTGTTCAAGGCCGCCGCTGCGCTGGTCGGGCACCGGCGCGGCGGGCTCGGCATGGCGGTGATCGGCGCCTGCACCGGCTTCGGGGCGATCTGCGGTTCGGCAGTGGCGACGACCGCGACCTTCTCGCGCGCGGCGCTGCCGGAGCTGCGGCGCTACCGCTACGATCCCGGTTTCTCCTGCGGGGTGATCGCGGTCGGCGGCACGCTGGGCATCCTGATCCCGCCCTCGGTCATCCTGGTCGTCTATGCGATCTCGACCGAGCAGAACATCGCCAAGCTGTTCAAGGCGGCGCTGATCCCGGGCCTGCTGGCGGCTGCCTTCTACTGCGTTACCATCGCGCTGATGAGCCGCCGCCACCCGGACCGGGTTCCGGCGCAGCCGCGCCTCGTGTGGGCCGACCGCGTGCGGCCGCTGCTCGGCATCATCCCGGCGCTGCTGGTCGCGGTCGTCGTCGTCGGTGGCATCTATGGCGGCGTGTTCACGCCGACTGAGGGGGCATCGGTCGGGGCCTTCGTCATGCTCGTCATCGGACTGGTGCGGCGCACGCTGACGCCCGCTGCGGTGCGTCAGGCGATCCTGCAGACCGCCGAGACCTCGGCGATGATCTTCGCGATCCTGCTGGGGGCGGAGGTCTTCAACGCCTTCCTCGCCCTGACCCAGGTGCCGACGGCGGCGGCGGAGATGATCGCTGCCTCCGGCTGGGCGCCCTATACGGTGCTGATCGGCCTGCTGCTGTTCTACATCGTGCTCGGCGGGGTGATGGATGAGCTGGCGATGATCCTGCTGACGCTGCCGGTGTTCTTCCCGATCGTGACCGCGCTCGATTTCGGAATGCCGACGGACGATGTCGCGATCTGGTTCGGCATCCTCGTGCTGATCGTCGTCGGCATCGGCATGACCTGCCCACCGATCGGCCTCAACGTCTTCGTCGTCGCCTCGCTGGCGCGCGACGTGCCCGTGACGCAGATCTATCGCGGCGTGCTGCCCTTCGTCGCGGCCGACATCCTGCGGCTGGGTGTCGTGGTGGCATTTCCCGCGCTCACGCTCTATCTGGTGAAGCTGCTGGAGTGATTGCGCCGGAGCCTGCCCGTGACCGTGAACGATCTCGACATCGACGACATCAAGGCCGGCCTCGCCGACGGCTCCATCCTGATCGTCGATGTCCGCGAGCCGCATGAATTCGCAGCCGGGCATATTCCGGGTTCGGTCTCGCGGCCGCTCTCGCGCTTCGACCCCGCCGACCTGCCCAACGAGCCCGGCAAGAAGCTGGTGCTCTCCTGCGCGGCCGGCGTGCGCTCGCTGCGGGCGCTGGAGTTCGCGCAATCCGCCGGGCTCGACGTCGACAGCCATTATCTGGGGGGCTTCAAGGACTGGGCGATGCGGGGCGAGCCGGTGGAGCAGGGATGAGCCGCAGCGCTCCGTCCAGCCCGCCGATCTTGACGAAAGCTGACGCATGACGATCCAAAACGGTCTCCGCGGCGCACTTTCCGCCGTCCTTCTCGCTGTCGCGCCCGGCGCCGCCGTCGCGCAGGCACCCGCCGCTCCGTCCGCACGCACGGCTCCGGCCCAGGATGCCGAGCTCCAGACGGCGATCGCCAAGTCGAACGCCTATACGGCGCTGATGAACCGCACGCTGCGGGCCATCCAGTCCTGGGAGCGCTATGGCAGCTGGGTCGATCTGAAGAAGGGACCGACCGGCAAGGAGCGCTATATCGGCTACGGGCTCTACAGCCTCTACGACGTTACCGGCGAGATCCGGAAGGCCGAAGAGTTCCTGACGCGGGAGCCGAAGCTGCCGGCGATCGATGCCTCCGTCGCCGCCTACATCAAAGCCTATCAGGAATTGGCGCCCCTGATTACGCGGGCCGAGCGCTACTACGACCGCAAGGATTACCGCGACGACAATCTCGCCGAGGGGCAGAAGCTGCACGGGCTGATGGTGCCCGCGGCGCAGAGCTTCCTCGCCGAGCGCGCTCGGCTGGATGCGCTGATGCGCGACTACAAGAAGGGGCTCGACCAGCGCGAACTCGCCTCGGTCGAGCAGCGCGAAGGGCGCTCCGCCCGCTGGCAGATCCGCAATGTGATGATCAACGCACGGTCCGTGATGGATCAGATGCCCAGCAACGAGAAGCCGATCGTCGATCTGAAGGCTTTCAGCGCCACCGTCGCCGATTACGCCGCCGCAATCCGCGAACTCGACGCGTTCAAGGACAAGAACCCTGGCACGTCGCTGATGATCGACAGCCAGGCCGGGTCCTGGCTCGGCAAACTGCGCGATTTTTCCGACAAGCTCGCCAAGAGCAAGGGCGATGTCCGCCGTGGCGCCGCCAACGACGCCAACTGGATCGTCAACAACTACAACATGATGGTCAGCCTGTCTGAGACCGCGGCGCGGATGCCGCGGTAAGGGCGATGCGCTGCGTGCATCCCCGCGCGCGATCCGGCGGGGCTGACCGCGGCCCGATTCTATTTCAGTGTTTCATTCGACCAATCTGAGGGACTTTCGGCCATGCGCCCCATGAAATTCGGATTCGGACAGCCGGTCCGCCGCGTCGAGGATCAGCGCCTGACCACGGGGGCCGGGCGCTACACGGACGACACCGCCGTCGAGGGGGCTCTGCACGCCTTCGTCCTGCGCTCGCAATACGCCCATGCCACCTTCAAGATCCGCGACAAGGAGACGGCGCGGCGGATGAGGGGCGTCAAGCTCATCCTGACGGGCGAGGACGTCGCCCATCTCGGCGACCTGCCCTGCAAGGGGCTGATCAAGACGGTCTCGGGCGAGCCGGTGAAGCCGCTGCCCGTGCCGGTGCTGCCGACCGACACCGTGCGCCATGTCGGCGAAGCCGTCGCCTTCATTGTCGCCGAGACGCTGGCCCAGGCCCGCGACGCCGCCGAGGCGATCGACATCGAGTGGACGACGCTGCCCTCGGTCACCGGGATCGAGGAGGCGCTCGATCCCAAGGCGCCGCAGATCTGGCCGGACCGGCCGGGCAATGTCGCCTTCGAGGCCGAACAGGGCGACAAGGCGAAGACCGACGCCGCCTTCGCCAAGGCCGACCGCACGGTGGCGGTGACGATCGTCAACAACCGCCTCGCCTCCAACTACATGGAGACGCGGGCCTGCATCGCCGAATACGACAAGGCGACGAAGCGCTGGACGCTGACGCTCGGCAGCCAGGGCAGCCATGGCACGCGCGACATCCTCGCCAAGAACATCCTCAAGGTCGATCCGTCGCGCATCCGCGTGGTGACGCCTGATGTCGGGGGCGGCTTCGGCACCAAGATCTTCATGTATCGCGAATACCCGCTGACCATGGTCGCGGCGGAGAAGCTGAAGCGCCCCGTACGCTGGGTCGCGGACCGGACCGAGCATTTCCTCGCCGACACCCATGGCCGGGCCAATCTCGCCACCGCGACGATGGCGCTCGACAAGCGCGGCAGGTTCATCGGCCTGAAGGTCGATCTCGCGGCCGAGATGGGCGCCTATCTCTCGCAGTACGGGCCCTTCATTCCCTGGGTCGGCACGACGATGACGCCGGGCTGCTACAACATCCCGGCCGTGCATGTGCGCTTCCGCGGCATCCTGACCAACACCATGGCCGTCGACGCCTATCGCGGCGCGGGGCGCCCCGAGGCGGCCTATCTGATCGAGCGGCTGGTCGACGCCATCGCCCGCGAGACGGGCAAGACGCCGGACGCGGTGCGCGCGCTCAACTTCGTCAAGCCGAGCGAGATGCCGCATCAGACCCAGACCGGCCCGGTCTACGATTCCGGCGAGTTCGAGGGCCATATGCGCCGCGCCATGGAGGTGGCGGACTGGAAGGGCTTCAAGACCCGCCTCAAGGCCGCCAACAAGTCCGGCAAGATTCGCGGCATCGGCATGGCCAGCTATATCGAGGCCTGCGGCGGCGGCGGGCCCGAGAGCTCGACCGTGATCCTCGAGAAGGACGGGACCGTCACGGTGCTGATCGGGACGCAGTCGAACGGGCAGGGGCACGAGACGGCCTATTCGCAGCTCGTCTCGCAGCATCTCGACATCCCCATGGACCGCATCCGCGTGATCCAGGGCGACACCGACAAGGTCGAGACCGGCTCCGGCACCGGCGGGTCGCGCTCGATCCCCGTCGGCGGCGCGGCGCTCGACAAGGCGACCTCGATCCTCTCCGACAACCTGAAGCAGCTCGCCTCCGAGAAGCTCGAGGCCGGGATCGGCGACCTCGAGATCGTCGACGGGGCGGTGCGCGTCGTCGGCACCGACAAGGCGCTCGACCTCGCCGCTATCGCGGCACTGCCCGGAGCGACCACCGAGAAGCTGCGCGTCCACCAGAGCTGGCAGCCGCCGGAGGCAACCTATCCGAACGGCACCCATGTCTGCGAGCTGGAGATCGACCCGCAGACCGGCGCGACCGAGATCGTCAACTACGTCGTGGTCGACGATTTCGGCATGACGCTGAACCCGACCATGCTGCAGGGCCAGGTCCATGGCGGCGCGGCGCAGGGCATCGGCCAGGCGCTGATGGAGGAGATCCGCTTCGACTCCTCCGGGCAGATGCTGACGGCGACCTTCATGGATTATGCGCTGCCGCGCGCCATCGACATCCCGAACTTCCATTTCGAGACGCGCAATGTCCGCTGCGTCACGAATGCGCTGGGCGTGAAGGGGGCGGGCGAGGCTGGTGCCATCGGCGCCTGCCCGGCGGTAATGAATGCCATGGTCGATGCGCTGGACCGGGCCGCTGGCATCAAAGCCATCGACATGCCGGCGACGCCGCTGAAGGTGTTCAACGCCCTGAAGGACGCTGGCTACCGGCTCTGACGCAAGGGCAGTCTTGCGTTCGCGCAAGACTGCTCACGCGAATGGCACTTGGCGACGGCGGCCGGATCGGATGATCTGGAACGGTTCCAATCGGCGCCGCCCCGGCGACCGAAGCCTTCAGGGAAGCGCCATGATCCGCACCATCGCCGTCGCCGCCATTCTGGGACTGGGCGTCACCGCCGTCCTTGCCCAGTCGGATCCGATCACCGAACGCCGCAACGCGATGAAGGCCGTCGGTGCGGCGACGCGCGACGGCGCGGCGATTGCCAAGGGCGAGGCGCCCTTCGAGGCCGCGAAGGCTCAGGCCATCGCGAAGGCCTATGTCGACGCGGCCAAGAAGATGCCGGGCCTCTATCCCGACAACAGCAAGACCGGCGGCGAGACCACCGCGGCCCCGAAGATCTGGGAGGACCAGGCCGGCTTCAAGGCCGCTTTCGCCAAATTCGAGACCGATGCCGCCGCGATCGGCACGGCAACCGACGTCGCGAGCTTCCGCACCGCCTTCGGCAATGCGACCAAGAATTGCGGCAGCTGCCACGAGGTCTACCGCATCAAGAAGTGACGCCGGCCGCCGAGGCGGCCGAGGGAGCTTTCCGGCTCCGGTCACGTTGTGCTGACATGCGCGTGCCGCGGCCCTGGCCGCGGCACGTCTTTTCCGTCTTCCGGGGAGTCTCGAGATGCTGCGCCTTCGCCGTCTGCTGGTCACGCTCGTGCTGCTGGCTGCGGTGGGACTGGCCGGCTTCTATCTGCTCACCGACCCGCGCGTGGTCTCGCCGTCGCCCGAGATCGGCACGCTGGGAGCGCCCGACATCGAGAACGGGCGCATCCTCTTCGCCGCGGGCGGCTGCGCCTCCTGCCATGCGACGCCGAACCAGGACGATAAGCTGAGGCTCGGCGGCGGACTCGCGCTGGAGTCGCCTTTCGGAACCTTTCACGCGCCCAACATCTCGCCCCATACGCGCGACGGCATCGGCAATTGGGGCGTTCAGGACTTCGTCGACGCGATGGCGGCTGGGGTCTCGCCGAAAGGCCAGCACTACTACCCGTCGTTCCCCTATACCTCCTACCGGCTGATGCCACCCAAGGCGCTGGCCGATCTCTTCGCCTATATCCGCACGCTCACACCGGTCGAGGGTCTGGCGCCGGCGCATGAACTGCCGTTCCCGTTCAACATCCGCCGCGTGGTCGGCGGCTGGAAGCTGCTGTTCTTCGAGCGCGGCGCCTTCCGGCCCGATCCGACGAAGAGCGAGGAGTGGAATCGCGGCGCCTATCTGGTGAACGGGCCTGGCCATTGCGCCGAGTGCCACTCCAACCGCAATGCGCTGGGCGCCATCATTCCCGCGACGCGCTTCGCCGGCGGGCCGGATCCGGAAGGCAGGGGCTTCGTCCCCAACATCACCCAGACGCCCGAGGCTCTGGGCAAATGGTCCAAAAGCGAAATCGCGGAACTGCTCAAGAGCGGCTTCACGCCGAATTTCGACAGCGTCGGCGGGACGATGGCGGCGGTGGTGCGCAACACGGCGCAACTGCCCGAGGCCGATCGCCAGGCGATGGCGGAGTATCTGAAGTCGCTCCCGGCGGTGCAGGGCCCGCCGCGGCCGGTGAAGACGGGCGGGTGAGGAGGGAGGGCCGCTTCAGGCTTTCTCAGGCCACGAGTCGGGTGATCGCGGAAGTCTCTGCTCGGGATCGACGACCTTCACCCGTGGCGCGTCCTCCTCGTTCCAACGCCAGAGCGCCACACAGCGCCCGCCAGGGGACATGAAGGATGGATAGACGACACCGTCCCATGTCGCGGCTTGCAGGCGCGCGGCGAGCCGATGCGTGGGCGGCACCCTTCCCGCATCGCTGTCAAGACGCCAGGCTGTCTCGTGGATCGCCGTCGTCAGGCCGATGGTCGCGAGGTTTTCCGGCATGGTCAGGTCGAAGAGACGGGCTCCGAAGACCTCCAGCATCGCGATCAGGGCCGGATGCTGGGTCAGGCCCTGATTGTACTCCGCCCAGGCGGTCGACATCTCGCAGGCGGCGTAGAGGCATGGCTGTCCCACGGCGTTCCAGCGCCCGCCATAGCGCGCGGCGCCGTCTCCCGAGAGCGGCTGATAGGACCAGCGTGGCACATAGGCGCGCCACAGGACCCAGTCCGCCGCGGCGCCGGGCTCAGGAATAGACACCCGCGCGGACCGATTCGAGATAGTCCAGAACGCGGTCGCTCTTGCCGTCGCGGACCAGATCATGCGCCGTCTTCCCGCCCCAGCCGGGGAGGGGTTGGTGCTTGAACCAGATCGCCGCACGATCCTCGTCGCCGGCCATCTCGGCCGCCATGGCAATGATCCGCACCAGCGGGCTCAGGGCGGCGTCCACCTTGCGCTGGCCCGACTTCGCCGTGAGCGTGGTGCGGGCGACGCCGATCATCGCGGCCAGATCCGTCAGCGGCAGGCCCAGCTTTTCCGAGACGCGGCGTGCCGAGAGGTAGGGCTGGCCGGCCTCGCGGAAGCTCGTCGCCCTCAGTTCCAGCGCCAGAGTCATGTCGCAAATCCTGCAGCCATTGATCAGTCGATGATCAATATGCGCTCAGCTTGGGGCGGTCACAAGGTTGCCGTGCGGTGCGAGCGGACCAAGGCCTCGATCGCTGACCGAAACCCTGCCTACTCCATCACCGCGGCCTTGAGGATGCAGACCATCATCGCGGTGCCGGGCTCGCTGCCGACGCAGCGGACGATGTGACGGCGGTCGCAGCGATAGCGCAGCGTCTCACCGGCCTTGGCGCGCTGCACGATGTCGCCGACCTCGACCTCGAATTCGCCGGAGGTGACGGAGAGCGACTCGATCGAGCCGCGCTGATGGCCTTCGGAATCGAGTTCGCCGCCGGGCTCCGA
>OGCL01002628.1_pt1 | contig 12108 bp, 9 predicted proteins | sample 1570041 | NCBI WGS metagenome assembly OGCL01 (sample SAMN06266162, study PRJEB24511) | hot springs metagenome | isolation source: Hot spring water | place: South Africa: Limpopo | collected 2015-06-22 | reverse complement strand
GGCTGCAGCCCGCAGCAACGCCGGCATCAGCGCCAGCTCCGCTGCGTCCAGGGGCCGTTCGGCATCATAGGCTGCCACAAAGGCTTGCGCGCGCGCCGGGTCAAGGATGCCCGTGGCCAGGTCGATGCACCAGTCGTTGAGGCACACCGCGATGTCGAACAGCCAGGTGTCGCAGCCCGCAAAGTAGAAATCGAAGAAGCCCGACAGCGTCGGGCCGTCGAACATGACGTTGTCGCGGAACAGATCCGCATGGATCGGGCCGCGTGGCAGGGCGAGGTAGTCAGGCTGCGTGGCGAGGGCCTGCTGAAAGGCCAACTCGTCGTCGATCATCTCTGCCTGCGCGGGATCCAGGTAAGGGCGCACCACCGGCACGGTCTCGGACCACCACGCCAGGCCGCGCAGATTGGGTTGCTCGCGCGGGTAGTCGCGCCCGGCCAGGTGCATGCGCGCGAGCATGGCGCCCACCTGTGCGCAATCTGCAGGAGCAGGTTGCAGCTGGTTGGCACCCCGCAGCCGTGTGACCACCGCAGCAGGCTTGCCCTTCAGGGACAGCAGGATCTCGCCCTGGCCGTCGGGCTGCGGCGCCGGCACGGGAATGCCGCGCTGCGCGAGGTGATCCATCAGGTGTAGGTAGAACGGCAACTGCGCGAAGCTCAGGCGCTCGAACAGGGTCAGCACGTAGCGGCCGCGGTCGGTGTCCACGAAATAGTTGGTGTTCTCGATGCCGGAGGCGCAACCCTGCATTGACTGCAGCGTGCCCAGGTCCAGCGCATTGAGCAGGGTCTGGGCTTCCTGCGGTGAGACGTCGGTGAAAACGGCCATGAGGGGTCGGCGTCGAAGAAGGGGGGAAATCCTGTCAAGTCTGGCATCTGGGGAAAGCTCGGGGTCGCTGTTTCAGCGTAAACCCTCAGCGCCTTCGGGATGCCGAGCGTGAGATTGTAGAAGTCCGTGTGGCAGACTCGGCAAAAATCCGATGCGATGCCCGCCCCAGGCGTTCTGGCACCGCGTTGTCATCTACCGAGGACCGGCCCTTCACCATGAGCAAGACTGTTTCCCGCACCGTTTCGAAACTCGCCGCGGCCCTGCCCGTGGCCCTGGCATTCGCCAGCGCCCCCGGCTTTGCACAGGTCATGCAGCCGCAGTCGGCCCCGATGGGCATCTATGGTGGCATCAACGCCGGCATCGGCGTCTATGAATGGGACTGCGGCACCAGTTGCGGCCGCACCTCGTTCAGCGGCAAGCTCTTTGGCGGCAAGCGCCTGACACCGGGCCTTGCTGCCGAGATCAATTACATGTTCTTCGGTCGGGTGGATAACGCCAACAATGCCGGTCTGGCAGCTCAGACCAACATTGCAGCCGAAGACCGCAAGGTGACTGCACTGACGTTGGGCATCAACTGGGAAGTCGAGTTGCTGCACCACTTCACCAACCACCTGCGCGCCGGTTTTGCCCGTGTCAAGCGTGACCAGGACATCGACCGTCCCGACGGCAGCTTTGAGTCGAGCACGTCTTACCGCACGGCGCCGTATGTGGGCGCGGGGCTGTCGTTCCGGGTGGCGCGAGACATCCGCATGAACACCAGCTTTGACTACATCGTTGATGGTAAGAGCAGCCTGTATCTGTTCTCGGTCGGTGGCTCGATGGAGTTCTGATTCCCTGGCCGTTTGATGCCGCATGATGCCGTTTTCGGGCGGCTGGCGCGCGGCAATTTCACCGCACAATCCGGGGCATGACTGCCCCGGTTTCCATTTCTGAGTCGGCTGATGCCGCCGCGCTGCCCACCTTGTTGCTGGTGGACGGCTCCAGCTACCTGTATCGCGCCTTTCATGCCATGCCCGACCTGCGCGGGCCGAACGGCGAGGCGACCGGGGCGATTCACGGCATGGTCAACATGCTGGGCTGGATCCGTGACCACTTGAACGCCGAGCATGCCGTGTGCGTGTTCGACGCCAAAGGGCCCACCTTCCGCGACGCGTGGTACCCCGAGTACAAGGCGCATCGCCCCCCGATGCCCGATGACCTGCGCAGCCAGATTGACCCCATCCATGAAGTGGTGAAGCTGCTGGGTTGGCCGGTGCTGGAGGTGCCCGGCATTGAAGCGGACGATGCCATTGGCACGCTGGCGCGAGTGGGTGTGGCCTCAGGCCACAAGGTGGTCATTTCAACCGGCGACAAGGACATGGCCCAGCTGGTCAACGGCCGCGTGTCGCTGATCAACACCATGGCCAAGCCGCCCGAGGTGCTGGATGAGGCCGGTGTGCTGGCCAAGTTCGGTGTGCCGCCCGAGCGCATCATCGACTACCTCACGCTGATCGGCGATGCGGTGGACAACGTGCCTGGTGTCGAGAAGGTCGGCCCCAAGACCGCGGCCAAGTGGATTGCCGAGCACGGCTCGCTGGAAGGCGTCATGGCGGCGGCCGCCAGCATCAAGGGCGTGGCCGGCGAGAACCTGCGCAAGGCGCTGGACTGGTTGCCGCAGGGGCGGCGACTCATCACCGTCAAGTGCGATTGCGACCTGACGGGCCATGTGTCTACATGGCCAGGCCTGGATGCCCTGGCCATGAAGGCGCCCGACCTGCCTGGCCTGCTGGATTTCTACACGCGCTTCGGCTTCCGCTCGGCCCGGGCCGAGATCGAGCGCCTGCTCAAGGGCCAGGCCGGCGCGTCGTCGACGGGCGCCCCCGTCACGGTGTCTGGTGCGGCAGTGGCCCCGGGCGGCACGGGTGACCTCTTTGCCGACCCGCCGGCGCCCCACACGTTGCCCGAGGCTGCGTGCGTCACGTCCACCTGCTACGACACCATCCTGACCTGGGCCGATTTCGAGCGCTGGCTCGCGCGCATCCGGGCAGCCGAGCTGGTGGCCTTCGACACCGAGACCGACTCGCTCGAATCGATGCGTGCGCGCATTGTCGGCCTGTCGTTCAGCGACAAGGTGGGCGAAGCCTGCTACATCCCGTTGCGCCACGAAGGGCCGGATGCGCCCGAGCAGTTGCCGCTGGACGAGGTGCTGGCCCGCCTCAAGCCCTGGTTTGAAGACGAGTTGCGGCCCAAGCTGGGCCAGCACATCAAGTACGACACCCACGTGCTGGCCAACCATGGCATCACCGTGCGTGGCTACCGCCACGACACCATGCTCGAGAGCTATGTGCTCGAAGCCCATCGCAAGCACAACCTTGGCGATCTGGCCTTGCGATACGTGGGCCGCGCCGGTCTGAGCTACGAAGATGTGGCCGGCAAGGGCGCCCAGCAGATTCCGTTTGCTCAGGTGGCGGTCGATCGCGCCGCGCAGTACTCGTGCGAGGACAGCGACCTGACCCTGGCCGTGCACCAGGCCCTGTGGCCTCAGTTGCAAGCGGAGCCGGGGCTCAAGGACATCTATGAGCGTTTCGAGATGCCTACCTCACGCGTGTTGCAGCGCATCGAGCGCAACGGCGTGCTGATCGACAAGGCCTTGCTGCAGCAGCAAAGCCATGAACTGGCGCAGCGCATCATGGCGCTGGAGCAGGAGGCCTATGCGCTTGCCGGCCAGCCCTTCAACCTGGCTTCACCCAAGCAACTGGGCGAGATCCTGTTCGTCAAGCAGGGCCTGCCCGTCGTGAAGAAGACGGCCACGGGCGCGCCATCCACCAACGAAGAGGTGCTGGAAAAACTCGCCGAAGATCACCCGCTGCCCGCGCGCATCCTGGAGCACCGTAGTCTGGCCAAGCTCAAGTCCACCTACACGGACAAGCTGCCACTGATGATCAACCCCGATACGGGTCGGGTGCACACCAACTACGCGCAGGCCGTGGCCGTCACCGGGCGGCTGGCCAGCAACGACCCGAACCTGCAGAACATCCCCGTGCGCACGACCGAAGGGCGCCGCATCCGCGAAGCCTTCATTGCGCCGCCGGGGCACGTCATCGTCAGCGCCGACTACTCGCAGATCGAGTTGCGCATCATGGCCCACATCTCGCAGGACGAGAACCTGCTGCGCGCGTTCGCCGACGGCGTCGATGTGCACAAGGCGACTGCCAGCGAGGTGTTCGGCGTGCCGGTGGACGAGGTATCGAGCGAGCAGCGCCGCTATGCCAAGGTCATCAACTTCGGTCTGATCTACGGCATGAGCGGTTTCGGTCTGGCGCAGAACCTGGGTATCGAGCGCAGCGCGGCCAACGCCTACATTGAGCGTTACTTCCAGCGCTTTGCCGGGGTCAAGCGCTACATGGACGACACTCGCGCCCAGGCCAAGGCCCAGGGCTATGTCGAAACGGTGTTCGGTCGCCGTTTGTGGCTGCCTGAGATCAACAGCGGCAACGGCCCCTTGCGAGCCGGGGCTGAGCGCGCCGCCATCAACGCGCCCATGCAGGGCACGGCCGCCGACCTCATCAAGCTGGCCATGGTGGCCGTACAGGACACGCTCGACGCGGAAGGACGCGCTTCTAAGATCATCATGCAGGTGCACGATGAACTGGTGCTGGAAGTGCCCGAGGCCGAGCTGGACTGGGTGAAGGCGGCAGTGCCTCGCATGATGGCCTCGGTGGCCACCTTGCGCGTGCCCCTGCTGGCCGAAGTGGGGGCTGGTCCGAACTGGGAAGCCGCGCATTGACGGCGTGTCACGGAACTGTCATCAATTCGCCAGCTCCAATCGATAAACTCAAAGCGGCCGGCGTCATGCCGGTTTTTCGCTGGTTTTGCTGGGGGATGTGTGCCGTTTTCCGTGGTGTCGCCTGAGGTATCAAGTCTGAAGCTGCTCAGCCGTGAGCAGGCCATTCTGGAGTTCAACCGGCGGGTGCTCGCCCAGGCTCAGCGCGAAGACGTCCCCCTGCTGGAACGCTTGCGCTACATCTGCATCGTCTCGTCCAACCTTGACGAGTTCTTCGAGGTGCGGTTTGCCGACGTGCTGGAGGCTGCCCGCACACGCGGTACCGGCATCGGACCTGACGACATCGCCCAGGCCACCCAACTCGCTCAGGCGCTGGTCGAAGACCAGTACCGCATCTTCAATGACGAGTTGGCCCCCGCCTTGCAGCAAGCCGGCATCTTCATCCTCAATCACGCCGATCGCAACGACGCGCAGCGCGAATGGGTGGCGCGTTTCTTCCGCCGGCAGGTGCAGCCGCTGCTGGTCCCCATCGGGCTGGATCCGTCCCATCCATTCCCCCAGGTCGCCAACAAGTCGCTGAACTTCATCGTGCGGCTGGGTGGCAAGGACGCGTTCGGGCGCGACAACGACATCGCCATCGTGCGCATTCCGCGTGTGCTGCCACGGGTGATCCGCATGCCGGCCGAGCTATCGGGCGGGCAGCAGGCTTTCGTGCTCTTGTCGAGCGTGATCCGGGCCCACCTGGATGAGCTCTTCCCCGGGCGAGACATTGTTGCGTTCTCGCAGTTCCGGCTCACGCGGGATTCGGACATCGAAGTCGACGAAGACGACGTGACCGACCTGCGCCAGGCGCTGCGCACCAAGATGAGCACGCGGCAGTTCGGCCGCGCCGTGCGGCTGGAAGTCGTGCGCTCATGCCCAGCCGATTTGTCGGATTTCTTGCTCGAGCAGTTCGATGTGGATCCGCAGGCCTTGTTCAAGGTGCACGGCCCCGTCAACCTGGTGCGGTTGACGCAGCTGATCGATCAGGTGGATGCCGATGCGCTGCGCTTCCCGGCTTACATGCCAGGCTGGCCCGAGGGCCTTCCAGAGACCGGCCTGTTTGACCGGGTGCGGCAGGGCGATTGTCTGTTGCATCATCCCTTCGAATCGTTCGAGGCCGTGGTGCAGTTCCTCCGCGAGGCGGTGCACGACCCCGATGTGCTGGCCATCAAACAGACCATCTACCGCACGGGCAGCGAGTCGGTGCTGATGGACCTGCTGCTCGAGGCCGTGCGCCGTGGCAAGGAGGTTCTGGCCGTGGTCGAACTCAAGGCCCGCTTCGACGAAGAGGCCAACATCAACTGGGCCGAACGGCTCGAAGCCCTGGGCGCGCAGGTCGTCTACGGCATCGTGGGGCTCAAGACCCACGCCAAGATGATGCTGATCACCCGCCGCGAGGGCACGCGCCTGCGCCGGTACGCCCACCTGTCCACTGGCAACTACAACCCGCGCACGGCACGGCTCTACACCGATGTGGGTTACCTCACGGCCGATCCGGAGCTCACCGCCGACATCGACGGCGTGTTCCAGCAGCTGTCCAGCCTGACGCAGCTCAAGGCCCCGCGCCAGCTGCTGCTGGCCCCGTTCAACCTGCAGACGCACATGCTGCGGCTGACCGAGCGTGTGGCCCAGGCGGCGCGCGAAGGCGCCATGGCCCGCATCGTCATCAAGGTCAACTCGCTGACCGACGAGGTGCTGGTGCGCGCGCTGATCGCCGCTGGCCAGGCTGGTGCCAACATCGACCTCATCGTGCGTGGCGCCTGTATCCTGCCGCCTGGCTTGCCTGGCCTGACCGACCACATACGCGTGCGCTCGGTGGTGGGGCGCCTGCTGGAGCACCCCCGCATCTTTTACTTCTGCTGGGGACCCGGCGAGCACGACGAGCAACTCTATCTGTCGAGCGCCGACTGGATGAACCGCAACATGACGCGCCGCATCGAGGCGGCGTGGCCCGTGCGAGACCCGGCCTTGCGCCAGCGCGTGATCGACGAGGCCCTGGTGCCGTACCTGCATGATGCGCGCGACGCGTGGGTGCAGCAGCCCGACGGACGCTACGAACGCGTGCCGCCGCTGGGCCACAGCGCGCAGCAGGCGCTGATGGCACGCCACGGCGCGCGCGACTGAACACGCGCGGCCTTATCGGATCACAGGAGACCCGCATGGACCTCATTCTGTGGCGCCACGCCCAGGCCGAAGCCTTGCCCCTGCCGGAGGGCGCCACGGTCACCGCGGGCGCGCTCACCATCGAGATCGACTGGGCAGCCGACCTCGCCCGGGAGCTCACGCCCAAGGGCCATCGACAGGCCGCAGCCATGGGGGCCTGGTTACGGGATCGTCTGCCAGATGACGCCCGCGTGCTGGTAAGCCCGGCACAGCGCGCTCAGCAGACCGCTCTGGCGCTCGGGCGCACATTCAAGACCGTGCGGGCGATCGACCCTCGCGCCGATGTGGACGCCGTGCTGCGGGCCGCGCGGTGGAGTGGAGAGACAGGGGGTACCGTGGTCGTCGTGGGCCACCAGCCGACGCTGGGGATGGTGGCCGCCCGCCTGATGACCGGCCAAGATCTGGCCTGGTCGGTGCGCAAGGGGGGCGTGTGGTGGCTGCGCAGCCGGGCGCGTCAGGGCGACCAGCGGCTCGTGCTGCATGCGGTCGTGAACCCTGAGACGCTCTGAGGTCGTTCTGCCCGGCGATAATGCCGGGATGAGCCTTGAGCCCGGGACTGGTGACGTGTCACCGCATTTCCATATTGAACTCCGCGTGTACTGGGAGGACACCGACGCCGGCGGCATCGTGTTCTACGGCAACTACCTCAAGTTCATGGAGCGGGCCCGCACGGACTGGCTGCGCGCACTCGGCTTCAGCCAGGAAGCCATGCGCCAGCAGGGTGCCGGCATGTTCGTGGTGACTGCCACCGCCCTCAAGTACGAGTTGCCCGCGCGCCTGGACGATGTGCTGCGTGTCACCGTCACGCTGGCGGAGCGCGGCCGCGCCTCGCTGTCCTTTCATCAGGCCGTATGGCGCGGCACGGAACGCCTGACCCAAGGCGAGATCCGAGTGGGTTGGGTGGCTCCCGACGCCAGCGGTCGTCTGCGGCCCGGGCGGTTGCCTGTGGCGGTGGTCGAGGCCTTGCCCGATCCGGTCACGCCATCGGCCCGCCGAGACTCATGAGTCACCTGAATCGTTGAATCCTTTGAGCCGGTCTGCGCCGGCAAGCAGCCAACCGAGATCTGCCGATGAACCAAGACATGTCGATCCTGTCCCTCGTGATGCAGGCCAGCCTGGTGGTCCAGCTGGTCATGGCGCTGCTGTTGGGCGTCTCGCTCGTGAGCTGGAGCGTCATCTTCGCCAAGGCCATCGGCCTGCGCAAGGTGCGCGACGACAACGCCGAGTTCGACCGCGAATTCTGGTCCGGCCGTACGTTGCAGGAGCTCTATCAGGACGCCTCACGCACCGATGGTCCGCCGTCCCCGCAGGAGCGCATTTTTGCGGCCGGCATGCGTGAGTTCATGAAGTTGCGTGAACGCCGTGTGGCCGATGTGGGTTCGTTGCTGGATGGCGCCCGACGCGCCATGCGGGCCAGCTACCAACGCGAGCTGGATGTGATGGAGGCACGGCTCGATTTTCTGGGTTCGGTGGGCTCGGTGTCGCCCTATGTCGGCCTGTTCGGCACGGTGTGGGGCATCATGCACGCGTTCACCGGGCTGTCCAATCTGCAGCAGGTCACGCTGGCCACCGTGGCCCCCGGCATCGCCGAAGCCCTGGTGGCCACGGCCATCGGCCTGTTTGCCGCCATTCCCGCCGTGCTGGCCTACAACCGATTCGTGCGCGACATTGACCGCATCGCCTCCCAGCTTGAGTCCTTCATGGACGAGTTCTCCAACATCCTGGCGCGCAACGTGCCGGCCGCCGGTGCGGTGACCGAGCCGCCCCGGGCCATGCAGGGGCGTTGACATGGCCGAGCAGATGGGCCGCCGGGGGCGGCGTGTGCGCAACGAGATCAACATGGTGCCGTTCATCGACGTCATGCTGGTCCTGCTCATCATCTTCATGGTGTCGGCACCTCTGATGCCGACCGGTGTCGTGGACCTGCCCAGCGTGGGCAAGGCCCAGCAGCCGCCGCAGCAGGTCATCGAACTGGTGGTCGAGGATGAGGCGAGGGTGCGCGTGCGAGTGAACCAGCGCGATGTGGACACCTATGCCATCGAGGCGCTGGCCGAGCAAGTCAGGCTGCTGCAGGCGCAGGCCGAAGGCGGCCCTGCGCAGTCGCCAGTCATCATCAGCGCACGCAAGGACCTGCGCTATGACACGGTGATCCAGGTGATGGATCGCCTGCAACGCGCCGGGGTGGCCCGCGTCGGCCTGTCTGTGCGCACCACGGGAGCGTGATCCATGGTGTCGCCCTGGACGCCTGCCGTGCCTGAAGGTCGTCTCTTGCGCCCGCAGACCAACGAGCCCTTGCGTCAGGGGGCGGTCATGGCGGTTGGCGCGCACCTGTTGCTGGTCGGCGCGCTCGCCCTGGGTGTGAGCTGGAAGGTCACCGAGGTGCAGGTGGCCGAAGCCGAGGTCTGGGCCGAGGTCCCGACCGTGGCCGCGCCGCCCCCCCCGCCGCCGGCACCAGCGCCCCGCCCCCAGCCTGTTGCTGAGCCGCCCAGGCCTACGCCGGCCTCCCCGCCCAAGCCGGCACCGGAGCCCCCACCCCCGCCAGCGCCGAAGCCTGACATCGTCGTGGCACCCGAGCCCAAGAAGCCGCCCAAGCCCAAGCCGCCGGTGGAGGTGTTCGAGAGCACGCCGCCCAAGCGGCAGGTGCAGCCACCGCCCAAGCCGGCCCCCGAGCCCCAGCCCCGCCCGGAGCCCCGACCTGAGCCGAAGCCTGCGCCCAGGGAGCCGACGCGCGCCGAGCCGAAAGCGCCGGCCACGCCGCCAGGGCCCACAGCAGCCGAACGCGAAGCGCAGCGCAAGGCCCACATGGCGCGCATGATGTCCGAACTTGGATCTCTGGACAGCACGGGCAGCGACGCTCGCACGGCCGGGCCGAGTGACAACTACGCCGGGCGCATCAAGGCGCGCATCAAGCCGCACATCGTCTTTACCGATCTGATCCAGGGCAACCCGGTGGCCGTGGTCGAGCTGCGCTGCGGGCCGGACGGGCGCATCCTGTCGAGCCGGCTCGTGAGTGCCTCTGGCGTTCCCGCCTGGGATGCGGCGGTCCTGCGGGCCATCGAACGCACCGAGGTGCTGCCTGCCAACGAGCAGGGGCGGGTGCCCCCGGTGATCGAGATCAGCTTCCGTCCGCGCGACTGAACGCCTGGTGGGCCAGTCTCGCCTCGTCGGCCAGCACGGCGGGGGCTGGCGCCGGGCCTTGCCATTTGATGCGCAAGGGCTTGGGCCCCCAATGGGTGCACAGCTCATCCACCAGATCCCACAGCGCGTCGGGCACGCGTTGATCGGCCTGAGCGACCGGCTCGTGCCAGCGCTGTTGTCCGCCGATTTCCAGGCGGCCCACACAGGTGCCGGGAAGTTGGTTCACCGTCTGCCGCACCAGCGCCATCGCGGCGTGGGTGTCACGGACGGCGGCGTGGGCCCGCAGCAGCGCCTCGTGCAGGTCGACCGCCAGCGGGCAGCCTGTCTGCAGGCTCAGCGCCACCAGCGACTCCAGGCCCCGATGGTCGCCGGGCTCCGGCAAGGCGGTGGGGCGCAACAGCCCGGTCAGCCCGGGGTGAGCGGTCTGCCAGGCGCGCATGGCCAGCGCCCAGTCTTGCATGGCAGCCTCGGTGGGCTCGGTCCACACCAGCGCGGCGGCCCGGCCGGCTGGTGCCGGCACGTCGTCGGGCGCGCAGCGCCAGGTCAGCGACACCAGCGCACCGTCTGGCCACGCACTCATCGGATCTTCCAGGTGCAGGGCCGTGTCCTTCGGAAGGAGTGACCACAGCGAGCGGCCGAATGTGGCCTGTGGGCCCAAAGCAGGAGGCAGGTCGACGAACACCCTGGGGATCGCCCCGAGTGGGGATGGGTCGCGGTCAGTGTGGTGCATGGTGCTGACGGGGAATGTGCCTCGATTCTGTCGTTTTTCTGCTCTCCTGTGGTGTCAGATTTTCATAGGATGCAGGGAGCATGCGCGTGGCGTTCGCCTGGGCCGGCGGCGCGCGTGCTGGAAGGAACACGATGTCTGATACACGACCGCAAGCGCTGGATGCCGCCACCCTCGAATGGGAGCCGGCGACGCCCTCGGCCACATTCGAGCCAGAGGGCTTTGTCTGGCCCATGCCGCCGTTTGACGCCTACCCCCGGGCGCAGGCGCAACACCACCACGAGCCTTGCGACATCGTCGGCCTCAACGGGCGGGTCATGCACGGGCGGCTGAACTTTTTCGTCCCTGAACAACTCGTGGCCCACATTCAGGTGCCGCCTGCCCGCACCACCATGCCGCTGCGCTTCGGCCACTTCCAGTGTCTGCGGCTGACCCGGGCCATCGTGCCGCGCGACACGGTGGCCAGCGGGCTGATGCCGCTGCAAGATGGCAGCGAGCGGCCCGTGAGCACCTACCGCATCGCACTGAACAACGGCGATGTGCTGGCCGGCGAAACCATTGGCCATGTCGAGCGCGAGTTCGGCTGTTTCCTGTTCCCGCCGATTGACGAGCACGGTGCTGTCGTGCGCTTGTTCGTCCCACGCGAGGTCATCGCCCAGGCCGAGTTTCAGAATGCTGCGCCGCACGACGCACAGCCAGATCCCTTCGCCGTGCCTGCCTTGCCTCCCGAGGCCGTCGCCCCGCCTGTGGCGACCGCCGCCGCCCCCGCGGCGCCCGTGACGCCTCGCGCGGCCCGCGTGGGCGACGCGTTGCTGACCCAGCTGGTCACCACGCCGGAGCAGCTCACACAGGCCATCGAGGCGCAGAGCCGCATGCCCATGGTGCGCATCGGCGAGGCGTTGATTGCCATGGGGCTGATCACGGAAGACGAGCTCCACGAGGCGCTGAGCCAGCAGCAAAGCGACCGTGCGGTGCCGCTGGGAGAGCTGTTGGTGCGCCTGGGCCTCATCACCCGGCAGGATCTGCTGCAGGCGCTGGCGCGCAAGATGGGCTACCCGCTGGTCGACCTCAACCGCTTCCCGATTGACCCTGATGCGCTGAACAAGGTGCCGTTCAACGTCGCGGCACGGCTGACGGTGGTGCCGCTCATGGCGCGCGACTCCACCCTGGTGGTGGCGGTGGAAGACCCGAGCAAACGCCTCACGCTGTCCGAACTCGAGTTCATCACCCAGTGCAAGGTCGTGCCCGTGCTGGCGCAGTCGCTACAGCTGGAGCTGGCCCTGCGCGATGCCTACGGCAAGCTGGGCGCCGATGTGTCGTCTCTCGCCTTCAAGGACACCCATCTGCCCAATGTGGATTTCGACGCGCTGGATTCCGGCAAGCTGGTCGAAAGCCTGGAGCGCGAGGGCATGGACGTGCTGGGCCCCGAGGACGAGAAATCCATCGAGCAGAG
>OGCL01002627.1_pt1 | contig 12110 bp, 13 predicted proteins | sample 1570041 | NCBI WGS metagenome assembly OGCL01 (sample SAMN06266162, study PRJEB24511) | hot springs metagenome | isolation source: Hot spring water | place: South Africa: Limpopo | collected 2015-06-22 | reverse complement strand
CTGCCCGTCGCCGGGTCCTCCCAGGTGCCGCTGATCGGCGCGAACATGCGGGCGCGGATCGACTGGCCGTCGCGGACATAGAGAAACAGCGACAGTCGCCCTTCCAGACCGGGCGTGGCGTCGCGCAGGGCGCGGAAGGCGGTGAGATCGGGCGTGGCGCGGGCCAACGCCTCGGACGCCACCTCCGCCAGCACGAAAAAGACGCCGACCGAGGCGCGGACCGGCTTGTGCCGGCCGGTGAGCACCTGCTCGGGCTTCAGCCCGGCGCAGGCCGCGATCGCCTCGGCCGGCAGTTCGACGCCGGTCGAAAGCGGCTGCGGCGCGGCGATGGTGGCGCCGGTGATCTCGCCGGTGGCGTCACTGGCGACCTTCACCGTGACGAGGCCGGCGATCTCCTCGAAGCGCAGCACGCCGCCGCTGTCGCGGCCATGGCGGGCGAGCACGAAGGCGGTGCCGACATTGGGATGGCCGGCAAAGGGCATCTCGTGGGTGCGGGTGAAGATGCGCACCCGCGCCGTGTTGGCGGGGTCGGCCGGAGGCAGGACGAAGGTCGTCTCGCTGTAGTTCATCTCGGCGGCGAGCGACTGCATCTCGGCGTCCGACAGGCCGCGCGCATCGGTGAAGACGGCGAGCTGGTTGCCGCCGAAGCGGGTTTCCGTGAAGACGTCGACGGTCTCATAGGCATAGCGGCGCATGGTCGTCTCCCCGCCGCGAGAGATGCGGCAATGGCGCGCTTGATGCCACCGATCGCGCCGCCGCGATAATCAAGCTCGCAGATGCGTTCGATCACCGCCGCTGATCACGGCGGCGGAACAGAGCCCCTCGCCCGCCGGTTGCTCTTCTGACAGCGGCAGAAGGACCAGCGCCATGAGCGATCGCGACCGCACCCATCACGCGACAACCCAGCACCACCCCGGCCCCGATACGCCGCGGCGTCCCGGCCAGCCCGGCGAGCAAGATCAGCACCGTCCGGGACCGAGCCCGGATTCACCCCACCAGACGGGGCCGCACGCGCCCTATGATTCCGATTCCGGCGCGGTCGCGCAGCGCATTCGTCAGGATGCGGCGGGGCAATACGGCGAAGGGACACCCGATCCCAACAAGGATGGTCTCACCAGCGCCAACCCGGTCGTCCTATCGGGGGATGGCGACGCGACCAGCGGCAACGGCCATGGTCGCAATCGGGATGGGTCGACGACCAAGCAGGAATAGCCCGACCGGCCCGATGTCGCTCGATCAGAGCAGGAAGTGGAAGCCAAAGCCAAAGATGACGAGCCCGGCCGCAACGACCTGCGCGACGAAGAGTGGCTTCAGCCTTGCCGTCTGACCGGCCTGGAAATCAGCCCGCTCCGCGCGCGACAGGCGGTCGCGTGCCTTGAATTGCTCTTCGAGCACGCGCGGATCGGAACTCGCCGCGTCACGCTCGAGATCCATCCGCACCGAGATGAAGCCGATGACGAGGCCAATGATGCCGAGGCCAAAGAAACCGACCAGCCGCAAAGCACCATAGAAAACGCCGATCGCGAGAGCCGCGAGCAGGGGAAATGCGACATAGTCCCATTTCGTGAAGCGCATGGTCGCGACTATGGCGGCCCGCTCAGGGACCGTCCAGTTCACCACATGTCGAGCGCGACCCTGGCCTCGTCGGACATGCGCGACTGGTCCCAGGGCGGGTCGAAGGTCATGTTGACGCTAACGCCGGACACGCCGTTCACCGTCGAGACCGCGTTCTCGACCCAGCCCGGCATCTCGCCGGCGACGGGGCAGCCCGGGGCGGTCAGCGTCATGTCGATGGCGACATGGCGGTCGTCGGAGATGTCGACGCGGTAGATCAGCCCGAGTTCGTAGATGTCGGAGGGGATCTCGGGATCGTAGACCGTCTTGAGCGCGGCGATGATGTCGTCGGTCAGACGGTCGATCTCCTCCGGCGGCAGGGCCGTGCCGGCGCCCATGGTCGGGGCGTTCGGCTTGATGTCGTCTGCGACGGTGTCGGTCATGATCGCAATCCTACTCAGGCAAACAGGCTTTCGGCCTTTTGCAGGGCTTCGACGAGCCTGTCGACCTCATCCAGCGTGTTGTAGAGGCCGAAGGAAGCCCGGCAGGTCGATGTCACTCCATATCGGGCCATCAGCGGCATGGTGCAATGGGTGCCGGCGCGCACCGCCACCCCCGCCCGGTCGATGACGGTGGCGACGTCATGGGCATGGGCGCCCTTCATCTCGAAGGCGACGATCGCGCCCTTGTTCTTCGCCTTGCCGAAGATGCGGATCGAGTTCATCTCGCCGAGACGCTGCATGGCGTAGGCGCCGAGTCGCGCCTCATGCGCCGCGATGTTCTCGCGACCGAGCGCCATCATGTAGTCGAGCGCCGCGCCAAGGCCCACCGCCTCGATGATCGCCGGGGTGCCGGCCTCGAAGCGGTGCGGCGGATCGTTATAGGTCACCGTGTCTTCGGTGACGGTGACGATCATTTCGCCGCCGCCTTCATAGGGCGGCAGCTTCTCCAGCCATTCGCGCTTGCCCCAGAGGATGCCGGAGCCGGTCGGCCCATAGGTCTTGTGGCCGGTGAAGCAGTAGAAGTCGCAGCCCAGCGCCTGGACATCGACCGGCAGGTGCACGGCTCCCTGGCTGCCGTCGACGACCAGCGGGAGGCCGTGCGCGCGGCAGATCGCGGCGATCTCGGGAATTGGCAGGATGGTGCCGATCGCGTTCGACAGATGCGTCAGCGAGACGACCTTGGTCTTCGGCGAGATCAGCTTCTCGAACTCTTCGAGCAGGAAGTTGCCATCCTCGTCGACCGGCGCCCATTTGATCACGGCGCCATGGCGCTCGCGCCAGTAGTGCCAGGGCACGATGTTGGAGTGGTGCTCCAGGATCGAGAGGATGATCTCGTCGCCCTCGCCGAGCTGGAGATGGCGACCGAGCGAGGCGGCGATGGTGTTGAGCGCGCCCGTCGAGGAGCGCGTGAACACGATCTCCTCGAGATGGGCGGCGTTGAGGAAGCGGCGCGCGCTTTCGCGAGCCGCCTCATAGGCTTCGGTCGAGGCGTTGGCGAGATAGTGCAGCCCGCGATGGACGTTGGCGTAGTCCTCGCGCATCAGCCGCGACATCGCCTCGATCACCACCTCCGGCTTCTGGGCGGAGGCGGCGTTGTCGAGATAGACGAGCGGTTTGCCGTAGACCTCGCGCGACAGGATCGGGAAATCCCGGCGGATCGCCTCGATGTCGTAGGGCTTCACCGGCGCGTTCATGTCCTCAAGCCTTTCCCGGCGAAGCGGGTGCCTTGTCGGCGACCAGCTCGCCGCCATGGCCCCAATCCTCGCGCTCGATCTCCTGGATCACGATATGGGTATTCTGCGGGTTCTTTCCCAGCACGCGGACCAGCGTGTCGGTGAAGGCCTTGACGATCTCGGCCTTCTGGGCCCGCGTCGCGCCCTTGGTGATCTGCAGATTGACGTAGGGCATCAGATCGCACTCACCACGGAGGAGGCCTCGCGCGCCGCGAGCCAGGCCTCGATCTCGCCCATCACCATCTCGCGCAGCGCCTCGTCCTGCACGAACTCGACCGCCTCGCCGGCGAAGGCCTGCAGCACCAGCGCCTCGGCCTGCGGCCGCGGCAGGCCGCGCGCCATCAGGTAGAAGAGCTGCTCGCCGTCGATCTGGGCGACGGTGGCGCCGTGGCCGCAGACGACGTCGTCGGCGAAGATCTCCAGCTCGGGCTTGTTGAACATGGTCGCGCCGTCGTTCAGCAGCAGCGCGTTGCTCTTCATGCCGCCATCGGTCTTCTGGGCATGCTGGCGCACGATGACCTTGCCCTGGAAGACGCCGGTGCCCTCGCCGCCGATGATCGACTTGAACAGCTCGCGGCTGGTGCCGTGCGGCACCTCGTGATCCATCACCAGCGTCACGTCGGAATGCTCGCTGCCGCCGAGCAGGCTGACGCCGCGCAGGCCGATCTCGGTGTGCTCGCCGGCATAGCGGACGAAGTGCTGCTGGCGCAGCGTGCCGGCATTGCAGACCAGCGCGAAGGATTCGAACTTCGCCTGGCCGCCGACGGTCGCCAGCAGGCTCTGGACCTGCACGGTCTCCGGCCGGTGGCGCGTGATCACGCGGACATGCTGCACGTCGCTCTCGTCGCCGGTCTCGAAGACGATGGCGCCATTGATCTGCGAGGCGGCGTTACCGACGCTCTCGCCGATCTCGACGATCGTCGCCTTGGCACCGGCGCCGGCCAGCACGACCGAGCGGTGGAAGATGGCGCGCTCCTCCTCACCCGAGGCGAGCGAGAGGATGGTGAGCGGTTGCGCCAGCTCCGTGCCGGCCTCGATCTCGACGAAGACGCCGTCGCGCATCAGCGCGGTGTTGAGCATCAGCCCGGCATCGGTGCTGGCGACGCCCGGGCCGGAGAGGATGCGGGCGAGGTCGTCGCGACCCGACACCAGCGCATCGGCGAGGCTGTGGACCGCAAGACCGTCCGGCAGGCCCTCCAGCGTGGAGAGTTCCGGCACGAAGACGCCGTCGACCAGGACGAGTCGGACGCCGCCGGCGGGCAGCGCCGCGACGCGGGCGCGCACCGCGGCGCTGACCGTCGCGGTTTCGGCCAGCGGACGGGCCTCACGCAACAGGCCGCGCAGATCGGTGTAGCGCCAGGTCTCGAGCCGGCGATGCGGCAGGCCGCGGACCTCGAAGCCGGCGAAGGCATCCTCGCGCAGCTTGCGGACCGGCAGGGCGCCGGGCAGCTCGGCCTTGGCAGCGGCAAACTGGGCGCTCAGCGCCTGTTCGGCCGCCGTCTTCAGCGGGGTGACGACGGACATCAGGCCGCCTCCACATAGGCCGCGTAGCCGGACTTCTCGAGTTCGAGGGCCAGCTCCTTGCCGCCGGTCTTCACGATGCGGCCCTTCGACATGACGTGGACCGTGTCGGGGACGATATGGTCGAGCAGGCGCTGGTAGTGCGTGATGACCAGGAAGCCGCGGCTCTTGTCGCGCAGCGCGTTGACGCCCTCGGCGACGATGCGCAGCGCGTCGATGTCGAGGCCGGAATCGGTCTCGTCGAGGATGCACATGGAGGGCGAGAGCAGCGCCATCTGCAGGATTTCCATGCGCTTCTTCTCGCCGCCGGAGAAGCCGACATTGAGCGGCCGGCGCAGCATGTCCTTGGCGATGCCGAGCTTGTCGGCGGCACCGTTGACGGCCTTGATGAAGTCCGGCGTCAGCAGTTCGGCCTCGCCGCGCGCCTTGCGCTGGGCGTTCATCGCAGCCTTCAGGAAGGTCATGGTGGCGACGCCGGGGATTTCCAGCGGGTACTGGAAGGCGAGGAAGATGCCGGCAGCGGCGCGGGCATCGGCCTCCATCTCCAGCACGTTCTCGCCATTGAGCAGGATCTCGCCGTCGAGGACCTCATAGTCCTCCTTGCCGGCGATGACATAGCTCAGCGTCGACTTGCCGGAGCCGTTCGGCCCCATGATGGCCGCGACCTCGCCGTCGTTCACGGTGAGGTTGAGGCCGTTGAGGATCTGCTTGTCTTCGTCGGCGATCTTGACGACGAGGTTACGAATTTCGAGCATGGTTTTCAGGTCCGGATTTCCGTCGCGTCATGCTCGGTCCTGTTCCGAGTATCCGCGACTTGAACGTTGAAGAGTGGCGAAACGGTTGGCACAAGCCCGACCGTGGCGGGTCGGTCGATGTGCTTCATTCGACCAGGTCGAGGCGCTTTTCGATCCGATCCACCCGGGATTTCAGCGCGGCAATGTCGCCGTGGTCATGCTCCTGCAGGGTCACGACACCAGCGAGATGCTGGCGCATCGCCGACATCTCTGTCTGCATGGTGCGCATGCTGTCGGCGAGCCGGGCCATGTCTGCGCGGATCGCCCGTAAATGTTCGAGCACGAGGTTTTCCACGTTCTCGTTCATCACCCCACGCTCCCCTCGAGCGAGATCGTGATCAGCTTCTGCGCCTCGACGGCGAACTCCATCGGGAGCTGCTGCAGCACCTCCTTGACGAAGCCGTTGACGATCAGCGCCACCGCCTCCTCCTCGGAGAGGCCGCGCTGCTGGCAGTAGAACATCTGGTCCTCGCCGATCTTCGAGGTGGTGGCCTCGTGCTCGAAGACGGCGGTCGCGGTCTTGGCCTCGATATAGGGGATGGTGTGGGCGCCGCACTGGTCGCCGATCAGCAGCGAGTCGCAATTGGTGAAGTTGCGCGCACCGGTCGCCTTGCGGTGGGCCGAGACCATGCCGCGATAGGTCGAGTCCGACTTGCCGGCCGCGATGCCCTTGGCGATGATCTTCGAGGTCGTGTTCTTGCCGAGATGGATCATCTTGGTGCCGGAATCGACCTGCTGGGCGCCGTTCGACACGGCGATCGAGTAGAACTCGCCGCGCGAGCCGTCGCCGCGCAGGATGCAGGACGGATACTTCCAGGTGATCGCCGAGCCGGTCTCGACCTGCGTCCAGGAGATCTTGGAGTTCTTGCCCCGGCAGTCGCCACGCTTGGTGACGAAGTTGTAGATGCCGCCCTTGCCCTCGGCGTCGCCCGGATACCAGTTCTGGACGGTCGAGTACTTGATCTCGGCATCGTCGAGCGCGATCAGCTCGACCACCGCGGCATGGAGCTGGTTCTCGTCGCGCTTGGGCGCCGTGCAGCCTTCGAGATAGCTGACATAGGAGCCCTCGTCGGCGATGATCAGCGTGCGCTCGAACTGGCCGGTGTTCTGCTCGTTGATGCGGAAATAGGTCGACAGCTCCATCGGGCAGCGCACGCCCTTGGGGATGTAGACGAAGGAGCCGTCAGTGAAGACGGCGCAGTTCAGCGTCGCGAAATAATTGTCGGTCACCGGCACGACGGTGGCGAGGTACTTCTTCACCAGCTCCGGATGCTCGTGGATCGCGTCCGAGATCGAGCAGAAGATCACGCCGGCCTGGGCCAGCTCCTTCTTGAAGGTCGTCACCACCGACACCGAGTCGAACACCGCATCGACCGCGACGCGGTTCTCAGGCGCCACGCCGGCCAGGATCTCCTGCTCGCTGAGCGGGATGCCGAGCTTCTTGTAGGTCTCCAGGATCGCCGGATCGACCTCGTCGAGCGACTTCGGCGCGGCGCCCTTCTTCGGCGCGGCGTAGTAGTAGATGTCCTGATAGTCGATCGGCGGGTACTGGACGCGCGACCAGGCCGGCTCGGTCATCGTCTTCCAGCGGCGGAAGGCGTCGAGGCGCCATTCCAGCATCCATTCAGGCTCGTTCTTGCGCGCCGAGATGTAGCGGACCGTGTCTTCCGTCAGGCCCTTGGCGGGCTTCTCGACCTCGAGCTCGGTGACGAAGCCGTATTTGTATTCGGTCACGTCGATCGACTTGACCTGATCGATGGTCTCCTGGACCGCTGCCATGTCTGCTCTCCTGTCGCGGGTTCAAGGCCCGCCGGTCTGGTCTTGGTATTGCGGAACGCGTCAGGCGGCTGCCCGCGCGCTCCGATCCGGGATCGCGGCCAGCGCTTTCGCATAGGCCGCGAGAAAAAGGTCGATCTCCTGCTCGCAGGTGGTCCATCCCAGCGACGCCCGCAAGGCCCCTGCGCTCATGACGGGGTCGACGCCCATGGCGGTCAGCACATGCGAGCGCTTCACCTTGCCCGACGAGCAGGCCGAGCCGGAGGACAGGGCGACGCCCGCGAGGTCGAGCTTGATCAGCGTCGTCTCCGCGCTCAGCCCCGGCGTCGCGAAAGCGGAGGTGTTGGGCAAGCGCGGCGCGCCACGGCCGAAGACCACGCTCTGCGGCGCCAGCGCCAGCAATCCGGCCTCCAGCCTGTCGCGCGAGGCGGCGAGGCGCACACCCTCCCGAGCGAGGGCCTGGGTCGCGAGGCCGGCGGCGATGCCGAAGCCGACGATGCCCGGCACGTTCTCGGTGCCGGCCCGCCAGCCCCGCTCCTGCCCGCCGCCGCGCAGCGGCTTGTCGGCGAGTTCGAGCGCTCCGGTTCGGAAGACGATGGCGCCGACGCCCTTCGGCCCGCCGAGCTTGTGGGCCGACAGCGTCAGCACATCGACGCCGAGCGCCTCGATGTCGATCGCGATCTTGCCGGCAGCCTGGACGGCGTCGCTGTGAAGCAGCGCGCCGAAGCGCTTCGCGATCGTCGCGATCTCGGCGACCGGCTGGATCACGCCGGTCTCGTTGTTGGCGAGGTGCACGGAGACCAGCGCCCGCGCGCCCGGATGCTCGGCAGCGAAGCGCTCCAGCCGCGCCGCAAGCCAAACCGTATCGACGATCCCCTCGGCATCGACGGGAAGCGTCTCCGTCGCCTGCGACGGGAAGCGATGGCCGTCGCGCACGCATGGATGTTCGGTGGCGCTGTGAAGCAGCAGCGAGGCGGGTGTGCGGACGCAATCGCGGCCGCCATCGCAATCCATCAGGCCGGGCGAGAGGACGGTCGCGTTCGCCTCGGTGCCGCCGCCAGTGAACACGACATTAGCGGCCTTCGCCCCGGTCAGCCTCGCAACCGCTTCGCGCGCAGTCTCGATCGCGCTGCGCGCTGCCCTGCCCTCGGCATGAACGGAGGACGGGTTGCCCGTGAGTTCGAGCGCGCGCAGCATCGCCTGCACGACCTCGGGGCGGACCGGGGTCGTGGCATTGTGGTCGAGATAGGCGCGCGTCGCGACGGACAAGGTCACGGATGCTCCTGCTTCACCGGGCCGCCGGCACGAAAGGCTTGAATTCGCACCCCTGCGCCGTGCTATAGCCGCCCGTCCGAACCGGCCATCGCCGGGAGCGGTGCTGCCTCCGTTCAGAGGATCGCGCCGATGTTCCCGACTTGTTCACGGCCGTTAGAACCATTCTAAGCGCCTGATGTAGGGCGCGAGCGGCGGGGCCGTCAAGGGCGACCGGGCCATTCCGGCGGCTTCCTGCCGCCGCAGGGCCCGCCTTGAAGGCCCGGGCCCAACACAAAGGCGACGAGACGATGCCAGAGGTGATTTTCAACGGCCCGGCCGGACGGATCGAGGGACGCTACCAGCCCGCCAAGAAGCGGGGGGCGCCGCTCGCGATCATCCTCCATCCGCACCCGCAATTCGGCGGGACGATGAACAACCAGATCGTCTACAACCTGTTCTACACCTTCGTGAATCGCGGCTTCTCGGCGCTGCGCTTCAATTTCCGCGGCGTCGGCCGCAGCCAGGGCCATTTCGACCATGGCGCGGGCGAGCTCTCGGATGCCGCCGCCGCGCTCGACTGGATGCAGGCGCTGAACCCCGAGGCCAAGAGCTGCTGGATCACCGGCGTCTCCTTCGGCGCCTGGATCGGCATGCAGCTCCTGATGCGCCGCCCCGAGATCGAGGGCTTCCTCTCGATCGCGGCAATGGCCAACCGCTACGACTTTTCCTTCCTGGCGCCCTGCCCCTCCTCGGGCCTGTTCGTCCACGGCTCCGAGGACCGCGTCGCGCCGGTGAAGGAGGTCATGGCTGTGATCGAGAAGGTGAAGACACAGAAGGGCATCCAAATCGAGCACACGGTCGTCGAGGGCGCCAACCACTTCTTCGACGGCAAGGTCGACGTGCTGATGAGCCAGGTCGGCGCCTATCTCGACCGCATGGTCGGGCCCGAGATCATCAAGAGCGAGCAGGAAAGCGTCTGACGCTTCCCTCCGTCATGCTCGCCCTTGTGGCGAGCATCCACGTCCTGGACCCCGCGCCCGGCGCCAGAAGACGTGGATGGTCGGGACAAGCCCGACCATGACGGTGGACGAGCTGTCGGCCCCGACGAGAACCCAGCCATGACCACCTACAAGTCCGACTTCCTGCGCGTGCTCGACGAGCGCGGCCTGATCCACCAGGTCTCCGATCCGGAGGGCCTCGATACGCTCTGCCGGCAGGGCGTGCAGACGGCCTATGTCGGCTACGACGCGACCGCGACCAGCATCCATATCGGCAACCTGATCTCGCTCACGATGCTGTACTGGTTCCAGGAGACGGGACACCGGCCGATCACGCTCATGGGCGGCGGCACCTCGATGGTGGGCGACCCCTCCTTCCGCGACGACCAGCGCAAGCTGCTCACCGTCGAGGAGATCGCGACGAATATCGAGAGCATCAAGCGGGTCTTCGGCCGCATCCTGCGCTATGGCGAGGGCCCGACGGACGCGCTGATGGCCAACAATGCCGACTGGCTGCTGAAGCTGAACTATGTCGAGTTCCTGCGCGAGGTCGGCCGGCATTTCTCGGTCAACCGGATGCTCTCCTTCGACTCGGTGAAGCTCCGGCTCGACCGCGAGCAGTCGCTGTCCTTCCTCGAATTCAACTACATGATCATGCAGGGCTACGACTTCGTCGAGCTCAACCGACGCTATGGCTGCCGGCTGCAGATGGGCGGCTCCGACCAGTGGGGCAACATCATCAACGGCGTCGACCTCTCGCACCGGATGGGCGGGCCGCAGCTCTACTGCGTGACGACGCCGCTCTTGACGACCGCCTCCGGCGCCAAGATGGGCAAGACCGCCAATGGCGCGGTCTGGCTGAATGCCGACGTCTTCAGCCCCTATGATTTCTGGCAGTATTTCCGCAACACCGAGGACGCCGATGTCGGCCGCTTCCTGAAGGTGTTCACGCGCCTGCCGCTCGCCGAGATCGCGAAGCTCGCCGCGCTCGGCGGCTCGGAGATCAACGAGGCCAAGAAGATCCTGGCGACCGAGATCACCGCCATCGTCCATGGTCGCGAGGCGGCGGAGGCCGCCGCCGAGACCGCGCGCAAGACCTTCGAGCAGGGCGAGACCGCGGCCGATCTGCCCAGCGTCGCGATCGCGCGGGCGGAGCTGGAGCCGGGGCTCGGCGTGCTGACCGCCTTCGTCAAGGCCGGGCTCGTGCCCTCGACCGGCGAGGCGAGGCGTCAGGTCAAGGCCGGCGGCCTGCGCGTCAACGACACGCTCGTCACCGACGAGCGCGCCACGCTCGGCCCGGCCGACCTCACTGAAGGCGCGATCAAGCTCTCCTTCGGCAAGAAGAAGCACATCCTGCTGCGGGCAGAATAAGGCGTCCGCAATCTTAGGTTGCATTATTCCCGTGCCCCGTCCAGATTCGGTCCGCCTCCGTGGGAGGTGTTCGAATTGGGGGTGACGATGGCCTTGCTGTTTACGATCCAGAGAAGCGGCAGCGATTTCTCTTGCCGCGCCGATGCCGGCAGACCCTTCTTCGTCGGGCGCCGAGTGCCCTATGACGACAATGTCGGCCTGTACAACATCTTCCGGCGAACGCCGCTGCCGAAGCTCGATTTCGTCGCCGCCGACTTTGAGCCCGGCAACGGGTTCTGGGCCCATTTCATCGAGCCTACCGCGATCTGCGAGGGGCGGAATTTTCTGACCCTCAACACCTATGACCGGGCGGCCTTCACCTTCGGTTTCGGCCAGTTCGCCGCCCATGTTCCCAATGGCGATTTCGTCCGATACTTCCGGACAATGCTCGGGCTTCCCGAGGCGAAAGACTATTTCCCCAATCTGGCGGTGATCGATGGCCACATCCATCGGGCGGAAGTCGGAATGCCCGTATCGGCGCTCGAATCGGACGCGTCCACCAAGCCACTGATGAGCTATCTCAACCCGGGCCTCGACGATGTCGAGGATTCCGAGGTCATCGCGGCGGCGAAGCTGATCCACTGGACAGCGGCTCATGCCAGCGCGCGCGAGGCGCAGGTGAAGCAGATGGTCGAGACCTATCAGGGCTTCATGGCCCGTGCCGATCATCGGCTGGGCATCGACGGCCTCTCCGCCCGCGCGTGCTGCGTGATCGCCGATATCCTGCATCATGGCCGTGGCGGCAAATCCACCTGGCCGCAAATTCAGGCGGCCCTGGCCCGCCCGCGCCCAGACGAGGCGCTGCTCGAGATCGGGCTCCCCAAATGGAGCGAGCGCCTGAGGACGCTGAGGCTCGCGCTCAATGCGCGCCCGCAGTTCGGCACGCTGAAGTGGAACTCCGCCACACGCAGCTTCGTATGACGCCGGACGCTACCGCGTCGGTGGCGGCTGGTCCGGCTGGTTGGGCTGGATCGGCCGCTGGTTCGGCGTGCCGCCGAGCGGATCGACGAAGCGGCGCAGGATGCCGGGCGCGATCGCCGAAAGCGGGTTGATCGTCATGGTCGGGGC
>OGCL01002624.1_pt1 | contig 12131 bp, 13 predicted proteins | sample 1570041 | NCBI WGS metagenome assembly OGCL01 (sample SAMN06266162, study PRJEB24511) | hot springs metagenome | isolation source: Hot spring water | place: South Africa: Limpopo | collected 2015-06-22 | reverse complement strand
CCTGCAGGTGCTGTTTCGTCCCAGCGTGCAGCCCTACCTGATCAGCCTGCTGCGGCAGAACCCGGCCGAAGCCTTTGCCGCACTGGAGATTCCGGCGCTGATTGTGCAGGGCGGTCACGACGCCCAGGTCGGGGTGGACAACGCCGAGATTCTCAAGCAGGCCAAACCGGATGCCGAACTGGCGCTGATCCCCGGCATGAACCACGTCATGCGCATCACCCCCTGCCCTGGCAGGAACAGCTGGCCTCCTACAACGATCCTCAGCTACCGTTGGCGCGTGCGCTCGGTGAACACATCGTCCGTTTCATTCGCTCCAGTACGGAGCAAAACGGTCGATAACCTGCATGACAGCCGTATCAGCGCCCAGGACAGCCATGAGCGAACAACCCGCCCCCTCCACCGAAACCCTCGCCCAGGCCGATGCTCAGCAGCCTGGCGAAACGCCGGCCACCGCTCATCCCTGGGCCGACCTGGCGCCTGAGCAGTTCAGCCTGTTGCGCCTGGCCGCATTGCCGGTGGATCGGGAAACCGGGCCGCGCCCGCTGCGCTTCATCCAGCTCGGCCGGGTGGAGCGTCACGCCAAGGACCTCAGCCTGCTGCGCCTGAGTCTGCAAGTGCCCGGGCAGCGCACGCATCGCGAGCAGAACCTGCTCGAGGTATGGGCCGACCACCAACGCAAGGAAGTGCGTTTCGGTCCGGACAAGGGGCTCAGCGTCGAGCCCGCCAATCGCGGTCTGGGTCGTTTCCTGCTGGCCCAGGGCATCGCCTGGGCACGCCAGCGCTACGCTCACTATCAGGTCGAAGGCGGCGCCCTGCCCACCAAGGACAACTTCAACGAGGCCGCCCGCGCGCGCCGCGACCACGCGCTGAAGGCGCAGGGTTTTACCATCGAGTACAGCGACCCATTGCAGCTCAAGCCGTTCTACAGTGCGGCGCGGGTCAGCTCGCTGCATGGCGATTGGCAAACGGAGAAGGTGCAGATCATCGAACTGCTGGACGCCGCGGCCATGCTGCAGCAGGCCGATCAACGCCTGCAGGAGCAGGAGGTCAAGCTGCGCAAGTTGGAGGAAAGACTCGAACGCCTCAAGCGCGAGGACAGCGGCCTGCGCTTCACCATCACCTGCCTGGTGGCTTTTTCCCTGTTCCAGGCGGGATTGCTGATCTGGATCGCCACGCGGTAGTGCACGTCCCGGATTGCTCGCAGCCTAGCCTGCCTGGGCAGCCCACCGGCCCCAACGGCGCACGCCATACAAATCGCCAACGAGTGTTGACTTCTCTTTTTTAATCAGTAACATACGCGCCGTTGTTCCGCGATAGCTCAGTCGGTAGAGCAAATGACTGTTAATCATTGGGTCCCTGGTTCGAGTCCAGGTCGCGGAGCCAAATTCAAGAACCCAGCCTAGTGCTGGGTTTTTTATTGCCTGCGGACTCTCACCAGGGACTGCGTCCCAGGTTATTCGCTTCGCTCACCCCTTCGGGGCCGCGCTGAAGCGCGTTCAGCTGCGCTGTCGAGTCCAGGCCGCGGAGCCAGATTCAAAAGCCCAGCCTAGTGCTGGGCTTTTTTATTGTCTGCGGATTCTCACCAGGGATCATCATGTCCCAGATTATTCATCTCCCTAAAGGAGAACACCGCCCCCGTAGGAGCCGCGCCCCGCGGCGAATTCAAAGAGCACCGCAAAGCTAAAAGCTTCGCCCTGAAGGCAGGGCTCCTACAGAAACACAAATCGCGTAGCGCAGCCTCCTCGCCCCACAAAAACGAAAAGGCCGGTCAAAAGACCGGCCCAGACAACAACGCCGCCAGGCGTCAATTAATACTCAGCTTGTCGCGATTCTTCTCCAGCGTCGCCTCGCCGATACCTTTCACCTCCAACAACTCATCGACCGAGGCGAAATTACCGTGCTCCTCCCGATAAGCCACAATCGCCTGCGCCTTGGTCGCACCAATCCCCGCTAGCTCACGCTGCAGTGTTGCAGCATCGGCGGTATTCAGATTGACCACGGCAACCTGCGCCACCTGCACGGCAGTCGGTTTGACGCTTTCGGTTTTCGGGGTTTCAGCTGCGGCTGCAGCCAGAGAGAAAGAAGCGAGAACAGCGAACAGCAGGGAAGATAGACGGAGTTTTTGCATGATGTGCATTCCTTGTCGTAAGTAGATCCCAGTGAGGTTTTTAACCCCACTAGAGTCAACCTAGACGCTATCTTCCAGCTGTCAAACCACAGCCTCAACGCTCTCGGTTTCTGAGATGAATCCAGTCAACAATCTCACCTTCCGGCACATAACCATGCACCGTTTCGCGCAGCAGCATACGTACGCGAGCGTAATCATCCTCACCGACCGCAGCCAACAGCGCCTGCAAGCGAGCCTTGAGCTCGTCCCAGGGCAGCATGTCCTCTTCCGCGCGCATGATCATCGGATGCTCCGTAGGCTTCACATCCTCGCCGATCAGCAGCTCCTCATAGAGCTTCTCACCCGGGCGCAACCCGGTGAACTCGATACCGATATCGCCATGCGGAGTGCGCTCATCGCGCACAGTCAGACCGGACAGACGGATCATCTTTTCGGCAAGATCGGCGATCTTCACGGGCTCGCCCATATCCAGCACGAACACATCACCGCCCTGCCCCAACGAACCGGCCTGAATGACGAGCTGCGCCGCCTCGGGGATCGTCATGAAATAGCGGGTGATGTTCGGATGCGTCACCGTCACCGGCCCACCCTGCTTGATCTGCTCCCTGAACAACGGAATCACCGACCCGGAAGAGCCCAGCACATTGCCAAAACGCACCATGGTGAAACGGGTCTTGTTGACGTGATGAACACCTGAGTCATCACCGAACAGCAACGGCGCAGACTCACGACTCAGCGCCTGCAGCACCATCTCAGCCAGGCGCTTGGTGCTGCCCATGACATTGGTGGGTCGCACCGCCTTGTCGGTTGAGATCAGCACGAAATTGGCAACACCCGCCTTGATCGACGCCTGCGCCGCATTGAGCGTACCAACCAGGTTATTGAGCACGCCCTCGGCAACATTATGCTCGACCATCGGCACATGCTTGTACGCGGCGGCGTGATAGACAGTGTTGACGCGCCAGGTCTGCAGAATGTCGAACAACCGCTCGAAGTTACGGATAGACCCGAGAATCGGCACCAGCTTGATCGGCAGCGACTCCCGCTCGATACGCTGCTGCAATTCGCCATGGATGCTGTAGAGATTGAATTCGCTGTGCTCGAAAAGCAGCAAGGTCCGCGCGCCGCTAGCGAGAATCTGCCGACACAGCTCCGAACCGATAGAGCCACCAGCGCCGGTCACAAGAACCACCTGATTCTTGATACAGCGCTCGAACAAGTCTTGCCGAGGCGGCACCGCATCACGCCCGAGAAGATCAGCGATGTCGACTTCCTGGATGTCCTCGACTTTCACCCTTCCACTGGCCAGGTCGGTGAACCCTGGCACGCTGCGAACATGCAATGCATAAGGCTCTAACGCATCGAGGATCTCGCGACGTCGCGCTCGAGAAATGGACGGCATCGCAAGAAGGATCTCGTCAGCACCCGTCTCGTCGATCATCTGCTGAATATGCTTGGGTGTATAAACTCGCAGTCCGGCAATAACTCGATTGGCGACTCCAGCATCGTCGTCCACGAATGCTACCGCCCGCATCGCACGCCCCAAACGCAAAGCGGCGACCAACTGATTACCAGCCGTTCCCGCGCCGTAAATAGCAACCCGGGATGTGCCTGCTACAGCGTCACGTTGTCGGGCAACAGGCTCGAGCCAATCACCGATGAAGAATTGGCGCATCCCAAGACGCAGACCGCCCAATAGCAGCAGACTGAGCCACCAGTAGTTGAAAACCATAGAGCGCGGCACAACCGCCGTGGGGCCCCTGTACCAATAAACGGCAAGCGCCAACACCAGCGCCGAGAGAGAGACGGCCTTTGCGATGGTAATGAGCGCATCACTACCCACATAACGCATCACTGCCCGATACATGCCCAGCCTGATGAAAATAGGCAGAGCAATCATCGGAGCGACAATGAACAACCAGCCATGCCCAGAAAAGGGCTTGGCCGCATCGATTTCCCCCAAACGAACGGCAAACGACAGCCAAAGCGCAACCCAGACAAGGATGGTATCTGCCAATAACTGCAACAAACGCTTCTGACGCCTGGGCAAACTCACCAGAAACTGGCGCAAACCGTTCATCTTCATCCCTCTGGCTGCCTCGTTACCATTCAAATAGAGCTGCCTGCTCCAGACACCTCAAACATCAACCCTCCTGCCGCAATAGACACGCCAGGTTCAACGCACCACTCGGTCGCCTGCACCTTTTCCCAAGGCTGTTTGCAGAATCAGGCTGAAATAGAGAGAGATCGACATCGAACGGATCATCTTCTGGTCAGTCTCGGCAAGCAAAGCCGGCGTAGACATATCGATCCCCTGTACTTGGGCCAGCCCCGTAATGCCAGGGCGAACATCATACACAGCGCGTAATTCGCGCTCGGCAATCAGCTCTTCCTGATTGAACAGATTAGGCCGAGGCCCAACTAGACTCATTTCCCCCCTGAGCACATTCCAGAGCTGAGGTAGCTCGTCCAGCTTGGTCTTGCGCAGAAAAGCGCCCAAGCGCGTGATCGAGGCGCTGGAGGCCAAGTGGCTTGCCACAGATGCGGTATCAACCGCCATCGTCCGAAACTTGACTAACGTAAACGGCCGCTTACCACGCCCCACACGCGTCTGACGAAACAGAGGCGCGCCTGTATCCAATAAGCCAAGAACATAGATCAAAACCAATACCGGAAAGCCGAAGAGCAACCCCAGCAAGGACAGAACAACATCAAAAACACGTATCACAGACCCAACCTCTGAAAGCCAGTCAATCCGAAGACAGGAAACAACGCCTTAACCCCTCTTCAACCGTGAAAGGTGGCTGCCAATCCAGTGTCTCGCAAGTCTGCGAGATATCTACCTGCAAAGACCCCAGCAAGCGCTGCGCCATAGCCTTTCGCCCCAACAATGCCGCGCTAAGCTTCAGAACGCCAGCAGGCACAGGAATCAACCGTGCAGGCCGCCCCATTGCATCTCCCACTAAACGCAACAGCTCCGTAGTCGATAGATCGCGACCATCACCCGCAAGAAAGACTTGGTTGGCAGCAGCAGGATGATCGATGCAGCGAGCGATCAAATCGACAAGATTGTCGATGCCAACCAGCGAACGGCGATTGTGGATAGCCCCGAGCGGTAGTGGAATCCCTTTACCAACCCAGCGTACCAGACTCCCAAAGTTACCCGGAGCCCCGGGGCCATATACCAAGGGAGGACGAATGATCACCAGCTCCATCCCTGTCTCCTGCTGGATGCGCCAAAGCCCCTGCTCAGCCTCCCATTTGGACTGGGCATAGGGCTCCACGGGGTGCGGGACATCAAGGGCACTAAACGGGCGAACATTGACATTCCCGTTAACGCCGATAGAGCTGATGAAAACGAAACGTTTTACCCCCGCAGCAGCGGCTTGATATGCGAGCGCCAATACGCCATCAACATTAGCCATACGCAAACGCGTGAGCTGTTCGCCCGAACTGACATGCGGCACATGGGCGACCGCTGCAGCATGCACAACTATATGGACGCCGTGCAACGCATGCGACCAGTCAGTGTCGGCTCTCACCTCCCCCGCCGACACCACCCTGACATCCTCAGCGAAAGGCTGTTTTTGCACGCGAACAGACGCGACAGTCTTCCACATGGGCTCGGTCACGAGGCGGGCTACTAGAGCCGAACCGATAAACCCGTTAGCCCCGGTGACCAACACTGTTCTGCGCTCAACCATTATTGGGTCCCTTCAACATGAGCGCCCAGCAGATCAGGGCAAAGAACACCTTGTCCCTTAACCGGCGTCGACACTGCCAAGCACGCAGCGACAAGCCAAACAGCGCAAAGCGATATGAGGTATCCAAACGAGATATCAAAGGCAATTCCTGCGTGCCCAGGATGCCGGCAATCAAACGCACTTGGGCAAACCACCAGCCATTGAGAATCTGCCGGGCTCGTGATTGTAGTGCCTTAACTCCGGTATTGGCACCAACCTGATTATTTTCATGCTGGCGATAAAACATCGAGGGCACAGGGTCGATATACCAGCTGTAACCTTTGCTACGAGCAAACGCGTAACAAAACCAGTCGTGCAGAGCCACGTGCTCGATACACTCTCGACAATTCAGCAAGCACTGCTTGATCGCCTCTGCCAAGGGTACCGTCATCACATAAGTGCAGCCTGGCCCCGCAGCCTCAAAGTGGTAATCCCATTTCACCTGCGCCTGGGATTTCTTCACCAGAGCATGGCGGCCGTCAGGCCAGAAGGCAGTAACATTCGACGAGTAGCCATCACAACCACGAGAGACGACATGACGATGGGCGCTGCTGAGCTTATCCGGGAGCCAGATATCATCCTGATCGGCAAATGCGATGTAGTCGAACGGCTCAAAGTCGACGTCACGCAGCAAACGGAAGAAGTTTTTCGCTGCGCCGCCAAATACCTCTCCATACATCAGCGGCACGACCCTTTGGTCGGTATCTGCAACCTCGCACACCCAGGCATGCGTGCCATCGCTTGATTTGTCGGTGCTCACATACACCGTGACATCCACGCCAACCTGACTGAGGATCGAATCGAGCTGCTCCGGTAGCCATTGCATGCCGTTATATGCTGCAAGTAGAACGGCAAAGCTGGGGCAATGGGAAGTGGATGCACTCAACATGCCCACAGGGGCAAAGCCCGTACCCATTCAGCGCACCTCTTGAAAAGGTTTAGGCGATATATGATTGAGAGCCTTTAAATCAGTAACCAGCCGCTCTGATATCTCACTGTTGTCCACAACGACCAAACGCGATGTCGGCTCAATGCCCTCAGCGCCAACGGGGGTGGAAACAACGGTTGCGCCGGCCTCCAACATCTGCAGCACCTTTATCTTGACACCCGCGCCAAACAGCAACGGCGCGACACAAAGAGTTGCCGCCTGAAAAGCAGGGATGGGGTCGTCGACCGCCCCCGTAACCTTCAAGCCCGGAACTAGTCGCCCTAGTACACGCAAGAGCCAACCTGGAGCAAGCCCAATCACCCATAGCTGCGCATCAGGAAACACACGGCGAATCCTGCGCCACTTGAACAAAGCGAAATGGGCTATTGAGCGGCTATTTTCAGGACGCCCCATGTTGCCAAAAAACACCAGATTCGGCCCTGGTCCGAACTGAGCCAAAACATTGGTGATTGAACGAGCGCCATCGACCTCCCCTACACCTAACCCCTGCGCCCCCCAGACTTCGGCACTCCCTTCAAATTGCAGATGCCGAAGAAGCTGCTCATCTTTTTCCGATAATAGGTAACAGCACTTCACCTTCCGCAACAGTGAAGCCTCGACCTTTCCTACCCTGGGAAACAGCAAGCGCTTGAGTGGTGATCGAATAACCTTCTGGCTGACCACGTCGTGAACAAAATAGTGAATCGGTAGCTTTTCCGCGTGACGTACGAAACCAAGAGAAGAAGGAAAATCGATCCACAACTCGGTGGGCTGATGTTGCTCAATAGCGGCCTTCAACTCTGCGACTGCATGCGGCGACGTACGAGTGAAAAACCACGGTGCAAACACAGCACCGGAAAACACATGACGAAACAGCCCCGCTAAAGCGGTCCAGCGTGACGCTGGCACTTCTGTATAAGAATTGCACCAGGAATCCGCAAAAGCGTTTTTACGCTGGTAACGAGGGGCGATAGCCAAAACATCCACCTGCGCACCCTCGTTTCGTAGACGTCGCAAAGTCTCGGCACTGATGGCCTCACCCGCCCCAATATAACCACTGGCACCTGGGTGGAAGGATGTAACGAACAACACCTTGCGACGCGGCGCTAACATGCGGCCACCTCAATCAGATTTACAGATAACAAAGCGTCCTCTCCTAGTAACTACATATCCGCCGACAGAGTGTCAGATACGCATGCGGCATTGCCATCACAGGGGATGTAGAGCGACGAACTTCACCTCTGAGGCAATACGCGTCAATGAGGACAGCCAAATCCTTCAACGACACCACCCGATACATCTTGATCATGAACAGTTCCTTGCAGGTCTGCTTCCGCTAGGCGGCACACTCGGCGACGGCAAAAATTATGTTCTTCATCAAGATAATCAGAAAACAGGATCGGCGCATTTCACCAGAATCAGGAAGACCTCTTCACCCCCTGAGAACCCTTAAACGCATGAAGGAACAGTATCTTTATAAGCCTTAAGCAATGCATCACCAAACACATCATCGGGCTCCATGATATTGCCCTCCGCCCATTCATTCCATGACTTAACGACAATAATAGGCTGCTCAGCCTGCTGCAGCTTGAGCTGAGCAACAATATTCTGAAGACTTTCCCTAAAAACCTGAAGACTAAAACCTTTATATATGGTACCGCGCCCCTTATGCCTGGGAGTTGTGTCCCAACCTGTAAGGAGAACTGGTATCTCACTCGAGCCCAAAGAATCTCGACTACGCCTCAGAATTGTTTTTTCATAATCGAAAACGATTGGCCCCAAAGAATTACAGTTAAAACGTCTAATCAACTGCTCCCTAACAAACTGCAATGGATTACTAGTCTTTCGGCGCTTAAAAGAAGCGCCCGAGCACAAATATCGATCAAACAAGGGAATGAATTTTTCAGTGGCATTTTCAGCAATCAGATATATTCCCGGAAAGCCTTCCCTGATCGCAAGCCTACGAAAAACCTCAACAAAACAAGACAAATCAGGAATAGCCTGGGGCAAAAAAACTGCAAAAACCGGCTTACCATCTATTTTGATATAATTATCACTCTTGAAGTGCGGCAAGCGTTTGTAGAAATACGCAACATAATCTTCTTCACCCAAATACCTCTGCTCCTGCAACATAGTATGAGTTGTTTTGTTTTCCCAAGAATGGTTCGCCCAACTAAAGCAATATTTAAAATTTAAGCCCTTCTCCAAAAGCAAGCTGGCTGGCCTCTCCAGTAACTGCTTACCGCCTCCAAACCAATAGTCCCAGATCAAGAAGCCAGTAATACCATGCTCTGTAGCAATACGCGATTGCCACTCCAGAACTTCGGGATTGAGCAAACTATATTCATGGAAAGGCTCGATAGGTCTACGGATTTTTTGCCAAGAAAAATAGTGTGGCGCGTCACGCAAATTCACCCACTCGGTAAAGCCCTCGCCCCACCAGGAGTTATTCTCCGGAACCTCATGAAACTGTGGCAGATAGTATGCCAAGGAAATAACCTTCTTCACAAGAATCCACCAGCCACATTAATTACCAAGATGGTCATTGCGATCTTTACCATAAACTTCAGGAGATATAGACAATTGCACCTTAAAACCCACCGCAAACACTCACATCCTGAAGAGAGAACCCCACACTCATCCTCCCAACAAAATTAAACGCTCAAAGCCTTACAACCTCAACTTCAGGCAGAGGAAATACTAAATTCATACCTGTAAATTTTTTATTCTCAGTAAAAAATTTACGGAAATGCCATGGAAGCACCAACATATAGTCAGGCTTCATTGCGAGTAAATCCTGCTCTGAAACAATAGGCAACCAAGTACCAGGTGTGTAGCAGCCAAATTTTTCAGAATTAACCTCGCCTACGCATTCGATCTGCGCCTCAGTAAGTCCACAGTATTGCAATAAGACATTGCCCTTAGTTGAAGCCCCCAAAACAGAGACAGACTTACCTTCCGACCGCGCCTTAGAAATGAATTCAAGCAGACTCTGCTTCGTACGTTCTACACGCCCAGCAAAATCCTTGTAAGGCTGTAATGTGTCCAGCCCCTTAATAACTTCATCATCAAGAATACGCTGCACAGGTGATATAGCTATTGCCTGCCCGCTCGATTTCTTGACCGTTACGGAAAAGCTGCCACCATTAATATCATTAAATTCAACGTCAACAATCTGAAAACCAACCCTATCAGTCATCCACTTAATTTGACGCAGAGCATAGAACTCCAAATGCTCATGACAGACCGTGTCATATGAATTAGTATCCAACATGGTCGGCATGTAGCTCTGTTCGAAAACCCAAACACCGTCATCGTGCAGCACGTCATAGACCTGACGCATGAAACCCATTGGGTCTTCAAGGTCATAAAACATAGAAAATGATGTTACGACTTTGGCTTTTTGTCCGGGAAAACGCGCCTGTATCAACGCTGCCGAAAAAAAGTCCGGGATCAACTGAATATGCGAAGGGTAAAACTTATGAAATTTAACGCCTGTCGGATCCACCCCAACCAGTACCGGTCCATCCGTTGGGTAAGCCTGGAGCGTAGTACTGTCATTGCTTCCGATATCTACTACCAGATCGCCTTTCTGCAACGAGATCAGCTTAAGGATACGTGCCACCTTGCTATTGAGGTGAGCTACCATGCTGGCGTTTAGACCGGAACGGTAGCCGTAGTTTTCGCCGTACATCTCGCCGAGATCGTAGGAGTGTTCCATCTGTAACAGCCCGCACACCTCATTACCGCCAGTGCATTTTACGAGACACAACGGGCCAGTGGTGACTTTCGCGTCTCGCTCTCTAGGGAACACGCCTGTCAGCATCTGCTCACTCAAATCAAGTACTCTTTCAAGCTGCGTATTACCGCAGATCCTGCAAGCACTAATTTTCTTGTACATCGATCCCACCTTATTCATATATTGTTGAACCCTGCTCGCTCAGCAGGCGCATGTCTGCGTCAACCATCGCTTGTACTAGCTCTGCGAAACCCACCTCGGGACACCACCCTAGCGCAGTACGCGCCTTCATAGCTGAGCCTACCAAAAGTCTAGGTTCGGGCGGGCGATAGACGGTTGCGTCCTCACGAACATAATCTCGGTAGTCCAAGCCTAAATAGCCGAAAGCAATATCACACAACTCTCTTACAGAGTGGGTTTCGCCGGTAGCTATAACGTAATCATCCGCGCTTTTTTGTTGAAGCATTAGCCACATTGCTCGAACAAAATCGCCTGCAAATCCCCAATCCCGGCGGGCGTCAAGATTACCTAACCGGACTTCACTTGCGATTCCTAATTTAATCTTCGCTGCGGCATGAGTAACTTTTCTGGTAACAAAACCCAGACCACGTCGCGGACTTTCATGGTTGAAGAGAATTGCAGAACATGCAAACAGATCATAGCGGTCGCGATAGATTTTTATCATCGCATCTGCATAAAGCTTGGCGGCCCCATAAGGACTACGAGGACTGGGCGGTGTGGACTCATTCTGAGGACTCTCTAGAGCATCGCCAAAAATTTCTCGACTGGAAGCCTGACAGAAGCGAATATTGCTATCAACCAAACGTATTGCTTCCAGCATTCTTGGAATCGAAACTCCATTTATCTCACTTACCCCTACAGGATCATCATACATTCCGGCACCAGATGAATAAGCCGCAAAATTGTAAATTTCTTGCGGTCGATATTTTGCTAACACATCTGACATGCCATGCTGATCCAGCATGTCCCACTCCACCAACTCAACGTCTGCTCGAAGGCTGGCGTGGACTGCTGACACTCCTTGACCGCTTCTTACGGCACCGATGACACGATAGCCTTTGGCGAGCAATAGCTCGGCCAAATACGATCCGTCTTGTCCGGTAATCCCAGTAATGAGTGCTACGGGCATTAGCTCAATATCCATTAGCACCTACTATTCGCACGACAAGGCGGCTCAGTCGCCCCGCATTTCGGCTAAGTAATAGGTCATGCACAGCCAAAGGCATTGGTTTTACCAGCGTAAAATAAAGCACCATCATCGCATTGGCCAACGATGCGGGAAACACACTCAAAAGATAGGCCTGGATACGCTCAATACCACCTACATCAGCAGACCAAAATTTACGAAATTCAGTACGGGTATATGAACCTAGCGCTCGATTATGGAATAGCGCCTTGGCGCTGCGCCATGGGTTCTGATGACTGACTTTCCTTTTTGCGAATCTCAAAGCTATATTCCATAGCCCGGAAGGTATTGCTGAGATTCTTAAACTCATTGCTTGTAAACTCCCAAAACGACTCCGGCTTCCTTTTGAGCAAGAATAGGGGTACCGCAGCATACTTGCCAAAAGG
>OGCL01002623.1_pt1 | contig 12132 bp, 11 predicted proteins | sample 1570041 | NCBI WGS metagenome assembly OGCL01 (sample SAMN06266162, study PRJEB24511) | hot springs metagenome | isolation source: Hot spring water | place: South Africa: Limpopo | collected 2015-06-22 | reverse complement strand
CTGTGGGCGCAGGTGACTTGAGGGGAGTTGCTCCTAGTACGAGAGGACCGGAGTGAACGAACCTCTGGTGTGCCGGTTGTCCTGCCAAGGGCAAGCGCCGGGTATCTATGTCCGGACGGGATAAGCGCTGAAAGCATCTAAGTGCGAAGCCTACCTCAAGATGAGTTTTCCTTATTAGGACCCTCGTAGATGACGAGGTCGATAGGTTGCAGGTGTAAAGTCGGAGACGACAAAGCCGAGCAATACTAATTGTCCGAAAACTTTTGTGCCAGGCAGTTGCATTTTTATTCATCATCATCCCTCATCCAACATGTCATCTTTTTATGGTGACTATAGCGGTTGGGCTCACCTCTTCCCATTCCGAACAGAGTCGTTAAGCCAACCAGCGCAGATGGTACTGGGCCTAAAGCCTGGGAGAGTATGTCGTTGCCAGTTTTTATAGCCACCCGCGAGGGTGGCTTTTTTATTTCTTCACTTATTAAATATTTATGGACTTTTTACACAATTTTACAGCATGTAGAGAAATGTATTTCACTCGACTTGGATTGTCCTAGGCATAGCAATTGAAAAATTCTGAAATTGATATATGCTAACTTAATGTAATTAATTTATAATTATAGTTATTAGATTCTTGAAATCCTAAATACTTTGGTTTTACATTACCTACAAAATCATTAGAATATTGATTTAATGAAAATAATTTATTTATTTTATTAGGAGTGTGTTAATATAAACTTTGAATATTAAAAAAGGATAATAGTTAGATTAATCACAAAATTCAACTCCTTTATTATTCACAATACAAATTTTATTATTAATTATGGTTTTAAAAAGATCTGGCCTATCGATGAGGCGCTCTATATAATTATATTTTATAGGTGTTATTTCGCTGCCATCAGGTTTTATAAGTCCATACAAGTTATTTTTACACACTATAGCACTTTCATTTCTCATTTCCCAAGCATCATCAAATTGGAAAGGAATTACAACCCTTCCTTTTCTGTTAATGTAGCCCCAAAGTAATCCTTGTTTTACAGGAGCTAATTCACCGTGAAAATTTCTGGCTTTATCAAATAGCTTCCCTAATTCTTTCCCGTTCACATCTACATAGCCCCATTTTCCTCCTATAGGAACTGCTGCAATACCGCTGGAAAAGGAAGGGTAAGCCTCCAGGTTCGGAGGTTTTATATAAATATTGGGTATAAAAGTATTTCCATCCTGATCTATAAATCCAAGATGCCCAGATTTGAGGGTGACAGCATAACCTTCTTGAAAATCTCCTACATAATCAAATTCCTGATCAGTTTCAAGTGTTTTCCCTATAAGGTTGATAAGCAAATATCGTGTGTTATACTCAACAACAGCAATACCCTCTTTAAAATTTGAAACATCATGAAACCGGGACGCTATCACTTCCAATCCATTTGCATCTAAAAATCCCCATTTACCACCTCTTTTTGCAGCCGCACACTCATCAGAGAAAGGCTTAATCAATTCATAGAGTAAAGAAGTAACGCGTTTGCCCTCCTTGTCAATTAAAAACCAATTTTCTCCACTTTTAACAATTGCTTTGGTTTTGAAAAATGGATAAACGGTATCAAAACTACAGCCGATAACCTCTCGACCAACTTCATCCACATATCCCCATCGATTTTGCTTTTTAACCGCTGCTAAACCTTCAGAAAAATGTTGAACTTCTTGGTAAAGAGCAGGAACTTTCCACATTCCATTATTATCAATAAATCCCCACATTCCATCAGGATAATTTTGACAATCTGATGTGCAACGAATTGCTACAGGATAGAGATTAAAACTTCCAAACCGTACTGAAAGAAATGAAGGTTCTACGACAATTTTTTTTTCGATTGTGGCCAATCCCCAATTTTCACCTGATCTAAATGGGATTAAAACAGGTTCAGCAGATTTCGATTTTGGCTGTCCAAAGGACAGTACGGAATAAAAACAAAAAAGCGAATATTTACAAAATATCTTTTTAATGAGTTCTATGCTTCTATTTTGCATAGATTCTTTAAATAGTTTGTATTACAAAAATAAAAATTATCAGTAAAAATCTTCATATATTATGTATCTTTTACGTATATCTTTAAACTTTTTTAAATCGTTTTCCCAGCTTTTTCGAATATCATCCTCTGACTTTCCTGAAAGGATTTGTTGACGAAGGGTTTTGTTGCCAGCCAGTTTATCAAAATAATCATTAAAAAAATTGAGATCTTTAAATTGATTATGGGAGTCAATAATCCAAAATAATTCAATTCTCCCATTTTCTCTCAGTATGTTTAAAGCATATTGACTCAGGTCGTAGCCGTAGCACTTTTGCCCTTTAAATTTTGGATTATCACTCATACCCTCAATAGGAACAGGTGTAAAAGAGAATGAACCTATTTTGAATTGAGGATGTCCAACCATTGTAAATGGCCGTTGTGTTCCTCGTCCGACACTCATGATTGTGCCTTCAAAAAGGCAGAGACTTGGATACAAATATATGGCTTCTGGGGTGTTGAGGTTGGGTGAAGGGGGGATAGGAGCTATATATCGTGTTTTATGTGAATAATTAAGACAGGGAATCACTGTTAGATCACAGGTTAGATTTTTTGTCAGCCATTTTTCTCCATTTAACATTTTAGCGTATTCGCCCACAGTCATCCCATGAACAATCGGAACAGGGTGCATACCGACAAAGCTCGAACAGGAGGGCTCTAATACAGGTCCATCAATGTAAAAACCGTTAGGATTTGGACGGTCTAGAACAATAAATTTTTTCCCGGATTCAGCGCATGCTTCCATGCATAAAGCCATTGTGGAAATGTATGTAAAAAATCTAGCACCCACATCCTGAATGTCAAAGATCAAGATATCCACATTTTCCAAATCTTTAGCTGAAGGCTTTTTCTTTTCACCGTAAAGAGAAATTACTTCTATACCCGTTGTAGGGTCTTTGTAATCTTTTACATATTTCCCTGCGGGTATGTCTCCTCTAAATCCATGCTCAGGACCAAATACCTTAACTACATTGACGGAAAGAGAAATTAATGTGTCTAGTAGATGACGTTTCCCGCAGCGAGAGGTTTGATTAACAATAAGAGCAACTTTTTTTCCTAATAGAATTGACAGATATTCATCGAGACGTTCTGCTCCGCAAATTATAGGCAGTCCTTGGTTTAGCGATTGCGGAGATGAAACACCAGTGGATCCTATAACCGAATAGACAATTAGTATAAATTTAATCCTCGTGATTATATAATTTATTGTTTTAATTAAAATCATACCAATTTTGCAATTTAAAGAAATTTTCTGATGATTTTCTGGTTAGCTTTGAGATGGAGCAAAGAAAAAAAAGGAAATCTATCTACCAGTACGATTCAGATAGCAGCCTTGTCGATGTTTGTGGCTACGGTGGTAATGGTTTTGGCTCAGTCGATTACCTCCGGATTTAGGCTCGCCATAAAACAAAAAGCAGTTTCATTTGTCGGTGATGTGGTAATTCAGAAATATGGAGCATCCGAGATACACATTCCCTTGGTTGAGGATGACCATGTACTTAAAAGCCAGATTTCTCAATGGGATAATGTCAAACATGTCCGTAGTGTTCTTTTGAGGCCGGCTATTTTAAAAGGAAAGCAGGCTATTACGGGAATCTTGGCTAAAGGTGTGGGAGTGGACTTTGATGGTATGGGTATATTCCCAAGTCCTTCGCGGGGAAGCATCGTCATGTCTAGGACATTAGCGATGCGGCTTGACATTAATAAAGGTGAAAAGCCTCGCCTGTTTTTTTTTACCCAGGATTCTTTGGGTGGTATCACGATGCGTTTGCCTAGGTCTTTTCTGGTGGATACATTTTATCATACCGGGTTAAAAGAGTTTGATGATTACGTTGTTTTCTTTAATTTAAATGAATTGCAAGAGATATTTTGTTCGCTTTTATCTAATTGTGTAACTACTTATGAGGTTTATCTTAATAAGTCTGAGGTTTCTTCTGAACAACTTGAATCATTAGCTTTATTAGCTGGCCCAGATATGTCTGTAGATACCACTCGTGAATTATTACCTAATTTATTTAATTGGTTGGATTATTTGGATATTAATATTTACATTATTTCTGCATTGTTATTATTGGTGGGTCTTTTGAGTATGGGAGCTGCTTTTTTAACTATGGTACTGGAAAGGGTGAACAGTTTCGGTGTTTTAAAAGCATTGGGAATGCCAACCTTTAAGCTGGTACTTATACTTGGTTTCCAATTCGCATTTATCATCATTTTGAGTATTTCACTTGGTGATATTTTATCCTATTTGTTGGTTATGCTGCAGGAAAATTTTAAGATTATCCCATTGGATGCCGATGTTTATTATTTAGATTATGTTCCGGCTGAATGGAAATGGTCGGATACGTTCTTGGTTAATGTTTTTTCTATAACATTAAGCCTCATTGCTATGGTTATACCAGGCTTTTACTTATGGCGTCTTCCGGTAAGTCGCGTAATTAGAATGGATTAAAAAACTCTGAGCGCATTTTGTACTTTTGCTTTAAATTTAAAAGTCTTGGTTAAGCAGAGTCTTCCTACAGAGTCCAGGAACCAGTTGTTTATATCTTCAAAAAATGAATCAGTTAGAATGTTTGAAAATAACATTCTGGATTACCTTAGTCGCGTTCGTCCTTGGGTTCCTTTAGCGATCTATACCCCTATTATACTGGGGTGTATTGTATGGTATTTTATTCATTTTCCGAAGGTATGGCCTGGTCTCGGAATATTTTTTTTGGGGGTTTTCTTTTGGTCTTTCTTCGAATATAGTTTGCACAGGTGGTTTTTCCATTTTAAATCTAATAGCAATATTGGGAAGCGTATTCATTTTATTATACACGGTATACATCACGCATATCCAAATGATCATTTACGCCTTGTAATGCCTCCTGGTTTTAGTTTACCGCTTGCTGTTTTGATATTTGGCTTGAGCTTGATATTTTGGAGAAATAACACTCCTATATTCTTCGCCGGTTTTGCATCGGGGTACCTTCTCTATGATTGCTTACATTATGCCGTGCATCACTTTAACTTTAGAAATCCTTTATTTCAAAAATTGAAAAAACATCACATGATGCATCATTTTAGAGACCCAGAAAGTGCATTTGGATTTACTTCTTCAATTTGGGATAAAGTTTTTGGTACTGATATAAAAAATTAGAGACCTTCGTGTTTGAGGTTCTAAATTTTGGAAAGGTTGATTGTTTAAAAATAAGCAGGTCTCGGTTGCCCTTGGTTCAGATTCCGGTTTGTATGTACAGGATTGAAGGGCTCCTTGTGGATTCAGGGCCTTCCAATGGGCGCAAATATTTAAGAAATTATTCATGGCCTAAAAAGCCAGAAGTTTTGTTGCTCACACATTATCATGAAGATCATTCGGGGAATGCAGGGTATTTAAAAGGGAAGTTTAATCTAAGAGCATTTGGCCATCCTCTCACATCAAAAATATTAGATAAAGGATTCCCCATTTTACCCTATGAGAAGATAATGTTTGGTCCTGCAGATCTGATTCATGTTGATTTATTAGGGGATACTTTTGATTATGGGCACTATACTTTCTATGTCATTGAGACTCCCGGACATGCTCCCGGTCATGTATGTTTTTTTGAACCAAAACGTGGGTGGCTTTTTGCAGGAGATATGTATGTGGCAGAAAAAATAAAAATATGGCGCAGAACAGAAAATTTAGCTGAACAAATAATGTCCCTGAAAAAATTATGCTCTTTAAATTTTGATGCATTATGGTGTGGGCATAACCCGCAACCAAAAAGCGGACCGCAATTACTCAGGAAAAAATTGGAGTATTTTGAATGGTTTTATGGGAGAGTATCGGAAGCTTATTCAAAAGGCTTATCTCGACAAGAAGCACTTCGCTATGTGAGGTTAAAAGAAAGAATTTTACTTAAGTTACTGACCTTTAATGATGTTTCGGTCTCTCATATGATTTCATCCGTTTACGAGACCGAACGGAGAAAAGAAGATGTTACGAAAGCTGTTCTTTAATTCGAGCTTCAATCTCTGAGGCAAGTTCCGGGTTATCCTTTAGAAGTTGAATCACCGCATCGCGACCTTGACCAAGTTTTGCATCATTATAACTAAACCAAGATCCTGATTTTTTTATAATATTAAATTCTACACCGAGGTCCACGATTTCTCCTGCCTTGCTGATACCTTCCCCAAACATAATATCAAATTCTGTCATACGGAAGGGAGGCGCTACTTTGTTTTTCACGACTTTTACTTTGACTCGATTACCAACAACTTCATCACGTTCTTTAATTTGATTAACTCGCCTTATATCAATCCTGATGCTTGAATAATATTTTAAAGCATTACCTCCTGTTGTGGTTTCTGGATTTCCGAACATAATACCGATTTTTTCTCTGAGCTGATTGATGAAAAAGCAAATGCAACGGGTTTTACTGATAGTGGCAGTGAGTTTTCTCAAAGCCTGACTCATCAATCGCGCTTGTAATCCTACCTTACTATCTCCCATTTCACCCTCGAGCTCACTTTTTGGAACCAGTGCAGCTACAGAATCTATTACAATAACGTCTATGGCACCGGAACGAATGAGATTATCGGCAATTTCCAGTGCCTGCTCTCCACTATCGGGTTGAGAAATAAGTAGATTATCCACATCTACGCCAAGTTTTTGGGCGTAGGAGCTGTCAAAGGCATGTTCTGCATCTATAAATGCTGCTATGCCACCTTTCTTTTGGGCTTCAGAGATCGCATGGATAGTTAATGTAGTCTTACCGGAAGACTCGGGACCATAAATTTCAACAATACGGCCTCTCGGGTAGCCTCCCACACCCAGAGCGAGGTCTAACCCAATACTTCCACTTGGAATGGACTCTACTGGTTCGGCCGCTTTATCGCCTAAGCGCATCACTGTGCCTTTACCATAGGTTTTATCCATTTTATCCATGATGAGCTTTAGGGCTTCCAGTTTCTGGTTTTTTTCTTCTTTGTTCGTCATAATTTTTGTTAAATAGATTTTTGTAAACCTACAAATTATTTTTTATTAATTGATATTCTGTGCAGGCAGATAAAAATTTTCCTATAAGAAGTTCGTCTGGAATTGTTGGGACATTTTCAGAGGGTGTTTTTAAAAACATTCTTTCCGGATGCCATTGAATGCCTAAGAAGAATGAATTTCGGTCTTCATTTTCTAAAATCTCAGGCACTCCGTCCGGAATGGAATAGCCTGCTACATAATAATCCTTGGGAATCGCTTTAATGGCTTGATGATGAGCTGAATTTACCGTGATGGTTTTTCCATTCAGAAATGAAAATATTCGACTTCCCTTCACTTCAACCTCATGTTCACGATCTTCCTGTTGATTTATTTTTTGATGATTGAAATAGCCCTCGCTTTCTAAATCTTGAATTAAAGAGCCTCCTGAAGCCACTGCAGCCAATTGCACTCCTCGGCAAATGGCAAGAATCGGCATTCCTATGCGACGAGCATCTAAAAAGTTTTTTATTTCAAATGCATCACGGAAATTGTCAAATTGGGATGGAGCTTCAGGATAGGGAGCTGTTCCACCGTAATACAAGGGGTTAATGTCGGTGCCACCGGTAAAAACAATTCCTGTATAAGCCTCTAAATTAAATTCATTCTCATCATTCCATGATACTACGTGAATATCAATATCGTAAGAGTATTTTTTCAACCAGCTTAAATAATAATCAAGTTTAGAATCACTACGTGTTAAGGCTAGTTTCATGTGCTGCCGAAGGATTTTTTATATAATTCAATGAAAATATCAAGTGAGATCGGAACTGGGTTATTGGAATGGGCAAAATCTTGAACAGCTAATTCCGAAAGCTGATTTATTAAATCTGGGTTTACTCCTGCTTTCTCTAAATTATCTGGGATGCCCAATTTTTTATTTAATTGGCGAATAAAAGGAGGAATGTCTTCTCCAGTTTTAAGTCCCAATTTTTGAGCCATTATGTCAAATTTTTCATGGCAATGCTGAAGATTAAAATCCATTCCAATTGGTAAATTGATTGCGTTGGCTAAACCATGGTGCATGTCTACAAGTGTACTCAGCGGATGACTCAGGCTATGTACAACGCCTAACCCCTTTTGGAAGGCTATGGCTCCCATCATACTTCCTAAGAGCATCATGGCGCGCGCTTCCTCATTTCGAGGTTCTTGTATTACTTTCTCAATATTTTCAACAATTAACCGCATGCCTTCTAAAGCAATACTGTCACAAATTGGATGAAAATTTTTTGCTAAAAAGGCTTCCATGTTATGGGTTAGAGCATCCATTCCGGTGGCTGCTGTAGGTCCGGGGGGAAGGTCGTAGGTTAAAGTAGGGTCAGAAAAAACCCTTTGGGCTAAGAGTCGGGGAGAAAAAAGTATTCTTTTCTTATGGGACTCATCTTCACTTATGATGGCACTTCTGCCAACCTCGCTTCCAGTCCCGGCTGTAGTAGGTACTGTATAAAATGGGGGTATCGGTTCAGTGACATATTTGTCTCCCCCAATAAGATCATCGTAGTCAAACAAATCTCGTGGGTGGTAAACAGCCAGAGCAATTGCGCGAGCCACATCAAGGGCTGCTCCTCCACCCACGCCAATTATGGCATCGCAATTTTCTTCTTTGAAGACTTGTTTCCCTGACAAAACATCACTTTTTACGGGATTTTTATGAATGGATGAAAAAGTAACAGGTTGAAGTCCTTGTTTATTCAACGAATCAAAAATATTTTCAAAAAAACCGAGACGCGCTACAAGAGGATCGGTCACCAACAATGGTCGTTTTTGTCCGGATACTTTTAAAAAGGGAGCTATTTCACGCCAGACATCCCTTCCGAATCGAATAAGCGTGGGAAAATTGAATTGATAAATTTGGCCGGACTTATACGTATCGTAAATCATTCTCAATCAAATTTTTTTCTCTCCGAACCAGGACGCCAAACTATCTTTTGACTAATTCCCGGCGCAAGTTCTACGAATTGCGAAATTAATACGATTTCTTCCGGCGGCAATCTGTCTTTTAAAGAACCACTATCCCATATTCCATTTGCATTTCGGTCATATATAAAACGAAGTCTATAACGCCCAGTAGGAAATTCGCCTATGAGTTTAATTTCACTTTCCCGAAGATTAACCCTCTTTATTAAAGTTTTCAAATTTTCATCCATTAAATCTAAAAGGAGTTCTCCGTTTTTATATAGATTATCTTCTAACCCAGCATATATATACCCAAAAGCGGTGGAAGAGATTGTTTTAAAGTTCACTTTTAAAGAGTCGTTTTTTAAACCGCTTAATCCGGTAAAAGTATGCTCCCGGATCTTGAGTGAATATTCTCTGTCTGGCATTAATGAGGTTTCCATTATAATTTTTCTTTGACTGCTATCCTGAAAAAAAATCTTAAAATTCTGCTCTCCCTCAGGACCTCGTATGGAAATGCCACTTGTATCTATTTTGATTACAGGGTCTGAATAAGTTAGTTGTAAAGGTGTTTTGAAATTCGTCGAAGATGCTTTAATATTGGTATATAAAAGCGGAAGATATTTTGACGTTCCCCGACCCTTACGCAAAGTGGTATTGGAAAATTTGGTTTTAAAACTAATGGTATCAACAGATTCTGTAATTGAATTGGAAATTAAAAGGGTGCATTCTTTCGATACCTCAGATTCCGGAAAATAGAACCTTACACTGTCCATATTTTCAACTATATCTTTAATTACACGAATTGAATCTGATAAGCCAAATTTTAAAGAATATGAGAGATGGGGGAGGAAAGGCAGGGAAATCTCTCCAGGTCTGTAATAGCCTATTTCACTTCGTGTGATTTTTTTAAGATTTTCAGAAAAAGCCTGAAGCGAACGCGATGGATTTCTTTCCTGAAGTATCACTTTTTGTGAGTCAAAAGCAATGAACTCTCCAGGTCTATCATAAATGAAGTTATTATTTTCTTCCTTAAGAGCAGCTATTTTGTAGGTACTATACCTTAAAAAGCGAAATTGGAAACTTCCTTCAGAGGATGTTCTAACGAAATACAATGGCTTTACATGCAATATAGAGCTATCTGGAATGGTATCTGGATATAAAAAGATTTTGAAGTCTTTACCTGGTTCCAAGGACGGAAAAGTGATAATGTTTCCCGAAAATTCTAGGGTATCCAGTGTGGAGCCTGTAGAAAATACGTAGAAAAAATTTTTTAAGATATTTCCCTCTGTGATGTCTGCTATTGAATTTCCAAACTGAATAAGATAGGTTGTATTGGGTAAAAGATCTTTGTCTGCAAGACGAATGAACAGATTTTTCCCTCTAACCTGAAATGTTGGGGTTTCATGTAGTGCTGGAGAGCTCATAATTTCACGGGTGGGATCCTTAAGTTGAATGAATTCATTGAATCTAATCTTAATGATATTGTTTTTAAAATTTAGCGCAGCCGAGTCAGGTTGATAACGAACTGGCTTTGGAGGTAAAACATCCAAATCTCCTCCCGTCAGAGGAACAATACGTGCACATGATAAAAAAAAGAGAAAGAATATGGGTAAAAAATTCCAATTTTTCATTGAAGTTCGTTCCAAATCACCCCGAGTTTGGAAACCAATTGTTCCAGATAGTAGCAATCAGTTTCATCGAAAGCATTCAGTTTTTCGCTATCCAGATCTAAAACGCCCACCACTTCCTTCCTATTATTCTTTATTGGTATGACCAGTTCAGAATTGGAAAGACTGCTGCAAGCAATATGATCAGGAAATTCATGAACATCAGGAACAATTATACTGCGACCAAACCTCCATGCCGTACCGCAGACTCCTTTACCTTGAGGAATGTAGCAACATGCCGCAGGACCTTGAAAAGGGCCTAAAACCAACACATCCTCTTTCACAAGGTAAAATCCGGTCCAATGGTTTTTCAAAGAATTGTGGATAACGGCTGTAGTATTAGCCAGGAGTGGAATCCGATCTTTAATACCATGTATGAGTTCTTCCCAACTCATCAATAATTCTTCATAAAACGTTTTTTTATTCATCGTGCGCAAGCAAATCTAATCATTGAAACTTGTGGTTGAAATATAGAAAAAATCAGAGTATTTTCTGTTAATGCGTGAAGGCGGAAGCCATTACAGCGACATTGACTGTCTGGGCGCCGGCATTTGTAAGCGCGCGGGAGCATGCTTCTATCGTACTGCCCGTGGTTAATACGTCATCTGCCAGAATAATTGTTTTTCCACTTAGGTCAATCGAACATTGAAAAGCATTTTTTACATTTTCCCAACGCCTGATTTTATTCATCCCAGTTTGAGAGCGAGTATGTTGTGTCCGGTGAAGCAGATGGGTGTGAAGTGGTATCTGAAGTTTTTGTGCTAATCCTTTAGCGAAAGAGGCACTTTGATTGTAACCTCTTTGTTTTAATTTTTTGATATGAAGGGGAACGGGAACTACATAATCGCCGCTCCAGTGAATTTGATTGGAAAGCATTTCTTCCCCTAGCCATATTCCTAAAAGATAGGCTAAATTTATAGCATTATTATATTTAATGTGATGAATGATGCGCTGCACCATTCCTTTTTTATCAAATGAATAAAGTGCCACCACGAAATCGAATGGGATGCGTCCATAAAACAATTGTTCCAGTGTTTTTCTATTTTCCGGTTGAGTTGAAATTTTGGGAATTGTGCTTTGGCAGGCCAAACAAAGGTCGGGCTCTGTATTTAAGAGTGCCTCGTTACAGGCTACACAAATCCTTGGATATAGCAGTTCCAGTAATTCGATGAGCATAAATTTATTTTTCACGTTGGTGGACATTACTGGGTGAATGTTGTATGTGGAGCAGTTTATGATTCAAATTTTATATGTAAATTTACTAATAATTTGAATATGAGTTTAATAATACCAGTTAATGGAATAAATCCTAAATTAGGGGAAAACTGTTTCATTGCTCCTAATGCCACAATTGTCGGAGATGTGGAATGCGGTAAAGGCTGCAGTTTTTGGTTTTCTTGTGTTGTGCGTGGTGATGTTAATTCAATTCGTATGGGCGATTTTGTCAATGTTCAGGACGGGGCTGTCATCCACGGGACTTATCAAAGAGCATCTACTCAAATTGGAAATA
>OGCL01002622.1_pt1 | contig 12135 bp, 18 predicted proteins | sample 1570041 | NCBI WGS metagenome assembly OGCL01 (sample SAMN06266162, study PRJEB24511) | hot springs metagenome | isolation source: Hot spring water | place: South Africa: Limpopo | collected 2015-06-22 | reverse complement strand
TCCACGCGTTCCACGCCTACCAGCAGCATGGCCAAACAGTCGTCGACGGGCGAGAGAGAAACAAAAGAGAAGAGAGAGAGAGAGAGAGAGAGAGAAGAGAAAGCGAGTGGAAAACGTGGAATGCGTGGAATGTGTGGAAAGCGTGGAAAACGTGGAAAGCATGTTTTCCACGTCTTGCCAACCGACGTGGAAAGTATGTGGAAAACAGTTTACCGCATCCTGGTGCGGTAAATAGCCCTTTTCCACGTTTTCCACGCGTTCCACGCCTACCAGCAGCCAGGCGTGTGGCGTGGAACGCGTGGCAATGCGCCGGCGGGCTGGTCACGTGGTCAGCGGCGCGCGCAGCTGATCGGGCTACGATGTGTTCGTGGGGATGCCAAGTTCGCGTGCGATGGCGATGTAGGCGGAATTGAGTTGCCGGCGGAGGCGATCTGGCAATGCGAGTTGAAGCGCCGCGCCGAGGGCGGCGTACAGCGCGATGAGGATGGCCCGCGTCGTTTCGCTCATTGCAATGCCTCGGCGATAGCGCGTTGCAGTATGTGCGGCCATTTTTTGTTCCATTTGGCCCTGATCTGGCGCGTAAATCCGCGCGCCGTCGTGCCGGGATGGAGGACCTGCCGGGCAACGACTATCGGACCAAACGGGCCGCCCGCTCCGCTCACGATCGAGCCTGGCCGCGTCTTCGCGCGATAGCCGGCTCGGAACACAAGTCGACGGCGACGCCGAGGTCGAATAATGTGTGGCCGCGTTCCCTGATCGACATACGCCCAGACCTGGCTCTTTGTTCGGACTTCGACCTCGTGCGCGCGTATTTTGACGATCCAGCGCACCGGCGTGCGCCAGGTCGCGTGTGTTTGTTCGAGGTCAAGGACGAGCAAGTGCGCCGCGATGTCAGCAGCACGCTTGTACGCCTTCGTCGCCCGGCTGACCTGACTCGGAAGCACCTTGATCGGGATGTGCTGGAGGGAAACAGGCATCAGCGGAGCCTCCGATAGATGGTATAAGTGCCCGCCAGCGGCGGGCATTCCGAACAATGATCGGCCTCCGGGCTGTAGCGCCGGGTCAGTAGCCCGCGCCCGTCGCCGAGGTCGGCGACGGAGATGGTGCAGCGGCAATTCGCCCGGCATTGCTGATTGCCGGGGAGGAGTCGTTGCGGAATATCCCAGTGGCCATAGCGGATCTCGTAGTATGCCGGGCGAATTGCTCCGGCATACATCGCGGCGCGCGCTTTGATGCGCGCCGGGGAAAGCTGGCCGCTGCGGATCTCGCGCGCAAAGCGTTCGAAATAGCGCAGCTCGCGCGTTGCCAGCTCGCGCATCCGGTCACGATCCGCCCGTGGCATGGCGACGTCGCCGGTGCGCTCGGTGCGTGCATGGCGCGCGCCGGGCACGGCGCGCATCAGCCAGTCGCGGATGCGCCCGGCGTGGTCGCGCTGGGCAATCGCCGACCACGTCGCCGCCGTGTGGCCGCGCACGATGGCGCGACGCACCGCGTCAATGTAGGCGTCAGTCTGGCCAGCGTCCAGCAGCGCGCCGGCGGCCTCGATCTCGTGCAACGTCAGCGCGTGCAGCCGGATGGCGTCATTGCTCATTGCTTGCTCCGGCGACAAGCCGAGCCCAGGCGAGGCCGGCGGCCAGCTCGGCGTCAATGAGCGCGTCTACGTCAGCATCGGCCAGCTCCGGCAGATCGGCTGGTTCGCGCCGCGCCTTGGGCGTCTCGATCAGCGTCGTCGGCTCCGGCTCCTCGGCGTCGACCGGCTTATCGAGGTCGGAGAGCAGGGCTCCGGGCGTCTGATCGCTCGGCAGGTAAGCCGGGTCAATGACGCCCTCATCCACGAGCACGTTTAGCGCCTGGTCGGGGCGCAACACGCCCTGCTGCACCAGCGGCCCGACTGCGCCCGCAACGCTTGCCAGGATCTGGGCGCGCTGCTGCCGGTCGCGCAGATCGTTGCTGTCAAAATAGAAGGTCGTCGTCGTCGGGAGCACGCGATGCGTCATGGCCTGTTGCCACGATCGTCGCCAGGCAGCCAGGCCGTGTCCCTGCGCCGCCTCATCGAGGATAATCGTCTGCGTGCCGGTGCCGAGGCCCTGGCCGCTCAGCGGCTGGATATCCTGTACCGGGATGCCGAGGGCGTTTGCGTAGATCTGATTAGCCGCCCGGCGTTCCTGTTCAGGATCGAATCCGTCGGGGATCTCGGCGAGCGGGATCGTGATGACCGTCGGCGTTTCTGCGCCGCCGCCGCTGAGCATCGGAATAATCGTCGCGCCGCGATACAGCACATAGCCGCGGCCCGCCAGGTCGCGGCCTTCGGCATGCAGCGCCTCGCGCAGCCGTTCAGCATTGACATTCGTGACAAAATGGATGGCCAGATTTCGCGCGCCGCTGACCTTCTCGCGAAAATATGTCTCGACGGCGGCACGCTTCAAGATGGTGGACCAGACGCGATCCGCTGCGCAGTGCCCCATCCCGGCGTGCTCGATTCGCGCCGACGGCAAATCGGCAAATGCGATCACGTTTTCGGCAGGCAGACGGTGGAACGCGCCCCGACGATCTTCGTATAGCACGGGGTAGGCCGGGTCATCGATGCGGTGACAGCGCAGGCTGTCGAGCTGCATGAGTCCGATGATCCGGCTCCCGCGGGCCGTGCTCGCCCGCACAATCTCGACAAACGCGCCGTTGTTCGTCAACAGATAATCGCGAAGATGGCGCGTAATGCCTGCAACGTAGTCGCCATCGAAAGCGAGCAGCATGCGTTGCGCTGCATGGATCCGCCGCTGGCTCTGCGCGTCGTCCTCGATGCGCCAGCCGAGACTGCTTTGCTTCGTGATGGCCAGGCCGACCGCCGACGCCCACATGTCCTCGATCATCGGACTCTCGGCCAGAATCCGATCGCGCATCATGCTGCCATAGCGCGGCAGCCCGGTCGCGCCGCGCACGCCATCGAGGAGCCCGGCCCACTGCGCCGGGCCGATGACGATGCTCAGGCGACCGGCGGCGGCGTCGCCGGCATCGTCATCGCGCGTGACGCTGCGCTTGCGCACATCGTCGCTCATGCATCGCCTCCGTGATACCAGCGCAGCGCGCGCCAGGCCAACGCAAGCGCGATCACGCCGTCATCGTGCATCCCCTCCGGCGCGCCGTACGCCGGCAGGCCCGTCGCCGACGTCGACCGCACCTCGTAGGCCTCGAGCTCGGCGATCAACCATGGCACATCGCGCAGGCCGAGGGCGCGCCGCTCAATGGCCAGCGCCAGCGCATCGATCAGCGCCGCCTTGCTCTGACTCGTCGTCGTAAACGCCTGGATCGGCAGTCCGTGCTCGTAAAACAGCCGTTCGACCAGCGGTGCGCCCATGGCATTTTTCTCGGCAATGATGCCCGCGGGCTGGTAGCGCTCGGCCAGCGCGCGGATGCGTCCGATCTGTTGCTCAAACGGAATGCCGGTCCAGCGATCCGCGGCAACGAGCGTCTGGCCAACGGCATCCAGCACGATCACGGCGGTGTAGTCGTAATCGCGGCCCCAGTCGATGCCGATGACGTGGTGCGGCGTGTCGGCCCCGGCCTGCGGCGCGTGGTCGATGAGGCTGCGCACGCCGCGAAACACGCCGCCGCCGTCCTCGACAAACTCGGCCAGCCATTCCTGACGATAGGTGCGATCGCTGACGCGATCACGCGCCAGCGCCGCGGCGCGTTGGATCGCGCCGCTCGGATTGTCCGATGTCGGCGCGCGAAATGACGCAATGGATGCATCGCCGGCTTGCCCGCGGAGCCATTCGCGCCAGAACCAGTTACGGCCCTTCGGCGTTGAAATGAGCAACATGCGGCCGTCGCGATCGGCCAGGGTCGGCAGCAGCACGTCGGTGTAGGTCTCCTCGCGGATCTGCGCGGCTTCGTCAACGACGACGAGGTCGAAGCCCTCGCCGCGCAACGCCGTGTCGTTGTCGGCGCTGTACACGGAAAGCCGGCCGTCGCCGATCTCGATGACGCGTTCGCTGCGATGAATGCGCCCGATGCCGTGTGCGTGCGCTACCGCAAAACGCCACGGCGCACGGGCGTTCTTGTACGTCGGCGTGACCCACGCGACATTGCCGCCGTAGGCGGCGCGATGCAGCGCCAGCACGCCGCCCATGACAGTCTTGCCCCAGCGCCGCCCGCACGCGACGACCACCGTATTATGGCTACGCAGCATCGTCACGATCCGCGCCTGATCCGCTCGCAAGCGCGGCAGCCGCAGCACGATAGTCGTAGGTGGCAATGACGAGCGGCTTGTGTTCCTCGCCGCTGATGGTTTGCGCGATCCGGTCATGTTGCCCCAGGATGTTTTTGCCCAGCCAGATGAGCATCGTGTCCGATCCGGCCATGGCGCGTTCCAGTTGCGCGCGCCGCAATGAGATTTTCAAGGTCACGCGTCCTTTTTTTAACAGAGGCGCATAATGGCGCTTGAGCGACGCCTCGCTCACCCGCGCCGCGATCGCAATCTCGGCGTCCGAGCAGCCGATCGACGCGAGATATTCGACCTGCGCTTCGTCAAGCGCCGCCTGTTTGCGCGGGCGACCGGCGGGCATCATTATCTCCTGAGCACGGGCACATACACGTACGTGCGTTCGCCGAGGAGCTGGCCGTCAACGATGACGCGCTGCCACCGATCCTGCGCCCACACGACGCAACGATACGGCGGCGCATCGAGGTCGTCGGCCATGCCAACGCAATGCGCGCCGCCGACACCGCCGACGACCTCGATGCGCGGCGCAGCGGCCAGCGGCGCTCCGAGCCAGACCGTGACGCTGTCCAGCGCGGCGGGGGCGATAATCAATCGCCAAACGAGAAGCAACGCCATCATGCAGCCTCTCCACGCGGCGGGCGCGTCGGCGGGATTGCGCGCGCAATCGCCGCCAGCACCTCGGCATATTGCAGCTCGGTCGTCCGTCGCAGATCGTCCAGCCGCTGCGCAAGCGCGCTAATCGACTGCAACTGGTCGATCACACGATGCAGCTCATCGCGCAACAGTTCCAGATCGCCAACGATGCGTTCCTCGATTGCAGCGCGCCGCAGCGCCTCGCCTGCGGCATACGCATCAATGGCGTCGGCAATGGCAACCGTCATCCGATCTGTCGCGTCGCGAATCATCGTTCGGATTTCCGCATCGCTCAGCGTATGCTGGTTCAGGAGATCGATCAGCAGCCCCGCAATGTCGAGAATAAGCGGGCGCACATCCGGTTGCGCGCGTGCGGCAAGTCGTTCGAACGCCTGGCGGAGCTGCGCGATGGTCATGGCGTATGAACGCCTTCCGGCGGCGTATCCCGCTCGATCTGCGTGAGCCGGCGTTCCAGATCAGTCAGCATGTCATCGTGCACGACAACCCGCCGACGATCTTGATAGCGCGAAAGGAGCTCGCGGCCCTCCGGCAACGAATTGACATAGCGCACAATGTCGCGGTACGTATGCAACATTGCCGCGAGCGCCTGGACACGATCACGCAATTTCGCGATCTCGGCATCCGTATTTGCGACAGCGCGGCTGGTCAGCCGCGTGTTGCGCTGCAATTCGCTTTCGATCCGCGTCTGAACAACGCGCACCCACGCCGTCAGCGCGCCGACGACGGCCAGACCCAGCGTGGCCAGCGCCGCAATGAGTTCTGGTGGCATCGTTCAACCCCCCTGCAGCGTCATGGCCATCTGCGCAAGCGCAACGCCATATTCGATGCCTGGCACAGCCCAGCCACATCCGCGCTCCGGATTGTGCGCGCGGCCCAGCGCGCGAAGGGTCGACGCCGAGCCGCGGCAGGCATCGGGAAGCGGGCGCACCCGCAGCGCCTCGGCGATCAGGGCGCGTTGGGACGGCGTGGCGTGCGCATCGTGGATCGCATACGCCAGCAGTCGGCCCAGATGCGCCGGGATGGCGTGCTCGACCCAGGTCGGAAAAGAAAGGCCGCGCTCATAGCGCTGACGTTGCGGATTGTAGGCATAGCCATCCTGCGCATGCGGGCTGTGCTCCCCCGTCACGCCGATGCCGGCCGGATTCCGCTGTGGGCGCTGCGACCAGAAGCTGGTCAGCCATCCGGTCTCGTGGCACATCTGTGCGAGAGGAATCAAAGGATCGATCCCGACGCTCGTCGCGCGCTGCCAGTAGGTGTCAACGATGACGCGAATATCGGCGATCGTGTATGCGCGCATATCAGCGCGGGGGGCGATCCGCTCGGCGATCTGCGACGCAGTCACGCCGGCGGGCGGCGCATCGAGGATCGGGCTATGTTCGGTATACGTGCGTCGGAACAGCGCGTCACGAAACGCTGGCCAGGGCAGCGCGGCCGGATCGGTTTTGCGGCCAGGGGCGACATCGAGATGCCGCACGACGCGATCCGGCGTCAAGCGATAGCGGGCGACGAGGCGTTGGCCAAGCCAAGTCGCCGCCAGAAGCTGTGCTGGCGCGTGCGGCTCATGCGGCGCATTGGAATGCGACAGCTCAACGCCGATCGAGCAAGGATTGACCGACGTCATGCCATTCGGATAGCGCGTTTCGAGGCCCTGCCACGCGCTAACGCCGGCATGCCACGCCGTGTCGGCGTCGTCTACCAATTGCGTGATTGCGCCGTCGGGCGCAATGTAGTAGTGGACGCTGACCGGGGCTCCGCTGGCCCCGCCCTGGCGGAGCCAGCGGAGATCGGAGGGGTATCGCCCAGCCGTGGCGTGCCAGACGAGCAGGGAAATGGGGGAGCTGCGCCCGGGCGTGAACGCCGGGCGCAGCAGAGGAATGCGATCGATGGTATACGGCGCTGTCATGCCGGGCGTTGTAGCAATCTAACACGCCACAGCATGATTATAGCATAGTCAGGACGCGGTGGCGAGTCGCGCCAGGGCCAGCGCGCCGTCCAGCGTTTCCGCGCCCGCGATGAAGCGGGCGCGATGGCAGAACGTCGCATCGCTGACGCCAGTCAGCGATGCGAGCTCCTCGGCGTTCAGGGCCGCCCAGGCCTCCGGCAGAGGGCGACGGAGGTCGTTCGACCCGACACGATCCGGTACGCCCTGGACCCGCCAGGAACCGGCCGAGGGATAGACGACATACAATGCCGTCGTCGCCGTAACAACCGGGCGTTTCCAGTCTGGTACGAATCGCTCGATAACCACGGGGTCGTCAGCGCGAGCGCCGCGATCCGCCCAGGCGCGGATCGCAGCGATGAGCGCGTGTTCGGCCTGCACGTACGCGTAGGCCGCCGTGATCGCGGCCCGCACGAACGGGAGTACGCAGGCGACCGTACGGTGGAAGGCCTCGTCGTACTCCTGGTTCGACCCGTCCAGGGGTCGGAACCAGTCTACCAGATCCTGAATGGTGACCGGCTGAACATCGCTGATCAGCCGGACCAGATTGACGCCGTTATCTACGGCGTCAATCGGCTCGCAGAACGTCTGATCAACGCGATCCCAGACGGCCCGGTACACGCCGGGCTCGAGGCCATCGCCCACCACGCGGGCGATGGCGTCGTGGCCGTAATCCCGCCACACCAGCCCCAGGCTGGCATAGGGCGTGCCATTCGGCCGCGCGCCGTTGCCCGCAAGCTGGTGGTGGTCGTAGTATCCGCCGCCAACATCCACAGCGATGTTGGCGGCGTTGATCACGCGCGCATCGCGTGATCGCTGCACAACGATCCGTCCGTCCGTCGCGAGATGCAATACAGCAATCGCGCACACATCGTCAGTGTGGAATACGCCGTCGTGGGTTACAACACGCAACGTCATGAGAGACCTCCTTCATAAGTAGAAAAAAACAAAGCGCGATCGACCAGGATCGATGCCGCGCGGTGCCAGCACCGCGCGGCGCGGCACGGGCACCACATCTGCGTTGCGCGGTAGACCCGGCCGCCTTCGAGCACAACCTCGATGGCGCCATCAGCCGCGGCAAACCCGACGGTCTCCTGGCGTTGCAGCCAGGCGACCGCCTCCGCGAACGCCGGCGCCCAGTCGTCGTCGCGGGCGGCGAGCTCGCTCGCCGCTCGCGACACCACAGGGAGAATGACCTCCACAGCAATACGCATCGTTGACCTCCAGATCAGTCGGCATCGTTCGCGATCCGCACCATCCGTCGGATGTGCTCCCGCGAACGACGGGTCCACGTCGTGCCAGTCGCGAGCCGCCAGATGTACACCAGCGTCACGCCGTACCGATCGGCGATCTGCTGGAGCGACAGCCCGCGCTCCTGAAGCTGTCGCACGCGCGCCTGCGCGCGTGCGACAACGTCGTCGTCGTCCATGTCCATGTTAGAACATCGCTTCCTCCGCGGCCGCCACTTCGAGATCGGCCGCGAACCGGCGCAATCCGCCGACCCACTCGGCGTAATCCGCCGGGCTCATCGCCGCGATGGTACGCGGCGAGTGTTCCGTCGTCCATTGTGGATCAAAGCGACGAATGCGCTCGATGAGCCCGCGCACTTCCGCAACGCGCTGCGGATGTGCGCCCGCAGCGCCGCCCTCGCCGCGCGGCCCGGCAACCAGCGGCGCGGGCGGGTCGTCGCCCGCGCTCGCATAGGCGGTCGCCTCGACCGCATCGGCCGCCTCGACCGGTTGCGCGCCCGGGCGCTCGCGCGCCCAGGCCTCGCTCTCGACATAGAGCGCCGAGAGCTGCGCCATGCGCGCAGCGCCGACAAACAACGCGTCATACAACGGGGTCGACTCTGCCGCCAACGCTGGCAGCGCCAGCGCTGGCAGGGTCACCGACGGCCCGTGCTTCAACCGGGCGAACACCGGTTTCCCATCCCGGTGTTCGCCGACCACCTCGAACCGGAACGCGTAGAGCGGCACCGGCTTGTTCAGCCGGGCCTGCGCCGGCTGGACAACCAGCCGGTGCAGCGTCGGCATGATGCCGACGCGCGCCGTTCCATCGGGCGCAAACGACCGGGCCGTAAAGGCCTGCCCGGCGACGCCCTTCAGCGAGATGACGACGGGATCGCTGATCCCGTCGACAATGGCCAGGAATTGCGTGAGCAGCCGCATGCCCGGCTGCCACGATTCGTGAAATATATACCGCCGATCGTCGTCAGTCGTAAAAGGCCATTGACGACGACGAACGACGATCATGCCCAAACGCTCGGTCTGGAACCCGGCCTCCCCCTCGTACCGTTCGACCGGCGCCCAGGGCGCGCCGGCCTGGCCGACATCCGCCGCCCGGCAATAAAATACGCCGGGCGTCTTTGTCGACTCAGCGCCGTGCCGCCACCAGATGACCGGGCGCGGCATCGGCGCGTCACACGCATAGTCCATCGTTGTAAGTTCGTCAATACGCATTGTATCCTCACGCTCAGTCGCCCGTCATCGTCAGTTCCGCGGGATCAAATTCATCCCGCGGAATGAGCCAGCGCCGTTCCGCCGAGCGGCTGCCCGGCGACCGGAAAATGGACTGCCGCATGATATACGGCAGCCCGCCCCGCACAACTGGATGGTACGAGACCGTCCAGTAGCCGCAGTCGTCGCCGATCTGCCGCTCTGCGAGCGGCTTCGTTCCGACGGCGAGCGGTCCGTGTAGATGGAACGGCGACGGAATAAACCACGCGCTCGCCTCCACGAGGTTTTCCACCGCCTCCCATTCGCCGTCGTAGTCAGCGAATATCCCCTCTGCCGCGGCGATCAACGCCGCGGCAGCGACCCGTCGTTCGTGCTGAGTCTTCCGTTTCATATTCATACCAAGCCTCCGCGCATACACCTGTTGCATCCATGATACCAACACGTGAGGCGTCGGAAGATGATAAGAACCTGATAAGAACCTGATAATTCATCGATGTCAGCTATCAATGCCGCGCGGGCAACGGGATGAGCCAGTCCAGCCCGTAGTCAGCGGCGTGCTGCTGGATGAGGCGCGCCACGGCGTCGGGCGCGAAATCCGCGGCGTCAAGCGTCCGATACGCTGCGGCTGCATCGCGAAGATGCAGCGCGATCCGCAGCGCATAGCCGCTGCCCGACGCCGCGTGGCGACCCCAGTCAACCACGCGCACCACGCGCCTGCTCGCGCGGCTGCCAATGCTGAGCGCATCGACCGTGTCGCTGTTGACGTAGCGCCATCCGGGCATTTTGCCCGCGCGCCGCTTCCCCTGAAACGAAAGCAGCGCCATGTAGATGAGCGCGGGTGCGACGTCGTCAGCCAACATCAGCGTCACGTGCACGTCGAGGCGCGAGATGCGATCGAACGCGGGGCGCGTTCTGGCCAACGCTTCCGCACAGGATCCGTGGGCGTCCAGCATCAACCAGGCATCGCCAACGCCCCACGCGCATCCGGCAAAGCGGCTCCCCGAACATCCTTGCTGATGGTACGGGGCCTCGTCACACGAGGCCCCCCCCAGGGCCTCGCGCGCAACCCCTCGCGCCAGCTCCCGCGCGCGCTCGCGCGCGTCATCGTCGCCCGCCGACCAACCACACGTCACGCGCAGCCGGTCGATGCCAGCCCGCATCGCCGTCAAATGCGGCATGCGATCTGACGGCGATACGGCAACACATCCGGGTTCATGCATGCTCATGGCGTCTTCCTCACGCAGAAAAAGCCGGTGTGCGCCGCATCCGGATGCGGCGCACACCGGCTTCGCTCTTCATTATTCGGCCGATTCTTCTCTTTCCAGCGCGCGCTGGAAAGAGAGTCCTCCGACGATCAGCTCGCGAATCAACGCGAGCGATTGATCGTCGGAAAGGCCGCGATTCGTGACGGCAACGTAATGCCGTTGCCGCCGGGCCGACCAGACCAGTCGGCCCCTCGGGCCGGCCTCATACACCCGAACCACGAGGGTGTCGGGTGTATGAGGCTCATGGACGCGTATAATATAATCCGTCATTCCTCTTCCTCCCCATCGCCGTCCTCATCCTCCGCATCCTCCTCCCTCTCATCCACAAACGACATATAATCCCTGATCTCGGCTACAAGCGACCTCAGCGCGGGCGCCAGGAGGATGTCATCCCGAGAAACCTCCGTCTGTGCTGCTCTGATAATCCTCCAGAGCAGCACACCCAGATCGTCCGTTATAGCGTCGTCACGCCATGCTCGCCAATACATCGACACCTCGAGGAGGTGGCCCTGAGCCCGACGCACCGCATCCTGCATGATTTGCGTTCCGTGGTGTTCGACCGCCTGGCGCAGCGCTGCGCGCGCGCCAAGCAGATGTTCAGCGATCGTCAAGATGTCGCTGATTGTTTTTTCTTCCATCACGTTGGTCAATTCCTTGACCAACGTTTGGAGTGCTAGCGAAACCGGGTCATCGGGCTCCAGGAATTCCGTCGCCTTCTCGATACGCCAGAAAAGCGTATCAACATTGTCGGTGAATGTCTCGTGTTCCCAGATGTTTCGATATGCCGCAACTTCTATTAAATGAAGTTGCGCAACCCGCAACGCAGTGCCCATCGCGGGTGCACGCCCTCCGGATCGGAAAGCGATCGCCCGGCGGATTGCTACCTCTGCCTCCATGATGTGTACATCCGTCATCGTGTTCATGTCGTCCTCCCTTTCCTTATTCTTTGCGGGCTGTTCAATGCCCCCGCTACGCCCCGTATGATAGCAGGCATATCCCCGGTCTGCTACCCCTACCAAGGTCCTATTTCTCAGTAGTACCCCCCCAACTATTGATAGCGACTATCAATACGTGGATTGGAACTGTTGGCCAGTCAGCACCAACCAGCCGACGGCCGCCTCATGGCCAACCAGCCGCCGACGAGCAAGAGAAGAGAGAAAAAGAAAGAGAGAGAGAGAGAGAGAGAGAGAGAGAGAAGAAAAAGCGAGTGGAAAACGTGGAATGTGTGGAAAAGATGGAACGCGTGGAAAACGTGGAAATCATGTTTTCCACGTCTTGCCAGCCGACGTGGAAAGCATGTGGAAAACGGTTTGCCGCATCCTGATGCGGTAAATGGCCCTTTTCCACGTTTTCCACGCGTTCCACGCCTACCAGCAGCCAGCCGACGGCCACGTCATGGCCAACCAGCCGCCGACGAGCGAGAGAGAAGCAAGAGAGGAGAGAGAGAGAGAGAGAGAGAGAAGAGAAAGCAAGTGGAAAACGTGGAATGTGTGGAAAAGATGGAAAGCGTGGAAAACGTGGAAAGCATGTTTTCCACGTCTTGCCAGCCGACGTGGAAAGCATGTGGAAAACGGTTTGCCGCATCCTGATGCGGTAAATGGC
>OGCL01002621.1_pt1 | contig 12141 bp, 9 predicted proteins | sample 1570041 | NCBI WGS metagenome assembly OGCL01 (sample SAMN06266162, study PRJEB24511) | hot springs metagenome | isolation source: Hot spring water | place: South Africa: Limpopo | collected 2015-06-22 | reverse complement strand
TGCCTTATGACAAAGCCCTAGGAACTTTTTTTTATAAGGTGTCGTATAAAAATTCCACACCAGCCCTTCCTATCTTATTTGCTGATTTAACTAAGCTTTTTAGTTCTATCACTATTTTTGGGAAGAAAGTTGGGTATTAAATATAAAACTCGTATTTTAAGTTGGCTGTTTAGTTAATGAGGAATTGATATTTGACTATTCATTTTTTTCATAAAATCAATCCAAATAGGTAACGCGGACCTTGCACCCGCCTCTTTGTTTCCAATAGGTTTGTGATTATCTCTTCCTACCCACACCCCCACTACAAGACTATCATCAAAGCCTACAAACCATGCATCAGAGAAGTCATTTGTTGTCCCAGTTTTACCGTAAACAACTTTTTTAAGTTCCTTTGCCTTTTGAGCTGTTCCAGAGGTGACAACAGAGGAGAGTAATCCCTTGATTTTTTCTAATTCCTCTGGTTCAAAAATAATCTTTTGTGGTGCCAGATTTATAGGTCTTTCTTCAAGTATTGTCCCTCTGTTGTCTGTTATCCTGTCATAGGCATAGGGTTCTAACTTCTTTCCTGTTGCAAAGGCACCATAGGCAACGGTCAATTCTATCGGTATCACATCAGATGCCCCAAGTGATATGGGTAGATAAGGCTGAAGTTTAGACTTAATACCACATTCATAAGCCAAATCTATTATCTTTTTTATTCCAACATTATGAGCAAGTCGCACCGTTGCAGTATTTAATGAAAGGGCAATTGCAGTTTTTAATGTAACATATCCCCTGTATTCATTATCGTAATTCTTGGGTGACCATACGGTATTTGGACGGGAACCGGGGAAGTTTACTGGCTCATCAAGTATTTCATCTGAATCGGACATGCCTTCTTTTATGGCTGTGGCATAAACAAAAGGCTTGAATGCTGACCCTGGTTGTCTAAATGCCATTGTAGCCCTGTTAAATTGGGTTTCCCAAAAATCTGTTCCGCCTACAAGTGCTTTAATTGCACCATCTCTCAAATCAATGGCTATAAGTGATGCTTGAACACCTTTTTTTACCCTCTTTTCAATGTCTGCAATTCCTTTTATAACTGATTCCTCAGCAAATTTCTGCATTTTATAATTTAATGAAGAATAGATCCTCATACCAGAGGTGTAAAGATTTTCACCATAACGTGCCTCCAGTTGTTGTCTGATATATTCTATGAAATAGGGTGCTTCGTATCTTCTAAAGTTGGGTTTTTTTGGTAAGGGTTCGATAATTGACCTTTCATATTCTTCTTTGCTTATAAACTTGCTCTCAAGCATTTTGCTCAAAACCAAATTTCTCCTTGCTTTTGATTTTTCAGGATTTTTAAAAGGTGAATAGGCAGTTGGTGCCTTTTGAAGTCCTGCAAGCAGGGCAGACTCTGCAATACTTAAATCTGTCACAGACTTGCCAAAATAGGTCTCAGATGCAGCCTCAATACCGTAAGAACGAGTTCCAAAATAAGACTGGTTAAGATACATTCCAAGTATCTCGTCTTTGGTATATCTCTTTTCAATTTGTGCAGCAATAATGGCCTCTTTTATCTTTCTTGTAATGCTCTTTTCTGGTTTTAAAAAGAGCATTTTAGTAAGTTGTTGAGTAATAGTGCTTCCGCCTTCTTCAATACCCTTAGCTTTGATATTTTTATAAAGTGCTCTGAGAATACCAATAATATCAACGCCAGGATGTGTATAAAACCTCTGGTCCTCAATGGCAACAAAAGCCTTTTTTACCTTATCAGGTATTTGATATGGTGGAATATACTTACGCCGTTCAAGATAAAATTCGGCGAGGATTTTGCCTTCAGAGGAATAAACCATAGTTGATTCAATAGGGCGATAGGTCTCAAGGCTCTTGATTTGTGGGAGGTCTGAAAGTGTCCAATATAAAAAACCAGAAGATACTCCTAAAAGTAATGCAAGTATTAAAATAATTGTGAAATATTTCCAAGACATCGTCTTTTATTATAACATCTTATTGTTATCCATTTTCTCTTTAAAAAAATGTTAGTATAGTAATGTGTTCAATCAATAATTTAAAAAGGATATTTCATTATCATGATGATTCTTCTTATTATTATGTCAATTTTTGCCAACCTTCAATTAGCCTATAGTTGTGATCAAATAAATCCAACAGCTATGGAATTATCAATAGATGGCAAAAATTTATTTATTGGTGATTTAGATGGTTTTTTTTATCAATGTGATTTGGAAAACAATAAAATAAGTAAAAAAATAAAAGTCCATAGTGAAAAGATTACTTCCATATTAGCTTCCGAGGACAATCAATCAGTTTTTATAGGCAGTTTTGATAAATCGATTGCAATAGTAAACTTAAAAGATATTGCAACCCTGCGTTTCCTAAATGGACATAATGGTGCAATTACTTCTTTAGTGCACTTGCCAAATAAAAACTTATTAATCTCAGGTAGTAGTGATAGGACTGTAAAGGTATGGGATGTAAAAAACCAGCTTCTTCTAAAGACCATTGATAAAATTAATAGTGTGATTACATCTATTACAACTGATGGAAATTCCCTATTTATTGGGACTTCTGAAGGTATTGTTTACATAGTTGCCCCCTATGATGATGATTCAAAAATAGACCATATTAATCTTCACGAAAGTGTTGTTTCGTCTTTATCATTCATCAAAGAGAAAAGTTATTTGGTATCTTCCAGTTGGGACAGAAGTATTGCCATATGGGATATAAAGAAAAATTCATTGATTAGAAGGTGCATGGGACATGGATATTGGGTAACATCGGTAGCAATCTTTGATAATAAATTACTGAGTGCTGGTTCACTTGACTATACATTGAGGCTCTGGAATTTAGACGATTGTAAAGAGATTTTGACCATTAAGGGTCTTAATAGTTATGTGGTCAAGGCAATATTTTCAAGAGATGGAAAATATATCTTTTCGCTTACCCTGAATGAAGGGATCAAAATATGGGATACAAATACAGGAAAACAAATCTCCCAAAAATAGCGCTTAGGAAGGGCTGTTTCAGAATTTTTATAATCGACAAATTTTATTTAATTTTGCTTTATTCATTATAATGCAATGCCTTATAACAAAGCCCCTTAGGAACTTTTTTTATATGGTGTCGTATAAAAATTCCACACCAGCCCTTCCTATCTCACTTGCAGATTTTATTAAGCTTTTTAGTTCTATCGCCGATTTTGGGTGAATTGACAATTGAACCAGATTGGTTAATAATATAACATAATATTTAAAAAAACCTAAGGAGGTTTGAATTATGAAAAGGATAGTGTCTGGTCTATTGATTTCCCTTCTCACTCTAACATTGACGAGTTTATCTTTTGCACAGCCAAAAGGTGCAAAGGCACTATTTGATAGCGGTGAAGGGACAAAAGTAGGCATTGCAACAGGGAAGCCAACTAAACAACAAGAGACTGTTGTTACTGCACCGCCAACTGAGAAATATGCTGGCTTAAAGTATGAAATTCTCATGCAAAAGGGAGATGGCTCTTTTCAAAAGGTTTCTAATGCAAGGATATTTAATACGGGTGAAAGGATTAGGATTCAGGTCAGGACAAATCAATCAGGATACCTTACTATAAGAAACATTGGGACATCGGGGAATACTAATATTTTATTTAATGAATATGTTGAAGCAAAACAGTTAATAGAAATACCTAAAACAGGCAGTATCAGATTTGTCGGTGCACCTGGGACAGAGATTGTTGAGATACTTTTATCTGCAGACCCTATATATCAAAATCAAAATCAGGTAATAGCATCAAATCCTCCAGTGCCGCCCCCTACAACAAGTTCTACCTATACGACATCAGCACCACCTCCTCCACCACCAACTAACACACAGTCAGGTTATACTTCCACTCTGCCTCCACCCTCTGATTCATCTATGCCACCACCTCCACCACCAACAAGTTCATCAGATATTGCTAATTTGCCTCCACCTCCTCCGCAAGCATTGGCATACAACATTGAAGGCTCAAAGAGCACAAGACCTCGTGGGGCAAAGGACCTCGTATTAGTTGACAATATGGACAGCAAAGTTACCGTTGTTGATAGAAGGACATGGAAACCATCACAGACAGGTGCAAAAGACCTTGTAATTGAATCATCAGCCGGGACAAATTATGGTGTTGTGCCTGTATCAACTTTACAAAATGGTGGCGTCCTTGTAACAGAGATTAAGCTAAAACATAGATAGGCTGATTCTATGAAATCCAATAGTCTAATAAAAATATCAGCAACCATTATTTTATTGTCTTTTATCCTTACATCATGCGTTTCTGCACCACAACCCGGCACTGCTCTAACTGATGAGGAGCGTCGTTCAGCACAGCAAAATTGCATAGCCCGTTATACTGTTGGTGGTGCAGCAGTAGGTGCACTTGCAGGTGCCTTACTTGGAGGTAGTGGTAGTAGAGGGATTGGCGCTGCAATTGGTGCAGTAGCTGGTGGTGCACTTTCATTTGCCATTGCCTATGGTCATTGTATGTCTTTGTATTCAGACTTAAGGAGTTTTCCTGTTGCTGGTTCTCAAGATACAGCTCGAAGGATAGGGTACAATCCTTCACAAGGAAATGTATTAAAGATTGAAGATTTTTATCTCAATCCTGATGGTGTGTCACCAGGCGGGAAAGTTCAAATGGGTGGTAACTATTATGTGATGGCACCAGAAGGAACAAAAGACATAAAAATCAAAGAGACAAGAAGCCTTGAGTTTTTTGATACCTCAACAAATCAATGGAAACATCTTGGTTCTGTTGACCAAGAGATTGTTTCATCACTCGGGACGAGAAAGACAGAGGGTTTCTTTGATATGCCAAATCAGATGGCAGAAGGAAATTACAGGATTACCTTAAAGATTTCTGCAGAAGGTTTAGAGGATTCTCAAACAAGAAATCTCTCAGTTAGAAAGGGTCTTGCAATGGGACCAAGTGATAGTCAACCTTCAAATCAATATATTCAAACTGCCAGTGTGCCAGGTGGTAAGACTGTTGAACCTGTCGTTAAAAGACAAATTGCCGTAATCAAGCCAACAATGCTAACTGTTAAAGAATCGCCTTCTCAGAAGTCAAAGAATATCGCTACGGTTAAACAATTTGACCTCTTTGATGTCCTTGAGTCAAAAAAATCTGAAGGTGAGTTCTGGCATAAGATTGACCTAAAAAATGGCACATCAGGTTGGGTGCAAGACAAAAATGTAAATATAAAGGAATAAGGCTATGAAGCATTTATGCATTATCATATCAGTATCATTTTTTATATTAATTGCCTCAGTTACAGGTTCACAACAAAGCCCTGTAACTGAAAATCACATTGCCCATATCAATAATCTATTTCATCAACAGGGTATTCAAAAGGGCTATGTAGCCTTTGATAGACATGGTCGCCTTGAGCTCAAAGGTGAATATTATGATGAAAAAGAGGTTGATAGGGCTTTTTCTTTAGCACAATCAATTGTTGGAATAAGATGGGTATCACCTGTTACACCTGAAAACATTAAGGTTAAAGAATGGGAAAGGCAATTTAGTGATTTATTCAAACGTTCACTGGTAGTACAACCACCTGTAAGACCTGATACAACAGAAAAACCTGGTCCAATCAAAAATAGATATGCCCTTGTTGTAGGTATTGGCAAGTTCAAATATCCTATCAATCCACTTCAATATGCGGCAACAGATGCACAAAACTTTTACAACTACCTTATTGATGTTCGTAAAGGTGGTATTCCAAGGCAAAATGTTGCACTACTAATCAATGAGAATGCCACAAGGGATAGGATTAAAGAGGCACTTAACAAAATCAGAAATGTTGCTGAAAGAGATGATCTTGTAGTCATTTATTTTAGCAGTCATGGGGCACCACCAGATAAAGGTTCTGCTACCAATATTGTCACCTATGATACTAACCCAACACCACCACCTAATATTTGGTGGACCTCTATAAATGAAAAGATGCTTAAAGAATTTATAGACAATTTGAAGGCTTTGCGGCTTGTTATGATACTTGATACTTGTTATAGTAATGGCGCTTACAAAGAAATACCAGGTTTTTTACCTGCCGGCGGTAAATCCCTTGGTGTCACATCACAAAATGAGGGATATGGACTTTCTCAACAATATGCCAAAAGACTTATCGGGGCAAAAGACCTTGTAATAGTTGATGACACTTTTAAATCGCAAGGAGGACAAAAATCTCCTGAATTTATGTCTGAAGATGGATGGGGAAAGGTATTAATAAGTGCAAGCTCTGAAAATGAGCAGTCCTTTGAATCTGACCAATTAAGGCAAAGCATCTTTACCTACTATTTTATAGACGGATTGGACAAAAATAGGGGTTCAGTCAAGTCAGCATTTTCATATGCCAAACCACTTGTTAATCAAAGGGTTCAAAAAGAAAAGGTTTATTACGATGACAAAACAAGAGAATTTGTCACACCAACTCAAACACCACAGGTAATTGTCTCAAATCAGTCTTGGGATATGAGATTAATTCAAAAAAAATAATTTAAGGAGAAAAAATTTAATGTTTAAAAAAGCATGGCTTTTCTTTTTATTAATTACCTTTATTTTTACCGGCTGTGATAGTTTAACTTCAAAAAAAGAAGAACCTAAAGCACCTACTAAACAGGCTAATCAACAGGCTCAACCAGCCCCTGTCCAACCACCTCCTCAAGCACCAGCAAAACCTGAGGGACCACCTACTGAAGCCAAGCTAAATCTTCAGCAAGGGATGAATTATATGAGGTCAAAGGATTGGGACAATGCTATTAATGAATTTACCATTGCAATTCAGAAATATCCTCAATACGATACTGCTTACTCAAATAGGGCAGTGGCTTATATGCAACAGAAGAAATTTAACAAGGCAATGGACGATTTAAAAGAGGCAGAAAAGATAAATCCTAAGAATGCAAATACGCATTACAACTTTACCTGTTGGTATTCCCTGCAAAACCAACTTGATAGGGCCCTTGATTCCCTCGATAAAACCTTATCATTTGGCTTTAATGAGTATGATGCGCTTAGAAACGACCCTGACTTAAGCAATGTTAGGAAACATCCTGAATTTAGGAAGATTCTTGAGAAACACAAGGTATTTATCAACAAGTAGTCTTTATAGCTTTATGATAAAAAGCCCCTTTTTAAAAAAGGGGCTTTTTATTCTCCCTTGAACTTTCCCTTGCCTTGTTAATAAGAAAAGAATAGTATTTTGCTGCAGTTGTTGGTGTTCTTTCGAAGGTCTTAAAGTCAACACGATACAAACCAAATCTTGAATCAAGACCTTGAAGCCACTCATAGTTATCTATAAGAGACCAATAAAAGTAACCTCTAATATCAATCCCCTTTGATAGACACTTTTCAACTACCTCTATATGCCTTTTCATATAGGCTAATTTCTTTTGGTCACTTCTCGTGGCAATGCCATTTTCAGTAATAATAATCGGAACCCTTAGCCTTGATGCAAGTTTTATTACCCTCTCAAGCCCCTTAGGGTGTATCTCCCAACCTAAATCAGTAAGCCCGTATCCATCTATGTCTCTATGTCTCAATTCAACAAACATCTTCTTAAAGGGATTAAATCTCATATGTAACCTTGTGTAGTAATTAAGCCCAAAGAAATCAAGCCTACCTTTTATTGGCACCTCAATCTTTACTGCTTGCTTTAAGGGAAATTCAATAGATAACACTCCAGTATCAAAGGCATCAATGATTGAATGATTGTAAAATCTCTTTGCCATCATACATAGCAGTTTATCTAAAGGATTGTATTGCCACCAAGGAGCAAAGGCAGCCATATTATGAGAAATACTAACCATCGCATCGTTTATTTTATTGTGGATTATTTCATAACAGTTAGAGTGACAGATTAGTATGTTTTCAAGTGCCCTCAGAAAGTACTTAAAATCCTTTATCCCTGGTGGCATACATCCCTCAAGATACCCACCAAGCAATAAAACATAGGGCTCATTAAAGGTAATAAAATATTTTATCCCTTTGATTGAATCAATTATTTTACAAACATAATCTTTAAATCTTTCTATTGAACTTTGTTCGTGCCAGGGGTACTTTCTTATAAACCATAGTGGGTGAGTGAAATGATGAAGCGTTGCAATTGGGATAATACCGTTTTCTAAGAGAATGTTTATAATATCTTGATAGTGGGCAATTGCTGAATCATCCCACTTATTTTCTCTTGGTTGAATCCTGCTCCATTCAATAGAAAACCTGTAGGAATTGACACCAAGCTCGTTAAGAAGTCTTAAATCATCCTTGTAGCAATTATAATGATTAGTAATCTCTGGTTTTTTGCACAATAGTTCATCCCAAGAAGACCAATCTGCGTAAGGCGAACCTTCAAGTTGGAAGGCTGATGTAGCAACACCCCATAGAAAATCTTGCGGGAACAATATTATCCTTGCAATCTCCTGTCTCTGAAAATGGCTGATTTTTTGTTTATCATGGATTCTTTTTTGGCAGCCTTTTTTACCTCAGAAGCAATAGAAGCAAGTTCAGCAAAGGAATCTATCTTATAAACCTCTGTGCTTATAATACCTATTGAAAGAGATAAAAGTCCAAATGTTTCCTCATCACCTTTTCGATTTTTTGATTTATAAAAACCAGCCTTATAATCTTGTTCACCATGAAATTCAATCTGCCTTGATTCAAACTCTTTGATAATATCTTCGCACAACTTTATAGACAAACTTGGATGACATAGCAAGATAAAATCATCACCACCTATATGACCTACAAAAATGCTTTGATCTTTATTTCCATTTGTTACATCTATCATGACTTGACCAAGAGCCTTAATAACAGCATCACCCTTTGCAAAACCATAATAGTCATTGTAAGGTTTAAAATAATTTAGATCAAAATAGGCAACATCAAAGTGAATATTCTTAACAATCCTTTTTTCAATCTCCCTTTGTATTGACTCATTACCAGGCAAACCTGTAAGAGGATTTGCACTTTTTGCAAGTGCAAGGCTCTTTGCAGTGATTGCATCCAAAAGAATATTGATTGGAACTATACCATAATATTTACCATTCTTAGTAACTGCTATTTCGTCATATAACTTATTAACCTTTCTCTTTTGAACCCTCTGTGATACCTCTTCAAGTGCTTCGTTATACTCAACGGTGAGAAAATTATGTTCCATTACATGACTTATCAATTTGTGATAGTTAAGGTGCATGCCGTATCCACATTTTCCTACAACCTGATTTTCTATAAATCTTGTCCTGTAAATCATTCCAACAATCCTATCTTTATCAACTACAGGCAGACATCTTAGGTTTGGATTTTCAATCAACTGATTTAAGACATTTTTTACCGGTTCATTGTGAGATATTGCCTTAATATCAACAACTATATCTCCAATACACTTGGTCTCTGCACTAACATTTTTATCCCCAATTACTAAATTTTCAAATTTTGTTAAAATCGTATTTTCAGTTTCAATATTTGGATGAGGGCGTGCCAGATAATAACCTTGTACCAAATCAATCCCTAAATTAGAGACAACCTCTAACTCTTCTGCCCTCTCAATACCTTCAGCAATAACCTTTATGCCTAACCTATTACAAGCAATAGTAACAGAATCTACAAGATTGTGTTTTACTATCGCTTTATCAATATGAGAAATAAAATGCCTGTCAACCTTGACAAAATCAGGTTCAATCATTGATAACATCTTCAATCCGCCATACCCTGCCCCAAAATCATCAATCGCAATCTTGAAGCCAAAATTTTTGTATTGCTCTATAATCTTTTTAAAATTTTTGCTATCCTTGACGAAGCTCTCCTCTGTAATCTCTATAACAATCTTTTCTGTCTTTATATTAAATTCATAAAGGATTTGTCTTACAGTCCTTACACAGTGGCTGGGATCGCAAATTGTAGAGGGAGACATATTGATAAAAAGAAGTGCTGAATTTTCCCTTATACCTTGATTTACTGCATTTTCAACAGCATTTGAAAAACAGATAAAATCAACATTTGTAATCATATTACATTCAATCGCCATTTCAAAGAACTCAATCATTGATTTAAAGGTAATAAAGGGATTTTCCTTTACCCTCGCAAGTGACTCAAAACCAAAAATAGAGTTGTTATTAATTGAAAAAATAGGTTGATAGTAAGAGGTAAGTAAATTATTATCTATTAATTCTAATATTATCTTGTCCTTTCCTTTCCCATTACCTGATGTTGTTTTTATAGAATCCTGTTTTTTTGGGTCAAATTCCCATTTCAAACGCATTGGCATTAAATCCTCCTTTCTTGAGGGGTAAAAGGTTAATAATAATTGAACTTAAACATAACTACAAAATAATAAAGGTATAAATTCACAAAACTAAAGTTCAATGGAAACCCTTTATTAAAATCAAGACACACTAATTTAGCACACAAATAATTACAATCTGATTAATTTAACATTAAATCTTTTTTTCCATAACCCGCCTTTACACCTGATAGAACAAAAAGACCTAAAATAAATAACAAAGCCACCGAAAGGATTGCAGGTCGTTGGCTGCCATATAAAGTTGACATATGACCAAAAATCAAAGGTCCTATTATGGCTGAGGTTTTACCAGTAAAGGCATAAAGACCAAAATATTCTGATTCCTTTCCTAATGGAACAAATTGAGTAAAGAATGCCCTTGAGGCAGACTGAATAGTACCAAGTCCAGTCCCAGCAATACAAGCAACTATGAAAAAAGCTGTTTTGCTATGGACAAAATAGGCTGACAAGGATACAAAACTCCATAATATAAGGGATAAAACAACAACCTTTTTTGGACCCCATGTATCTATTGGCTTGGACATAATAAAGGCACCTAATAGTGCTGTAACTTGCACAATCAGGTAGAGGAGTATTAGTTCTTCTGTTTTAAAACCAAGGCTTGTAGCAGCAAAGATGCTTGAAAAAACTATAACTGTATTAACACCATCTTCATAAATAAGATAAGCAAAAAGAAATCTTCTTTGTTCCTTATGCCTTAAGACTGATTTAAGCGTTCTTATTGTGTCTTTAAAACCCCTTATTGCAGTTGATACAATTGAATCTTTTTTGCAACTATCCTTTGGTAAATAAATAAAGGCAGGGATAGCAAATAGACCAAAAAAAATAGCAACTGACAACCACACTAAAAAGATGCTTCCTTGCTTTATAAGTAAAAGGGAAACAATAAGAGAAAGTATTGATCCGCCATAACCAATAGCAAACCCCCAACCTGACACCCTACCCTGAATCTCCTTGACAGCAATATTGGGCAAATAGGAATTATAAAAGACAAGCCCACCTTCCATTCCGATATTAGCGAGAACTATCAAGATAAATCCTTCAAAATACATCCCCTTTTCAATTAATGAAAGAGAGGCCACTGCAAAGACAGAAATATATGTATAAATAAAGAGAAAACTCTTTCTTTTACCAGAATAATCGGCAATACCACCTATAAATGGTGATGTAATCGCTACAAAAGCCATACTTACTGATATTGCCCTACCCCACCACAGGTCACCTAATCCTGTTTCATTACCAACAATGTAGGTAGTAAAGTATACAGGGAATATTACAGCTGCAATAACTGCAGAATAGCTTGAATTGGCAAAGTCATAAAGACACCAAGATAAAATCCGCTTGTCAAATTTATGGGATTGATAATTCATATAAGTAACAGAAGATTGTTCTAATGAATTATACAAGCCCAAACTACAAATAATCCATAAATCCCAAAATCGGCGATAGAACTAAAAAAGCTTAGTAAAATCAGGAGGTAAGATAGGAAGGGCTGGTGTGGAATTTTTATACGACGCCTTATAAAAAAAAATTTTCTAGGGCTTTGTCATAAGGCATTGCATTTTAATGAATAAAGCAAAATTAAATAAAATTTGTCGATTATAAAAAGCCTGAAACAGCCCCTCCTATCGCTATATTAAGGTAAATCCTTGCATTCTTTAAATTAACCATGATAGCATTTATACCGAATCAAAAATGATTTCAACAAAAAAATAGTCATATAGACCCAAAATCAACGATAGAACTAAAAAGCTTAATAAAATCAGCAAGTAAGATAGGAAGGGCTGGTGTGGAATTTTTATACGACACCTTA
>OGCL01002620.1_pt1 | contig 12141 bp, 12 predicted proteins | sample 1570041 | NCBI WGS metagenome assembly OGCL01 (sample SAMN06266162, study PRJEB24511) | hot springs metagenome | isolation source: Hot spring water | place: South Africa: Limpopo | collected 2015-06-22 | reverse complement strand
CTTCATTATGAAAGGAGTGTTCAGAAAGATGGGACAGTGAGTTTTTACGGGAAACAGTATAAGGTGGGTAGATACCCGGGACATAAGGTAACACTATGTCTTATCCCTGACAAAAAGATAATGTTCTATAAGGGGGCTGATAAAATATGTGAGTACCACCTCTGATTTACTGGTGATGTCTACTTTTGATTTTTACCAAATGTCTACTTTTGATTTTTACGGAACAAATAATAAAAAAACTATTGACAAAAATATTTTTTTTTGTTAAAAAAGACAGCATGTTTTTTGGAAAAGAGATACCAATAAGCGTTGATATAGGTTCTGCCTATATAAAAATTGCTCGTATATCAGAAAATAAAACAGGAAGCGAGTTAACACTTTTTGATTATATAGAAATGCCTCTAGGAACTATAGTTGATGGGATTATAGAAGACAAGGGTTCAGCTACGCAAGCACTGACAGATTTAGTCCAAAAGAACAAATTAAAATCGCCTAACGCAATATTGAGCGTATCAGGACATTCTTCAGTAATAATTAAAAAAATCACTATTCCAAAGATGAAAGAGGAGGACTTAGCCAATTCAATCAAGTTTGAAGCAGAACAATATATACCCTTTGATATAAACGATGTAAATATTGATTTTCAGATAACTGGAGATACCTACCAAGGCTCAGACCAAATGGATGTTGTGCTAATAGCCGTTAAAAAGAGTATTGTGAAGGATTATCTTGATGTAGTTGAATCAGCAGGGTTGACGCCAGTAATAGTTGATTTGCCTCACTTTGCAGTTAGCAATATTTTTGAACACAGTTACGGACTTTTTGAAAATGAGACTATAGCTTTGATTAATATTGGTGCCAATTCAACAAATATGAATATTCTCAAAAATGGAGTACCACTATTTACAAGGGATACACCCATAGGGAGCATAGTTCACTCTGAAGCCTTAATGCAAGAATTTGACCTTACAGCACAAGATGCAGAGAGGCTTAAGAGGGGTCTTACTATTGCAAATGTCCAACCTGAAAATGCAGAATACACTATAATTTCTGCTTCCGAAGAGATATTTGCTGATGTTCAAAGGTCAATAGATTTTTTCAGGAGTAGCGTAAGTGAAGAAGATATTTCGAAGATTTTTTTAAGTGGTGGTGTAGCAATGACCAAAGGCTTTGCCTCCGTAATGGCAGAAAGATTGCTGATACCTGTAGAAATTATCAATCCCTTTAATAATCTTAAAATTTCTGACAAGGTTGATGAAACAATGACAAGACAATATGCATCACTTGCAACCGTTGCAATAGGTCTTTCACTGAGAAGACCAGGAGACAGGTAAAATATGATAAAGATAAATCTCATAGGTGAAGAGAAGCGTAAAAAGAAGAAAAAACCTTTTAAACTCAGAAATGTTACCACACTTTTTATTATCATTATGGTTTTGACGGTTTTAATCAATGGTGGAGCCTTTGCCTATCTTTATTTGACAGTCACAAACCTTGAAGAAGAAAAGAAGAAAAATGAAGTAATCTTAGCAGACCTCAATAAAAAGATTGGTGAGGTCAAAAGGCTTGAAGAAATGAATAAGGAGATTGCAAACAGGAAAAACATTATCCAAGAGATCACCAAAAACAAGCCTATTCCAATTAAATTAATGAACGAGATTAATCAAACAATGCCAGAGGGACTTTGGATTACAGGTATCAAGTATGAAAACAAGGTAGCAAAGATTGAAGGCATTGCCCTTACAAACCTTTCTATTGTAGGTTTCATAGAGAACCTCAAAAACTCAAAGTTTGCAACAAATGTATATTTACAAGAGTCTAACCAGATTGATTTTGAAAAAGTTCTTGTATATAGATATATATTAACCTTTCAGGTAGTCATATGAAACAGGAATTCAAAAAACCAAATATTGATTTAGAATCACTTTCCACACAAAAGAAACAACTCCTTCTCATAGGACTTCCGCTTCTTATCACTGCCCTCGTAGGATATTTTTTATGTTTTCCTTACTATGAAAGTATGGAAAAACTAACCACAGAGACAACAAAACAAAAAGAGGAAATAAAAAATGCCCAATTAAAATCTGCCTATCTACCAAAGGTTAAAGCAGAGTTTGAGAGGTTAAAGGCTGAACTCAAGCTAGTTGAACAACAATTACCTGAGGAGAAAGAGGTTTCAGGGCTTCTTAAAAAGGTATCTGAGCTTGGCACAAAGGCAGAACTTCAGATATTAAAGTGGAAACCTAAAGATAAAGTTTTACATTCAAGCAAGGAGATATATGAGATTCCTGTTGAAGTAGAAATGAGAGGGCAGTATCACAACCTTGGACAATTTTATAGTAATGTATCAAAGCTTGAAAGGATTGTAAATATTTTTAATATCAACATGGTAGGTGCAGGTTTAAAGACAAGACCTAATGATTTAAAGATAAGTTACCTTGTTACAACTTATTCAATATTGACAGATAAAGAAAGAGAAGAGATAAAAAAGCAAGAGAAGGAAAAGGCCGAAAAGGAAAAGAAAAAATGAAAGCCCTGATTACCTCTTTAATAACATTAGGTTACTTGTTTTTCCCCCTTTCAGTGTATAGTTACGATGTGTCTGAAGAGCAGCGGAAAGTAAAAGATGCCGTTGAAAAGGCTAAGAAACCCGTAGAAACATTAAAAGATCTTGCCCCGAGTGCCAGTTTCTTAAAGCCTGATTCAAAGTCATCAGACCCTAAACAAGCATCTCAACAACAACAGAATCAACCTAAACAAGAATTGACAGTTGAATATGTATTCCTCGGGAAGCGTGATCCTTTTATGCCCTTAATAAAACAGGAGACCGATAAGAAAAAAGCACCGACCTCACCAATGGAGAGTTTTATGATAACTGATATTAAGTTGGTAGGTATCCTAGAGAAGAATAATGTCTACTATGCACAGATAGTCTTACCAGATGGTAAGTCATTTACAATAAAACCAGGACAAAAATTAGGTCTAATGGGAGGCGTTGTGTCAAAGATTACTATGGATTTAGTAACTATCAAAGAAAAGGCTATTGATGCAGAAGGCAAACCCATAGTAAAAGAAATAAAATTAAGACTCCAGAAAAAAGAGGAAGAGGAATGAATAAAATGAAAAGTAATATGGCGATCAAGGTGCATTTTTTATTGCTAAGTCTATTTTGCTTCTTTGCATTCAGCGATGATGTTTTAGCACTAATCAAAATAACTTCCATTGAAGTAAAAGACGATACCGTTAAGATTGATGGCACAGATAATTTAATAAATTACAAGATTGACAAGGCAGACCCTTTCAATATAGCGATTGAGATTGATAATGCTGAGTTGTCAAAACCTCAAGATAAACCATTTAAATCAAATGGTATCATTAATGAATTAAGGGCGGTGCAGGTAAGCCCTGATAATAAAAATAAAAAGACGAAGATACTCATATCTTTAAACACCCCCGCAGACATTGATACAAAAAATAGTGGCAATAGTTTATACATCAAGGTAGCCAAGGGTATTTCATTAAGTACAAAAGATACTTATCCTCTTACAGAGACTCAAAAAGTGACAATCAAGGAATCAGCGGTAAAAGAAATTTTAGAGTCACCGATTGCCAATGAGGTCATAGCAGTTTTTATGGATAAGATAGACAATGGGGCGGAGTTGGTGATAAAGGGTAATGGCTCTATGCCTGACCCAGTTGTTTATAATCTGGATCAACTTACAATAGTTGAAATTGAAAATATGCAAATGAAATCCTTTATACCCTCAACTTTGATTAACCCCTTTAGAAAAATCTCATATAAAGAAGAAAGAAAGACATTAAAGTTTTTCATCTCTGTTGAAACAAACGAGATTTTAAGTTATGCAAAAAAAGGCTCTGATATTGATATAGATGTAAAGGTATCAAATGATGAAATTATTATAACTGCCAAAGCACTAAAAATTGATTATGAAGAACAAAAAGTTGACAAAGATTCTATTTCTCTAAACTACATAAATTCAAATGTTAAGAGTATCTTGAGATCAATTTCAGATAAAATAAACTACAATCTTATCATAGGAGAAGATGTCCCTGATGCAACTGTAACCATAAAACAGGACAACATTCATTGGAAGGATGCCATTAAGCTTATTAGAGACGAATCAAATGTACAAATCTCAATAGATGAAAAATCTAAGACCTTATTAGTGAGAAAAAACGAATTTATGAAGTTTGCTGCTCCTAAAGAAGGAGACCTTGTTTCATTTGAGTTTCAAGATGCAGATTTATCAAGTGTAATCTTTTTATTATCAGAAATAAGCGGCTATAACATAGTTTTACATCCTGATGTGAAAGACCTTAAGTATAAGGTCAACATAAATATCAAGAAAATCCCATGGCAAAAGGCTCTCGAAAAGGTAGTAAAGATATTTGCCCTTGAGTTTACAGTTGATGAGGCAGATAAACTTATACTTATTGCCCCTGTAGAAACTATTAATAAGATTGAAATGACAAGACAGGCTCTTAGAGAAACTCGCATTAAGAGGTATAAAGCAGAGTCAGAACTCTATACCGAAAGGGCAAAGGTTGCAAAGGAGAGATTACAAGCCCTGATGTCTGAACAAAAGATTACAAAGATTATCAAGCTAAAATATTTATCAACCTTTGACGCAATCAAGCACATCACCCAATTAAATATATTTAAGGGTGTCAGAAGCACCTTGAAAGAGGCAACACAAGGCGTTGCAAAACAAGAGGCTATGGAACTTAAGATTACTGACGAGGCAATTACTGCGGAGGTTGGTATTTCAAGTATTAATTCAATTAATGCTATTGTTATGAGACATGTCCCAGCCATAGTTGAAGAGGTTGAACGATTCCTTGCATCTATTGATATACCGTCACAAACAACTCAGCAGGTCTTAATTGAAGCAAGGGTTGTTGAGGTTTCTAACTCTTCAGCCCTTGAATTAGGTGTCCAATGGGGTGTGTCAGGTTGGGGAGTCACAAAAGACGGGGGTATTTTATCTTATGGTGGGACAAGGTCTGCAAGAGATACTCAATCTGCTTCAGATTATGTTTCAACTCCTTATTCACAGGTCGGTATTGGTCAGGCAACACAAGGGACTATGGGGGCAACAAACATTATGCCTCTCATTATCAACATGCCTGCAGCAGTAGCACAGGGTGCAGGTGGGTCATTCGGTATAGGATATATAAACAGGGCAGCTTCTATGATGCTTGACTTTAGGCTTTCTGCCTTAGAGAGGGCTGGTAAAGGCAAGATACTTTCTCAACCAAAATTAATGACACTTAACAATAGCCCTTCACTAATCAGACATGGTGCAAGGGTTCCAATAACAACTCCTGGGTCAACTCAAGGGACTTATACAACTACTTATATAGATGCAGCATTATTGATGAAAGTGACACCATCAATAGTCTTTGGAACAAAAGAAAATATTATCTATCTTGACCTTGAAATAAGTAAAGATGAGCCAGCTACTTCAAGTGAGAGAAAAGATATACTTGGAAATCCTCAGATTGATTCAAGGGCTGCAAATACAAGGATAGCCTTAAAAGATGGAGAGACTGTTGTAATTGCTGGTATAAGAAAGGAGACCGTTTCAGAAGGCGAAAGTAGTATTCCTTATCTATCTAAAATTCCTGTATTAGGTAGCTTATTTAAAAAGGAAGACAAGACAGGTAACACAGAAGAACTTATGATTTTTGTCACACCCAAGATTGTTCAGCCTTTCAAACAAGATTAAAAGAGTCAATATAAATGTTAAAAAAAGTATTAATAATTTTTTTGACAATTGCCTTATTATTTTCATCCATTTCAAACACCTTTGCAGAAAAGGTTTATACAAATGATGTTTTAGAGAAATACAAGTCGAAAAAAGACAAACAAATGACAGAAGAGCAAAAGATAAAGGAGTCAGAAAGGAGAGAAAAGGCAAAAAAAGAGACAATAGAGGTTGAAGAAAAGATGTGGCGTAATGCCAATCCAAAGGACAAGACAAAATCCATCCTTATTGAAAAGGAATAATTTTTTCATATGATTAAGTACCCAAATACAGCGATAAGGATGGGGCTCTGAAGTAAATAGCGATGTTTTGGCAGCAGTTCTTTGCAACTAGAGCGTTAAACAGCCGCAAGTGTTTGAACCCAAAGAAACAGGCTCCCAAAAAAGTTGCAAGACTTTTTGGGTTGGTAGTTGAGTTTTTCGGCTGCAGCGAAAGGAGCATTAGAACTGTCAAAACATAGCTCCTGAACGAAAGAGACTTATCCTTATCGCTGGATCTCGGAATTAAATGTTTACCTCTTTTGGCTCAAAGTGATTATACTGTAATGTCTTTACTACAAAATCAAGTATTTTCTGTCTCCTATCCTTTGAAAGATTTGGATAGAAAATTGGATTACATACAACTGCACCCCTAAAGGCATAAAAAACTGCAAGCACATCAAGTAGTTCAAAATCAGATGTTAGTTTTAAATAATCATCAAAGAAAAGATTAAAGGCCTCTTTGTAAGAGCCTCGGAAGTCACCATGATACATCACTGAATAGAAAAGATAATTAATAGTAATTGCACTTATGTCATCGGCAGGGTCTCCATAGGCACCTCTACTTCTATCAAGTAAGACGAACTCATCGTCTGACTTAAACCAGATATTACCAGGGTGAAAATCTCCATGTATCTGGCAAAGTCTATGGTGTTTTGGCTTAAGCCTTGCCCTGCAGTCAATAGAGAGTTTTTCTATATTAGCCATCTCTTCATAAGTTAATGTCCCATCAGGGTAAAAGTCAAAGACACCCATCAAACATTCACCATGACCGATTGTATCTCTTAATTTCCGCCAATATAGATGTCTATTATCTGATTTAACCTTATGTATAGAAGCTAAATATCCTGTCATAGCCTTTATCTTTGACTTATCAATATCTAAAAGCCTGTCTCTATATTTCATCTCTTCAAGGTCTTTAAAATAATCTTGCCCTGTAACCATTTCCATAAGGAGAAAATAGTCTTTTCCATCACTTATTGATTTGATATTACCTTGTTCATCAATACTTAAAACATCAACCGCCCTAACATGACCAGGCAGTTTGTTATATTCATCATAAGCAAGCAAAAAGACTGATGCCCTGTCTGATGGATAGTCATGCCCTAATCCCTGAGGGGTAAGTTCCTTTATGACATAATTTTTTTCTTTAGAGTCTTGAAGTATTATCTTTATCATAAAACCTGTGCCATGTACACCTGCACCAAGTTTATTTATTTCAACTGATTTGGCTAAATTGAATTTTTTAAATGCATACTCTTTTAGGGAGTTTTCATCTATCATGTTTAATTACTCCTTTTTATATTGGGACTTATTAGCGGCTTTAGAATCTAAATATCGCCTTGCTAACTCAAGCATGCCATAGATCTTTAAGTCAATCAAATCCCCTCTTTTGCTGTAATCGGCAAGAACCTTATAGATATTTTCAACAGGTGTCTTTATTACTTCAATGTCTTCTGATTCATCTGCATGGTAACTTGAAAGCAAATCTTTACTTGCCTCTTTTGCATCACAAGCAAGAAAAACAGTTAGAATTTCTGAAGAAAGCCCTGATGAAACAGGACCATCTGCCAAAAAAATAATATCTTCACTGACATAACGAGTTTCCTCAATCAATTCTCTGTAGGCCGTCTTTATAGGTTCTTCTCCCACAGAGACAAGACCTGCTGGGAATTCAATAACAAATTTCTGGACAACTGGTCTAAACTGTCTGACCAAAAGAAATTCATTATTAATTGTCAAGGGTATGATTGCTGAAATACCGCCACAGTTAACCCTTTCAATTGACTCCCACATTCTGGTATTACCCAGTCTGTCTTCATACCTCAAAGATACAACTTGAAGGTAATGACCCTTCCAAAGGGTATCTTTGCTAAGTATCTTCATAATCTTTTTTAGAAATTATCCCGGTGGCCAGTGCATCAGTCTTCCCCCAAGCAAATGAAAGTGTATATGAAAGACTGTCTGTCCTGCTTCAGCATTACAGTTGTTGACAATCCTATAACCTCTTTCTGTCAGACCTTTTTGTTTTGCAATCTCGTTTATTACCTTGTGAATATGACCGATTAACGAGTAATCTTCCTCATGACATTCCGCGATAGTTGGTATATGCTTTTTCGGTATCACGAGGGTATGAATAGGTGCTTGAGGATTGACATCCTCAAAGGCAACAACCAAATCGTCCTCATAGATAATCTTTGAGGGTATCTGTTTTTGTAAGATTTTGCAAAATATGCAGTCTTTCATAATACCTCCTTTTTCTCGTTTTTCATAAAACTTTTGACATTACCAATTATATTAAGGTTAATTGGCTTTCTGTGAAATCTTTCTGCCTATTACTTGACATACTCAACTTCATAGGTTCTGCAGAACTTCGGTTCTGTTTTATATATTTCTCAACTTATGGTATGAAGATATAGCCAACAATAGATCCCTTTACATCTTTATTTGTTAATTTACAAATAATCTCACGAGTTTTCATGACTCAATCAACATCTTTTTTGCTGAGCAGTGCCTTTCATTCTCCTATAATTAAGACATCTCAGTCGACTAATTTCGCTTCTGTATATAAATTAACCTCTTTTTTTCACCATGGCCTCTTTTATATATGATTTCTGAATCTTTTGTAATGGGGCTTAACCATGAATACATCTTTTACGAAAAGTTCAATATGAGAACAGAGTCTATTCTCAATACCATAGCCCACATTCATAAAAATACCTTCGAGTTGTTCTTCTATTCTATCAACTCTTTGTATTAGTCTTATGAGTAAATCTTCAGCTCTTTTTTTGACTTCGGCAAGTCCTGAAACAACTTGATCAAGATCTTCAAATTTATCCCATGTTACACTATTAATAATTTTTAAATGAATCTTATTAAGGATCTTTGTGATTGCTTTTGCTTGAGCATCACCGATGCTTAAACTAAATTCATCATTTATGGAATATGTATCTATCATTTTTTTGTTTATTTATTAATAATTGCAAAAAATCCTTAAAATAGCGATAGGAAGGGCTGTTTCAGGATTTTTATAATCGACAAATTTATTTAATTTTGCTTTATTCATCATTTAATGCAATGCCTTATGACAAAGCTCTAGGAACTTTTTTATAAGGTGTCGTATAAAAATCCTTCCCTAGCCCTTCCTATCTTACTTGCTGATTTTACTAAGCTCTTTAGTTCTATCGCTGATTTTTGGAAAAATATAATTACAATTATAACTTTTTTGTCATAAGAATTGGTAAGAAATAAATTATAAATTAGTATTAATCACTTCATTAAGTTGAAATGAAATTGGAAATTTTTGTATTTCTTGATGAATTTAAATTATATCTTCAAACTAAATCTGTTTTTTTGTTGAACATTTGTTAAGTAACTATACCCAAAAATAGCGATAGAACTGAAAACTTAACAAAATCAAGCAGGAAGGGGACCCCGTTTCTTCGGGTTCAAACACTTGCGGCTGTTTAACACTCCTGTTGCAAAGAACTGTTGCCAAAACATCGCTATTGACTTCAGAGCCCCATCCTTATCGCTGTATTTGTGAATAAAGCAAAATTGAAATGAAATTGTCGATTATAAAAATCCTGAAACAGCCCTTCCTATCGCTATTTTTGGGAACTATACAACAATTTTGAAAAAAAAAGTCCTAATGAAGTATTCTATCACTCTTAAAAATATAAAACGGAGGATAAAGGATGTTTGAGTTTAATAGAATTAAAAGATTACCACCTTATGTGTTCGCTATTGTCAATTCTTTAAAAATGGATCGTCGAAGGGCAGGTGATGACATTATTGACCTTGGAATGGGAAATCCTGATTTGCCTACACCAAAACACATAATTGACAAACTCTGTGAAGCATCACAAAATCCGAAGAATCACAGATACTCTGCCTCAAAGGGTATTACTCAACTCAGATGTGCCATTTCAGAATGGTATAAAAGACGCTTTGATGTTGACATTGATCCTGAATCAGAGGCAGTTGTCTCTATAGGCTCAAAAGAGGGTCTATCACATCTGTTGTTTGCATCTATTCAACCCGGTGATATAGCAATCACTCCCACACCTGCATATCCAATTCACCCCTATGGGGTAATAATTGCTGGAGGCGAAGTTATAAATGTCCCTATAGGTCCAGGGGTTGATTTCTTCACTGAACTTGAGAAGACCTTAAAGAAGACTTGGCCACAGCCAAAGATGCTCATACTCAATTTCCCTCACAATCCAACAACCATTTGTGTAGATGGACTTGATTTCTTTACAAAGATCATTGATTTTGCAAGAGAGAATAAAATCATTGTAATCCATGATTTTGCCTATGCTGACCTTGTTTTTGATGGTTACAAACCACCAAGTATCCTTCAAGTGCCTGGTGCAAAAGATGTGGCAGTAGAGTTTTTCTCTCTTACAAAGAGTTATTCAATGGCAGGCTGGAGAGTGGGTTTTTGCTGTGGCAATAAGGAGATTGTAGGTGCACTCATTAAAATTAAGAGTTATCTTGATTACGGCATGTTTCAACCGATTCAAATAGCAAGTATTGTGGCACTTAGAGGTCCTCAAGAATGTGTGACAGAGATTAAGAATACTTATGAATCTCGTAGAAATGTTCTCATCAAAGGACTCAAAAATGCAGGGTGGGAAGTCGAACCCCCGAGGGCAACTATGTTTGTATGGGCACAAATACCAGAACCCTTTAAAAAAATGGGTTCTTTGGATTTTTGCAAGTATCTTATAAACGAAGGTAAGACCGCTGTATCACCAGGCATTGGTTTTGGTGAAGGTGGTGATAGCTTTGTCCGTTTTGCCCTTGTTGAAAATGAACATCGCATCAGACAGGCTTGTCAAGGCATTAAAAGGGCTCTGCAAAAGGCTTAATATCTTTGTCTTATAAATCAAAGTTTCACATACTGGAAAAAATAAGATTAGCAAGTTCTCTCTCAGTTGAAGAGTATGTGAAGCTTTATGATCCAACTCTTATCCACGAATTAGGTGCAATAGCAAATGAAATTGCAATTTCTAAACACGGAGAAATCGCTTACTATGTCTTGAATAGACATATAAATCCCACGAACCTATGTGTCAACAGGTGTAAATTTTGTGCCTTTAGTCGCTCAAAGGGTCAAGCTGGTGCCTTTGAACTCACAATTGAAGAAATAATTGACAAACTTACCTCATCTCAAATTCCATTTACGGAATTACACATAGTTGGTGGATTACACCCTGATTGGAAATTTGAACATTATCTTAATATCATCAAAGTAGTGAGGCTTCATTTCCCAAATATTGCCATAAAGGCTTACTCTGCAGTAGAGATTGATTATATGTCAAAGATTGCAGGCATGGATATTGACCATGTTATAAAATCATTAAAAGATGCAGGTCTTGACATGCTCCCGGGTGGAGGGGCCGAGATATTTGAGTCAAAGGTAAGAGACAAGCTATGTCCCGAAAAGATTAGTGGTGAAAGATGGCTTTATATCATGCAAAGGGCTCACATCAATGGGATACTTTCTAATGCAACAATGCTTTATGGCCATATTGAAAATTATATAGACAGGGTCAATCATATGCTTAAGATTAGAGAATTACAAGATAAAACAGGTGGTTTTCAAGCATTTATTCCTCTATCATACCAACCAATTAATACAGAGATTGGAGGCAAATGGACAAGTGGCATAGATGACCTTTTAAATATTGCTATAAGTAGAATTATACTTGATAATGTCCCACACATTAAGGCTTATTGGATAATGCTTGGGGAGAAGATATCACAAACAGCATTGTTATTTGGCGCAGACGATCTTGATGGAACAATTATTGAAGAAAAGATTAGTCACTCTGCAGGTGCCTCATCAAGTCAGTCCATGACTGAGGATGACTTGCAATGGCTTATCAAAAAGGCAGGCAAAAAACCTGTTCAAAGAGATGGTTTTTATAGAATTGTAGAATAATTTGACCCATCATTTTTTTACTAATTATACAAGAATTGAGAGTTTTGCCTAAATATGTATCTTCTTCCTTAAAATAGCGCTTAGGAAGGGCTGTTTCAGGATTTTTATAATCGACAAATTTTATTTATAATTTTGATTTATA
>OGCL01002619.1_pt1 | contig 12143 bp, 10 predicted proteins | sample 1570041 | NCBI WGS metagenome assembly OGCL01 (sample SAMN06266162, study PRJEB24511) | hot springs metagenome | isolation source: Hot spring water | place: South Africa: Limpopo | collected 2015-06-22 | reverse complement strand
CGCGACGGCCGCGCCGCGCCGACGCAGGTGCCCCGCTACGAAGCGGCTCGCCCGGCCGCGGCGCCGCCGCCGCCCTACCCGCCGCCACCGACCGCGCCATCGCCCTACCAGCCGGTGGCGGGGCAGCAGCCCTATCAGCCACCGGCGCCCCCCTCACCCGCGGCACCTGCTCCGGCGCCGGCATCCCCCGCCCAGACCCAGCATGGCGCGGTGCGGTTCTCATCCGTCTTCGGCACGAGGAGACGCTGACATGGCCCGTCACGAAGGTCGCGGCATGGCGTCGGTGAACTACCCCATCGGGATGAATCTCGGCGGCGATCCGAGCCAGGCGCTGATCCACTCCAATCCGGACGGCAAGTTCACCGTCGCGCTCTCGGCGATCGATCTCGGCCAGGGCATGAAGCAGGTCTCGCGGCAGATCGCGGCGGAAACGCTCGGCGTGCCGGTCGAGGACGTCTATGTCGACACCGCCGACAGCGACACCGGCCCCCATGACATGGGCTCGTTCGCCTCGCGCGGCACGCATCGCATGGGCAACGCCATCATCGTCGCGGCGCGCGAGGCGCGCGGCGTGCTGCTGGAGGCGGCGGCCGAGGAGCTCGAGGTCGATGCCGGCGACCTCGTCACCGACGGGCGCGGCAACATCCATGTCCGCGGCGCGCCCTCGCGCTCGATCACGGTCAAGGCCACCGCCCAGGCGGCGCAGTTCAAGCAGGGCAAGACCATCGCAGGTCGCGGCATCTTCCTGATCCCGCTCTCGGCGGTCGATGCCGAAACCGGCGAGATGAACCCCAACACCGCCTTCGCCCATGCCTGCCTCGTCGCCGATGTCGCGGTCGATGACGAGACCGGCGAGGTCGAGGTGCTCCGGATGACCAGCGCCTATGAGCTCGGCCGGGTGATCAATCCGCGCATGGTCGAGCAGCAGCTCGTCGGCGGGGCCTGGATGGGCATCAGCCACGCGCTCTACGAAACGCCCGAGCCCTATTATCCAGACACGGACTATGGCCCGCGCGACTTCAACGAGTATCTGATGCCGGGGCCGGGCGAGATCGCGCCCTATCACGTCACGGTGCTGGAGCGCCCGGCGCCCGACGGGCCCTATGGCGGCAAGGGGCCGGGCGAGATGTGCGCCAACCCCGTCCTGCCGGCGATCGCCAACGCCGTCTACAATGCCGTCGGCGTCCGCGTCGACGAGCTGCCGATCACGCCCGAGAAGATCCTGCGCGGCATCCGGGCCAATGGCGGGGTCAAGCCCGGCCCGCGCCGCGGCGGCCCCGTGACCTGGCGGTGACGGCATGGCACTGCGCAGCACCGTCGCCGGCCTCTCCAGCCCCGAGGACCTGGCCCAGGCCCTGACGGGCGCGATGTATCTCGCCGATGACGGCATCGCCACAGCCGGCTATCTTTCGCTCGCGCTCGGCAAGCCGCTGCTGCTGGAGGGCGCGCCCGGCGTCGGCAAGACGGAAGCCGCCAAGGCCATCGCCGGCATCCTGGGGCGCCAGTTGATCCGGCTGCAGTGCTTCGAAGGCATCGACGCCTCGGCCGCGCTCTACGAGTGGAACTATCCGCGTCAGATGCTGGCGATCCGCCAGGCACGGGAGGGCGAGACGCTCGACATCTACCGCGACGATTTCCTCATCGAGCGGCCGATGCTGACGGCGCTGCGCCGTCCGGACTCGACCGTGCTGCTGATCGACGAAATCGATCGGTCGGACCATGAATTCGAGGCCTTCCTCCTCGAATTTCTCTCCGATTTCTCGATCTCCATCCCGGAGCGCGGCACCCTGCGCGCCGCCGAGCGGCCGGTCGTGGTGCTGACCTCGAACCGTACACGGGAGCTGCACGAGGCGCTGCGCCGCCGCTGCGTCTATCACTACATCGCCTATCCCGAGCCCGAGCGGGAGGCGCAGATCATCATGATGCGCTCCTCCGCCGTCGCCGAGGGCACGGCGCGGGCCGTCGTCCAGGCCATCGGGCTTCTGCGGCAGGAGCCGCTGGCCAAGCCGCCGGGCGTGGCCGAGGCCGTCGACTGGGCGGAAGCGGCGACCGCGCTCGCCCGGGCCGGCGCGCCCTGGCCGGAGGCCTTCCGCCGCTCGCTGGGCGCCGCGATCAAGGACGAGGAGGATTTCGTCCATCTGCGGCCCCGCCTGCCGGCGATCATCCCGGGGCTGGCGGCATGATCGCCCCCCTCCCCGCCGCAACGCGCCTCTTTGTCGCCTTCCCGACGCTGCTGCGCGGTCATGGCTTCTCGGTCGCCCCCGAGCAGACGACGAGCTTCCTGATGGCGGTCGAGCTGCTCGGGCCCCGCAGCATCGAGCACATCCGCAAGGCGGCGGTGGCGACGCTCGCGCCGCATCCCGAGCAGCGCGAGCTGTTCGACGCGCTGTTCGACCTGCATTTTCTCGGCGCCCTCGCGGAAACCGGCGACGAGGATTTCGCGCCCGACGAGGAGATGGCGGTGCAGGAGGATTCCGGCTCGCGCGAGATCCTGGTCGGCGAAGAGGTCAACGAGACCGGTCAGGCTGCTACGGGGGCGGAGGCCCTGTCGGTCCGGGCGCTGAAGCCGCTCGATGAGAGCGAGACCCTGCGCCGCTTCGCGCGGGCGCTCCCGGCCGCCCTGCCCCGCCGCCGCGGCTACCGCCATCGCGGAGCCCGGCGGGGGGCGAGCGTCGATCTCGCCCGCAGCCTGCGCGCCGCGATCCGTCATGACGGCGAGGTGATGAGCCTGAAAAAGCTCAGGCGGGTCACGCGGCCCCGGCCGATCCTGCTGCTGATCGACGTCTCCGGCTCGATGAAGCAGCGCAGCGACGCCAATCTCGCTTTAGCTCATGCGGTGGTGCAGGCGGCGCCGCGGGCGGAGGTCTTCACCTTCGGCACCAGGTTGACGCGCGTGACACGCGCGCTGCGCCGCCGGCGTCGCGAGCAGGCGCTCGCTGAGGCCTCCGGGCTGGTCGCCGACTGGGACGGCGGCACGCGCATCGGCGACGCGCTCCAGGCCTTCCTCGCCATGCCGCGCTTCGCGTCCTACGCGCGCGGGGCCGTCGTCGTGGTGCTGTCGGACGGGCTGGAGCGCGGCGATCCGGCGGCGCTGGTGTCGGCCATCCAAAGACTGGCCGCCCGCGCCCACCGCATCGACTGGCTGACGCCGCTCGCCGCCGATCCCGGTTACCGGCCCGAGACCGAGGCGCTGCGCCTGATCGCGCCCGCGCTCGCCAGCCTCGGCCATGGCGGCAGCACGGCGCGGATCTGCCGCCACATTCTTTCGCTGGGAGGCTCGGTCGCCGCATGATCGGCATCATCGACTCGCATTTCCATATCTGGCGCCAGGCCGATCTGCCCTGGCTGCTGGGCCCGATGCAGCCTCGCATCTTCGGCCCCTATGAGCCGATCCGGCGGGATTATCCGGTTGCGGAGTACCTCGCGGATTGTCGCCCCTGCGGCGTGACACAAGCCGTCTATGTCCAGGCGAACTGGGCGCCGGCGCGTCATCTCGACGAGGTCGCCTTCGTGTCGCAGGCCTCCGACGAGTCCGGTTTCCCAATCGCCATCGTCGCCTATGCCGACATGCTGGCTGACGACGTCCGGCCGCAGCTCGATGCGCTGGCTCGGAACCCGCGGGTGCGCGGCGTGCGCATGCAGCTGCACTGGCACGAGAACCCGCTCTATCGCTTCGCCAGCGGCGCCGATCTCTGCCGCGACCCACGACTTCAGGCCAATATTGCGCGGCTGACCGGTTACGGCTTCACCTTCGACCTGCAGGTCTTCGCCCCGCAGATGGCGGGCGCGGCCGAACTCGCCGCGGCCTGTCCGGCGGTGACCTTCATCCTGCAGCATGCCGGCATGCTGGAGGACCTCTCGCCGGAGGGCGTGGCGCACTGGCGCGACGGCATGGCCGCCCTCGCCGCCCGGCCGAACATCGTCAGCAAGCTGTCGGGGCTCGGCACCTTTCTGCGCCGCAACGATCCGGCGCACATCGCTTTCGTCGTCGCGGAAACGCTCGCGCTGTTTGGCGCCGAGCGCTGCCTGTTCGGCTCCAACTTCCCGATCGAAAAGCTCTGGACGAGCTATCCCGAGCTGATCGGCGCCCATCGCGCCGCCGTGCCTACGGACGCGGCGGACGCTGTTTTCGGCCACACCGCGCGGCGGATCTACCGCCTCGCCCAGCCCTGACGGAGAACTCCATGGCCCTCGAGATCAAGATCCTCGACTATGGCGACATCGAGCTGGAATCGAGCTTCCTCGTGCTCGGACGCGACTGCGGTCGCACGCGGCGCGTGCCGACCTATGGCTTCCTGATCCTCGGCGGCCCCTGGCCGGTGGTGGTCGACACGGGCTACCGCCACAACCAGATCATGGAAACGCTCGGCATGCGCGGGCTCCAGTTCCACGAGAACATGATCGAGAACCAGCTCGCCAAACACGGCGTGCGGATGGGCGATGTGCGCTACGTCATGCACACCCATCTCCACATCGACCATGCCGGGAAGGACGAGCTCTTCCCGATGAACACGACGGTGATCGTCAACCGGCGCGAGTTGGAATACTCGGTCTCGGGCCTGATGCACCCGCAATATCCGGCGCCCGACATCAAGCACCTGATCGACCGGCTGCACACGCGCGACGCGCTGCGCTTCGAGGATCTGGAGCTGTCCGGGATGATCGAGCTCTTCCCCGGCTGCTATCTCGAGGCCGCGGGCGCCCATACCGAGGGCTCGATGAACGTCCATGTCGACACGATCGAGGGGCGCGCCATCATCTGCGGCGACGTGATCTACGATTTCAACGACCAGATCGTCACGCCCTTCCACGAGATCAGCGCCAACGAGCCGCGCACCACCGGCAATCACGGCGTCTCCAAGCGCGAGGAAAAGGCCGCGATCAAGAAGCTGCTCTCGGTCGGGAAATTCCTGCTGCCGGTCCATGACAAGCCGGCCAAGATCGCTCATGGTCAGGTTGTCGGCCGGATGGACATGGCGGTTCCCGGCCCGGTCGTGCAGTCGCTTCCGTCGCGCAACTGGTTTGCAGCCTAAGGCCAGCCGCCATGACGACGCACATCGCCGTCCGCCCTGCCTTCGCCGACCTCGTCGACCTCTGGGCGCCGGTGCGCCAACTCGGCACCGGCTTCGAATTCTGCGAGGGGCCGGTCTGGCATCCGCGCGAGCAGCATCTGCTGTTCTCCGATATGCCGGGCGATGTGCGCCGCCGCTGGGACAAGACCGGCGTGCGCGAGGTCAGGCGGCCGGCGAACAAGTGCAACGGCATGACCTACGACGCGGACCTCAACCTGATCGTCTGCGAGCACGCGACCTCGTCGCTGATCCGCGAGCGGCCGGATGGGCGTCGCGAGGTGCTAGCCTCCCATTTCGAGGGCCAGGAGCTCAACAGCCCCAACGACGTCGCGGTGAAATCCGACGGGTCGATCTATTTCTCCGATCCCTGGTATGGGCGCATGCCGGTCTTCGGCGTGGAGCGGCCGCGCCAGCTCGGCTTTCAGGGCGTCTATCGCATCCCGCCGGGCGGCGGCGAACCGCAGCTCCTGGTCGACCGCTATCTCTTCGACCAGCCCAACGGTCTGTGCTTCTGCCCGACCGAGGACCGGCTCTTCGTCAACGACACGGTGCAGCACAACATCCGCGTCTTCCGGATCCTGCCCGACGGGCGGCTCGGGCCGGGACGAGTCTTCGCCTCCGGCATCGTCTCGGCCAGCGAGCCCGGCGTGCCCGACGGGATGAAATGCGACGCGCAGGGCAACCTCTGGGTCTGCGGACCCGGCGGCGTCTGGGTCTATACGATCAACGGGGAGCTCATCGGCAAGCTGCGCATCCCCGAACTCGTCGGCAACCTCACCTGGGGCGGGCCGGACTGGCGCACGCTGTTCCTGACCGCGACGCATTCGCTCTACGCGATCGAGACCAAGGTCGGCCCGCGGATGGAACCGTATATGAAGGCCGGCGGACCGGGCGGCCGAAGCGCCGGCAGCGCCCCGGCCGAGCCGCTCTCCGGCGTCAAGCCGGCGGCCGCCATCGCCGCCAGCGGCGCGAAGAAGGCGGCGCCAGGCTACCAGCTCGACCCGGCGCGCTGCGCGCTGATCATCCAGGACATGCAGAACGACGTCGTGATGGAGGGCGGCGCCTTCGCCTCCTCCGGCTCGCCGGAGCATTGCAAGCAGCAGAACGCGATCGCCAATGCGTCGAAGCTCGCGCAGGCAGCCCGCGCCCGCGGCATCCCCGTGATCCATGTCTGGTTCGTGGTCGAGCCGGGAGCTCCGGGCGTCACGATGAACGCGCCTTTGTTCGAGGGGCTGGCCGACGCCAAGGCTCTGGTGCGCGGGAGCTGGGGCTGCGCGCCCGTGCCGGGGCTGGAGGCGCAGGCCGGCGATCATGTCGTCGAGAAATGCCGCATGAGCGCCTGGGAAGGCACCAGGCTCGAAACCATCCTCAAGGCGCTGGACCGCAACGTCGTCATCGTCACCGGCGCCTGGACCAACATGTCGATCGAGCACACGGCGCGTAGCGGTGCCGACAAGGGCTATTTCATGCTGGTGCCGGAGGACGCCTGTTCGACCATGAACGCCGAATGGCACACGGCCTCGGTCAATTACGCGCTCCAGAACGTCGCGGTCGTCACCGATGTCGAGGCGGTGATCGCCGCGCTGGGGTGAAGGCCGGCGGCTGCGATTGGGCGCCGACACAAGAACTCCCCGCGCTGCGCGCCTCGCCGAGTCGCGCTTCGTGTATCGCCGCCGTTAGCAATACTCGCACTCTTAGATGGCTTTACCTGTCCCTCCATGCGATGCAGCGCGATCTCTACGATATCGAGCCTTCGGGACAGTCTCCATGCCTCTCGACCGCGCGGATATTTCGACGATCGGCGGGTTGCCGATCACGACCTTGGGACGACAGGCGTCGGCGCGCCTGCTGATCGAGACCGCGCTCCAGGCACGGGACCAGCGCGGTCGTCCGTTCTACTCCACATCCGCCAATGGGCAGGTGATCGCGCTGGCGCGAAAGGACGTCGCGTTTCGGGACCTCATGCTGGGCGCTGACCAGATCCACCCGGACGGCATGCCCATGGTCCATCTGTCGTCCATCGTCTCGAATTCGCCGCTGCGCGAGCGCGTCGCGACGACGGATCTGATCCACGACGTCGCCGCCCTGGCCTCCGGGACGGATGTGAGCTTCTATTTCCTCGGCGGCACGGCCGAGGTCAATGAAGAGGCCATACTGAACGTCAGGCGGCGGTATCCTGGGCTGACAATCCTTGGCGGGCGCTCCGGCTATTTCAGTGCCGAGGACGAAGCCCGGATCGTCCAGGACATCGCCGATCTGCGACCCGATATCCTCTGGGTCGGCATGGGCGTGCCGTTCGAGCAGCAATTCGTCGCCCGCAACATCGAGGCGCTGCGCGGCGTCGGTGTCATCAAGACCTGCGGCGGACTCTTCGATTTCCTCTCGCAACGGAAATCGCGCGCTCCGGGCTGGATGCAATCGGTCGGTCTGGAATGGGCTTACCGGACGCTGCTGGAGCCGCGCCGCCTGTTCGGCCGATACCTGAGGACCAATGCGGTGGCGGTCTGGCAGATCGTGATGCATTCGAAGTGATCAGCTGCGGCAGCCGGTGGCCGTCTCGACGCCGCGCCCTCCAATCCGCCGGGCCCGACGAGGCCGCGGAGCTATCCGAACAGCGTTTTTCCCACGTCGTGCCAGACGGCATCGATCTGCGAACCCCTATCCAGCGGCGGCGCGGGCCTGGTCAAAGCCTCGGCCGCCGCCGAGGCGACCTCCTCGACGTCTGCGCCGGTGGGGACGAGCCGGATCGCGCCGGCCTCGACGAGCGATCGGTACAGGACGTGATGCTCGAGCGCGTCAGCAGACTCGGGCGCGTTGACGACCACGGGCTTGCCCGACAAGGCCGCCGCCAGCACGCTCCCCCGGCGGGACGTCAACCCCTCGGAAAAGACGTAGCAGAACAGATCGACGTGGTCGAAGAGGGCAAAGAGCTGACTGTCGGTCTCGACATAGCCCGTGACGAGCACACGCTCCGCCATCCCGGTCGCCGTGATCGCCCTGGTGAAATCCTCTTCGACGCTATCCCCGCCCTTGATGAAGGAGCCGATGAAGACGACGAACACGTCATGGCCGCGGGCAACCAGGTTTTCCGCGACCTGCAGGACGACCGTCGATTGTTTCTTGGGGTAGATCGAGCCGAAATGGCCGAGGATCATCCGTCCCCGACGGCGCTGCTCCGCCAGAACCGCCGTGGCGGCAGTGTCCTCTCTGTCCAGGGGCGGCCGCAGATTGGGAGGAATCGGGATCAGCACCCGATGGTCCGCCGTGAACCGGGACAGAGGGCTGGCGGCAAATTCCTTCGCGATCTCGGGGGCCGAGAAGGAGATCTTTCTGGCCAGGACGATGACGGGGGCAAGGACGATGCGTCTCTTCCAGTCGAGAGCGGCCCACTCGTGGAGGACCACGATCACATCCTTGCGCTTGAGACGCGCGAGCAAAGCCATAACGAGCGGCCTGAACAGCTGCCTTTTCCACGCCACGACGGGGAAGTTGATCACCACGCCCCGGCTCGATCGCAATCTCCCGATGAAGGCGGCGAGCCGGTGGTCGAGAGGCCAGCTCTCGCCTCGCCCGGGAGCCTGCAGAACGAGCTGCCGCGCAAACGCCTCGACCCCGCAGGTCTCGCGCGCCGCCGAGACGAGCACCAGGTAGCGATCTGACATCACGAGGCAGGGATGTGGCGTTTCACGAAGGTCCGGACGTCAGGCTAAAGCGCCTGCCTTAACGAACCGCTCACGGGCCGGAGGCCGGTGGGCGCGGACGTCGAAGCACAGGCAGCAGGGACAGGTCAATGAGCGGTCAGATATCGATTGTTACGCCGAGCTACCACGGAGATCTCGAGCGATGTCGGTTGCTCTGCGACACGATGGATCGATACTGCACCGGCTATTCCCAGCACACGATCGTCGTCGACGATGACGACTACGCCGTCTTCGCCGCGCGCTTTGCCGGTCCCCTGCGCCGTGTCGTCGCCACCTCCGCGCTGCTGCCGACGTTCTGGGCGGTCGGGCGCTGGCGTGGCCGTCGCTATCGCTGGCGCCCCGGAACCGGGCTTCCGATCTATGGCTGGCATCTCCAGCAGTTGCGGAAGATTGCTTTCACACTGGCGCAGGACGCCGAGCGGGTCCTGTGCATCGATTCCGATGTCTGCTTCTGCCGGCCGGCCGATTTCGGCCGGATGGCCTCGGCCGAGCGGACCCCGCTCTGGATCGAAACGGGCGCGGTCACGGCAGCGAAGCCATATCACATGCGCTGGCGGGCCAATGCCTATCGGGCCCTGGGCCTGGAGACACCGCCCCTCCCGGGCGACGACTTCATCGGACAGATGATCGCATGGGACCGCGGGACGATGCAGCGTATCGTCGAGCGGATCGAACGGGTTAACGGCCGGCCGTGGTGGCAGGTCCTCGCCCGTCAGCGCCATTTCTCGGAATACATGACCTATGGCGCGGCCGTCTCGACCGACGAGGCTCTTCGGGCCACGCATGAGCCGGTTGATCGCTCGCCCTGTTTTGCCTACTGGTCTGGCCCCGCGCTGGATGCAGCAGGCGTCGCCCGGCTGATCCAGCAGTTGCGGCCCGATCAATATGCGCTGGCGGTTCAGTCTCACACGCAAACCCCGCTGGCGGTCATCCGGGCGGCGGCGATGGGCAGCGCATCGGTCTCGTAGCTAGTGGGGCGACTTGTAGGGCTTCGGCAGGAACCCCAGGCTCGCAATGATGCGGCCGGCCGACATCAGGACGGGGTGGCTCGCCAGCAAGGGCGACCCTGTCCGGATCAGGGTCTTGAGAGAGCGCGCGATTCCAAGAGCCAGTGAAGCGACGTTCTTGAGAAGAACGACGCCCCGCGGCTTGTGCAGGCGATCGACCAGATAATTGATGCTGCCCGTTCGGATCGATCGCTTGGTCAGGAATGTGGCCGTGATCCGGTCCGGTGCCACGAATTCGTGCACCACCGCCTCCGCGCACCACCAGGTCGTCAGGCCGGCGAGCCTGCAGCGCGTGAAGAACTCCATGTCGCCGCCTCCGAGAAAGTTGAAGCGGAGGTCGAACGGACGCGGCGAAAAGCGCTCGAAGACGCGACGATGGATCAGGCAGTTGCCCGAGCCGTGGAGCTGGTCGATCGGGCGGGTTTCGCCGTCGATCGACACGAACAACGGATGCCGCGTCACCGCTGCGGCGGGCCTGACCTCGAACTCCCGGAAAACGGGGCCCCCCACGAGGTCGGCCGACCGGGTCCGGCTGAGATCGACGAGCGCCTGCAGCCAGCCCGGCAAGGCGATCTCGTCATCGTCGATCATGATGAAGAAATCGGCCGTCGGATAGGTCTCGACGGCGGCGCCGAAGGCGCGGTTGATCGCATGGCAGTTGCCCTGCTCGGGCTCGACCAGCACCGTATGCGACACGCCGGCCGTCGCCAGCATCTCGCGCGCCAGGGCAGCTCCCCGCGGATCGGCGCCGTCATTGTCGACGACGACCACCGCGAAGGCGACATCGCTCCGCTGCGCGATGACGGACTGCAGCGTCCGCCGCAGCCCCTCGACACGGCGGAAGGTCGGAACGCAGATGACGGCCGCGATCGGGGAGAGACGCTGCTGCTCAGTCATGGCTGCCGTTCATACCGCCTGCCGTCACGCGTCGGCCCCCGCGAAAATTGGAATGCGGCTCTAGCTGTCGTCGGAGCGCGTCAAATTTCCGTAAGCCAGCATGCGCAATCCGAAAATGGCGATCAGCATGGTAAACCAGACCGGACCGCGATTGTCGAAGAACGGGCTCTCCAGGCAGGCCAGGAACAGCGCGAAGAGCCAGCAGCGCAGGAACAGCCGGGTCAGCTCGGGCTGCTGCGCGCGGCTGAACGCCAGGCCCGCATGGCGGGCCGGCAGCAGCACAAGCCAGGCGAGCACCATCAGCAGCAGCGGGAGCCCGCCATTGATGAGCTGTTCCAGATAGCCGTTATGCGCGTTCGCGGCGGTGACGGCCCAGTTGGTATCGCCGCTCTCGCCATAGACCAGGCCGTCCATCTGCCAGAAGGCCTGGAAACCGTATCCCGTCACCGGTTTCTGCGCGACGGCGTCGATCGCGAGCCGCCAGACCGCCGTCCGGTCGGTGAAGGTCGGGTCGACCCCGATCGAGACCAGCAGATCGCGGAAACCGTCCGAAAGGGCCGCGGACATCAGGATGTAGTTCATCAGGGCGAGCGGCACGACGACGACCATCAGGCGCAGCGACCCGGCGCGTTCGAAGACCCAGGCGATGCCCATGATAGCAGGCAGCATCGCCACGGACGTCTTCGAACCCGAATTGAGCAGAAAAACGAAGGCCGCCAGGGTCAGCGCCGCTCCATAGAAGGCCGACTTCGCCCTGATCAGGTACAAGCCGAAGAACACCGCATAGACCATCGCCGCGGCCGTGGTGTTCTTGTGCCCGAAATGGCCGCGCCACGCTCCCGCGAGCTGCTGCTCCAGCGCGTCCGAAGCCTGATGGATGGCGAGCCCGGGAACGACGAACACGCCGATCCAGGAGAGCAGGACGGCGGCGAAGATGCACCCCCCGGTCAGGGCGCCGAACTGCCGGATGTCGCGCGGGAGAAACAGGACGCTGCTGGCACACAGACAGACGAGAACCGCGAAAACCAGGCGCCGGATGACGGTTTCCGGCGAGCTGGAGAGCGGCATGGTGACGAGCAGCCAGCAGACGATGAGCGCCAGCATGCCGCAGGAGCGAAGGACCAGTCCGCGGGCCGGATGCTGCAGGAGCGCCAGGAGGACCAGCCCCGCCAGCATCAGGACGACGAGCTGGTTGGTCAGGTTCGACGATTCCCCGAAGGGCGTCAGCAGCCCCGACGCGTTGGGGTCCGGAAAGGGCGCGAGTCCGATCCAGAAGAAGCCGAAGACGGCGACGAGCAGGATCGCGAAAAGGCTCCTCCCGTCCGCGCCGACGGCGCGCTGGGCAACTGGAGCTGGACGGTCGAGGCGCGCTCGGTCAACGGGCGCGGGCTGGAGGTGCGCTTCCGAGGTCCGCCCGGTTTCGACAGCCTCGAACGCACGGCCAAGACCGCCGGCCAGGCCAAGCT
>OGCL01002618.1_pt1 | contig 12152 bp, 10 predicted proteins | sample 1570041 | NCBI WGS metagenome assembly OGCL01 (sample SAMN06266162, study PRJEB24511) | hot springs metagenome | isolation source: Hot spring water | place: South Africa: Limpopo | collected 2015-06-22 | reverse complement strand
AGCCGGCCAGCTCGGCCACCTTGCGCAGCGAGATCTCTTCCACTCCGCCCTTGCGCACCAGCTTGCGCACGATCTTGATGATGGCCTTGCGCCGCTGCTCGGCTTCACGCAGCTTGCGCACTTCCTTGGGCGTCAGGGACACGGCACGGCCTCGCGGTTGGCTCAGGGTTTGTCGGGGTCGTCGGCAGACGGATGCGAGCATATTCTCATAACAGTGTTATTTTTTCCGACGATGTTCTGAAATGAACTCTCTGTCCTTGCTCCGCCGGGCGACACCGTGGTGCCTTGCTGTCACGGCATGGGCCGGCCTGACGGGGTGCCAACCGGCTGCGTCGGTGACGCCGTCTGACACCGACGTGCTGGCCGCCGAGACCCGCCGCCCTGCCGACGTGGCGCTGGCCGCCAAGTACGAGCGCAGCTGCCTGAGCTGCCATGGCGTGCGCGGCAGCGCGCCGCTGACTGGCTTCGCCCCGCACTGGACACCCCGGCTGGCGCAAGGCATGCCCACCTTGCTCGCCCACACCCGAGAGGGGCTGCGTGGCATGCCCGCCATGGGCCTGTGTCACGACTGCAGCGACGACGAGCTGCGCGCCCTGATCACCTTCATGAGCACTGGCCAATGATCCGCCTGCCCACCGCCTCGACCACCCACGCTCACCCGCCCTCTGCTGGACGCCGCCTCGTGCTGCAAGGAGGGGCCAGCCTGGCGCTGCTGCAGGCGCTCGGCGCCACCACCCTCACCCACCTGGCCGCCGCCACCGACGCCGAAGCCGACACGCCCCCGCCCGCCCCCAGCCGCTGGCAGAACTGGTCGGGGCTGCAACAGGCCACGCCGGCACGCTGGCTCACGCCCGCCGACGAAGACGCGCTGCGTGAGGCGCTGGCGCGCACGCAAGGCGAGCTGCGCCCGGTCGGCTCGGGCCACTCGTTCACGGCGCTGGTGCCCACCTCGGCGACGCTCGTGTCGCTGGACCGCCTCGCAGGTGTGGTCGACATCGACCCGGTGGCGCGCACCGTCACAGCCTGGGCGGGCACCCGCATCCAAGCGCTGGCGCGCGCGTTGGACGCACAAGGGCTGGCGCTGCGCAACCAGCCCGATGTCGACGTGCAGACCCTGGCTGGTGCCATCGCCACCGGCACGCACGGCACGGGTGCCACGCTGCCGGCACTGCATGACGACGTGGTGGCCATGCGCATCGTGACGCCCGATGGCCGCGTGCGCATGCTGCGCGCCGAGCACGAGCCCGACGAGCTGGCTGCGGCCCGTGTTTCGCTGGGGGCCCTGGGCCTGGTCACGCAGGTCACGCTGCGTGTGGTGCCCGCGTTCAATCTGCACCGCACCGTCTGGCTCGAGCCACTGGAGGCCATGCTGGCGCAGGCGCCCGCCCTGGCCGCGCGCCACCGGCATTTCGAGTTCTATGTGTTGCCCTTCACCGGCTACGCGGCCGGCATCCGGCACGACATCTATACCGGGCAGGACCTGGCCCTGCCGCAGCCGGCCGACGAAGATGTGCTGGGCGACCTCAAGGCCTTGCGCGACTGGCTGGGCCGCTTCCCGGCCCTGCGCCAATGGGTGGCCCAACGCGCCATCGACCCGGCCATGCGCGAGGAGGCCCGCCACCGCTCGTTCCGGCTGCTCTCGTCCGTTCGTGCCACGCGTTTCAACGAAACCGAATGGCATGTCCCGCGGGCGCAAGGCATCGCCTGCCTGCGCGAGGTGGTACGCCGCATCGAGCAGCGCAACGAGGCCTTCTTCCCGATCGAGTTCCGCTATGTGCGGGGCGACGGCGCGTGGCTGAGCCCCTTTCATGGGCGCGACAGTTGCTCCATCGCCATCCACGCCGCGGCCGACGAGCCCTGGCAATACCTGCTGAGCGACTTCCTGCCGCTCATGCAGCGCCACCAAGGCCGACCGCACTGGGGCAAGCTGCATTCACTGCGGGCGCGCGAGTTGGCCGCGCTCTACCCCCGCTGGGCCGATTTCCAGGCCGTGCGCCAGCGCTTCGACCCGCAGCAGCGCATGCTCAACGTCCACCTGCGCCAGCTCTTCGGGGTAGCCGCAGCATGAGCGGGCCTGCCCACCCGCCGCGCCGACGGCTGCTCAAGATGGGCACCCGCCTGGGCCTGGGGCTGGGGGCGGTCGGCTTGTTGGCCTGGGCGCGCCCCGCCGCGCAAGGCCAGCCGCACGATGCGTATTTCAGCCGTCTGGCCCGGGCCTTGCAGCAAGCCGGCCTGGGGCACGCGCCCACACTGGTGATCGACCGCGACCGGCTGCATGCCAACCTGACCCGCATCCGGCAGGACATGCAGGCCAGCGGCCTGGCGCTGCGCCTGGTCAACAAATCGCTGCCCTGCCTGCCGTTGCTGGACGAAGCCGCCCGCGCGCTGGGCACACAGCGGCAGATGGTCTTCAACACCCCCTACCTCGGCCTGCTCGCGCAGCAGCAACCCGACCACACGGCGCTGCTGGGCAAGCCCTTGCCGGTACAGGCCGCCGCGGCCTTTCTGGAGACGGCCGCGGGCATGGACTGGCCGGCAGCCGACCGCGTGCAGTGGCTCGTAGACACCCCTGCGCGGCTGGCGCAATACCGGGCGCTGGCGCGGGCACGAGCGGAGCCCATGCAGGTCAACATCGAGATCGATGTGGGCCTGCACCGCGGCGGGGTGGCCCACATCGCCACGCTGCAGGAGATGCTGGCCCTCATGGCGCAGGAGCCCCTGCTGCGCCTGGGTGGCCTGATGGGTTACGACGCCCACACCGAAAAGGTGCCCGACGCACTCGGCCAGCGCGAGCGCGCCCGCCTGGCCGCACGCGAGACGTATCAGGCCTGTGTGGAGGCCGTCTTGGCCAGCCCCCTGGCGCGCGACCGGGCCAGCTTCACCTTCAACACCGGGGGCTCGACCACCTACCGGCTGCACACAGCAGACGGCCCGGCCAACGAGGTGGCACTGGGCTCGGCGCTGGTCAAGCCCTCGGACTTCGACACCCCGCTGCTGGCCGATCTGCAGCCTGCGGCCTGGATCGCCACGCCAGTGCTCAAGGTCGCGCGCTTTCAGACACCCACCGGCGTCGAAGCGCTGGGCATGGTGCTGCAGGCCTGGGACGCCAATCAGGCTGTGGCCCACCACATCCACGGCGGCAACTGGCTGGCGCAGCCCGCGTCGCCGGCAGGGCTGCAAGCCAGCGGCCTGATCGGTGCCTCGTCCAACCAGCAGGTGCTCTTGGGCTCGGGCCGCCAGCGTCTGCAGCCCGACGACCTCGTTTTCTGGCGCCCCACGCAAAGCGAGGCGGTGCTGCAGCAGTTCGGCGACATCGCCGTGGTCGAAGGCGACCGCGTCGTGGCGATGTGGCCCGTCTTCCCTGCGCGGGCCTGAGGGGCCTGACGCGCCCGCCTGATCCCGCCCTGAGGACCAACACCATGCACATCCCGAACCCACACCAGGCCAAGGCGCCACGCCACGCCCGGTGTCGCACGCTGACCAACCGCCTGGCGGCCCTGGGCCTGGGCTTGATGGCGTCCTTGGCCCTTCCGGCCATGGCGCAAGGCTGGCGCGTCGGCGTGGGCATGAGCGACCTGACGGGCGAGGCCGCTGAAGTCGGCATGATGGGCTATGCGGAGTTGAGCCAGAAAACCAGCGGCATCCACCAGCGCCTGCGTGCCCGCGCCTTCATCGTCGACGACCCCCGCACGCAGCGTGCCGCCGTCGTCGTGGTCACCGACACCGGCCTGGTCACCCAGGCCGTGCATCAGGCCGTGATGGCGCGTCTGGCGGCCCGCTACGGCGAGCGCTACACCGCACGCAACGTGATGATCACGGCCACCCACACGCATGCCGGCCCCGGCGGCTACTCGCATTACGCGCTCTACAACATCACGGTGCTGGGCTTTCAGCAGCGCACGTTCCAGGCCATCGTCGACGGCATCGTCGAGGCCATCGAACAGGCCCATGCGCGGCTGGCGCCGGGTGAGGTGCGCCTCAATCAGGGTGAACTGCACAACGCCAGCCGCAACCGCTCGCCACTGGCCTTCCGGCTCAATGCCGCCGAAGACCGGGCCCACTTTCCACAAGAGATCGACCCGCTGATGACGGTGCTGGGGTTTCGACAGGGCGGGCGCGACATCGGCGCGCTGAGCTTCTTCGGCACCCACGGCACCAGCATGACCAACCGCAACACCCTCATCAGCGGCGACAACAAGGGCTATGCCGCCTGGCACTGGGAGCACGAGGTCGAAGGCGTGCGCCACCGGCACGACGCCGCCCCCTTCGTGGCCGGCTTTGCCCAGACCAACCCGGGCGACCTGTCGCCCAACCTGAACCTGCGCCCCGGCAGTGGCCCCACCGACGACGAGTTCGAGAACACCCGCCTCATCGGGCTGCGCCAGGCGGACAAGGCCCGGCTGCTCAGCCGCCAGGCCAGCGAGCTGCTGGGTGGCGACATCGACTTCCGCATGCGCTATGTGGACATGAGCCGCGTGCAGGTCAGTGGCGCCTACACCCCGGATGGCCGCCCCGCCACGACCTGCCCGGCCGCGCTGGGCAGCAGCTTTGCCGCCGGCAGCACCGAGGACGGCCCCGGCCCCGGTATCGCGAAGGAAGGCCAGTCCAACCCGTTTCTGACCGCCGTCGGCGGCCTGGTGTTCTGGCCCACGCACAGCCTGCGCGCCTGCCACGGCGTCAAGGAGGTGGTGATCCCCGTAGGCGAGATGAAGCCCTACCCTTGGACCCCCGAGGTGCTGCCCATCCAGATCCTGAAGATCGGCAGCATGGTGCTGGCCGGCCTGCCCGCCGAGCCCACGATGATGTCGGGCTGGCGCATCCGCCGGCAGATCGCGCAGACGCTGGGCATGGACACGCGCCGCGTGATCGTCGTGGGCTACAGCAACGCCTACACGCAGTACGTGACCACGCCCGAGGAGTACAGCCTGCAGGATTACGAAGGTGGCAGCACCTTGTTTGGCCCGGCCACGCTGCCAGCCTACATGCAGGAGTTCGACCGACTCGCGCAGGATCTGGCGTCAGGTCGCCCCACGGTCAGCACCCTGAGCCCGCGCGACCTGAGCTGCTGCCAGCTCAACTTTCAGACCGGTGTGGTCTTCGACACCCCGGGGCTGGGGCGCAGCTTCGGTCAGGCGGTGCAGCAGCCGGACGCGCAGTACCAGACTGGGCAGACCGTGCGCGTGCAGTTCCAGACCGGCCACCCCAAGAACAACCTGCGCCGCAACGGCACCTTTGTCGAGGTACAGCGTGACACGCCGCAAGGCTGGGTGACGGTGGCCGACGACAGCGACTGGGCCACGCGCTATCACTGGCGGCGCACCTTCGGTGCCGAGTCGGTGGCCGAGATCACCTGGGCCATTCCACCGGGCACGCCCGTCGGCAGCTACCGCATCGTCCACCATGGAGACGCCCGCTCGCTGCTGGGCAAGGTCACGCCATTCCGCGGCACCAGCGGCAGCTTTCAGGTGGTGGCGACGAGGTAGCCGTCCTGCTCGGTCGCGGCACCCACCCGCAGCAGCTGCGCGGCCATGTAGGCGGCCACCGCCTCGGGGTCATCGGGCAGATGGGCGCGCATCGCGGCGTTGCCGCCCAGGCTGCGGCCCACCATGGCCGCCAGCTCGGCGCGGCTGAGGCGGCCGGCCTCCATCAGCTTGAAGGCCAGCAGCACCTTCAACGCGTTCTCGACATTGCGGCGTGGGTCTTCGCTGAGCCAGACGATGCGTGATCGGGCTGCCGCCAGCGCGGCACTGACTGCACCGTCGTCTTCACTGAACGGTGCCCCATGGCCCGGGATCACCACGCGCGGCGCCAGCTGCCCGATCAGGTCCAGCGTGGCGGCCTGCTCGGCAAAACCCGCCACACCGGCGAGCTCGGGAAAGATCACGCCAAAGCCCTTCTGCCACAGCGCATCGGCCGAAATCAGGATGCCCAGCCGCTCACACCACAGCATCACCATCGCGTGGTCATGCCCGGCCGCCGGCAGCACCCGCCAGGCTTCGCCGCCCAGCGACAGGATGTCGCCGGGATGGATCAGCCCGTCATAGCGAAAGCGCGGGCACTGTTGGCTGGTGTGGTGGTAGCTCAGCCGGCTTTCATCCCAGCGGTCCACCAGCTCGGCCTCTCCGGGCGGGATGAAGGTGCGCGCGCCATGACGCGCCTGCAGCCCTGCGTTGCCGCCCGCATGGTCGGAGTGCAGGTGGGTGTTGACGATGCGGCGCAGTGGCCGGCCGGCCAAGGCCGCGTCCAGCAACCGCATGGTGTCATCGAGGTGGGTCACATAGCCGGTGTCCACCACGGCGGGCTCGTCATCCAGGAACACGATGTTGTTGGACGACAGCCAGCCGCGCTCCAGCACGACCAGGTTGTCAGGCAGCGTCATGCGTCGCATGGTACGCCAAGCCCCCGGCTGTGAGGGCACACAGCGCGACTGAGCGACAGCGCCACCAGCGTGCGCAAAGTGGCCAGCAGCGCAGCGGATCAGCCCGCGTGGGCCAGCGCCCGGGCCACCCTCAGGCGGCCTTCGCACCGCACCCGCTGAGCCGGGGCAGGCGCAGCCCGTCCACCCTCACGCCGGGGCGCGGCGCCTGCGCGCTCGAACAGCGCGACGGCGCGCGCCACCCAGGCGCGGTAGGCCAGGCCTTCCGGGTCAAAGTAGGGCACGCCGCGGTCGGCGAAGGCATGCAGCTCGCGCGCCAGCGCCGGCTCGGCGATCTGGTCAGCCAGTTCCAGCAGCGCGTGCAGCGCCATGGCACGCTCGCTCGCCAGCGGCGATTGCAGTTGCGCGCGCAGCGCGGCGGGGTGGTCGGGCAAGGACATGGTGGCTCCCGTTTGACACGATCGTGTCTCGGTTTCGGCCGTGACACCCGCCCGCTTGAGGGCAGATGTCACGGTCGGGGCGCCTTGCGTGCCCAATAAGCCGTCTCAACCGTGACGGATCAGGTGATCGAAGGCGCTGAGCGCTGCGGTGGCGCCCGCGCCCGCCGCGATCACGATCTGCTTGTAGGGCACGGTCGTGCAGTCACCGGCGGCAAAGACGCCCGGCACGTTGGTGTGGCCCTTGGCATCGATGAGGATCTCGCCGAACTTGGACAGCTCCACCGTGCCGCGCAGCCATTCGGTGTTGGGCACCAGGCCGATCTGCACGAACACGCCCTCCAGCGGCACCGTGCGCTCGTCGCCCGAGACACGGTCCTTGAACTTCAGGCCGTTGACCTTGCCCTGGGCGCCGGTGATCTCGGTGGTCTGCGCGTTGACGTGGATGGTCACGTTGGGCAGGCTCTTGAGCTTGTTGACCAACACGGCGTCGGCCTTGAGCTGGTCGGCGAACTCGATCAACGTGACGTGCTTGACCACGCCAGCCAGGTCAATCGCGGCCTCGACGCCCGAGTTGCCGCCGCCGATCACGGCCACATCCTTGCCCTTGAACAGCGGGCCATCGCAGTGCGGGCAGTAGGCCACGCCCTTGTTCTTGTACTCGGCCTCGCCGGGCACATTCACGTTGCGCCAGCGCGCGCCGGTCGACAGGATCACCGTCTTGGCCTTGAGCGTGCCGCCGTTGTCCATCTTGACCTGCACCAGGCCACCCGGCTGCTCCGCGGGAATCAGCTGCACGGCCTTCTGCAGGTTCATGATCTCGACGTCATAGGCCTTGGCGTGCGCCTCCAGCGCGGCCGACAGCTTGGGGCCGTCGGTCTCCAGGATGGAGATGTAGTTCTCGATGGCCAGCGTGTCGTTGACCTGACCACCAAAGCGCTCGGCTGCGATGCCGGTGCGGATGCCCTTGCGGGCCGCGTACACGCCCGCTGCAGCACCAGCGGGGCCGCCGCCCACGATCAGCACGTCATACGGCGCCTTCGCGTCGATCTTGGCCGCTTCCTTGGCAGCGGAATTGGTGTCGAGCTTGGCCACGATCTCTTCGACCGTCATCTTGCCCGAGGCAAACACCTGGCCGTTGAGGAAGACCATGGGCACGGCCATGATCTCGCGCTTCTCCACCTCTTCCTGGAAGGCGCCGCCTTCGATGACCGTGGTCTTGATCTTCGGATTGAGGATGGCCATGAGCGACAGTGCCTGCACCACGTCCGGGCAGTTGTGGCAGCTCAATGACATGTAAACCTCGAAGTTGAAGTCGCCATCCAGTGCCTGGATGCTGTCGATGACCTCGGGCTCGGCCTTGGGCGGGTGACCGCCTGTCCACAGCAGCGCCAGGACCAGCGAGGTGAACTCGTGACCCAGGGGCAGGCCAGCAAAGCGCAGGCTGTTCGCGGCGCCCACGCGCTGCAGCGTGAACGAGGGCTTGCGGGCGTCCTGCCCGTCGGTCTTCAGGGTGATCTTGTCGGCGCGCAGGCTTTGAATCGTCTGCAGCAGCGCGAGCATCTCGCGCGAGTTCTCGGAGTCACTCAGCGATGCCACGATCTCGAACGGTTGTTGCACGCGCTCCAGGTAAGCGCCAAGTTGTGCCTTGAGGGTGTCGTCCAGCATGTCGGGCATCCTTTTTTGATGAGTGTGTGAGTGACTTCGGGAACCGGCCTCCGTTTTGTGATCAGAGGCCAGAGGTGCAATCAACCGCCTTGTGGGCGGTGGTCAAAGGCGGAGTGAGGTGGTTTCGGGCGGGTTGGCGTGAGCTGGCACGCCGTGCAGCAGGATGCCCGGCAAGGCGCAAACCGCAGTCATGGCCTGAGCCATGGCGAGGATTTGCAACGCCGCGGGGCGCCTGCTGCAGGGATGGGCCGGCCACGCCGATCCGCCCGGAACCGCCTTAGATCTTGCCGACCAGATCCAGCGAGGGCGCCAGGGTCTTGGCGCCTTCCTTCCACTTGGCGGGGCAGACCTGGCCAGGGTTGGCGGCGGTGAACTGGGCGGCCTTCAGCTTGCGCAGGGTCTCCGACACGTCGCGGGCGATTTCGTTGCTGTGCACTTCCATCGTCTTGATCTGACCTTCGGGGTTGATCACGAAGGTGCCGCGCAGCGACAGGCCTTCTTCAGGGATGTGCACGCCGAAGGCGTTGCTCAGGGCGTGCGTGGGGTCGCCCACCAGCGGGAACTTGGCCTTGCCCACGGCCGGCGAGGTTTCGTGCCACACCTTGTGCGAGAAGTGGGTGTCGGTGGTCACGATGTAGACCTCGGCACCCGCCTTCTGGAACTCTTCGTAGCTGTTGGCCGCGTCTTCGATTTCGGTGGGGCAGTTGAAAGTGAAGGCAGCCGGCATGAAGATCAGCACGGACCACTTGCCCTTCAGGCTTTCGTCGCTGACTTCGATGAACTCACCCTTCTCGCCGCGGTTGACGAAGGCGGTGGTCTTGAACGGCTGCACTTGGGTGTTGATCAGGGACATGTCGGTTTCCTCTTGGTGGGTTGGTTGACAACAAAAAGCGATCTTAGGCCAGTCATTCCCATATGGCGAATTGATTGACCAAATCTAGTCTATTGTCAAACACTATTGAGTACGTCGATTGCCCTGCATCGCCCTCCAGTTTGTGCGGCCAGTCATGGCTGCGTCATGGCCTCGTTCATTGCACATAGAAGCGCGCCCCTGTCACCGGCAAATTGCTCTGCCGTTGCACGTCGAACGTGCCCGTGGCGGGGACCACGCGCCGGCCACGCACCGCTGGCGTCACCGTGACCTGCCCCACGCCCGGCGGTACGCGACAGACATACAGCCCGGTGGTGCCCGCCGTGCAAGCCACGCCCGCCGTGTTGGACTGCACCGTGGCGGCGGCGTTGTACGGCTGGCCGTTGGGTCGCAACAACCAGCCAGCCACCATGGTGTCGTTGTCGGTGGCACCCATTGCCGCCACGCTGCGACCCTGGGCCGCAGCGATCGCTTTGGTCTGCAGCACCGTGGCCACGACGTTTTCCTGAGCCGTGCCGCAGGCCACGTTGCCAGGCGCACATGTCAGGTGCGGCGACGAGAACAGCGCCACGCGCGGCGAAACGTAGGACATCACCGTGCCGTACAGCCCGCTGACGCCTTTGCCGTAGCTGTAGTTGAACACCCCGGCGAAGGACGAGTTCGCGCGGTCGTGCACCGCGCCCAGGTTGTGGCCCAGCTCGTGGGCCAGCGTCAAGGCCTCGCAGTACGATCCCCCATGCTGGCCGTCGTTGATGGCCGTGAACAGGCTGCTGGGCGCCTGCTGCTGGTAAGCCTGCAGCCCGCCTGCCCCGGCGCCAGGCACGTAGGCTACGCCGCAGGTGCCGGTACGCGAGGTCGCCGCGTTGAAAGGCGCCGCGAACACGCTGATGGCCGCGCCGGTGCTCTGCCGCAGGCGCGGTAGCACCGTGAACACGCCGCGTGCGCTGCGCATGTTGCTCAGATTGGTCTGGGGGCTCGTATCAGCCTGGCGCAGCAGCTGCCAGCCCACCACCCTGAACTGCACGCCCGTGCCGCTGTTGAGGTAGGCCGCGTTTGCCACGCTGACCAGGTTGGCGAGGCGCGTGCGCGCGGCCGACTCCGATCCCCACATCGTCACGAAGCTCGGGCTGTAGGTCATCAGCAGGTTGATGGTCGTGTCGGCCTCGCCTGCCGCCAGGGGCACGATGCCCGCGCCGCTGCCGGTGCCGTTCAGACCCACCCGCGCGGCCACGTTGGCCGCCACGGCAGGCTCGTCCCCGGATGCCGCCACGGGCGGGCGGCCCACATCGTCGATGTGCATCTGGTCGTCGCCCCGCAAGCCACGCCATCCAGCCCGACGCGGGTCGATGATCTGCGTGCGCCCGGCGCGCGTGATGATCTGGTGCTCGCCCCGGCTGTGGTGCACGGCGGCAAACACGGCATCGGTGCCCACGGTGATCAAGGTGGGGTAGCCGGGCCCATCCATGCGGCTGATGCCCACGAGTTGGTGGTGGCCGTCGGCGTCAAGCGTGTTGCCTGTCACCACGATGACCTCGGTCTGCCCATCGGGCAGCGGCACGGCCAGCTCGCTGCCCACCGGCGCATCGGCCAGGGCCGCCGCATTGAGCCGGATGTCGTACACACCGGCCGCGACCGGTGCGCCCAGCTGGTGCAGTTGCGTCGCCACCCCGGCGGGCTCGTCCGCGGCCATCAGACTGCCACCCGCGCCCTGCTGGCGCAGCGCGACCTGACGCCCGCCCAGGCGCACGCCACCGACAAACCCGCCCGGCACCTGCTTGAGGTAGACGCGGTCCAGCGGCGCGCCTTCCAGGCGCCCATGCCAGTAGGGCAGACCATCCGCCCCCGTCGTGGTGGCTTCGAATACCACCACCTTGCGGCCGAACACCGGAAAGGTAAGGGCGATCTTGTCGCCCGGCTTCATGGACAGCAGCCGCGCCGCGTCCAGCGCCATCGGGCTGCGGATGTCGAGCTGCACGCCACCATCACGCAGCTGCACCTCGGGCAGATCGGGCAGCGGCGCAGGACCGGCTCCAGCCGCACCGGACACCGCGGCAGCCGACACCACCACACCCGCCAGCCACGCTGTCTGTCGCCCCCAATTCATCCGTTTCTTCATGCCACGCTCCCGCGCCAGAACACCTTCACCCCAATCTAATGGGCTGGCTCGAAGCTCGGGCGTGAAGAGTTCACGGCCGCCGCGGGCGCAGGCGCGTCACTGGCGCGACAGGCTGTTGGGTGGGACAAAGTACCGCTGCAGCAAAGCCCGGAAGAAGGCGGTTTGCCCCGGGCTGATCCGACGTTCTGTCAGGCAAATTCCTACACGGCGTGTAGCCGCTGGCCGACCCTGCTTACAGCCTTGCGCCTATCAAGAAAACAAGCCGGTCTTTGCACAATGACTCCATCGACAACGCAACAACGGTTGCAGCCAGAAGGAGCCAGACATGAACGCCGACCAAGTCCTGCAAGAGATCCGTGAAGTCAACCTGTCGTACCTGATGCTGGCCCAGAGCCTGATCCGCAGCGACCGCGAACAAGCTCTTTTCCGTCTGGGCATCTCGGAGCAGGCTGCCGACCGCCTGGCCTCGCTGAGCCCGGCCCAAGTCGTAAAGGTGGCGTCCAGCAACACCCTGCTGTGCCGCATGCGCATGGACGACGATCTGGTGTGGAGCCTGCTGACCAACCACGGTAAGGGCGCCGCCAACGACAGCGTCTCGCGTCTGCACGCCTCCATCCTGATGGCCGGCCGCCATCAAGAAGCCGCCTGATCGCCGCCTGATTTCCCCTCGAACCCGACACGTCC
>OGCL01002617.1_pt1 | contig 12152 bp, 14 predicted proteins | sample 1570041 | NCBI WGS metagenome assembly OGCL01 (sample SAMN06266162, study PRJEB24511) | hot springs metagenome | isolation source: Hot spring water | place: South Africa: Limpopo | collected 2015-06-22 | reverse complement strand
TTGCTGTCTTCCGGGATGGCGTCGGCCAGACCCGAGCGCAGGGCGTAATTATAGGTCTGGTGCAGGTCGACCCAAACACCGTCGGGTACGTTGTCGTGGGTCTCGAAACTGATTTCGAGCAGTTGCTGCAGGCACAGGAGCAGACGCTGAAGATAGCGTGGAAGCGGTTTCTTGCTGAGGTGAAAGGTCTGGCCCAGCCAGCTCAGGATGAGGATCTTGTAGGCCGTGGCCTGCTCCAGCAGCAGTCTCTGGGCGAGTTCGGGGTTGGGGCGCAGACGCGGCGCGAGGGGCAGGGGAGCGCTGACGTATTGCTCGCGCAGGGCGGTGACTGTCTCGTCGACCACGGAATCCAGCAACCCGACCATCCTGGCACGCACGTCGTGGGCCATCTTGGCCCGGTTTGCGGTGGCCAGGTAGTCCGCCAGCTCTTCGGCCGCCTGCAGCGGATTGGAAAGGGGCAACCGCTTCAGCCAGGCACTGACTTGCTTGGGCTTGAGGTCCAAGTTCAGGGCGCTGGCACCCTTGATGGCCGGCAGGTTGTATCTTGGCTGCATGATGGTGTCCGAGCGTGATGCGGCGATTGTATGTAAACCGTTTCGCCCTTGTAAAATTCGAGTTTTCCCGCATGCTCCATGGGGCCGGGGGCACGGCAGTGGCCGGGTCCGACACCGGAACCCGCAGGGGTCGGACGGGTCGTTAACAATCATCCACCCGAGTCGGAGTCGATGTGTTCAGACGTGTGATACTGGCAGCCCTTCTGGGTCTGATGAGCGCCACGGCGGCGGCCTTCAGCCTGACCGACAGCCAGGGCAAGGTCCACCGCCTGGCGGATTACAAGGGCAAGTGGGTACTGGTGAATTTCTGGGCCACCTGGTGCCCACCCTGTCTGGAGGAAATCCCCGATCTGGTCGCCTTGCACGAAAACAGCAAGAACAACCTGGTCGTCATCGGCATCGCGCTCGACTACAAGAACCCCAAACAGGTGCTGGAGTTCGCCGACCAGATGATGATCAGCTACCCCGTGGTGCTGGGCAACCATGCCATGGCATCCCAGATCGGACCGGTCAGGGGGCTGCCCATGACCTATCTCTATAGCCCGCAAGGCAAGCTGGTGGCGCAGAACATGGGCCCCCTCAAGCGGGCGAACGTGGAGCGCTTCATCCACAACAACGCGACGCGGGACATGCGATGAAGACACTCATGCGCTGGTTGCTGCTGGGACTGTTTCTCACAACGCCCGCCATGGCGGAGCTGCGGGACCCCGCGGTCCATTTCTTCCAACCCAAGCTGGGGGACCTCCACGGCGATCTGGCCGCCGCCCGGCAGGAAGGCAAGCTGGGCGTGCTGCTGATGTTCGAGATGGATGATTGCCCCTTCTGTCAGCGCATGAAGGCGACGGTGCTCAACCGCACCGACGTGCAGGACTATTTCCGCCGGCACTTCCTGATCTACAGCATCGACACCAAGGGCGACGTGCCGATCACCGATTTTCAGGGCAGGGACACCACCGAGAAGGCCTTCGCCCTCGCCCAGCGCGCGCGCGCGACCCCCGTGTTCGTGTTCTACGACCTGGAGGGGCAGCCCCTCACCCGCTACACCGGCGCCACCCAGACCGCGGAAGAGTTCCTGCTGCTTGGGCGCTACGTCGTCGAGGGGGCCTACAAGACCATGCCCTTCAACGTCTACAGGCGGCAGGCCGGCAAGGGCCCATGACCACCGCCAGCCGGGTGCCCGGTTCCGCGAGACCGACAGCGTGCCGGGAGGGCGCTGCCATCCCATGGTTCACTGTGCACATGGCCCAACCCCTGCTCGCCGGTCTCGTGTGCCTGGGTCTGGTCTTCCCGAACGCTGCGGCCGCGCGGCTCACGCTGGAGGAGGTGCTCGCCCATGCCGACCAAACCCATCCCGAGATGGAGCAGGTCCGGGCCCAGTACGACGCTGCCCGCGCCGAACAGCAGCTGGTTGCCAGCCTGCGCGATTTCCGGGTGACCCTGGAGGCGGCCCTGCGCGGGGGGCGAAACACCCTGAGCGACAGTTACTCACCCGATCACCTCGCCCGTGTCAGCGCGCGCAAGACAATATGGGACGGGCCCCGGTTCGAGGCTTACACGGAAGCGGCACGGCTGGAGGGCGAGGCCCGCGCGCTGCAGCTGCTGGACGCGCGCAGTCAGCGGCGCCTCACCCTCATGACACGCTATTTCGACGTCCTGCTCAGCGACCTGCAACATGCGGCGGACACCGAGCACATGGCGGTGCGCTTCGTGCGCTGGGATGACGCCAAGCATCGGCTGGAGCTGGGCGAATTGTCTGCACCGCAACTCGCCGAACTCGAGGCGGCCTTCCAGGAACAACGCCTGCGTCAGCAGGAAAGCGAACACAGGGCGCGTGAGCGGCGTGCTCGTCTGGCCTCGGCCATGAATCGGCCGGGCGAACTGCCCACGGAATTGGTCGACCCCCCGCTGCCGCAAAATGACCGTCCGCTGCCGGAGTTCGACGCCCTGCTGGCCGCGATGCAGACGGGCAATCCGGCCATCCGGATGCATCAGCAGCGGCTGGCCGCCTCCCGCAACCGCCTGCTCGCGCTGCGTGCGGACAACCAGCCGACGCTCGAATTCGAGGCAGAGGCGGCGACCTACTCCCGCGACAGCGGCACGCGGGACAATGTCCGCGCCGGCATCAACCTGGTCTGGCCCCTCTACACGGGCAAACAGCACGATGCCCGGCTGGCCAGGGAACAAGCCGCCTTGCATGGATTGCAGGCACGACTCGACCAACTTCAGCTCGATCTGCGTCAGAGCCTGTTCGAAACCTGGCAGGAGATCCAGTACCTGCGCAATGTGGCGCGACGGGCCGCCAAGGTCGAGGCAGACTATCGGGATCTGGCGCTGGAGCGGGCGCGGGCGGAGTATGAGCTGGAACTGCGCACCAACCTGGGTACCGGCATGGCGGAAACCCAGGTGGCCAAGCTGCGCCAGCGCGCCGTGGAATATCGACTCGCCTTGGCATGGGAGCGGCTTGCCGGACTGATCGGCGGGCCGATCGAGGCGATCAGGACCGCAGGGGACGTGCAGAAATGAAACGAATGTCCGGATATGCAGCTTGGCTCATCCTGCCGATGGCGCTCACCGCGCGGGCTGGGGAACACACGGCCGTTCTGGAATGGTCGCAGCGGGTGGATCTGTCCACGCCGTTGTCCGGCATCGTCGCATCCGTGCCGGCGCTGCCGGGCCAGACCGTGGATACGGGGGCACTGCTGCTCGGACTCGACCCCGCCCCCTACAAGGCCCAGGTGGCGGAGGCGCGTGCGGAAACGGACAGGCTGGCGGAGGAGGAGGCCGACGCCAAACGTGAGCTGGAACGTGCCCAGGAACTCTATGCCCGTACCGTCACGGCCACCACCGAGCTCGATGCGGCCAGGCTCAAACGGGCCCGCGCCAGCGCCGCACTGGCCGCCGCCCAGGCCCGGCTGGAGCGTGCCCGTTGGCAACTGGCCCAAACGGAGCTGCGCGCGCCATTTCCCGCCCTCATCCTCGAGCGCCGCGCCGAACCGGGCATGGCGGTCGCGGCCCAGTGCCAGCCCCCGATCCTGTTCAGGCTTGCCCGTGCCGATGAGATGATCGCCCGCGCCGACCTCACCCCCGCTCAGGCTGGCAGCGTACGGCCGGGGATGAGGGCTGAGGTCTTGGTTGCGGGCAAGCCGCACCGGGGAGTCGTGCGCGGAGTGAACTACACCGGCACCGTCGACCGGGTTTACAGCGTGGACGTGGCCATCCCACGCAAGGACGGCATGATGGCCGGCCTGCCCGCCAGCCTGCGGTTGATACCCCAGGCCACGCTGAATAGGGCGCCTCGAAAACCGTCGCGAGCGGGCCGAGTGCAAGGCGGACGCTGCCGCAGCGACCACGACCTGACAAGGCGTTCCCGTGAAAGTCGCGCAGCCGACTCACGACGCTCCCCTCCCCCGCGGGGGGAGGGGCTCAAGGAGAGGGACCGTTCATGGCCGTACGCTGCGTCTTTCATGGGCAGGAGTGGCCTGCGGCCATGAACGGTCGGGTTGTATCCCGCCCTGCTGAGCACTCACGCGGCCATCGCGTAGCGCTCCTTCGCCTCCTGCGCCGCGCGCGCCTCCTCGGGGCTGTAGGCCTTGCCCTGCCAGAGCATGCGATACGCGATTTCTTCGTCGGGGTCTTTTGGCTCCGGCCGCCTGCCTGTCGGCAGGCTTAACTTTCGCTGCGCGAAAGTTAGCCTACGCCAAAACCAAACGAAGACCGCTCACGCGGACAACGCGTATCGCTCCTTCGCCTCCTGCGCCGCCCGCGCCTCCTCAGGGCTGTAGGCCTTGCCCTGCCACAGCATGCGATACGCGATTTCTTCGTTTCCGTTTTCGCACAGCTCCAGCACTTTCATGAACAGGGGCTGGAAGGTCTCGGAGCGGTGGGAGCGCTCGTGATCCTCGAAGCTCTGCCAGAAGGTGACGATCAGGGCCTCGCGGTCCTTCAGCGGGTTGTCCACCGCCTGGCCGACGGTGGAGCCCTCGTTCGAGACCTGGCCGGAGTTCATGGCCACGAAGCCGCCGACGAAGCCGGTATCGGAATGGTAGGTCTTCACGTTTTCGCACAGCTCCGCCACCCGCATCTCCAGGTCGTCTGTGCTGTATTCGGGTTTCAGGATCACACGGTTGATGGTGACTACGCCGTCGGGGTCGAAGCCATTGATCAGGGCCATGACGTCCTCCTATAAAAGCATATTAGCGGATACTGATGAATAAGGGCCAACAATGGGCGCCGAAGCGCCCTGGGTTAATGTCCAACAAATTTAGTCGGGTATGGGCAAGAAAAGTTCATGACCCCATAAGCCATCCTGTTCGGCCTGGTCGGACTTGCGCGTGAAGAACGATCGTTCTATGCTGGCTCGATAGAACGATCGTTCTTTGTTCCCTTCTTTCCTCCCACACCGACCATGTCCCTGCACGCCCTCCTGCTCGACTTCAACTCCTATTTCGCCTCCGTCGAACAACAGCTGCGCCCGGAACTGCGCGGCCGCCCCGTGGGCGTCCTGCCCGTGCTGGCGGAGACCACCTGTTGCATCGCCGCCAGTTACGAGGCCAAGCGCTTCGGGGTGAAGACCGGCACCCAGGTGGCCGAGGCCCGCCGGCTGTGCCCGGACATCGTCTTCGTGCAGGCCCGCCCGCGCGTCTATGTCGAGATGCACCATCGGCTCATGCAGGTGGTGGACAGCGTGCTTGCCATCGGCGAGATCCTGTCCATAGACGAGGTGATGTGCGAGCTCACGGGTTCCTGGCAGCAGGAGGCGGTGGCGGTGGAGCTGGCCCGGCGGGTGAAACGGCGGCTGCTCGACGAGGTCGGCGAGTGCCTCACCTGCTCGGTGGGCATCGCCCCCAACCGTTTCCTGGCCAAGATCGCCTCCAACATGCAGAAACCGAACGGCCTCACCGTCATCCGCGAGACCGACCTGCCCGACATCCTGTTCGGGCTCGAGCTGGAGGACCTGCACGGGGTGGGGCGCGCCATGAGCGCGCGGCTGCGGCGCGCCGGCCTCACCACGGTGGAGGCCCTGTGCCGCGCCGACCGCGAGACCCTGCGCCGGGTCTGGGGCGGGGTGGAAGGCGAGCGCATGTACGAGCGCCTGCGCGGCCTGGAACCGGCCCTGCCACCCACGCGGCGGGGCTGCATCGGCCACTCGCATGTGCTGCCGCCGCACTTAAGATACGACGAAGGCGCCTACGCGGTGCTGTCCAAACTCACCCAGAAGGCGGCCGTGCGCCTGCGCGCGGAGGGCTATCTCGCCGGCCGCATGAGCCTTGCCGTGGAATACCGTGACCGTCCCGGCTGGGCCGACGGCGTGCGCTTCGCCCCGCTGCGCGCCACCCTGGACCTGCTCAAGGTGATGTCCGCCCTGTGGGCCGGGCGGCCGCGTCCGCGCCACCGGCGCGACCGCTGGGAGCCGATGAAGGTGGGCGTGACCCTGTGGGAGCTCCTGCCCGCCGACCAGGCCAGCCTGGCCCTGTTTCCCGAAACCGGGCAACAGGGCGGCCTGGACGCCGCCCTCGACCGTCTGCGGCTGAAGTACGGCCCGGATGCCCTCTATTTCGGCGGCGCCTGGGGCGCCATGCAGGAGGCGCCCATGCGCATCTCCTTCACGCACGTGCCGGACCTCAGGCTGGAGGCCGATACGGCCGGCGACCTGGCGCTGTACGAGGCGGTTTGACGCTCAGCGCCGGGGCGTGCCGCTCCAGCGCGCCGCCGCTGCCTCGTCCGAGTGTCTCGCCTCGACCCAGCGGCCGCCCTCGGCGGTCTCTTCCTTCTTCCAGAACGGGGCCTGGGTCTTGAGGTAATCCATGATGTATTCGCAGGCGGCGAAGGCCTCGCCGCGGTGCGCGGCGGCCACGGCCACCAGCACGATGGGCTCGCCGGGCTTAAGGCGGCCGACGCGGTGGATCACCGTCGCATCCAGGATCGGCCAGCGCGCGCGGGCTTCAGTGACGATGCGCGCGAGCGCGCGCTCCGTCATCCCAGGGTAATGTTCCAGCGTCATGGCCTGGATGGGGCGGCTCTCGTTGACGTCACGGGTCACGCCTAGAAAGCTCGCCACGGCCCCCACAGCGGGGTTGTCCCGATAGAGGGCGGCGACCTCGGCCCCGAGGTCGAAGGGCTCGGTCTGCACCCGGATCTTCATCAGCCACCGGTCACCGGCGGAAACAGGGCCACCTCGTCGCCTTCGTGCAGCGGGGTGTCGGGCGCGGCCAGGTCCTGGTTCACCGCCATGCGGAAGGCCCGCCCCTCGGCGAGCTCCGCGGCCCATACACCGCCGCGTGCGCGCAGCCAGTCGAGCAGCTCGCCCATGCTGGCGACCCCGGCGGGCAGTTCGGCCATCTCCTCGCCGGTGCCGAAGACCTCGCGCAGGCGTGCAAAGTAGAGGATGCGCAGCTTCACGCCATCAACTCCGAAAGCGGCAGGAAGGGCACCGCCTGCCCCGGTTCGACGGTGAGGCCGATGTCGATGTCCACGAGCCCATCGGCCCAGGCGAGCGAGCTGAGCACGCCGGAGCTCTGGTTGGGGTACAGCACCGCGCGGCCACCCTCGATGCGGGCGCGCAGGAACTCGCGCCGGCTGCCGGCCTTCGGCCAGGCAAAGCCGGCCGGCACCTGGAGACGCAGCGGCGGCCGCGCGCGCTCGCCCATGCGTTTGAGCAGGAAGGGCCGCACGAACAGGCAAAACACCACGAAGGCGGAGACGGGATTGCCCGGCAGCCCCAGGAAATCCGTCTCCCCCACCCGGCCATGGACGAGCGGCTTGCCCGGCTTCATGGCCACACGCCACAGCTCGATGCGGCCTAAGCGCTCGACCGCCGCCTTGACGTGGTCCTCCTCCCCTACCGAGACGCCACCGCTGGTGATGACCACGTCGGCCTGCCGGCTGGCGGCCTCGAGCGTGGCGACCGTGGCGGCGAGATCGTCCGCCACGTCGCCCAGGTCCAGCACCTCACAGCCCAGGCCCTGCAGCAGGGCAGTGAGGGTGGCGCGGTTGGAGTTGTAGATTCTTCCCGGCGCGAGTGGCTGGCCGGGGCGGACCAGCTCGTCGCCGGTGAAGAAGACCGCCGCGCGCAGCCGGCGATAGACCTCAAGCTGCGTCACGCCAGCCGAGGCCGCCACCCCCAGCCGGGCGGGCGTCAGGCGATCCCCGACCTGGAGCACCGCCTGCCCGACGGCCATGTCCTCGCCGGCGCGACGGATGTTCTCCCCCGGGCGGGGGGGCCGGCTGACCAGGACCTCGTCGCCCAGCGCCTCGCACGCCTCCTGCATGACCACCGCATCCGCGCCGGGCGGGACAGGGGCGCCGGTGAAGATGCGCGCTGCTTCGCCCGGCTGCAGGGCTTGTCCCACCGACCCGGCGGCGATGCGCTGCACGACCTTGAGCCGGCGCCCCTCGGCCCAGTCGGCCGTCCTCAGGGCGTAGCCGTCCATGGCGGCATTGTCCAGCGGCGGCACGTCGACCCCGGCCACGACCGGCGCGGCCAGGACGCGGCCCAAGGCATCCTGTGCCGGCAGGCGCTCGGTTCCGGCCACCGGCATGGCAGCCTCGAGCAGGCGCGCCAGGGCGGCGTCCAGGGTCAGCATCGGTTCAGGCATGGTCTTGACTCGCCTCCAGGATGAAATGGGCGATGGCCTCGAGATGGTCGAGATGATAATGCCGCACGCCGGGTAGCGGCACATCGCTCGCCACCGCCTGGATCAGCGGGTCCTCGGGCTGCAGCAGCGGTCGGCCCAAAGCGCTGCGCCAGACCTCCAGCTTGGGGTAGGCGGCGCGCTTGAATCCCTCCACCAGCACCAGGTTGCAGGGCGAGAGGTGCCCGAGCAGTTCCTTGGGCCCCGGTTCGGGCGCAGCGCGCAATTCATGCGTCAGCACCCAGCGGTGTGGCGTGCAGAGCATCACCTCCCAGGCGCCGGACTGACGATGGCGCCAGGTATCCTTGCCGGGCGGGTCAGGGTCGATGTCGTGATGGCTCTGCTTGATCACCGACACCCGCAGCCCCAGCTCGGCAAAGCGGGGTAGCAGGCGCTCGATGAGCGTGGTCTTGCCGCTGCCGCTCCAGCCGACGATGCCCATGACCTTCATGACGCCATCCTCCCATGCCTCCCCGCTGACCGGACATGACCCAGATCAAAGACCGCCGCCAGCGTGCTCCGAAACCTCAAAGCGCGATCAGCGCCACCCCGCCCACCATCATCGCCCCCGCCAGCAGGTTGCGGGCGAGGTGCCGCTCGGCGAAGAACATCGCCCCGAGCAGGATGCCGAACAGGATGGAGACGCGCTTGACCGAGATCATATAGGCCGTCTCCACCAGGGCCAGGGCCATGAAATGGGTGAGGATCATCACCGCCATGAGACCTGCAACCAGCAGATGCGCCGGACGCGGCTGCGTGAGCGTCTGCAGCGAGGCGGGCTGCCAGAGCGCGAACACGAGCAGGGTGGCCACGCCCACGAGGGCGAAGTAGAAGGCGCCGAACCCCGGTCCCGGCACATACTGCATGGCCCCCTTGCCCAGCACGGAAGTCACACCGTAGATCACCGCCACCCCCAGCATGTAGCGCGACCCCCGCTCGCGCACAATGGCCGCAAGCGGCGCGATCCAGGTGCGCGGCGCAAGCCAGCGCGCATGCTCCAGGTTGAGCACATAGGCGCCCACCACCACCAGCAGGATGCCCAGGAAGCCTTGCGCCGAGACCGTCTCTCCCAGCAACAGATAGCCCGAGACGGTCACCAGCACCGGCGTGAAGGCCAGATAGGGCAGGGTCAGGGCCAAGGGGCTATCGCGGATGGCCAGCACGTAGAGCACCTCGGCCAGCACCTCCAGCGGCAGTGCCGCCCCCATCCAGTACCAGAACGCGATGGGGGGCGCGGAGGGCGGCTCCACCAGGAGCAGGGGCAGGAGCAGGATGGCGGTCAGCCCGAAACGCACCATGACCAGCTCGGCCGCCGTGTAGTCCGCCAGCCAGCGCTTGGTGGCCGCGTCGGCCAGCGCCAGGGTCAGCGCGCAGGTGAGGCCGAGCGGCAGCCAGTCCATGCCCGCCGCTCAGTCCGGCAGCATCTTGCCCGGATTGAGCAGGCCCATGGGGTCGAACAGGGCCTTGATCTCGCGCATCAGGCCCAGGGTGGCAGCGTCGAACTCCAACTCGACGAAGGCCCGCTTCTCGCTGCCGATGCCGTGCTCGCCGGAGAGCGAGCCTTGCAGCCTCAGCACGGTCTCGATCAGCTCGCGCCGGCAGGCGCGCGCCCGCGCCATCTCGTCGGCATCGTCGGGATGCACCATCAGGTTCACGTGCAGGTTGCCGTTGCCGGCATGGCCAAAGGCCACCAGTGGGATGCGGTGGCGCTCGCCCAGCCGGTCGATGGCCTCCACCAGGTCGCCCAGACGCATGACCGGGACCACCACGTCCTCGTTGATCTTGAGCGGCGCGATCTTCTTCACGGCGTGCGACAGCGATTTGCGCGCCGTCCACAGCCGCGCCATCTCCTCGGGGGTGAAGCCGCTCTGGATCTCGATCAGGCCCTCGCCCCGCAGGGCCGCGGTAAGCCGTTCGATCTGGCGCGGCACGTCGTCGTGGTCGCCATCGGCCGCCAGCATGAGCACGGCCTGGGTGCCAGCGGGCAGGCCCTCGGCGCCGCCATACTCGCGTATGGCCTCGATGGAGCGCCGGTCCATGAATTCCAGGGCGGAGGGGATGACCGGCTGGCGCATCACACGCGCCACCGCGGCGCAGGCCGCCCGGTTGCTGGCGAAACACACGCGCAGGTTGGCGATGCGCTCGGGTGCCGGGACGAGGCGCAGCGTGGCCTCGGTGATCAGGGCGAGGGTCCCCTCCGAGCCGACCAGCAGACGGGTGAGGTCGTAGCCGGTGGCGTATTTGGAGGTGCGCGCGCCGGTGCGGATCTCCCGCCCGTCGCCCAGCACGGCGCGCAAGGCCAGCACGTGGTCGCGGGTGGCGCCGTATTTCACGCAGCGGGGGCCGGCGGCGTTCATGGCCAGGTTGCCGCCGATGCGGCAGTAGGCCCCGGAGCCCGGGTCGGGGGCGTACATGAGCCCATGCGCCTGCGCCAGGCGGTCGATCTCCTCGGTCACCACGCCCGGCTCCACGACGATGAGCCGATTGTCCGGGTCGAACTCCAGCACCCGCCGCATGCACTCGAAGCTCACCACCACGCCGCCGGGCGCGGGCAGCGCACCGCCCACGTTGCCCGAACCCGCTGCGCGCGGGGTCAGGGGCAGGCGGTGGCGGTTGGCCAGCCGCACGATCCGGGCCACGTCCTCATGGCTGGCGGGAAAGACGACCGCCTCCGGCAGGCAGGCACGGGGCGTCTCGTCGCTGGCATAAAGGGCCCGGTCCTCGGGCGCGGTCAGCACCCGCTCCGGGCCGAGCAGGGCGGTAAGCGTCTCGACGATTTCCGGGGCGAGCATCAGCCCAGGGTGGCTTCCTGAAACTCCGCCACCTGGAGCATGGCATCCGAGTCCGGGTAACGGGCATGCGCCGCGCGCACGTCGGCGTCATAGGCGGCGCGGTCGAAGGCGGCTGCGGCCTGCGCGTGCATGACCATGCGCAGGGCCTGGGTCATGACCTTGTCCAGCGAGACGATGCGCTTCGCCCGCACGATGCCGTCGCCGGCGTCCACCAGGGTCAGGCGCAGCCGGGCCCGGTCGCCGGCGGCCTCTTGCGGAAGCGCCCGTTCGGTCTCGGGCACCAGATGCACGTTGAAGGCCACGTCCGACCACTCGCACACATCCTGGATCTTGTAGAGCAGGAAGGCGGCCGCACCCTGGACGTGCAGCCCGACCTCCACCGGCTTGGACCGGAAGCCGTTCACCTCGGCCTCGGTGGGGCCGTTCCAGAACAGGGTCAGCTCGTGCGCCCCATCGCGGTAGACATAGCGCGCGCCCTCGTCGTAGCGGCTGTGCTCCGGCGACCAGCGCTCGCCGACATGGCGGGTCTCGGGCAGTGTCTCGGGACGCGGGAAGGTGTGAAGCGGGGCCATGCCTATTCCGCCTGTTCCGGCAGCAACGCGGCCATCATGGCGACCATGTCGGTGTCGAAGTCGAAGCCCAGCGCATCGTTGGGGTTGATGGAGATGGCCACGTCTTCACCCATGCGCCGCAGCACCCAGGCGAACTCGGTCAGGATGCCGCCGCTGTAGCCCGGGATCTCGGCCACGAAGGCCTTGGCCCGCTCGGGGGCCGAGAACAGGATCAGCACGCGCGTGCCCTCCTCGTCCTCCAGGACGAGCGGCTCCGCCCGCGTGCTGGCCTGAAAGCCCTTGATGACGTGCTTCTCGTCCTTCACCGGCATGAACACCTGCAGGTCGAGCAGCTGCTTGGCGAAGTTCTCCGGCCGCAATTCACCTGCGTGCATGTGCGCGAGCAGAGCTTCCAATTCGTTGCGGGCGGAGGTATCCATGGCGTGATCCTTGAGGGTCGATTGCAGCATAACATCGGGGCACAGGCCGGGAAAGCAAGGCTCGCCCATTACCGTGTATGTCGCGAAGCGACTCACGACGCTCCCTCCCCCTCGGGGGGAGGGGCTTAAGGAGAGGGACCGTTCATGGCCGTCAACGACGTCTTTCATAGTCAGGGGTGGCCAA
>OGCL01002616.1_pt1 | contig 12153 bp, 8 predicted proteins | sample 1570041 | NCBI WGS metagenome assembly OGCL01 (sample SAMN06266162, study PRJEB24511) | hot springs metagenome | isolation source: Hot spring water | place: South Africa: Limpopo | collected 2015-06-22 | reverse complement strand
TCGCGCACCAGGCTGCGCAACGCATCCTGCATGCGGCCCATGGCGCCCACCAGCTGGCCCACCTCGTCCTGGTTCATGGGCGCCACATCGCGCGACAGATCGCCGCTGGCGATGCGTTCGGCCAGTTCCTGGGCTTGGCCCAACGACTTGGTGATGGAGCGCACGCTGAAGAAGGTGAGCGGGATCAGCACCGCCAGCCCCAGCACCAGCCCGATGCCGATCAGCGCCGACATGGTGGAGGTGCGCGACTCGACGCCCGCGCGGGCCTCGTCCATCTGCGTGCGGGCCGAGCTGGCCAGGCTGGAGAACAGCTTGTCGGTGGCCTCCATGTGCACCTTGAGGCGGTCGGCATAGGCCCCGCCGCCTGCACCGTCCAGCTGCGCACCCTCGATCTTCTCGAAGATGGGGGAGATGCCGGTTTCGTACTGCTTGATCTCGTCCAGCGACTTGTCGATGGAGGCCACAAACGCCGCGTCGCCCGACTGCACCTGCCGCACCTCGGCCAGGCTCTTGCGCAGCGAAGCCAGGGTCTTGGCCCAGGACTCGCGCAGGGCAGACACCTCGACCGAGTTGTTGAAATTGATGATGATGTCTTTTTCGGTCCGGCGCAGGTCACCCAGGGTGGTGCGCAGCTCGGACATGTCGGTCAGCGTCTGCACCCGCTCGGAGAACAGCACCTGCAGCGTGCCACGCGTGCGGTCCAGGGCCACATAACCCATCGCACCAATGACGACCAGAAGAATCAGGGAAAAGACGGTTCCGAAATAGAGACGCGTGCGGATGGAGAAGCGGCCGAGAGCATTCATGGCTCTTCCTTACAATTTTTAACAGACTACCCAGCATAGCAAATTTGGTGCCACACCCACCAACCGGCCTTCTGGGCCGGACGTTGGGGGAAATATAGGCCCAGCCGCTGCCCCGCCGCACAGGGTAAGCACGGCCCCATGGCCCTTTTGTAGGGAAACCACGGGGCCAGTAGCCGCTCTTATCCAGCCGTTCAGACGGGCTTGAGGGGAATGTAGAGTTCGCCGCCGCCGCGCTGGAACTCCGCCGCCTTGGACTCCATGCCCTGGGCCAGCGCGTCGGCCTCGGCCACGCCCTTCTGCTTGGCGAAGTCGCGCACTTCCTGCGTGATCTTCATCGAGCAGAACTTGGGCCCGCACATGGAGCAGAAATGCGCCACCTTGGCCGAGTCCTTGGGCAGGGTTTCGTCGTGGTACTCCTTGGCCGTCTCGGGGTCCAGGCCCAGGTTGAACTGGTCCTGCCAGCGGAAGTCGAAGCGCGCCTGGCTCAGCGCGTCGTCACGCGAGCGGGCGCCGGGGTGGCCCTTGGCCACGTCGGCCGCATGGGCCGCGATCTTGTAGGCAATGATGCCTTGCTTCACATCGTCACGGTCGGGCAGGCCCAGGTGCTCCTTGGGCGTCACGTAGCACAGCATGGCCGTGCCCATCCAGCCGATCATGGCTGCGCCGATCGCGCTGGCGATGTGGTCATAGCCCGGTGCGATGTCGATGGTCAGTGGGCCCAGGGTGTAGAACGGCGCTTCGTGGCAGGTCTTGAGCTGCTCGGTCATGTTGGCCTGGATCATGTGCATGGGCACATGGCCGGGGCCTTCGATCATGGTCTGCACGTCGTGCTTCCAGGCCACCTGGGTCAGCTCGCCCAGCGTGTGCAGCTCGGCAAATTGAGCTTCGTCATTGGCGTCCGATGCGCAGCCGGGGCGCAGGCCATCGCCCAGGCTGAACGACACGTCGTACGCCTTCATGATGTCGCAGATGTCCTCGAAGTGCTCGTACAGGAAGCTCTCGCGGTGGTGTGCCATGCACCACTTGGCCATGATGGAGCCGCCGCGCGAGACGATGCCCGTGCGCCGCTGTGCCGTGAGGTGGATATAGGCCAGGCGCACGCCCGCGTGGATGGTGAAGTAGTCCACGCCCTGCTCGGCCTGCTCGATCAGCGTGTCGCGGAAGATCTCCCAGGTCAGGTCTTCGGCCACGCCGCCCACCTTTTCCAGCGCCTGATAAATCGGCACGGTGCCGATGGGCACGGGCGAGTTGCGCACGATCCAGTCGCGTGTGGTGTGGATGTTCTTGCCGGTGGACAGGTCCATCACGTTGTCGGCGCCCCAGCGGATCGCCCACACCAGCTTTTCCACTTCCTCTTCAATGCTGGACGTGACAGCCGAGTTGCCGATGTTGGCGTTGATCTTGACCAGGAAGTTGCGGCCAATCGCCATCGGCTCCACCTCGGGGTGGTTGATGTTGGCGGGGATGATGGCGCGGCCCCGGGCTACTTCGTCGCGCACGAATTCGGGGGTGATGATGCGCGGGATGCTCGCACCCATCGGGTTGCCCATCAGGCGCTGCTCACGGCCTGCATCGGCCATGTACTGCTCCATCCATTCGCGCTTGCCGTTTTCGCGGATGGCCACGTATTCCATCTCGGGGGTGATGATGCCCTTCTTGGCGTAGTGCATCTGCGTGACGTTGGCACCGGCCTTGGCGCGCAGGGGCTTGCGCTGCAGGGCGGCAGCCTCGGCGCGCAGCTGGGCCAGGCGGGCGGCGTCTTCGCTCTTCTGGCCATCGTCCAGCGCCACGGGGGCACGGCCTTCGTAGCGCTCCACGTCGCCACGGCCGGTGATCCAGCCGCCGCGCACACTGGCCAGGCCCTGGCGCACATCGATCACGGCTTCAGGGTCGGTGTAAGGGCCGGAGGTGTCGTACACGCTGACCAGCTCGCCGTTGGTGAGCGCGATGTCGCGCACGGGCACGCGCAGGTCGGTGTGCAACTGGCCGGGGATATAGGCCTTGCGCGATGCAGGAAAAGGTTCGCGTGTGCGTGCCAGCAGCTCGGCAAACTTTTCAGGGGCGGCGAGCTTGGCGTGGGGATCGGGGGCGTTCATGGGCAGGTCTCCTGGTTCCGGTGGCGGTGGGGTCTGCTCCGGAATGGACCTGTGCGCCCCCCAGGTACGGCAGCGCCTGGGGCATGGCGTACCAGCAAAAATTGCGGGCACGGGGACAAGGAGGTCGGCTCTTCTTCCGCCGGTATGAACCGGATCAAGTTCGTCGGGTTCGCAAGCTCGCCTGAATTCCTTCAGGACCCTTGCATCTCAGCGCATCAGCACACCCCGGAGCAGGCGCGAGTATAGGGCAGAGGAAAACCGGGGTGGCAAAGCACCCGCATCAGGGCATCAGGCCAGGCGGCCAATGAAGATCACTGCAAAGAAGAAGACGGTCGCAATCACCGTCCATTTGAGGATGACCAACCCCAGGCGCTTGTAGCGCGCCTGCCCGGTACCGGCATAAAACGCAAACGACACGGCCGCCGCCAGAAGCAGCAGCATGGCCAGCCAGCGGAAGATCAGCATCGCAGCACTACCAGGCGCGCACGGGCTGCGCAAAACCGGTGGGGGCCTGGCGTTCGTCCTCGAAGGTGACCACCTCCCAGGCATCGCGCTGGGCCAGCAGCTCGCGCAGCAGCAGGTTGTTCATGGCGTGGCCCGACCGAAACGCGCTGTAGGCCGCCAGCAGGGGCTTGCCAATGAGGTACAGATCGCCCATGGCGTCCAGGATCTTGTGCTTCACGAACTCGTCGTCGTAACGCAGGCCGTCGCTGTTGAGCACCTTGTAGTCGTCCATCACGATGGCGTTGTCCAGCCCGCCGCCCAGCGCCAGGCCGTTGGAGCGCATCATTTCCACATCGCGTGTGAAGCCGAAGGTGCGCGCGCGGGCGATGTCGCGGCTGTAGTTGCCCTTGCCCAGGTCAAACTCCACACGCTGGCCGGTCGAATCCACGGCCGGGTGGTCAAAGTCGATTTCAAAGCTGAGCTTGTAGCCGTGGTACGGCGTGAGGCGCGCCCACTTGGCGTTGGCGCCTTCACCCTCGCGCACCTCCACGGGCCGGGTGACGCGGATAAAACGCTTGGGGGCGTTCTGCAGCTCCACCCCGGCGCTTTGCAGCAGGAACACAAACGAAGCCGAAGACCCGTCGAGGATAGGGACCTCTTCGGCCGTGATGTCCACATACAGGTTGTCGAGCCCCAGGCCCGCGCAGGCCGACATCAGGTGCTCCACCGTGTGCACCTTGGCGTTGCCCACCGCGATGGTGGAGGCCAGCCGCGTGTCCGTGACGGCCTCGGCCCGGATCGGAATGTCCACGGGCTGGGGCAGGTCCACCCGGCGGAAGACGATGCCGGTGTCCGGCTGGGCCGGGCGCAGCGTCAGTTCCACCCGCTGGCCGCTGTGCAGTCCGACGCCGACGGCGCGGGTCAATGTCTTGAGGGTGCGTTGCTGGAGCATCCGCGCATTTTAGTTTCTGCCCCCCTGCCCCGCACACACTGAGGTTTTGCGCGCTCGCGCGTGCCGGGTAGGTAGAGCTACCGCCGCGTTTTCACCTACTGCGCCCGGCCCGGCCTTCGCCGCACAATCCTCTGGCGGCAGCGCCCCGGCGCACCCTGCAAATACAAAGTGACAGCCTACAGAGACCGACAGACGCCGCCCCACCGGAGAAAGCACACCATGAGCAAGCTCAGCTTCAAAATGAAAATCATGCTCATGATCGGCACCGCACTTGCTGCGCTGCTGATCATGGCCATCATGTCCCTGCTGCAGGAGCGCCGGCTCATCAGTGAATCGCGCAAAGACCTGCTGACCACAGCCGTCCAGTCCGCCCACAGCATCGTGGCGGCCTACCAGGCCAAGGCTGCCAGCGGCGCCATGCCGCAGGAAGAAGCCCAGAAGGCCGCCAAGGAGGCCCTGCGCCTGGCGCGCTACGGTGGCCCCGAGGGCAAAACCGAGTACTTCTATATCTGGACCACCGAAGGCGTGGGGGTGATGCACCCCTTCAAGCCCGAATGGGATGGGCAGGACATGCTGGGCAAGGTCAAGGACGGATCGGGCGTGGACATCATCGGCCTACTTGTGAACGGCATGCGCAGCAGCAAGGATGGCAAGGCGTTTGTGCCCACCATGTTTGCCCGCCCCGGCCAGACCACGGCCGTGCCCAAGCTGCAGTACATCGTGCGGGTGGACGGATGGAACTGGATGGTGGGCTCGGGCCTGTACACCGATGACGTGGATGCCCTGCTGCAAAAGGCCCTGTGGTCCAGCCTGGCGCTGGTGGTGGTGGTGTTCCTGGTGGTGGGAGCCATCGGCCTGATCGTGTCGCGCTCGGTGCTGCGCCAGATCGGTGGCGAGCCCACCGAGGCCATCGCCATCATGCAGGAAGTGGCCGAAGGCAATCTGGATGCACAGATCCCGACCTCCCATCCGGGCTCGATGCTCGACGGCCTGGCCCACATGGTCACCTCGCTGCGCAAGCTGGTCACTGAAGTGCGGTCTGCCACGGACAGCATTGCCACGGCGTCGGGCGAAATTGCCCAGGGCAACAACGACCTGGCCCACCGCACCGAAGACACGGCCAGCAACCTGCAGACCACGGCCAGCAGCATGGAAGAGCTGACCAGCACCGTCAAGCAGACCTCGGACTCGGCGCAGACCGCCAACCAGATGGCGACATCCGCTGCCGCCGTGGCGGCACGGGGCGGCGAGGTCGTGTCCCGCGTGGTGTCCACCATGCAGGACATCAACGCCAGCAGCAACAAGATCAGCGACATCATCGGCGTGATCGACGGCATCGCGTTCCAGACCAACATCCTGGCGCTCAACGCCGCCGTCGAGGCCGCCCGCGCAGGCGAACAGGGACGCGGTTTTGCTGTGGTCGCCAGCGAGGTGCGCAGCCTGGCCCAGCGCAGCGCCGCAGCCGCCAAGGAGATCAAGGCCCTGATCGATGCGTCTGTGGAAAAGGTCGCATCGGGCACGCAACTGGTGGGCAACGCAGGCGCCACCATGACCGAGATCGTGGACAGCGTGCAACGCGTGACGGACATCATTGGAGAGATCCGCTCGGCCACTTCCGAGCAGAGCCAGGGCATTGCCCAGGTCAACACCGCCGTGAACCAGCTGGACCAGATGACCCAGCAGAATTCGGCGCTGGTAGAGCAGTCTGCTGCAGCCGCCGACAGCCTGCGCGAGCAGGCCATGAAGCTCACCCAGGTGGTGGCGCTGTTCCGCGTGAATGGCAGCACGGCGGCCCCCGCTCCAGCCAGCCGCCCCGCGCCCCGGCCCCCAGCAACCGCCCCTGCCGTGCGTGCCGCCGCGCCCCGCCCGGCCCTGGCCAAAGCCCCGGCAGCGCGCCCCGCAGCCTCGGCGCCCAAACCGGCAGCGGCCCTGCCGCCCAAGGCTAGCAGCCCCAAACCTGCGGCAGACAACAACGACGACTGGGAATCCTTTTGAAGGTCTGATATTGAACGGCTGAAGCAGTGACTTCGCCGCGCGGGTGCCTTCGCACCCGCAAAGCCAGCCACCGCATCCATCCCGCCGCCACCAAAAGAAAAACCCTGCCAGCGTGAGCTGGCAGGGTTTTTTGATGGAGGCTTGCTCAGCCCCGGAAGCACCGGAGCCGCAGCCCACCAATCAGTCGGCTTGCTTGCGCAGGAAGGCCGGGATCTCCAGGTCATCCATGCCGCCGGACGACAGGGCATCCACGCGGGCTGCTGCCTGCGTGCGGTTGGTGCGCCACACGCTGGGCACCGACATGCTGCCGTAGTCGGCCTGCGCGCTGCCTGCATGACCACCTTGCACGCCCACGGCGCCGCCCATCGTGCCCACGCCCGCCACGGGCATCTGGTAGGCCATGTTGTCCGTGCCCGTGCGCAGGCCGCCCTGCACCACCGAGATCGGCTGGCGGCGTGCATTGGCGCGCGACAGGCCCGTGGCCACCACGGTCACGCGGATCTCGTCGCCCAGGGTTTCGTCGTAGGCCGCACCGAAGATCACATGTGCGTCGGTCGATGCATAGGCGTTGATGGTGTTCATGGCCTGGCGCGACTCGGACAGCTTGAGGCTGCCCTTGCTCGCCGTGACCAGCACCAGCACGCCCTTGGCGCCCGACAGGTCGATGCCTTCGAGCAGCGGGCAGGCGATGGCCTGCTCGGCGGCGATGCGCGCACGGTCCGGGCCGCTGGCCGTGGCCGTGCCCATCATGGCCTTGCCGGGCTCGCCCATCACGGTGCGCACGTCTTCGAAGTCCACGTTCACCTGGCCGTACTCGTTGATGATTTCAGCGATGCCGCCCACGGCGTTCTTGAGCACGTCGTTGGCGTGCGCAAAGGCTTCGTCCTGGGTGATGTCGTCGCCCAGCACATCGAGCAGCTTCTCGTTGAGCACCACGATCAGCGAGTCCACATTGGCTTCGAGCTCAGCCAGGCCTTCGTCCGCGTTCTTCATGCGGCGGCCGCCTTCCCAGTCGAACGGCTTGGTGACCACACCCACGGTCAGGATGCCCATTTCCTTGGCGATGCGCGCGATCACCGGGGCTGCCCCGGTGCCCGTGCCACCGCCCATGCCCGCCGTGATGAACAGCATGTGCGCGCCCGAGATGGCGTCGCGGATGTCTTCCACTGCAGCTTCGGCGGCATCGCGGGCCTTTTCAGGCTTGCCGCCTGCACCTAGGCCACTGTTGCCCAGCTGGATGACCCGGTGGGCCGAGCTGCGCGTGAGCGCCTGCGCGTCGGTATTGGCACTGACAAACTCCACGCCCTGCACGCTGCGCGAGATCATGTGCTCGACGGCATTGCTGCCGCCGCCGCCCACGCCGATCACCTTGATCTGGGTGCCCTGGTTGAATTCTTCGGCTTCGATCATTTCGATGGTCATCTTGGAGCTCCTGTTTCTAAATTCGTATGCAATTGCCAAATGGGGGTTGGGGTACCGGGTACGGGAGAGCGTGGCGGTCCTGTACATCGCCATCGCTCACGCGGCGTTTGATGGGGACTCCCTCGCGCCAGCCAGAGTGGGTATTTCATGGTCAGAAATTCCCCACGATGAAATCTTTAAAGCGCCCGAACGCAGTCTTCATGGACCCGCTCTTTTGCGCCACCTTGAAGCCGCGCAGGCGCGCCAGCCGGGCTTCTTCCAGGAGCCCCATGACCGTGGCCGCACGGGGCTGGGCCACCATGTCCGCCAGCGCGCTGGAATACTTGGGAATGCCCCGCCGCACGGGCTTGAGGAAGATGTCCTCGCCCAGTTCGATCATGCCGGGCATCACCGAGCTGCCGCCCGTGAGCACGATGCCCGACGACAACACTTCTTCGTAGCCCGACTCGCGCACCACCTGCTGCACGAGCGAGAAGATTTCTTCCACGCGCGGCTCAATCACACCGGCCAGCGCCTGCTTGCTCAGCATGCGCGGGCTGCGGTCGCCCAGACCCGGCACTTCCACTTGAGCTTCTGGGTCGGCCAGCAATTGCTTGGCATAGCCGCTTTCGACCTTGATGTCTTCGGCGTCCTTGGTGGGGGTGCGCAGCGCCATGGCGATGTCGCTGGTGATGAGATCGCCCGCAATCGGGATCACCGCCGTGTGGCGAATCGCGCCGCCCGTAAAGATGGCCACGTCGGTCGTGCCCGCGCCGATGTCCACCACCACCACACCCAGTTCGCGCTCGTCGTCGGTCAGCACGGCCTGGCTGCTGGCCAGCGGGTTCAGCATGAGCTGCTCGACCTCCAGGCCGCAACGGCGCACGCACTTGATGATGTTCTCGGCCGCGCTCTGCGCGCCGGTCACGATGTGGATCTTGGCTTCGAGGCGGATGCCGCTCATGCCGATGGGTTCCTTCACATCCTGCCCGTCGATCACAAACTCTTGCGGCTCCACCAGCAGCAGGCGCTGGTCGCTGCTGATGTTGATGGCCTTGGCGGTTTCGACCACACGCGCCACGTCGGCGGACGTGACTTCCTTGTCCTTCACCGCCACCATGCCGCTGGAGTTGAGCCCCCGGATATGGCTGCCGGTGATGCCCGTGTACACGCGCTGGATCTTGCAGTCGGCCATCAGCTCGGCTTCTTTCAGCGCCTGCTGGATGCTCTGCACCGTGGCGTCGATGTTCACCACCACGCCACGCTTGAGGCCGTTGCTGGGCGCCACGCCCAGGCCAGCCAGTTTCAGCTCGCCGCCGGGCAGCACCTCGGCCACCACGGCCATGACCTTGGCCGTGCCGATGTCGAGCCCCACCACCACGTCTTTGTACTCTCTTGCCATATCAGCCTCTGCCCTTTTCTGTTCTGTCCCGCTGACCATCCCACCGCGTGCTCAACCGCCCGATGGCCTGCCCCGCACTTTGTGTTGCCTTGCTGCACTGCATCGCATCACCTCCTGCGCACACCGCCGGTGGCACCGGCCACGGCCCCTGCGGCGTCCGGGATCACCGTGGTGACACCCCGCAACCGCAGCGCATAACCCCCGGCGTGGCGCAAGTCGGCCGACTCCAGCGCATCCACACGCCGCCCGTACTGCGCCGCCACCTGGGTCAGCGTGCGCGCAAACCGCTGCGTGCGCTGCACCACCTCTTCGGGGGTGCCACCGCCCAGCTCCACCACGGCATCGCTGTCCAGCCGCGCACGCCAGCCACCCCGGCCAGTGAGCTCCAGCTCTTCCACCTCCAGCCCCAGCGGCCGGAAAACGGGCTGCAGCAGCCCCACCATCTTCAGAGCCTCGGCAGATGAGCCCTGGGGGCCGAGCAGCCGCGGCAGTCCCTCCTGCTCGACATCGCCCACGTTGGCCTCGAACACCTCGCCGTGGCTGTTGACCATGGCCGAGCCGGATTCCGGCCCCCAGAACGCCACAGCGTCGTGCTCCTGCAGCTCCACCCGCAGGCTGGCGGGGTACACACGGCGCACCTGGGCGCTGCGCACCCAGGGAACCTGCTCGAAGGCCTCGCGGGCGGTGCGCAAGTCCACCGTGAAGAAGTTGCCCACCAGGTGCGGCCCCACATTGGCCCGCAGCGTGACGGCGTTGTTGTGCACCAGCTCGCCCTGCACCACGATGCGCGCAATCGCAAAGCCCGGATAGCGCAGCACCCACCATGCCCCCGCTGCCAGCACGGCCAGGGCGAAGCCCACGAACAGGACCGACGCGGTCAGGTTCATGAGCTTGACGTCCAGGGGTGCGGGCAGGGTGCTGGTCATCAGACAGCCTTTGGCCTTGCGGGCGTATCCAATGCCGCGCTCGCCAGAATGCGCAGGCACAGTTCTTCGTAGCTGATGCCCGAGGCCCTTGCCGACATGGGCACAAGCGAGTGGCCCGTCATGCCCGGCGAGGTGTTCATCTCCAGCAAGAAAGGCTTGCGGTCGCTGGCGCGGATCATCAGGTCGGCACGGCCCCAGCCCCGGCAGCCAAGCGCGCGGTAGGCCTCCAGCACGATGCGCTGGATCTCGCGCTCCTCGGCTTCGGGCAGGCCGCTCGGGCACTGGTACTTCACATCGTCGGTGAAGTACTTGTTCTGGTAGTCGTAGGCACCATCAGGCGCCACGATGCGGATCACCGGCAACGCGCGGGCACCGGCGCCCTGGCCCAGCACGGGGCAGGTGACTTCTTCACCCTCAATGAATTCCTCGCACAACACGTCGGGGTCGTACCGGGCCGACAGCTGCACGGCCTCTTGCATGTCCGAATAGCCGCGCACCTTGGTCACGCCGATGGACGATCCTTCGCGGGGCGGTTTGACGATGAGCGGCAGGCCCAGCTCATCGGGCACGGTACGCACCACTTCGCGCTGCTGCCGGTCGGGGGCCAGCCACACGTAGCGGGGCGTGGGCAGGCCCTCGGCCAGCCACACCCGCTTGGTCATGACCTTGTCCATGGCGATGCTGGACGCCATCACGCCCGGGCCGGTGTACGGGATGCCCAGCAGTTCGAGCGCGCCCTGCACCGTGCCGTCTTCGCCATGGCGACCATGCAGTGCGATGAAGCAGCGCGCATAGCCGTCGCGCTTCAGGTCGCCCAGAGCGTTCTGCGCCGGGTCGAAGGCATGGGCATCCACCCCGCGCGAGCGCAGCGCCTGGAGCACGCCGCTGCCCGACATGAGCGAGACCTCGCGCTCGGCCGAGTCGCCGCCCATGAGCACGGCCACCTTGCCCAGGGATTTCACATCAATATTGGAATCAAAAGAGGTCATACCGCGCTCCCCTTCAGCGCTTTAAGCTCACTATTTTGTAGCAAATCTACCACCTTGCCCGGCACTGCACCGATGGAGCCGGCCCCCATGCACATCACCACGTCACCATCCTTGGCGTTGTCGGCGATGGCCTGGGGCAGGTCGGCCACGTTGTCGATGAACACCGGCTCCACCCGGCCCGCCACGCGCAATGCGCGGGCCAGAGAACGGCCATCAGCCGCGACCACAGGCGCCTCGCCCGCTGCGTACACTTCGGTCAGCAGCACGGCGTCGGCGTTGCCGATGACCTTCACAAAATCTTCGAAACAGTCGCGCGTGCGGCTGTAGCGGTGCGGCTGAAAGGCCAGCACCAGGCGGCGACCCGGGAATGCACCGCGTGCAGCCGCCAGCGTGGCGGCCATCTCCACCGGGTGGTGGCCATAGTCGTCGATCACGGTGAACGTACCGCCGTCCTTCGCGGGCAGTTCGCCATAGCTCTGGAAGCGCCGGCCCACGCCCTTGAAGCCTGCCAGCGCGCGCTGCACGGCTTCGTCGGGGATGTTCAGCTCCACCGCCACGGCAATGGCCGACAGCGCATTGAGCACGTTGTGCTCGCCCGCGAGGTTGAGCACGATCTCCATGTCGGGCAGCGTGACGCCGTTGCGCCGCTGCACCGTGAAGCGCATCTGCCCGGCCTCGGCGCGCACATTGATGGCGCGCACCTGGGCGTCTTCCGAGAAGCCGTAGCTGGTGATCGGGCAGGTCACGCTCTGCAGGATGTCGCGCACGGCAGGGCTGTCCACACACAGGATGGCCGTGCCGTAGAACGGCATGCGGTGCAGGAAATCGACAAACGCGCCCTTGAGCCGGCCGAAGTCGTGGCCGTAGGTCTCCATGTGGTCGGCGTCGATGTTGGTGACCACCGCCATCACGGGCAGCAGGTTCAGGAACGACGCGTCAGACTCATCGGCCTCGACCACGATGTAGTCGCCGCTGCCCAGCTTGGCGTTGGCGCCCGCGCTGTTGAGCTTGCCGCCGATCACAAAGGTCGGGTCCAGCCCGGCCTCGGCCAGCACGCTGGTCACGAGGCTGGTGGTGGTGGTCTTGCCGTGTGTGCCCGCAATGGCAATGCCCTGCTTGAGGCGCATCAGCTCGGCCAGCAT
>OGCL01002614.1_pt1 | contig 12172 bp, 10 predicted proteins | sample 1570041 | NCBI WGS metagenome assembly OGCL01 (sample SAMN06266162, study PRJEB24511) | hot springs metagenome | isolation source: Hot spring water | place: South Africa: Limpopo | collected 2015-06-22 | reverse complement strand
GACCGGCTTAAAATCGGTCTAGGTTGGCAACCTGACGAGCAACCGCAGGGGATTTTGCAGCGTTTACTCGGTCAAGACACCCCCGTAGACTTGGATGCTGCTTGCCTCGTATTAGACAAAACCAACAACCTGATTGAGCTGGTCTGGTACAAAAACCTACGCACCCGAGATGACAGTATTCAACATCTGGGCGACAGTATGACCGGTGATGATCGGGGTGAGCTGCACAGCGAAAACGGGCTGACCGATCAGGAAAGTATGCTGGTCGAGCTCAACCAACTTGCCCCAAGTGTGGAGACGTTATTGTTTTGTGTCTGCTCGCACGGCGGACATGATTTTCGCAAGATCAAGCATGCGCATTTTCGCATGATGAACGCACGTACTGGCGAGGAACTGGTGCGTTTTGATCTCAGTCAGCAGGGTAAAAATACCGGTCTGATGCTAGCGCGGCTGGCACGCAATGCCGATCAGGGTTGGAGCTTGCAAGCACTCGGTGAACCAGTCGATGCACAAACACCTGATCAAATCATCGAATTGGCACATCAGTGGGTGTAGCGCTGTGATTTGAACTCAAATCAACCTAAACGGCCAACATCGACAACGCCACAATCCCAATAAAGCTCAATCGTCCGACCCATCGGTTGTGTAAAAACGCCGCAAAACAATGTGCGGGCACGCGATCACGGCAATGCTGATACTGCCAGATAAACAGACCGACTAACAGCGCAATCAGCAACAGGATTGGCCAGCCCAGTTCGGCCAAATACAGCACCGTACCGAATAACAGCAAGAAGCCTGCCTGTAGCAACCCGATCATCAATACATCATAATGGCCAAACAAAATCGCAGTGGATTTCACACCGGCCTGCACATCGTCAGGCCGATCCGTCATCGCATACTGCGTATCATAGGCCACTGTCCAGCATAGATTCGCCGCATACAATAGCCAGCAGCTTAAGTCTGGCGTTTGGCCTTGTGCCACATATGCCATCGGAATCGCCCACGAAAACGCCGCACCCAGCACAAATTGCGGCAGATAAGTAAAGCGCTTCATAAACGGATACAGCGTGGCCAGCCCTAACGCGCCAAACGACCACCAAAACACCGCCAGTGGCAAAAACAGCAACAAACTCGCACTGGCCAGCACCAATACCGCAAACACCAGCAACGCTTCCCACGGCTGAATGCGGCCACTGGCAAGCGGACGGTGCTGAGTGCGTGCCACTTGGCCGTCAAACTTACGATCAGCAAAATCATTAATCGCGCAACCGGCTGCCCGCATCAACACCGCACCTAAACTAAAAATCAGCACGATGGACCCTGCTGGCGTGCCATCAGCCGCCAACCAGACTGCCCACAAGGTCGGCCACAGCAATAATTCAATCCCAACCGGACGATCAAAGCGGGTCAGTTGAATGTACGCCCACAGACGATCACGCCATGCGGGGGTGGCTTTTAATGTCGGCATGCGGTTTGCTCTAAATGGGCAATAAAGGCGGGTAAAAAACACTCTTGCACCAGCAGCGGCTGACCATGCCACACATAGCGACTACGCCGCGCCCAACCTTGTGGTAAACAAGCCACTTGGCGTGTGCAGGCTGGTGCCTGACGTGCAAACAACAACGAGCCAAGCGACCGCCGACCCAGATAGCGCAAACGACGTGCCCGACCCTGCAAACTACTGATCGGAATCACACTACGGGCAAATACCCACGGCACATCATCTGCACCAAACAAATATACCTCACGCACCCACGCCCACTGCCCTGTCGGAAGACCCAGCAAGCGCGCTTCGTCAGCCGTGGGACGCATCAACTGCTCACGCAATGGCTGCACCCGAAACTGCCCTCTGGCCTGCTGGCGCAGTTGTTGGGTCAACGAACCGTGCGCGGTCAACCACGACCAGAGCAGCGGAGGACGCTTGGACAGCCGTGCAGGTGGCCGCCACGAATGCCGAGGACACAACAAATCAACCATGTTGAACGAGCACATCACCAAGACCGGCCGATCTTAGCACAGCATCGGCAAGCAACTCATCAGGGCTTGGGGCGACTCGCTGGGGGCGTTGATGCTGGTGGGCGACGATTCGGCGCAAGACTACTGGGTTGCTGCACATTAAAACTGACTGAATTTTCTCCCAACATCCGACCATCTTCAGTCACCACTCGTGCCACCAAGGTATGCTCACCGCGATCTAAGCTTTCGGTCGCAACCGAGGCACTCTCGCCTAACACTCGACCGGCCAAGCTGACCACGATTCGATCACCCGCAGCCAGTGGCACATCGGTGTTCACGGCCACCTCTAGCGTGTCTTGCGGCTTAAACAACACTTGGCCAGCAGTAGGCGAGCTAAAGCTGACCTGATAGCGGGTCGGTCGATTCACGCGGGTTTGACGTGCATCAGCCTGATTGGCGCGTGCAATATCATCAGGGTTCATACCCGGAATAATCGACAATGGGGGCAGATTCACACGCTCTGCATTACGCTTCGGCGTATCACTAAATGTGACATTACCGCGCTCATCGACTGAACGATAAATCTCGGCCTGTGCGACACCACTGAACAGCAGCACAGGCAGCAACACGGGTAACAGCAAGCCCCTAACCCATTTCATTTTTGGCATGCAAACACTCTCCATTTTGTCGATCTGACCTGCCCGCTGGTGTGATCAGACTGATCCTCGCACGCAATCAGTAAGGCTGATTATGCGACAGCTTGGACACGATGACCCACTGTACTATTCTGAATTTTATTCAGCAATTGGCAAACATGGATTATTCCAGCAGATTGATCGTCGGCATGTGTATCACCGAGCAGTCGATCATGCTTGTATTAACAAAGCCCAGCGTTTACGGCAACATCAATGTCAGGCAGAGACACACGCATGTTATGATTTCAAACTGATCAACAGGAGCGTCATAAAATTGGGCATGCAGTTTATTCATTTAGGCATACATAGCGAGTTTTCGGTCACTGATTCGATTGTACGGATTGGCGATTTGGTGAAAGCTGCTGCCCGTGACCAGATGCCCGCACTTGCACTGACTGACCTGTCTAATCTCTACGCTGCGGTTAAATTTTATAAAGCCTGCACCAGCAAAGGCATTAAGCCTATCTTGGGCAGTGAAATTCGCGTCACCGACGACAGCCTGCGCGCCACGCTGTTGGCGATGGATCAAACCGGCTGGCGACACCTGACCGAAATCGTGTCATTGGGGTTTACCGATGGACTACGGCTCGGCATCCCCTGTATCGAGCGCGACTGGATTTTTGCCAAATCTGATGGCTTGATTTGTATTTTGGGACAGCACAGTGATGTCGGCCAAGCGTTATCGAGTGCGACCCCAGAAAAAGCCCTGCCGATTTTGCACGACTGGCAACAACGCTTTGGCGACCGCGTTTATCTGTCGATCTGCCGTACCCAGCGTGATGGCGAAGACGACTATATCGAACAAGTCTTGCATATCGCCGCCCAAACGGGTGTCGGCGTGGTCGCGCATAATGATGTGCGCTTTATGCAGGCGGAAGATTTTGAGGCACATGAAGCCCGCGTTTGTATCTCCAGTGGTCATGTGTTGGGCGATGAAAAACGCCCCAAGCACTACTCAGCTGAACAATATTTTAAATCACAAGCGGAGATGGTTGAGCTGTTTTCTGATTTGCCCGCCGTGCTTGCGAATACGGTTGAAATCGCCAAACGCTGTAGTGTCACGTTAACACTGGGCAAAAACTACCTGCCGGATTTTCCTGTGCCTGACGGCTATGACATCGCACGTTATTTTGCCGAACGCTCCGTGCAAGGCTTAGAAGAGCGCTTGGACGATCTGTATCCGATTGCCGAACGCAGCGACGCTTGGCCAGCGATTCGCCAGCCGTATGATGAGCGACTACAGTTTGAAATTAAAACTATTTTGGACATGGGTTTCCCAGGTTATTTTTTGATTGTGATGGATTTTATCCAGTGGGCAAAAAACAACGGCGTTCCGGTCGGCCCCGGTCGTGGGTCAGGCGCCGGCTCTTTGGTCGCCTACAGCCTCAAAATCACTGACCTTGATCCACTGGCCTATGACTTGCTGTTTGAGCGTTTCTTGAACCCTGAACGGGTGTCGATGCCGGATTTTGACGTGGATTTTTGTATTGCTGGGCGTGATCGGGTGATCGAGTACGTTGCACAAGCCTATGGCCGTGAAGCCGTGTCACAGATCATCACCTTTGGCACGATGGCGGCCAAGGCAGTCGTACGCGATGTGGCGCGGGTACAAAGCAAATCCTACGGTCTGGCCGATCGTATCTCCAAGCTGATCCCAAAAACCCCTGGCATCTCGCTGGCAGAAGCACTTGAGCAAGAGCCACAACTCAAAGACATCATCACCAATCCCGCCAACCTCGACCACGAAGACGCGGCTGAAATTTGGGAAATGGCACTCAAGCTGGAAGGCGTTTGTCGTAACGTCGGCAAACACGCCGGTGGCGTGCTGATTGCACCTGGTAAAATTACTGACTTTTCGGCGGTGTATTGCGATGAAGAGGGCTCGCGGGTCAGTCAGTTTGACAAAGACGATGTCGAAGCAATTGGACTGGTCAAGTTTGACTTCTTGGGTCTGCGCAATCTGACCGTGATCGATGCGGCAATGGTGGCGATTAATCAACGCCGCGCCAATGAAGGCTTAGCCGAACTCGACTTAGCCAAACTACCGCTGGACGATACACCATCGTATCAACTGCTGAAAGAGGCCAAAACCACCGCCGTGTTCCAGCTTGAAAGCGCGGGCATGAAAAAATATCTGGCCAAACTAAAACCCTCCAACATCGAAGACGTGATCGCCATGTGTGCGCTGTATCGGCCGGGCCCACTCGATGCTGGGATGGTCGATATGTATATCAACCGCAAGCACGGCTTGGAAGAAGTGGTGTATGACCATCCTGATCTGGCGACCATCTTGGGCAATACCTACGGGGTTATCGTCTATCAAGAACAGGTCATGCAGATCTCGCAGGTGTTGGCCGGCTATACACTCGGCGGTGCCGACATGCTGCGCCGCGCGATGGGCAAGAAAAAACCCGAAGAAATGGCCAAACAGCGCGAGATTTTTGTGACGGGTGCGACCAATCGCGAGATTGATCCGAAAGTGTCCGGCGGCATTTTTGACTTGATGGAAAAATTTGCGGGTTACGGCTTTAACAAGTCGCACTCGGCCGCCTACGGAATTGTCGCTTACCAGACCGCATGGCTGAAAGCGCACTACCCTGCAGAATTTATGGCGGCAGTCCTCACCTCTGAGATGCAAAACACCGACAACATCGTATTTTTGATTGATGACTGCCGCAGCCTTGGCCTGACCATTTTGCCGCCGAGCGTCAATCACTCGGACTTTAGGTTCCGTGCCGCTGATCCGAAGACCATCGTGTACGGGCTAGGCGCGATCAAAGGCGTGGGTGAAGCGGCAGTGTTGTCGGTGGTTGACACCCGCCAGCAGGATGGCAACTTCTCTGATCTGTTTGATTTTTGTCATCGGATCGATCTGAAAAAAGCCAATAAACGCACACTCGAAGCATTAATTCGTGCCGGTGCGATGGATTGCTTCGGCGATGAACGCGCCAGCCTAATGGATCAATTGCCCGAAGCGGTACAAGCATCCGAGCAAGCACGGCAGAACCGTGAGTCCGGCACGTTTGATCTATTCGGTGAGGTCACCGAAGTACAGCGCAAACCGAACACGACGCGCCATTTGGTTTGGAGTGATGAAGTTCGACTGAAAGGTGAAAAAGACACCCTCGGGCTGTATTTAACCGGCCATCCGATTGATATCTATCAAGACGAACTCAAACGTCTGATTCCAAATCGCCTCAATGCACTGGGCAGCACTCGCCGTGGCAGTACCACCGTCTTTGCGGGTTTAGTGATGGACATCAAAAATTTTGGCAACCGCATCTTAATCATTCTTGATGATGGCACCGCACGGCTGGAGGTCAGCACAGGACAGGAAAAATTCAATCGCTACAAAGACCTGCTTCAGATCGAGCAGATCGTGGTGATTGAAGGCGAAGTCTACGAACGCGATGGTGCCGAACGCCCGACTGGACGACTGAACAAAGCCTTTGGCATGAACGAAATTCGCAGTAAACGCGCTAATGCAATAATCTTGACCCCACCTGCTGAGTTGCTACAGGTCGATTTTGCCAAACAGCTACAACAATTAGTCAGCCCATATTGCAGTGGCGACAGTCGGCGTATTCCGATTCAGTTGCAGCTCGAACACCAATATGCACAGTTACAGCTTGAGCTCGGATCAACCTACTGGGTCAGACCAGAGGATGGTTTATTGCGGGAATTACGGGAATTTTTTGGCAAATCTTCAATTTTAGTGCAATATCAACTCAAGCTGCGACAGGCCAGTGCCACCTTAATTCAGTAAGGTGGTGTTTTTCCAGCAATGCCCCTAATACAGTTGATTGCCAAACCGGAAGGCTTACCATAGAATCCACGATATAGGGCTTATCCAGCATGCAAAGATGTCTGGCCAATCAACCGATTCATGGCTGCCCATCTATCTGAGAACATCGTTATGCACACGCCAATTAACCCATCGCAACTGCAAGAGTTACGGGAACTACTAGACGAGGAGTTTGACTCACTGCTGCGCAGCTATTTGGTCGATAGCCAAACACGCCTAAAAGCAATTCAAACCGCCTTCGATCATCGGGACAATAGCAAAGGCTATGAAGCCGTGCATTCGCTGAAAGGTGCGAGTGCGAACCTCGGTGCGGTACATCTGGCAGAGCTGTGCCTCAAGCTACAAATTGAGTGCAAAGCGGGACGGATTCACGATGCTGAATTGCTGATCCAGATGGTCCAAGAGGAGCAAAACCGCGTGTCGCAATATTTACATGAGCAGCTGGGCTAACATCGCGTGACACGATCAACTGATTATCGCTGCGCACCGGCGGCTGAAAAAATCTCCCCTGATCTGACCAGCCTTGCACACATCCGAATTGTCATGGTGAATACCACCCTATCTGCCAATATCGGCGCGGCGGCACGGGCACTCAAGACCATGGGGCTGACACAACTGGTATTGGTTGCCCCCAAGACTTTCCCAAGCCCTGAAGCCACTGCATTGGCGGCTGGTGCTACGGATGTGCTGGACAGTGCGTGGGTGGTTGAATGCCTAGAAGATGCGATTGCCGATTGTCATTTGGTATTTGGTACCAGTGCGCGTAGCCGCACGATGCCTTGGCCATTGCTTGATGCACGTCCAGCGACGGCTTTGGCGCAGCAAAGTGCTGTACAGGGTCAACAGATCGCCATCGTGTTTGGCCGTGAAGACCGCGGTTTGACCAATGAGGAGTTGGCACTGTGTCACTATCACCTCAGCATCCCAACCAATCCAGCATATGGGGTATTAAACGTTTCAGCAGCGATTCAACTGATCTGTTATGAATTGCGGATGCATGCGCTCGGCCAGCCCACTGAGCAAAACGATGCACAACATCGCATGCCAGTTGCCACACAGATGCATTGGGACGAGCCGCTGGTCGATCAATCCGCGATGCAGCAGTTTTATCAGCACCTTGAGCAGATGTTGACCGATATTGATTTTTTAGACCCACAGAACCCCCGTTTACTGCCGCTGCGCCTAAAACGCCTGTTCAGTCGAATTCGATTAGACCAGACGGAGTACAACCTACTGCGTGGGGTATTCGGTCGCGTGCAAGCCTTACGACACGGCAAGTGGCCACCTGCTAGCCGGCAATCCCGAGAATCTTCCGATGTTTAAACAATTGCGTGAAGACATTTATGCGGTGTTCGAGCGTGATCCAGCTGCACGCAACGCACTCGAAGTATTACTGACGTATCCCGGCATTCATGCCCTACTGGCGCACCGATTGGCCTATCAGTTGTGGCAGCATAATTTCAAAGGCAGTGCGCGCGGTGTGTCCATGCTAAGTCGGTTCTTCACCGGTATTGAGATCCACCCTGCCGCCAAGATCGGCCGACGTTTTTTTATTGATCACGGCATGGGTGTGGTGATTGGTGAAACCGCAGAAATTGGCGATGATGTCACGTTGTATCATGGCGTGACACTTGGTGGAACGACTTGGCAAAAAGGCAAGCGTCACCCTACCCTTGAGGATGGCGTGATTGTGGGTGCAGGTGCCAAAGTGTTAGGGCCTTTTACAGTTGGCAAAAATGCCAAAATCGGCTCTAATGCTGTGGTCACTAAAGCAGTACCTGCGGGTGCAACTGCGGTGGGCAACCCTGCACGGTATGTCGCAAAAGCACCGCCAGATGCTCAGCGTGACGACTATGCGCGGTCGATTGGCTTTCAAGCCTACGCGACTTCGCCAGATTTACCTGATCCAGTCACTGAAGCCTTTCAGGTACTGCTTGACCACATGCAAGCGACTGACCGCCGTATTGATCGGATTGGAAGCACACTGTGTAAGCTGAATCCGGCATTTTGTGATCAAAAAAATGAGCCACTTTCTGCCGACTCACTCTCGATTATCGAATCGCCTGACGCTAATATCAATAAGCCGTCTTGACCCGTCGTATCGCGGATGGATACGACGCCCTTATGTTTCAACCGAAGGAAAATAATCATGAAACGTCTGAGCCAACTGTCCCTCGTCGCCTTCAGCCTTGGCCTGACAGCGTGCGCTACAGCCCCTGCACCGCAACAAGCCAGTACACCAGTTGTGGCTGCACCCGTACCCGTCGTCATTCCAATCATCACCAATGAACTCATCGCCGGCACCACAGCAGTCGTTGAAGTCGCGCCTGTACTCGTGCCGCGCTTTGCCAGCGAAGCCGAGTTAAAGGCTGCCGAGGCACGTCAAAACGCGAGGACACAAGCGCGTAATACACGACGAAATACGAACAGCCAGACAGCGACTACCGCAGTCAGCACCCCTGCACCAGAATCTACCAACACAACGGCTGATCATTTAAATGTGGGTGAGCTTGATGAGTTGATTCAGTATCTGGTCGAAAGAGCTGGCAATTATCCACCGCGCTTTACCGACCGCCGCGAGCGACATCAAGCTGAGACCGAAACCAAACAAATGATCGACGCACTCGACAAATTAGTGGTGCAGCCCAATGCGTCGTTTGATTTACTCATCCGTGCGGTGCAGCTCAATCAAGTCGCACGTAACCTCGATATTGGCGCACAGTCGGCCGTCAAGGCCGGTGTTTATATGCGCCGTGCCATCGCGCTTAACCCCGAACATCCGGCAGCAAACTACTGGTATGGCACCATGCTGACCGAAGGGGGTGGCTTTAAAGAAGGCATTCCCTACTTGAATCGAGCCGCTCAGGCAGGCTACAAAAAAGCCTATTTGGCGTTGGCACAAGCTTATCTGCATATCGACCAACGTCCCAATGCGCTAAGCGCACTAGAAAGCTACAGCATTGCGGTACCAGAACAACAAGCCGCCACTAGCACGCTGATTGAACAGGTGCGTGCTGGCAAAAGTAGTGTGTGGACACCTTAAGCAGCGCACGCTACGGACACCGTTGTTATTGAGCATCTGCGCACAGGTGGTAAACCAAAATGAACCAACCATTCATCACCTGTGTCGCTGTGATCACATTGCTTAGCATGCAAGGCTGTGGTGTCGTGCAAGTCAGCTCGCGCAACACCGCACAATCTCTGATCGAGCAGCGTGATAGCATCCTGACCCGCAGCCGCTTGAGTGAGGCCAGTGTGGGCATGCTCTCAATGATCGGCCTATCCCAAACCGCCTGTCTACAGCAACTTGGATCCTGTCTACAGCAACTGCAAGCCACACCCAGCTTGCGTCAAGAGCAATATCTCTCCACCGCCAGTGAGCTATACCTCCTGCATGCCGAGCGTTTTTCGGCACAGCGGCCTGATTGCCAACCTCGCCCCATCACCAAGACCCAATCGAATCAGACCATCATCATTCGCCTAAAAAAAGATCCTGCAACAGCCACCCAATACGACATGCAGCCTGTACAACAGTGCCAACAACAACGACAGCATGCGCTACTCAGTAGCATCAGCCATGCCTATGCTTATCTGTTTGCCAGTGAGCGTCCCCCACAACAGCGTGTATTTGATAATCGGCAAGTGCAGGTTCGAGATTTTTATAATGTTGCTGTCTCTCGATTTGTGTCCGAACAATTTAACGGACAGCATGAGCCTGTGGCTGGCCAGATTCAATTACATCAGCCTACCCCACTCGCCACCGGCGCACTGTCTATTCGCATCCAAGATCATAACCAGCTGTTCCAGCAGCAGCTGCCCGAACAACTGGTTGCTGCCGATGAGCTGAGCTTTAGCGGCTTACGCACCGTTAACCGCCGTGATGGCTTTGGGGTTGAGTTTGTCGCCGTGATGCCCAAAAACAGCACCAGCACTGCAACGCTCAAAGGCGTGTATCCATCGCGCTATTTACCCATCAGCCTGATCGTACGGCCGAGCGGTCTGTCAGCGGCTGAAATGACCCAAAGCCAAACATTTACACTGGACATCTACAATCCCTACCAGCATAGTCAAGCCGAGCTTTTGCCGCACGCCACACAAAATTTGGCGGCTAATTTTTCTGCGCCGTATGGGTTATGGCTGGCACAAAACAATCTGGCCGAAGTCGCATATCGCAGCTTATTGGCACTGGACGAACAACACAGCAGCCCCAAGCTGTATCTACTTGAACCATACCAGCCCAATAAGCGGGTGATTATCTTGCTGCATGGTCTGGCCAGCAGCCCAGAAGCTTGGGTGAATCTGACCAACGATATTTTTGGTGATCCCGTGTTGCGGCAGGGCTATCAGGTCTGGCAGGTGTTTTATCCAACCAATATGCCAATCCTAGACAGTCGGCTCAAAATCCAGCAATTAATCGAAAACACCTATCAACAGGTCGATCCCAAGCAACAACATGCTGCGAGTCAGCATAGTGTGCTGATCGGGCATAGCATGGGCGGTGTGATTGGCCGCTTGATGGTCAGCAGTACCGATCTGAGTCAAACAGCCTTCTCTGAGCTCAACCCCCGCGAGCGCAATCGTTTGCTCAACATCCCAGAGGTTAAGCAGTACTTTCAGCTCAAGCCGCTCAAACCCGTGCAACGTGCCGTGTTTGTATCAACCCCTTTTCGTGGCACAGATTACGCAGATCGTTGGTTTACCTTGGCGTTGCGCAGAATCATTCAACTGCCCGCTTCGTTTGTCCAAGCGATTGATGATGCGATGACGCGCGCACGCATTGATGAACAGCTATTACAACGCATCAGCGAGACAGGGCTGTTAGACTTTCAAAATGGTGCAAGTGAACTGAGTCAGCATTCGCGCTTTATGCGGATCACTAACCCTGTACAAATCAAACCCAGCTTGCCCTACCACCTGATTATGGGCAAACTTGACCCAAGCAGCAGCACCACAGCATCTAGCGATGGAATCGTGCCGTACCACAGCAGTCATCTTGAGGGTGCTGCATCGGAGCGACTCATACAGGGTGGTCACAGCATTCAATCTGCCCCTGAGGCAGTGTTAGAACTGCGGCGAATTTTACGACTACATCTAAGTGAGATTGGTGATATTGACGCAGCGGACAGCGACTATCATGAGTAAGCCCAATTTTTAAAGGAAACTACTATGCTAAGAAACATTCTGAGTTGCAGTTTATTCATGATTGTGCTCAGCCTAGCAAACCCAACCTACGCCCATAGCAACCATTACTCAGGCCATCATGACGAACAGGTCGAACTGACCATGAAAAAAATGCAACGCGCCTACCGCGCCGCGCTGCGCAGCGACAACATCGAGCAACTAAAACCTGCCGTCGCGCAACTGATCGAGGTGACCCGTCAAGCCTCGGTGCTGCATTATGGCATTAATGCCAGAGAGCACACCCAATACCAAACCGGCATGCGACAACTGCGCACTGATCTTGAACAGTTACGTGTCGCTGTTGTCGCCGATGACTTCGTGTTGGCAAAGAAAATCTTGCATGGGCAAATCAAGGCAACACGGCAACAGTCACACGATAAGCTAGGAGTTGAGAGGGATTAATACTGCCCAATACACCATGGCGGCTAAACGACAGCATCTATCTCAAGGCACCTGAACAATTGTGCGTCATACCCGCTCAATTGCAAAGCCCAACGCCTCTAACTCGGACTGCTTGGCATACGGTGCCAGCACA
>OGCL01002613.1_pt1 | contig 12183 bp, 8 predicted proteins | sample 1570041 | NCBI WGS metagenome assembly OGCL01 (sample SAMN06266162, study PRJEB24511) | hot springs metagenome | isolation source: Hot spring water | place: South Africa: Limpopo | collected 2015-06-22 | reverse complement strand
GCTTCGCTCGTTTTCTCGGTCGCTGCGCTCCGTGCGCCTCGCATCGGATCACCCTCGCGACGTTTTTCAACAGCCTGCTAAGTGGGCGCAAGGTGCGCCGGCGTTCGATTGTTACGACTGTCGGTGCCAGGTGTGAGTCGATCAGCCGGTATTGCGCATGCCGGCGGCAATGGCGTTGATCGAACGCAGCAGGGGTTCCAGCCAGGGGGTTTCCGGGTCGGTGGCGTTGGCGCGCTGCTTGCGCAGCAGTTCGACCTGGATGTGGTTGAGCGGATCGAGGTAGGACAGTCGATCCGAGAGCGAGAAGGACAGGCGCGGGGTTTCTTCCAGCAGGTGCTTGACGTTGGCCACCTGCATGATGTTCTGGATGGCGCGTTCGTGACGGTGGCGGATGATTTCATACACGCGCTGGCCGACCTCCGGATCCTCGCACAGGCCGGCGTATTCGCGGGCGATGACCATGTCGGTCTTGTACAGCGCCATCTGGGCGTTGGCGAGCAGGGTGCGGAAGAACGGCCAGTCTTGGTACATCTTTTGCAGTGTGGCGAGTCGGGTGGGGTCGTTGCCGCGCCAGCGTTCGATGCTATCGCCGATCCCGTACCAGGTGGGCAGGGCATGGCGTGATTGACCCCAGGCGAAGACCCAGGAGATGGCGCGCACCGAGCCGATCGATCGGTCGCCCTTCTTGCGGTGCGAGGGACGTGAGCCGATGTTGAGCAGGCCGATCTCGCGCACCGGCGTGGCCTCGTAGAAATAATCGAGAAATCCTGGGGTGTGTTCGGTGAGCTCGCGGTATATCGCCTCGCCTTCGCGCGCCAGCGCGTCCATGATGCCGAGATAATCCTTGCGGTCCGGTTTCAGCGTACGAATCATGTGGGTGCTGGCCTTGAGCACGCCGGTCACGCCGAGAGTGAGCTCGTAGACCGCTGTTTCCATGTTGTTGTACTTGTAGAACAGCACCTCGCCTTGTTCGGTGAGTTTGAGCTTGCCGCGCACGGTGCCGGGCGGTTGGGCCAGGATGGCTTCGTGGGTGGGGCCGCCGCCCCGACCGAGGGTGCCGCCGCGGCCGTGGAACAGGCGGCAGCGCACATGATGCGCGTCGGACAGGGCGACGATGCGCTTCTGCGCCTCGTACAGGTTCCAGGAGGAGGCAAGGATGCCGCCGTCCTTGCATGAGTCGGAGTAGCCGAGCATCACCTCCTGCCCTTGGCCAAAGGCTTGCAGCAGCTGGCGGTATACCGGCATGTCGTACAGGCGGCCGAGCACATGTTCGGAGTTCTTGAGGTCGTCGATGGTCTCGAACAGCGGCGACACGCCGATGTGACAGTACCAGTTGCCGGCCAGGCGTCCGGCCAGGCCGGCCTGGGCGGCGAGGAACATCACCTCCATGACGTGCGAGGCGGAGTGGGTCATGGAGATCACGTAGCGACCGAAGCATTCTGCGCCCAGTGTGCGGTGCATGTGGGCGATGAGCTGGAATACGCGCAGGGTTTCGCGCGTCGCTTCGGACAGCTGGGTGCCGTCGAACTGGAGGGCATGCGCGCTCGCCACGGCGTCGGCGAGCAATTCCAGGCGGTCCTCCTCGTCGAGCGCAAGGTAGTCGGCGCCGGTGGCGGCGGCGATGATCTCGCTCACCGCTTCGGTGTGGCGGGTCGATTCCTGGCGGATGTCGAGCTGCATCAGGTGGAAGCCGAAGGTCTCCACCAGTCGGATCAGGTCGAGCAGTTCGCTGTCGGCGATGGCCCGGTCGCCATGGCCGATGAGTGAGTCGCGGATCAGGCGCAGATCGCGCAGGAACTGGCCGGCGTTGTCGTAGCCTGGCTCTTCGAAACTGACGTCGAGGCCATCGATGGCGCGCTGGGTAAGGATCAGGTTGCGCTGGATGCGGTAGCGCATCACGGTGAGCTTGCGCCGGTAGGGTTCCTGCGGATGCGGGTTGGGGCGGCCGCCGAACAGCAGCTGGGCGACCCGGGCATCTTCCTCCAGGCTGTCGAGAAAGGCATTCGAGGGGGTGCACAGCCGGATCGACAGTGAAAGCTGGTCGGACAGTGCGTCCAGCCGCTTGAGGTATTCCTCGTATACGGTGAGTGCCTGCATGCGCCAGGCCAGGGCGGTGACCTCTGTAGTCACACCGGGATGGCCATCCCGGTCGCCACCGATCCAGGAGCCGAAGCGGATGAAACTGGGGCTGTCGAGGTTCTCCCCGGCGCTGCGGCCGTATATCTCCGCCAATGCGGTGTGGAGGTTGCGGTAGACCTGTGCCACCGCCTCGAACAGGGATTGGGGGAAATAGGACAGACCGGCGCGTATTTCGTCGCGCACGTCGAGCTTGAAGGTGCGTACCTCGTCGGTTTTCCACAACACACGGATCTGGTTGGCCAGGCGGGCGACCACCTCGTCGCGATACAGGCCGCGCGCGCGCGGATTGTCGAGTTCCTGCAGGCTGAGGAAGATGTTGCGCAAGGCCCCCTTGATGGTGCGGCGCTTGGCTTCCGAGGGGTGGGCGGTGAGCACCGGCAGGTAACACAGCTGGTCGAGCAAGGTGCGCAGTTCCTCGGCCTTGACCCCTTCGTCGCGTAGCCGGATCAGGGTGTCGTGGAAGGATCCCGGCCACATGCGCGGTTCGTCTTGCACGGCGCGGCGGCGCTGGCGGAGGTTGACGGTTTCCTCGGCGATGTTGATCAGGCTGAAATAGATGTTGAATGCACGGATGATCTGTGATGCAGCGTCGGGCGACAGGGTTTCGATCAGATCGCGTAGGCGGCGGCGGCGGGTCGGGATGTCACGTTCGCGCAGGGCGACGAAACCGTTGCGCAGTTCGCGCAGGGCCTCGAAGGTGGGACGAGGCATCTCGCTTTTCAGCACTCGGCTCAGGAGCAGGATGAGCAGACGCTCCTGGGCGCGCAGCTCCTTTTCGTGCTTCTCGTGTCTGTCCTGAGGCGGGCTGGTCATGGTCAGGCCTGTTCGGGTCGTTCGAGTGGCGCTATTTTACAGGACGGTTTCAACCCGGATTTTCCATGAGGACACGTGAGGATGGCGAGGCGATTTCGGAGCGGGCGACGCGCACATCGTCATGCCAGGGCGATGCGCACGGACTCGAAGCCGCCCGAAAGCGGCCGCCCGCGTTCGTGTGGGCCATCAGGCCGCCTCATGGAAAATCCGGGTTCAATTCAGCCCGGAGGATGGGGCCTGAAATGGTCGAGAAGTGCTGATGCGTGGGGGTGAGGTCCGATGGTGGTGAAGAACGAATCCTTTGAGCAATGCATCGACGCGCTCGCCGAGCGCGGCTGGCATGTGCATCCCGGTTTCCTCGCCGACGAAGCGGTGGCGGCATTGCGCGAGGTGTGCCTGGCGCGGCATCGGTCCGGCGCATTTCATGCCGCCGGGGTTGGTTCCGGCCAGGCCCAAGTGGTCCGCGAGCTGCGCGGCGATGCCATCGCCTGGCTGGAGGTGGACGACCCGAGTCCGGTGGTGCGCGCCTGGCTGGATGCCATGGAGTCCTTCCGCCGCGCGGTCAACGCCGGGTTGTATCTGGGGCTGTTCGAGCTGGAGGCGCATTTCGCGCTGTATTCGCCAGGGGCGTTCTACAAGCGCCATCTCGACCGGTTTCGCGACGATGAGCGGCGTACCCTGACGGTGATCCTGTACCTGAACGAGGACTGGCGACCCGAGCATGGCGGGGCCTTGCGCTTTTACACCGATGCGCATGCGGAGGGGATCGACATCGAGCCGCAGGGCGGAACCCTGGTGACCTTCCTGGCCGACCGGTTCTGGCACGAGGTATTGCCGGCGCGCAGACCGCGCATGGCGGTTACCGGCTGGTTCAAGCGGCGTTGACGGGTTCGGCGGCGTCGGGTTGTCGTGGGTGAATGGCGCCAGGCTTCGGGCTCATTTGAGCACGACGATGGTTACGCGCCGGTTCTTGGCGCGGCCTTCGGCCGTGGCGTTGTCGGCCACCGGTTTGCGGTCGCCATAGGCCACCACGCTCATGCGGTGCAGTGGAATGCCTTCGGCGTTGAGCTGGGCGCGCACGGCCTCGGCGCGGGCCTGGCTGATCTTCAGGTTACGGAGGGGCGAGCCGCTCCGGTCGGTGTGACCCTGGATCTCCAGGAACACGTTTTCGTTTTCTTCCTTGAGCCGGGCCGCGAATGCCTTCAGGGCCTCCCGTGCGGCCTCGCTCAGTTCGGCCTTGTAGGGGGCGAACTGGGTCAGCTCCTGGGACAGGATTTCCTCGTAGAGCAGCTTGCCTTCGGCCAGCTGTCCGGCGGCGCGGGCGCGCTCCAGGGCTTCGCTGGCCGTCGCGGATAGATTTGCGGCGGCGGTGTTGTGCTGCGCCAGCCAGGCCCCCTGGTTGATCAGCGCGGCTTCGACCTGGGCTAACTGGCCGCGCAGTGCGAGCAGCGATTGCTGTGCCGCCAGCATGTGCTGATGCAGTTGTTGCAACTGTTCGCCGTTGGCATAGAGGGCCTGGGCGTCCATGTCGAGGCGCTTCTGGGTGGCGGCGAGCAACATGTCGCTGGCGTTGGCGCGGCTGGCGAGCGCGGCGATGGCCTGGGCATTGCCTTGCACCTGTTGGCCGAGGAGTTGTATCTGTTGCTGCATGAACACGATCTGGCGCTGGGTTTCGGCGAGCTGGGCGGCCATCTCCTGGATCGGGCTGGGGGCGGTGAAGATCGGCGCGATCTGTGCCTGGGCGGGGGCATGGGCGAGGCAAAGGGCGAAGAGCAGCGGGGACAAGCGGCGAACAAGCATCGGGTCACCTCCTGGAACGGAACGGCGGAGATTGTAGACCGGTTGAGTCGGGGGATGGGGTGAATCAGACGTCGTCGCCAACGAAGGGGTTGTCCAGGCGTTCTCGACCGAATGTGGAGGCGATGCCGTGACCAGGGATGAATGTGACGTCGTCGCCGAGCGGCCAGAGCCGGGTGCGGATCGAGTCGATCAGGGTGTCGTGGTCGCCGCGTTCGAAGTCGGTGCGGCCGATCGAGTCCTTGAACAGCACGTCGCCGACGAATGCGAGCTTGCCGGGGCGGTCGAAGAACACGACGTGGCCGGGGGTGTGGCCGGGGCAGTGCAGCACCTCCAGGTGGATTTCGCCCAGGGTGACGGTGTCGCCGTGTTCCAGCCAGTGGTCGGGGATGAATGCTTCGCAGCGTGGAAAACCGAACATCGCGCATTGCTCGGGGAGTGTTTCGAGCAGAAATGCGTCCTCGCGTTGCGGGCCCTCGATGGGGATGCCGAACTGCTGGGCGAGACGACCGGCGGCGCCGACGTGGTCGAGGTGGCCGTGGGTGAGCAGGATGCGGTCGAGTTTCAGGTCGCGCTCGGCCACGGCCTGGAGCAGACGCTCATCCTCGCCGCCTGGGTCGATCAGTGCCGCCCGTCCGCTGCGCTCGCACCAGATGAGGCTGCAATTCTGCTGGAAGGGGGTGACCGGCAGGAGGGTGTGGCGCAGCATCGGATGCAGGGCGGCGGCCTTCAGAGATCGCCGTTGGCGGCGGCCTGCATCATGTTGTCGAGACGGTCGCGGATGTCGCGGGCGCCTTCCCAGAGCGCGTCGCTGATCCTGAGGCGATTCTTGAAGCCTTCCACCCAGTCTACGTTCCAGTCGATCATCAGCACCCAGATGTCCTTGTTGGCGTCTTCCATGATGGCGATGCGGCAGGGCAGGAACACCACGAATTCGGGGCTGATCTTGAGCAGTTCCCGGCCGACGGCGATGTCGCAGAACGAGTACACCTCGATGCGGGGGGCGTCGTGGTCGTTGAGCACGGCCTGGAAATCCTTCCACATCAGGTTCTCGCCGACCTTCTTCATGTTCACCATGTTGGCGCGCAGGAGCAGCGACTCGCGCACCTCGTCGAAGCTCAGCCCCGGCTTGGCCTTGTACTTGAGGGCGAAATAATTCATCCCGTCGGCCATGCTCATGTTCATGAAGCCAGTCATCATCGGCAGCATGGTCTGCATCAGCTGTTTCTTCTCTTCCTGGCTGATGATGCGGCGCATGGTGTACGGCCGGGCCGGCTGGGCTTGCGGCGTCATCATGAGCTGGAAGGCGCTGAGCGGGACATTCTGCAACCACGGGTTGCTGCTGGCCGCTGGCGGAGGCGCTGCCGGGGTGACGACCGGGGCGGGCGCGGTGGCTTGCTGGGGCAGGACGCTCGCGGCTGGGGCGACGGCTGGGCGCTGGTAGGCGGGGGGCGCGGGATAGCCATAGGGCTGGTACTGCGGCGTGGGCGCCATCTGGAAATAAGGCAGGGAATATCCGGGTGGGGACATGGGGATGAATCCCTGTGCCAGCGCGCTGGGGATGTACAACAGTGCGCTGGCGGCAAGCAGGCGGCGGAACGACTTCATCGGGTTCTCCTCCAAGGGGTATGCCGGTACGGGGGAAATCCCGGACGTGCCACACGGGCGTGGCCCGTCCGGGTGGAACGGTTCAGCTCAACTCAACTCAGCAACTGGTTCAGCACATAGGGCAGGATGCCGCCGGCCTGGAAATATTCGATCTCGATCGGAGTATCCAGGCGCAGCTTAATCGGGACATTTTCACTGGAACCGTCGCTGCGGTGGATGACCAGGGTCAAGTCCTGCATCGGCGTGATGCCGTTTTCCAGGCCGATGAGGTCGAAGCTCTCGTCGCCTTTCAAGCCGAGGCGGGTGGCGTCCTGGCCATCCTTGAACTGGATCGGGAGCACACCCATGCCGGCCAGATTGGCGCGGTGGATACGCTCGAAGGACTTCGCCAGCACGGCCTTCACGCCAAGCAACTGGGTACCCTTGGCGGCCCAGTCGCGGGAGGATCCGGTACCGTATTCCTCGCCGGCGAAGACCAGCAGGGGCGTGCCCTCGGCCCGGTGCTTCATGGCGGCATCGTAGATGGACATCTGTTCGCCCTTGTACAGGGTCACGCCGCCTTCCGAGCCGGGGATCATCAGGTTTTTGATGCGCACGTTGGCGAATGTGCCGCGCATCATCACTTCATGGTTGCCGCGCCGGGCACCGTAGCTGTTGAAGTCCTTCTGGGCGATACCGTGCTCGACCAGGTACTTTCCGGCCGGGGCGGCGTGCTTGATGCCACCGGCGGGTGAGATGTGGTCGGTGGTCACCGAGTCGCCGAAGATGGCGAGCGCTCGCGCTCCACGGATGACCGGATCGGGTAAGGCGCCGTTTTTGAAGAAGGGGGGTTCCTGGATGTAGGTGGAGGCGGCGTCCCATGCGTAGACCTGGCCGGCCGGGGCGGGCACGGCGTCCCACAATGGGGTATCTCCCCCGACATCCTCGTAGCTGGCATAGGCGGCGGCGTCCGATGCAAAGGGGAGGAGGGCGGCGACCTCGTCATTCGAGGGCCAGATGTCCTTGAGAAAGACCGGGCCGTCGTGGCCCTCGCCGATCGGCTCGCGGGCCAGGTCGATGCCTACCCGCCCGGCCAGCGCGAAGGCCACCACCAGGGGCGGGCTCATGAGGAAGTTGGCCTTGACGTTCTGGTGCACGCGGGCCTCGAAGTTGCGGTTGCCGGAAAGCACCGAACAGGCCACCAGATCGCGGTCGACGATCTCCTTCTCGATCGTCTCGGGCAGGGGGCCGCTGTTGCCGATGCAGGTGGTGCAGCCGTAGCCGACCACGTTGAAGCCGAGCTGCTCCAGATAGCCCAGCAGGCCGGCGGCCTTCAGGTATTCGGTGACGGCGCGGGAGCCGGGGCCCAGGCTGGTCTTGACATGTGGCGCGGCTTTTAGCCCCTTTGCGACCGCCTTTTTGGCCAGCAGGCCGGCCGCCAGCATGACCCCGGGGTTGGAGGTGTTGGTGCAGGAGGTGATGGCGGCGATGACCACGTCGCCGTGCCTTAAGCCTTTCTCACCTTGGGAGAGGGGTGTCTTGCCATACCCGCCCTGGTCCTTGGGCAGCTCCAGCAGGGTCTCGAACGATTCCTTCAGGGCGTACAGGTTGATGCGGTCCTGAGGCCGCTTCGGGCCGGCGACGGAGGGCTTCACCGTGCCTAGATCCAGGCTCAGGGTCTGGCTGTAGTCGATCGCGCCGGCCTCGGGAATGCCGAACAGGGACTGGGCCTTGAAGTAGTTGCGCATCGCCGCGACCTGGGTCTCGGAACGGCCGGTGGCCAGGTAATACTGGCAGGTGGCCTCGTCCACCGGGAAATAGCCCATGGTGGCGCCGTATTCGGGCGCCATGTTGGCGATGGTGGCGCGGTCGTAGACCGGCAGGGCCGCGGCGCCCGCGCCGAAGAACTCGACGAACTTGCCCACCACCTTGGCGCGGCGCAGCATCTCGGTGAGGGTGAGCACGACGTCGGTGGCGGTTACCCCTGGCTGTGGCTGACCGGTGAGCTCCACGCCGACGACATCGGGGGTAAGGAAGTAGACCGGCTGGCCGAGCATGCCGGCCTCGGCCTCGATGCCGCCCACGCCCCAGCCGACTACGCCCAGGCCGTTGATCATGGTGGTGTGGGAGTCGGTGCCCACCAGGGTGTCGGGGTAATACACCCCGTCCTTTTCCATCACGCCGCGGGCCAGGTATTCCATGTTCACCTGATGCACGATGCCCACACCCGGCGGCACGACCTTGAAGGTGTCGAAGGCCTGCATGCCCCATTTCAGGAACTGGTAGCGCTCACGGTTGCGCTCGAATTCGATGGCCATGTTCTGTTGCAGTGCGTCCGGGCGGCCAAACACGTCCACCTGTACCGAGTGGTCGACCACCATCTCGACCGGGGCCAGGGGTTCCACCCGCTTCGGATCCTTGCCCGCGCGCGCGGCCGCCGAGCGCATGGCGGCGAGGTCGGCGAGCAGTGGCACACCGGTGAAGTCCTGCAGGATGATGCGGGCGACGACGAAGGGGATTTCTTCGCTGCGGGAGGCTTCAGGCTTCCAGGCGGCCAGTTCGCGCACATGCCGTTCGGTCACCTTGACGCCGTCGTAGTTGCGCAGCACCGATTCGAGCACGATGCGGATCGACACCGGCAGTCTCGAGATCCGGCCGATGCCGGCCCTTTCCAATTGCGGCAGGGAATAGAGGGTGGCGATCCTGCCTTGTCCGGCGTCGAAGGTCTGGCGGGAATCGAACAGGTTGTGCATGGCTGGGGTGGACGTTTGAATGAATGACAGGCCGCATTCTAGCAGCCCGTGGGCTTTGGCCGGCGCTCAAGGCCGGCCCGGAGTGTCGGGGATCAGGCCGGAATGGCGGGGCCGGTGGCGCCGTCGAAGCCCAGCTCGGGCAGGATGGCCAGTTCTTCCGGGGTGCGTACACCCACGGCGATGACCAGGATGCCGATGTTGTGCGCCATCTTGCACAGCGCCTTGAGGAATTCCTGGTTGCCGGGGTTGGTGTGGATGTCGCGGATGAAGCTGGTATCGACCTTGACGTAGTCGACGCCGAGGCCGGCGAGCTTGTCGATCTCGGTGAGTTTGCGGCCGAAGCGTTCGATGCCGATCTTGCAGCCCAGCGACTTGAGGGTCTGGCTGATGTCGCGGAAGGCCTCGAAGTGGGTGACCGAGCCATATTCCGGAATCTCCATCCACAGCCGCGGGCAGAGGTCGGGGTTGGCCTTGAGCAGCTCTGAGAGCTTGCTGCGGAAATCCCAGTCGGTGATGTTCTCGGTGGTCAAATTGATGGCGATGCTGCCTTCGTGCTGGCGCAACTCGTCCAGGGCCAGGCGGATCACGCCCAGGTCGAGCGAACTGGTGAGATTGAGACGGACAGCCATGGGCATGAAGTCGCCGGCCGGCCGCCAGGGGCCGTCGGCCTCGGTCTGCATGCGGATCAGGCCTTCACGGTGCAGGGCCAAGCCCTGGCTGTTCACCACGGGGAAATGCACCAGCTTGATGCGTCCCTTGGCGATCGCCTCGGACAGGATCTCGCGCCAGGTCTCGGCCGGGATCACCGCACCCTGTGTGGCTTCGTCTTCCCGGGTGGCCCAGGTGTTGGAACCCTGGCTCTCGGCCTCGGCCAGGGCCTGGTCGGCGGTGGCCAGCACGGCACCGATCGAGTTGCCACGCTGGTAGCGGATGGCGCCGATATTGAACAGGTTGGGCAGTTGTGGCCACAGCGCGACCTGGCGGCGGCTCATCACCTCCGCCACCTGGGCGGCCAGTTGCTTGCAGTCGTCCTGATTCTGCGCCAGCACGGCGAAATCGGGACCCTTGACCCGGGCCGGGGGCCAGCCTTCGTGGTCGCCGCAAACTTCCTTCAGGGCCACGCCGACCTCACGCAAGAGCTTGTCGGTGCCGACATGGCCGAGCTGGCGGTTGATCTCGCCAAGTTCCACCAGGCGCAGGAAGAGCAGGGTGCCGTGCGGGGCGGAGTCGTCGTTTTCCAGGGCCTCGCGCAGGCGACCCATGAAATAGTCGCGGTTGGGCAGGCCGGATACGGCATCGCGCACCATCTGTTTGCGCAGGGCATCGAGCCGGGCGGCCTCGTCGGCGAACATCTGCTTGACCCGGGCGACCATATCGTTCATGCCGGCCACCACGCTCCGGAGCTCGGGAACCTTGGGCTCGGCCACGGTAATGAAGCGGCGTTCGGCGATCGCCCGCGCCTGTTCCACCACCTGATCCAGCGGCCGGGTGATCAGGCGCAGCATGAGGGTGCCGAACACACCGGCCAGCACGCCGCCAAGCATGAACCAGAGGATCAATTCCTTGGTGCCTTTCCAGAGGTCGGCATAGGCGAACTTGCTGTGGCTGGCAAGGGTGATGGTGCCGTATTGCTTCCAGCCATCCATGATGTGGGCCACACCTTCGGCGGGGGCCAGCGGCAGCATGCGGATGAACCAGGCCGGTGCGCCCGGATCGATGTTGGGATCGGCGGTTCGCTCGACCACCACCTCTCCAGTCGGGTTGGTCAGGCGAATGGTCTGGTAATGGCCGTTGTCGAACAAGGCCGTAAGCAGCAATTCCATGGTCACCGGATCCTTGTCATCCTGCTGCGACATGGACAGGGCCAGCGCCGTGGCGTTGTCCTTGTTCTTGATCAGCAGCTGCTTTTCCAGATAGTTGCGGGCGGTGTACACATTGACCAGCAGGCTGCCGATGAATGCGGCCAGGGTGAGGCCGATGGCGGCCAGCCAGATGCGGCTAAATAGAGACATGCGTGACCTCCAGAGTGGATTCTTGACTGTCGGGGCTCATTCGAAACCTTCGGCCTGCATGCGGGCGATCAGGTCGCGCCAGCGCGACAGCCGGGCGGTGGCGCTGCCGGCGGGGTTGGTCTGGGCGGCATCGCCGACCCATAGACCCTCGCTGTTGAAGCTGAATACCGGCGACAGGTCGGGTCGGCGCGAGGCCGGGCGAAGGTCGGTGATCAGGTTGTCCAGGATCAAGGGTTCGGCGGCGGGATCGGGATAGTAACCGAGCACCATGTGGGCCTGGGTGATGTCGCTGTTCAGTCCGCCGATCTTGGCCTTGACATAGGTGATGCGCAGTTTCTGGTTGGGTACGCCGAGAAAGCGCAGGGAGAAATACTTGGCGATCGAATAGTCCTCGCAATCGCCAGCGCCGCGGCCCATGGTCTCCAAAGGGGTGGCCCAGAAGTCGTTTTGCTTCCAGATTTCGATGTCCTCGCCGTAAGCGATGCGGCGATTGAAGAATTCGTTGATCCTGCGGACCTGCTCCGCCTCCGGCTGGCTCTGCACCGCTTGGATCAAGTCCTGCCACTGGTTCACGGTCTGCACCGCGCGCGCGCCGTAGCGCTGTTGCGCAGTCTGGATAATGCGCTCGAAATTCGGCAGGTTGGCGGCGGGCTGGCTGATCGCAACGAGGGTCAATGCAGCCATGCCCAACCAGCGGCTATGGCGGTTGATCTGAAGGCTGCGGTTCATGGCCGATCCTGGGAGACATGGCAAAATTGGGCACGTGCGTTGAGCGTGGAATAGTCATTGTTGCATAGATGGCTCTCAAAGATGGAAATATTCGCGGCCTCCGAGCAAAACGCGTTGGATTTCCGTCGCGGATGGTGTATTTTTCCGGCTAGCCCTTCTGTACTATTAACCCGGCCATGAAATATCGTACGAATCAAGCGGCATATTTGATGCGCTCGGCTTTGAAATATGAACGGATGCGTGCTGGCTGTTTTTGGATGGCGCGCAGGTGAGAGGCCACCTTACGCTCGAGGTGTTTGGCATCGCGCACCGGCTCGGCCGCGTTCAGCCTCGCTTTGAGGTCGGCGTTCAGG
>OGCL01002612.1_pt1 | contig 12189 bp, 10 predicted proteins | sample 1570041 | NCBI WGS metagenome assembly OGCL01 (sample SAMN06266162, study PRJEB24511) | hot springs metagenome | isolation source: Hot spring water | place: South Africa: Limpopo | collected 2015-06-22 | reverse complement strand
GCGAAGATCGGCAAGGGCATCTTCCTCGACCATGCCACCGGGCTCGTCGTCGGCGAGACGGCGGTGATCGAGGACGACGTCTCGATGCTGCACAGCGTCACGCTGGGCGGCACCGGCAAGCAGGGCGGCGACCGCCATCCCAAGATCCGCAAGGGTGTGCTGCTCGGCGCCGGCGCCAAGATCCTCGGCAATATCGAAGTCGGCCAGTGCTCGCGCGTCGCAGCGGGCTCTGTCGTGCTGGCGAGCGTGCCGCGCAACAAGACGGTTGCGGGCGTTCCCGCCAAGGTCGTCGGCGAGGCCGGCTGCGCCGAGCCCTCGCGCTCGATGGACCAGATCCTCTGCGGCGATTGCGGCGCCGATATCTGAGCCACGCGCCTCTGGCCTCACTCCTACGCCACCAGCCAGGCGGCGATTTCGGCCTGGCGCGGATGCGGGCGCTCCGTCGCCGCAGGCGCCACCGTCAGCCGCTCGCTGAGCGGCAGCGGCGACCGGAGCGGCGCGACGAGCCGGCCCTGCGCCAGCAGCGGCGCGACCAGCGAGAGCCGCCCCATCAGCACGCCCGAGCCCGTCAGCGCCGCATCCAGCGCCAGGCTGTAGAGCGAGAAGCGCGGGCCCCGCGTCGCATCGAGGCCGCGTGGCGCTCCCGCATGGGCGAGCCAGCGGGCCCAGTCGTTGTGCCAGACGGCGTCGTGCAGCAACGTCTGGCCGGCGAGATCGGCCGTCGAGCCGAGGCGTTCCGCCAGCTCGGGCGCGCAGACCGGCAGAATCGCATCCTCGCCGGGCAGCGTCAGCGCCGGCGGGCCTGAGCCCGGCTCGCGGTAGAAGATCGAGAGATCATGCGGCTCGCGGCGCGGATCGGGCGGCGCCTCCATCGCCGAAATCGAGACCTGCAGATCCGGCCAGGCGCGCTGCAGGGCCGGCAGGCGCGGCGAGAGCCAGAGCTGGGCGATGCAGGGCAGGGCGGCGATGGTCAGCGCGCGCTGGCTCTCGCTCTCGCGCAGGCTCTCGGCGGCCTGGGCCAGGATGTCGAAGCCGCGCGTCAGCCGGGGCAGTGCCTCGCGGGCGGCCATCGTCGGCACCACGCCCTGCGGCAGCCGGCGGAACAGCGAAAGCCCCAGAGCGGCCTCGAGCTGGCGGATCTGCTGGGTGACAGCGCCGGGCGTGACGCCGAGCTCGGCCGCGGCGTCGGTGAAGCTCTCCAGACGCGCCGCCGCCTCGAAGGCGCGCAGCGCCTTGAGCGAGGGCAGGCGGGGGCGGGGCGGCTTGACGGCCATGGAAGGGTCCGGCGCGAGGCTGAGATTTTCTCCGCCTCCGCGCGACGAATACTCGTTTGCGCCGGCCCACGCAAACCGCTCCTATGGCCTCGATTTCAGGCAGGCCCCGGCGGGGCGGGAGAACGGCGATGACGGCACTGGGCAGGCGCGACTGGGTTCCCGCCGCAAGCGAGGATTACGTACTCGGGATCGCCGCCGGCGTCAGCGGCCAGCCGCTGGACGCGATCGAGGCGCGGCTTTCGGCGCTGACCACCGAGAACCGCAACATCCACGAGCGCGACTGCTTCAACCTCAACCCCGCGACCAATGTGATGAACCCGCGCGCCGAAGCGGCGCTGGCGTCCGGGCTCGGCGCGCGGCCCTCGCTCGGCTATCCCGGCGAGAAGTACGAGATGGGGCTGGAGGCGATCGAGCAGATCGAGGTCATCGCCGCCGAGCTCGCGGCCGAAGTCTTCGGCGCCAAATACGCCGAGATCCGCGTGCCCTCGGGCGCCATCGCCAATCTCTATGCCTTCATGGTCGCGGCCAAGCCCGGCGACTGCATCATCGCGCCGCCGCCCTCGATCGGCGGGCATGTCACGCATCACGGCGCCGGCGCGGCCGGGCTCTACGGCATCGTCACCCATCCGGCGCCGGTCGATCCGGTCAACTACACCGTCGATGTCGCCCAGCTGCGGGCGGATGCGCTGCGGCTGAAGCCGAAGATGATCACCATCGGTGCGAGCCTGAACCTCTTCCCGCATCCGATCCGCGAGATCCGTGCGATCGCCGACGAAATCGGCGCGCTTGTGCTGTTCGACGCGGCGCATATGTCGGGGATGATCGCGGGGCATGCCTGGCAGCAGCCGCTGGAGGAGGGCGCCCATCTGATGACGATGAGCACCTATAAGAGCCTCGGCGGCCCGCCCTCGGGGCTGATCGTCACCAACGACGCCGCCATCGCCAAGCGGCTCGACGCCATCGCCTATCCCGGGCTGACGGCGAATTTCGACGCGGCGAAATCGGCTTCGCTCGCGATCACGCTGCTCGACTGGAAGGCTTTCGGCCGGGATTACGCGCAGATGATGGCCGCCACCGCCAAGGCGCTGGGCGAGGCGCTCTGCGAGCGGCAGATCCCGGTCTATGCCCGCGAGCGCGGCATCACTACCTCGCACCAGTTCGCGATCGAGGCCCACGCCTATGGCGGCGGCCAGGCGGCGGCGCAGAAGCTGCGCGCCATCAACATCCTGAGCTGCGGCATTGGCCTGCCGCTGCCGGAGGTGGCGGGAGACGTCAACGGCCTGCGGCTGGGTACCCCCGAGATCGTCCGTTTCGGCATGACCCCCGCCGACATGCCCGAACTCGCGGCCTACATCGCCGAAGGGCTGAACGGCTCACGCCCGGCGGAGGCGATCGCGCGGGATGTGACGGCGTTCCGGGGGCGGTTCCGGGAGCTGCATTTCATGAGGTGAGGGGCACGTCGCTGAGGCTCGGCTGCACTCTCTAGGCGGCAGCCGACGACAGTTCCGACGCCGCGACATCGATCGGCACGGGCCGCCCGAGCCAGTAACCTTGACCTTTGCTGACACCCAACAACTTCAGGGTCTTCAATTCGGCGTCGCGCTCGATCCCTTCAGCCAGGATCTGGCAACCCGTCTCGCGTGCATAGAAGATGAGCGCGCTTGCAAGGGCTCGTCGGGCCGGATCGGCGTCCACGTTCCGGGTCAGTGACATATCGAGCTTGATGATGTCGGGCTTCAGGCGGACGATATGCTGCAATCCCGAATAGCCGGCTCCGGCATCATCGACGGCGAGGCGGACGCCCTGCCTGCGAAACCCATCCAGCTTGGCCAGCAGTCCTTCATAGTCCTGCACCACGCCATGCTCCGTCACCTCGATCACGAGCCGATGCGGGTCAACCTTCCCAATGATGTCGGCGAATTCGGGCGCCATCACCCCTTCCGCCGAGGCATTGATGGTCAGATAGATATGGTCTGGCAAATGTCCGGCCTGATTCAGGGCCGCCTCGATCGCTGCCAGTTCCAAAGGGACGCCAAGACCAAGCTCGGCAGCTTCGGCAAACCATTTGTCCGGCGAGCGTCGGGGCTCCTGAGGGAAGCGCGCGAGGCACTCGAAGCCGACGGCACGATCGCTCGTGAAATCCCAGATCGGCTGAACATGAATGTCGAAGGCGCGATCGTCGATGATCTGGGCGATCCGAGCCTGCCGGCCATCGCGATCCCTGCTGCTGCGCCGATCCTCATCGATGTGCTGAGCCGTGATCGCGGCGAATGCACGCATGACCTGCAGGTCGCGATCATTCAGCGAATGATTGGCATGAGGGCTCAGACAGCAGAACATGCCGAAGACCGAACCGTCAGACATGGTCAGCGGCACGCTGACATGGGCGCCGATCGGGACAGCCTGGGTGATTGGCATGGCCTTGGCGAACGGAACGGCTGAGGTATCGGGGATCAACTCCGGCAAACGGCCCGCCAGGATATGGCGGCAATAGACATCATCCAGCGAGCGCGAGTCGCCCGGCTTGATCAGGGCCTCGAGCCCGGGAGCATCGACCACCCTGAAAACAGAGTCGTTGCGCACGAACTCCGACACATAAGCGACCTCCATGCCCAAATGCTGGCGTACCGACTGGAGAACCCGGTCGATCATAAAGCCTTTGGCGCCGTCGCCCGTTTCTGTCCCGTTCGTGACACAGGCAAGGATCGACATCTGGACCTCTGGTCGGGAGTGCACTTCTAAGCCAATGAGACTGTGCCGTAGGGTCGCCTAAGGGAGTGTGAAGGCTTGACGCAAAACGAGGTCCGTCGGCGTTGGCTTCTCGACCAACGTGTCAACGGACCAGTGCGTCATCTGTATCGGTTCGGTTTCGGCCCGCTCTCGGCCATGAGGGAAGCCCGATGGGCCTAGGAGGTCATCTCTTCGAGGTATCGCCGAGGTAGGCCGTCGATCACCGACCCTCTAGGTTGACGCTTTGTAATGCAGACTGCGCAAGCTTGTTTGCATGGGGACACTAGATTCCCTGCGCGAGGATCTCGCTGGAACGGTGGTTGGCATCACGCGTTCGTCCCACGCCGGACGGCGCGACAACCCGATGAGGGGAACTGGCGCCCGAGGGCTCGCGGCGAGGGCTGGCGTTCGACCTCATAAGCGCGGCCCGGAGACAAATGCGCTGACGAGCGGAGCGCCACGGGGCGGGCGGATGGTGGCTCAATCTGCCCGCGCCGCATCCTGGCTCAACGGATGCAGATTTCTACCCACGCGCCTCGTTGTTGACGCCTGCGTGCGAGCGCGGGCGGGGATTTCAGCTGGGATGAAAGCCCGGTTGAGACTAGGCCGGGTCGCGCGTCGGCTGCCGCGGGAAGCCCGCCGGGCCGGCGGGGGGCGCGATGTCGATCTCGAAGCGGCAGACGGGCCCGCCGTCGCCCGAAACCTCGGCATGGCGGACGCTGGCGCTGCGGCTGACCAGCGACCGGAACAGGCATTCGAAGACGCCGACATGCCAGGCGCCGCCCGGCATGGCGAGCGGGTTGCGCGCGATGGTGATGAGGCAGGGCGGGCCCGAGGCGGTGCGGCAGCGGCCCGAGCCCGCGAAGGTCCAGGCGTGCCTGGCGATGGCCCGCAGCAGCAGCGGCGCGGCGATGCGGGGCGGGAGGGTCCGCAGGAGCAGCCGCGCGAGCGGCGGGATGCGGTGAGCCAAGACATAGGCGCCGGTCCGGCGGCCGGCCTCATGGGCGATGGCGGCGGCGCTGGCGGGCGGCATTTCGCGCCAGAGCGTCGCGAAGAGGCGGGCGGCGATCGCCTCGTCGATCATGTCGGTGGGGGGCGATCGCAGCAGGCGGGCGTATCCGGCCCGGCCGAAGACATGCTCGGCCAGGCCGGGGGCGTCGGGTGCCGCCCGCAGCGCCTCGGCGAGCTGGATCACGGCATTGGGGCCGACGAGCCCGGCTTCCGCCCGCGCATCGACCGCCGAGGCGAAGGCCAGGCCGGCGCTCAGCATGGCGACGGCGCCGCGCCGGCGGGCCTCGGCGTGGCATCGGGCAGGGGCGGCTGCTCATCGAGCTGGGCGGTGCTGCCGCCGCAGGCGACCAGAGGCTGACGCGATTCGCGCCGGGCACGGGCCTGCGAGGCGCGGTCGGCGGCGGCCTCCCAATCGTCCATCTGGGCCGGGGCGATCTTGCGCGTGCGATCGAAGTTGAAGTTCACCTTCTCCTTCGATTGCGGGCCCCAGTAGCCGGCCTTGCCGAGGTCGTAGAAGGTCCGCGCAAAGCCGGCCTTGAGGAAGGCCTTGAGACAGCCGAGCAGATAACGCCGTCGGAAGCCGGTGCCGCGCCACGGATAATGGAACAGGGCCTTGCGGGAATAGAAGCGGCGGTAGTTCTTCATCACGCCGTTGAGCAGTTCGCCGCGCGTCATCGCCTCGGGCGCCATGATCGGCGTGACGAAGTTGTATTTCGAGAAGTCGAAGATCTCGACCTTCTCCTTCAGCTCCTGGAACAGGGGCGTGAAGGGCCAGGGCGTGTACATCGCCCAGTTGGCGAGGTCGGGCTGCCAGTCCCAGGCCATCTGGAAGGTTTCTTCCAGCGTCTCCGGCGTTTCGTTGTCGAGGCCGACGATGAACTGCGCCTCGGTGAAGATGTCGGCCTCGCGCAGGAGGCGGATCGCTTCCTTGTTCTCCTCGACCTTGGTCTCCTTGTTGAACTGGTCGAGCTTCAGCTGGGCCGCGGCTTCCGTGCCGAGGCTGACATGGACGAGGCCGGCCTTGCGGTAGAAGGAGAGGAGATCGCGGTCGCGGTAGATGTCGGTGACGCGGGTGTTGATGCCCCATTTGACCTTGTCGGGCAGGCCGCGCCGGATCAGTTCCTCGCAGAACTGGATGAATTTCTTGCGGTTGATCGTCGGTTCCTCGTCGGCGAGGATGAAAAAGCCGACCTGCTGCTCGTTGACGAGCTTCTCGATCTCGTCGACGACCTTGACGGGATTGCGTACGCGATAGTCGCGCCAGAATTTCCATTGCGAGCAGAAGGAGCAGGTGAAGGGACAACCGCGTGCCATGTTGGGGATCGCGACGCGGACCCCGAGCGGCACATAGATGTATTTCGACCATTCGAGCAGCGACCAGTCCGGATTGATCGCATCGAGCTCCTTGACCGTGGCGGCGGCCGCCGTGGCGACGATCCGCTCGCCATCCCTGAAGGCGAGGCCCTTGATCTGAGCCCGTCCCGCCGGCCACTGGCCCGCCGCGACCGTCCGGATCAGGTCGCGGAAGATCTCCTCGCCCTCGCCGCGGACGATGACGTCGACCCAGGGTGCTTCGGAAAGGACCTGCTTGTACATGAAGGTGGCGTGGATGCCGCCGAGCACCCGGACGGCATGGGGCACCACCTCCGAGGCGATCTTCAGCACCTCCTCAGCCTTGTAGATCGAGGGCGTGATCGCGGTGGTACCGACGACGTCGGGCTGGAGTTCGGCCAGACGGGCCCGCAACGCCTCATCGCTGAGATGGTTGGTCATCGCATCGATGAAGGTGATGTCATCGAAGCCGGCGTCTCTCAGATGGCCGGACAGATAGGCGACCCAGGCGGGAGGCCAGTTTCCGGCGATCTCGGCGCCGCCGGAATGGTAGTTCGGATGAACCAGGACGATCCGCATCTGTCCCTCCAGCAACTGTATCAAATAATTGACACACTTGCCGTCCGAGAAGATTGACGCATATCAAATCGGGATGCGGGCGACCGAGCGACGCCGTGGCGGGTAAGGCGCGGTGGCGGCAGCCTCTCGTTCCGTAGCGAGGGAAGCTGCCCTCCGCTCAGAACTCGTCCCAGCCGGACGCGTGCGCGTTGACGGCCTTCTTCATCGGGGGCTGGGCCGGGCGCGCGGGAGGCGCCGCCGGCCGGGCGGAACGCGGTCCGGCAAAGGCTGTCTGGAGCTGGCGCTGCAGGGCGCTAGCGGTGCCGGCTGCGGCCGTGCCCCCTGCCTCGGTGCGGTAGCCCGCGACGAGGTCGTTGAGCTGGGCGATGCGGTCGGCCAGGGCGTTGGCCGAGGCCGCGCTCTCCTCGGCAAGCGCGGCGTTGGACTGGGTCATCTCGTCGAGATGGGCGACGGTCTGGCTCATCTCGTCGATGCCGTTGGCCTGTTCGCCGCCGGCCGCGGAGATGTCGGCGATGGTCGCGGCGACCTTGCGCGAGGCATCGAGGATCGCAGTCAGCGAGTCGCCGGCCTTGCGCACGAGCTTGACGCCCTCGCCGACCTCGGCATTCGAGGAGGAGATGAGCGCGGAGATGTCCTTGGCGGCCTCGCCGGAGCGCTGGGCCAGGGTGCGGACCTCGCTCGCGACGACGGCGAAGCCCTTGCCGGCCTCGCCGGCGCGGGCGGCCTCGACCGCCGCGTTCAGCGCCAGGAGATTGGTCTGGAAGGCGATGTCGTCGATGACGCGGGTGATGGCCTGGATCTTCTGCGAGGCATCCTCGATGCGCGCCATGGCCCGGACCGCCTCTCCGGCGATGTCGCCGCCGGACTGGGCGGCGGTGGTCGCCTCGGAGGCCAGCGTCGCGGCGTTGCGGGCATTGGTGGCAGAGGCCTTGACGCTGGCGGCCAGCTCTTCGGTCGTCGCCGCTGTTTCCTCGAGGCTCGAGGCCTGCTCCTCGGTGCGCTTCGAGAGATCGTCGGCACCCATGGAGATTTCCTTGGCGGCCGTGTCGATGCCCTGTGCCGCGACGGCGACCTGGCCGACAATGCTCGCCAGCGTATCGACGAGCTCGTTCACGCCCTCGCAGAGCTCGACATTCTTGGCATTCAGGTTTTGCAGGGGAATGCGCCGCGTCAGGTCCCGGTCCTTCGCCGCCTGGACGACCGAGCCGACCTGGGCGATGGCGAACTCCATCTGCTCCTCGTTCTCCTTGCTCGCGGTGATGTCGGTGGCGTATTTCACCACCTTCACCGGCGCGCCCATCGCGTCGAGGATCGGGTTGTAGCTGGCCTGGATCCAGACGGGCTTGCCGCCCTTGCCGATGCGGCGGTAGCGGCCCTCGTCATACTCGCCACGGCGCAGCTTCTCCCAGAACTGGGCATAGGCGGGGCTGTTGCGCTCCTCCTCGGCCATGAAGATGCGGTGGTGGCGGCCGACGATCTCCTCGAGGGCATATCCGGTCACCGCCAGGAAATTGGCATTGGCGTGCAGGATGTTGCCGCCGAGGTCGAACTCAATCACCGCCTGCGCCTTGTCGAGAGCCGCAAGCTGGCCCTCCATATTGGCGATATCGGTCTTGTGGGCGGTGATGTCGGTGGCGAATTTCACCACCTTCTTCACCTTGCCGGAGGCATCCATCACCGGCGTGTAGACCGCCTGCAGCCAGACGCGCTTGCCGCCCTTGCCGATCCGCAGGAACTGCGCCTCGATCGCCTCGCCGGCCGCCAGGCGGGCCCAGAAGCGCTGATAATCGGCGCTGGCCCGCTCCCCGGTCTCGACGAACAGGGAATGATGCTGCCCCTCGATCTCGGCCAGTCCATAGCCCACTGTCTGCAGGAAGAGCTCGTTCGCCCAGAGGATCTTGCCGGAGGGCTCGAACTCGATCACCGCCTGGGTGCGCCGGATGGCAGCGGCCTCGGCGGCGAGGCTGCCCATGTTCATGAGATCGCGAATCGACATTGTGTTCCCTCCCGGCGAGCCATCAGCGCGCCGCCGCAATTTTTGTCAGGATCGCCACGCTCAGCTGCCCCGCTGACCTCAGGCAGGCAAAACCTTAAAGTCGTATTTTTAAATTAGTGTAAATCGAGCGTATCTCGCTCCATGCCAGTTGGGTCATATGCGCCATGTCTTTTCGAAATGGCTTCTTCTATAGCCGGTTACGGCAGAACAACTATCACGAATGTATGTATATCGATATCATTGTGTATATTTATACTTTGTGGTCCGACAGTGTTTCAACCTCGATCAATCGCCGCTTTTGATATATCAACCCCGCGAGCCCACATTAGCGCGCCGCAATTTTTGTGATGACGCTTTGAAATGAGGCGGTTGTTTTTGCCGGCGCGATCAGCCAATCTGTCCCTGTCGCCAAAGCGCTCTGGGCAATAGTGGCTCGTGGCAGAACACAAGATCATCGACCTGACGCTGGAGCGCCGCACCCGGGTTCAACGTTCGCATCTCGAAACTCAGGGTCATCTGATCGAGCATGTCGAGACGACGAATCCGGTCGATTACGAATTTTCCGTCAACAGTGACCGGCATTACTTGGCGCTGCACGATCTCGTCTTCCATGATGGGCTGATGCGCGTCGAGGGAGAGAAGCCGCGTCGGGGCCGGGATCTCCGGCAGACGCTGACCTTCCTTCCCGCCGGGATCGCGGTCGAGGGCTGGTGCAAGCCCACGGCCCGACCGCAGGCGTTCACGGCCCTCTATGTCGAGCCGGGCGCCGTTCCCGAGATGGTGCAGGAGCAGCCCTGCTGGCACCGGCCGGAGATCTACTTCCAGTCGCCCGCCCTGGAACGGGTTTTCCTGCAGCTCAGAGAGACATTGCGGGGCGAGCTGCCGTTCAAGGAGTTGTTGATCGAATCCCTGGGGCAGGTCGCAGTCGCCACCTTCGCCAGCCTCCAAGCCGCCAGCGGCCCCGTCTCCCGTCCCGACCGCAAGCTGGAGCCCCCGGAGATCGGCCGGCTGAACGCCTATCTTCGGGCCAATATCGCCCGGGACATCCGGCTCGAGGAGATGGCCGCTGTCCTCGGCATGAGCAAGTTCCACTTCATCCGCTGTTTTCGCGCGACGACGGGCCGGACCCCCTATCGGTCCCTGCTGGACCTGCGATGCGAGATCGCAGTGGAGGCCCTGAAGGCGGGGCGCGCCCCCGCCGAGGCCGCGGCCGCGGCGGGTTTCGATAACGCCGCCCAGATGTCACGCTCGCTGCGCGCCACGCTCGGGATCTTGCCCCGGGACATTCGCGGCTGAGGCTCGGGTCTGGCGCCGGTGTGCAGTCGGCCGGATCAGCTTGGCAGCTTGCCCTCTCCGGCGGGCCATGGCATCCGTCCGGCCAACTCGAAAAGGACCCGTCCCATGGACAAGACCGAACTCGCCAAGCTCGAGGGCTATCTGCGGCGCACCTTCAACAATCACGGCATCAGCGTGCGGGCGCGGATGAAGAAGAATGATTCGGCCGAGGTCTATCTCGCCGACGAGTTCATCGGCATCATCCATGTCGACGACGAGGACGGCGACCGCTCGTTCAATTTCACCATGGCGATCCTCGACGTCGATCTCGACGACTGACCCCGCCGCGCCGGAAATGCTACTCCGGAGGCCGTCTGACGCGGCCTTCTGCGCTTGCGGTGCTCACGAACACCAGTCCGATCCGCTCCGGTTCTCGAACGCCACGCCAGCCGACCCGCCGGAGAGCATTCCGGCAGCGGCGGGCAGCCGCCCATCAGGGTTCAGCGGATCAGACCATCGATGGTGCGGCGGACGCCGCCGAGTATCAGTTCCCAGTCGGCGATGATGGCGCGGGGAAAGCGGATGTTCACATCCATGCCGCGATGCCTGAAGGTGACGCGACAGGGCTCGTCGAGATCCGGCCCTGGCGCGCCGGAGCGGGCTGCATCGAGCGGGCAGCGGGCGGCGAAGCCGCGACCGTCCGGCACCGAGACATAGAGTTCGTCGCCTTCATAGGGCGAGCCCTTGCGGAAGCCGCGCACGACGAGCCCGCCGGGATTGGACCAGACGGTCGGCGTCAGGAAGCGGGCATAGACGGAGAGCTGCGTCTGCGGCTCGTTGACCTTGTCGGGCGGGCTCAGCGTGACGAGCAGACGCGGGCGGCCCTGGCCGGGGCCTGGCCCGATCTGGGCGGGGCCGAGGCTCGGCCAGTCGAGACGCAAACGCACCATGCCGACGAGACGGCTGGTGTCGTCGGGCTCGGCGCCGGTCAGGTGCTGCGGCACCAGCAGCGAAACGCTGCCGATGCGGGCGGGCTGGAGCGCGGGCTCGCTCGGCTCGCGCTGATGGCTCAGATGGAAGGCGAGGCCGGTTGCCAGGGCCGCGGCCAGCATGATGCCGATGCCCGCCTTGACGAGAGCGGCGTCGGCGCGCGGCGGCGGCGGGGGCGGGCGCTTCAGGCGGGCGCGCAGGACCTCGGTCAGCCCGGCGGCGGAGGTCGCGGCCGGGGCTCCATGATGAACCGGGTCCTGGGGGTGATATGCGGTCACGTCGGCGCCTTGCAAATGCACGGGCAGTGAAGCATCGCGGCGTTAACGGCGCGTAAACCATGACGCTGCCGAAGGTCGGCGCGCCCGTTAACCACTCGTTCGGACTTTTCTTCACACTTCGTCAACCATGTTGCAGGGTCCGGCCGTCGCGACCGCCGGAGCAGGCCCCTTGACGATCGACCCCGCTGCTTTCGAACTCCTCACGTCGCTGCTGATCGGCTTCGCCTTCGCGGGCCTGCTCGCCTCCGCCTTCGAACTGTTCACCGCGCGGCGGGCCGATTTCCGCCTTCTGCAGGCCGGCGGGCTGGTCGCCGTGGCGAGCGTGCCGGTGGTCGTGTTCAGCGCGCCCTTCCTGATCCTGCGCAATACGGTGCGCGGCCGGCGCATCGAGGGCAGGCCGCTGGTGTTCGTGATCATCGCCGGGCTGATCGCCTCGGTCTGGAGCATCCTCTCCGGCCGGGTGGTGCTCGACCTGCTGCACGTGCTGGCGACTTGACGAAGGCGGCGGCGCCCGGTCACTCCTGAGGCCGCCCCAGCGCGCGGAAGGACGACCGGCCATGCCTCTCTATGCTCTCGACGGACAAGCGCCCGAGACCCCTGCCGCGGGGCAATGGTGGCTCGCGCCCGATGCCCATGTGATCGGCCGCGTCAGGCTCGCCGTCGATGTCGGCATCTGGTTCGGCGCCGTGCTGCGCGGCGACAATGAGTGGATCGAGATCGGGCA
>OGCL01002610.1_pt1 | contig 12190 bp, 12 predicted proteins | sample 1570041 | NCBI WGS metagenome assembly OGCL01 (sample SAMN06266162, study PRJEB24511) | hot springs metagenome | isolation source: Hot spring water | place: South Africa: Limpopo | collected 2015-06-22 | reverse complement strand
ATTGTTTTAAATGTATAAATCAAAATTATAAATAAAATCTGTCGATTATAAAAATCCTGAAACAGCCCTTCCTATCGTTATTTTAAGGGTTAACGATAGGCATTGAAAAAATATAATCTCATAGGTAGAATATTTGTCAATATTTTTATATTATCAGGAGGCAAATATCAATATTATTCAAGAAGGTGCAGTCAAAGGATTATCACCGCAAGACTTTCAAAGGCTGATTAATTCTCCAGAAGTAATAGCAATAAAGGTTGATGGACAACTAAAAGACCTATCCGAAATAACAGAGATAAATCCTGAAGTTCCAGTAGAGTTTATAACTATTAATTCAAAAGAGGCCCTCCATATCTACCGCCATAGTGCCTCCCATATACTCGCCCATGCGGTAAAGGAGTTATATAAAGACGCAAATTTTGCCATTGGACCATCAACCGATGAAGGTTTTTACTATGATATTGACATGTCTCATACCCTATCACCTGAGGACTTGGTTCAAATAGAGAAAAAGATGACTGAGATAATAAAGTCAAATTCACCTTTTGTAAAAAAGAAGTTAAGACGAAAAGATGCCATTGAGTTTTTTAAAGCAAGACAAGAACCTTATAAGGTTGAATTGTTACAAGAGATAAATGATGATGAAGTGACTATTTATGATGAGAATGGTTTTATTGACCTGTGCAGAGGTCCGCACATATCAAAGACGGGAAGGATAAAGGCTTTTAAACTTTTAAGCATTGCAGGTGCCTATTGGCGTGGTGATGAAAAAAACAAGATGTTACAGCGTATCTATGGGACTGCCTTTTTTACAAAAGAAGAGTTAAAGGCATACCTTGATTATCTTGAAGAGGTCAAAAGGCGTGACCACAGAAAAATAGCAAAAGAATTAGACCTTTTCAGTATCAATGATGATATTGGTCCAGGGCTTATTCTTTGGCATCCAGCAGGTGCTATTATTAGAAAAACAATTGAGGATTTCTGGCGTGAAGAACATATCAAGGCAGATTATCAAATACTTTACACCCCCCACATAGCAAGGCTTAACTTGTGGCAAACAAGCGGTCACCTTGATTTTTACAAAGACAACATGTATTCACCAATGGATATTGATGATATCAGTTATGAGATAAAGCCTATGAACTGTCCGTTTCATATATCAATTTACAAAAGTTCACTTAAGAGCTACAGACAACTCCCCATCAGATATGCAGAACTCGGTACAGTCTATCGTTATGAAAGGTCAGGTGTGCTTCACGGGTTGATGAGGGTAAGGGGATTTACACAAGATGACGCCCACATCTTTTGCAGAGAAGACCAACTTGAACAGGAGATACTAAAAATCCTTGACTTTACAATATTTATACTCAAGACCTTTGGGTTTTCTTCTTACAACATTTATTTATCAACGAGACCTGAAAAGTATGTTGGCTCCCTTGAAAATTGGCAAAAGGCAACTTCTGCGCTCAGCAAGGCACTTGATTTAAAGGGATTACAATACGAAATTGACCAAGGTGAAGGCGTATTTTACGGCCCAAAGATTGATATTAAAATCAAAGACTCCCTCAATAGATCTTGGCAGTGTAGCACCATCCAAGTAGATTTCAATCTCCCCGAGAGATTTGATATTACCTATAGAGGTTCTGATGGCAAATCTCACAGACCTATAATGATACACAGGGCTTTGATGGGTTCCCTTGAGAGATTTTTTGGTGTATTAACAGAACATTATGCAGGTGCCTTCCCGCTTTGGCTCTCACCAGTTCAGGCAATAGTCCTAACTATATCAGAAAAGGTCAATGACTTTGCTATGGAAATTACTAATCACTTAAAACAAAAGAATATCCGTATAGAACTCAATAATGAAAATGAAAAGATAGGCTTTAAGATTAGAGAGGCAACACTAAGGAAGATACCCTATCTCGTAATTATTGGTGAAAAAGAAGCTAATGACAAGGTCATAACAATTCGTATCAGAAATGGCAATAACATGCCACCTATGACCGTAGAGGACTTTGCTAATCTATTAACTAAACAAATAATCAACAAAGAATAAAAAAAACAAGGAGGTGGGAGTATAAACAGGGATATCAAGGCAAATGAAGGTATTAAGGCAAAGGAAGTTCGTCTAATTGATGAAAATGGCAAACAATTAGGCTTAATTCCCATAAGAGAAGCCATAAATATGGCAAAGGAAAGGGGCTATGACCTCGTAGAGGTAGCATCAAACACAACCCCACCTGTTTGTAAGATTATGGACTTTGGAAAGTATAAATATCAGATGAGTAAGAAACAGTCTTCAAAAAAGACATCGGATATTAAGGAAATAAAGATAAGACCTCAGATTACTGACCATGACTTGCAATTAAAGGTTAAAAACATTAGGCGATTCCTTGATGATGGTGACAAGGCAAAGGTTACGATGTTTTTTAAAGGCAGAGAAGTCGTAAGGCCGGATATGGGAATGAAGGTGTTTACAAAGATAATTGAACTGATGGAGGGGAAGTTTCTTGTAGAACATCAGCCAAAGCTTGAGGGAAATCAAATAACTATGGTAATAGTACCAAGTAGCAAATAATCATAAATTGAAAGGAGCCAATAAATGCCAAAGATTAAGACTCATCGGGGTGCAGCAAAGAGATTTAAGGTGACTGGTACTGGTAAGATTAAAAGAAATAAAGCTTACAGAAGACACCTATTGACCTCTAAAAATGCTAAACGGGGAAGACAGCTCAGAAATCCAGCCTATGTTGATGAGACACAAGAGAAAAATATAAAGATGTTACTACCCTATTTGGTTTAAGTCAACTTTGCTTAATATTATCTCACTTTGATATAATTAACGTCCCTTTTTAAAGGCGGTGTAGCTCAGTCGGTTAGAGCATGCGGCTCATATCCGCAGTGTCCGGGGTTCAAATCCCTGCACCGCCATTTGTACTCTGTTTTTAATAAACCCAAATTACAAATTCTACAAAGCATATTTCAATACTGCATGAAAATGAAGCCCTCCATTGGAATCAGCACCATTAAAGAAATTATCAACAATGGCTATCCAAAAATAACGATAGGAAGGGCTGTTTCTGGCTTTTTATAATTGACAAATTTTATTTATAATTTTGATTTATACATTTAAGACAATGCCTTATGACAAAACCCTAGGAACTTTTTTTATAAGGTGTCGTATAAAAATTCCCTTCCTATCTTACTTGCTGATTTTATTAAGCTTTTTAGTTCTATCGCCGATTTTGGGAAATCCTTATTTGTTGACACATTAAAAGAAGCCTTTGAAAACAATAAAGAACTATTCAAAGGGTTATATTTATGATAAATGGGAATGGGAAATTAAATATCCCGTAATACACATAAACCTTTCAGATGGTCGATCAAATAACAAGGTCATTCAACATTTTAGTCGATACAAGCGCATTCTTCCTGTCATAAAGTTTCACAACTGATACTTTACCTGTATGTATCTACAAATGTCTGCTGAATACCCTAACCTGTCCGTAAGCAGGCTTATCACTTACCATTACGCAAACTGCCTCCTCAATTTCCAACAATACCCCGTCTTTTATACTTGCTTTTTTTACTGCTTACCTCCTGAAGGACTAATTTTCTACCAATCTCATAAAGTTCCTTGAACAGGTAAACAATGTCCCGAAAATACTCAAATACCCTTTTTAAGCTTCAAATAAATTGTCAATAAGCCTTGAAAACTCCAATAATCCAAGCTTGTTCTTAATTTTTTTGCTCAGTTGTCATCTGACCTCCTCCTTTGTATGTTTTTATAGATTGTTAGAGGATGTCTAAAGTTTTAGTGTTGACCCAGTCATGTGCAATTTAAAGAAGAAAATAAAATTCGACGGTGTTAATGGTTATTAATTCTGTAGATAAATATAAGTATGATTATTTAGTAAAATAGAAAAGCAAAGAAAACTCCATAAGGATTTAGTAAGATTATACTTAACAAAAATACAATGTGGTTATAAATTACCTTGTTTACCATAAAAATTTAATTAAAAAAGAAGACTGTTGTCATTTAAGACCTCTTTGGCAAGGGCAATATAAGCCTGTGTGCCGGGTGCGTTAGGAGCGTAAATGACTGCTGGTTTACCATAACTTGGAGACTCTGCGAGTATTATGTTCCTTGGTATTACAGTATCATAAACCTTTGACCTAAAAATTCTCCTAATATCATCAGCAACCTGTCTTGAAAGGGCTATATGTCTGTTAAACATAGTGAGCAATATCCCTTCCATATCTAAGGTTTCATTAAACCCGCCTCTTATCCGCCACAAGAGTTTGATAAGAAGACTAAGCCCTTCCATTGCAAAATATTCACATTGAACAGGAACTAGGACTGACTCAGAGGCTATAAGTGAGTTTAGAGTAAGAAGTCCAAACGAAGGGGGGCAGTCTATAAAGATAAATCTAAACTCTGACTTTATAGGATATAATAGATTTCTAAGAGTTAATTCCCTATCTTCAGACTTTTCAAGGAGTTCAATCTCAGCAGCAAAGAGATCCATAGAGGCTGGGATAATAAAAAGATTGTTAATACATGTGCCAATAATCGCTTCATCTATCTTTAATTTGCCAAGATATACTTCATAAAGACCTCTTTTTAAATACTCTTTCTTAATTCCAAAACCGCTTGTTAGATTGCCCTGGGGATCTGAGTCAAGAACAAGAATCTTTTCACCTGCAATGGCTAAAGATGCAGAAAGATTGAGTGCTGTGGTGGTCTTCCCAACACCACCTTTTTGATTTGTTATTGCTATAATCTTGCCCAGATAGTCTCCATATAGTTTATTGCATAAAAACTCAGGCTATAAAACAGTATTTTCATCTATTTGAATATTGTATTTTCTAATCTTATACCCAATTTGTCTCGGAGTGATACCGAGCAATTTTGAAGCCTTTGATTGAACCCATCCAGATTTCTCAAGTGCAGAAATAATCTTTGTCTTTTCAATTTCTTCAATAGTTAATGGTAGGGCTTCTTGAATTATATTTTTATATTTAAGTTCAAAATTTTGCTCTCGAATATTAATAGGAAGATCAATCTTTTTTATTGTGGCTCCTTTTGCCATAACAACAAGTCTTTCAATGGTATTTTCTAATTCTCTAACATTGCCATACCAATTATAAGTAATTAATAGAGATAAAGCCTCTGGGGAGATACTTATATTTTTATTATTTTCTTTGTTGAAATTTGTTAAAAAATGGTCAATTAATACTGGTATATCTTCTTTACGATTTCTTAATGGTGGCAGAAAAATTGGCACAACATTAAGCCTATAAAATAAATCTTCTCTAAATTGTCCTTGAGAGACTAATGATTCAAGATTTCTACTTGTTGCAGTAATGAATCTTATATCAACTTTAATGGTCTTTTCTCCACCAACCCTTTCAAATTCCTTTTCTTGGATTGCCCTTAATATCTTTGGTTGAAGAGACAGTGGGAGGTCACCAATTTCATCTAAAAAGATTGTCCCTTCATTAGCAAGCTCAAACTTACCCTTTCTCATTGTGGTAGCACCTGTAAAAGCCCCTTTTTCGTGACCAAATAATTCAGATTCAAGTAATCCCTCTGGTATGCTTGCACAATTAAACTTTACAAATGGGCCTTTTGCCCTTGGGCTCATATAGTGTATTGCCTTGGCAACTAACTCTTTACCCGTGCCACTTTCTCCTCTTAATAGAACATTAGCCTTTGATGGTGCAACATGATGTATTGCCTCAAAGACCTCTTGCATCTTATCAGAATTTCCTATCATGTTTTGAACATTATATCTGCTCTTTAGTTGTTGCTTTAATTTAAACTTTTCTTCGATATGAGCTTGTCTCTCCCTTTCAATTTCCATGTTTATTTTCACAGATTGACCAACTAAAGAAGCTATAATCTTTAATAGCCTTATATCATTTTCAAAACTTTGCACTTTGTCTCCAAAAAGTCTATCAACACTTAATACACCAAGGATTTCAGTTTTGAATTTTATAGGAACACATAAAAAAGCTATTCCACCCTTTTTGATCTTTTCCCTTGAACCAGTTTTATTGAGAAATAAAGGTTCATCACCTACATTAGGAATTACAATTGGTGAGCCGTGTTTGGCAACTTTACCAATGATACCTTCTCCTATCTTATATCTACCCTTTCTTATCTCTTCAGGAGTCATTCCATGAGCCGAGACAATCTTTAGCTCATCTTCATTGATAAGCGCAATGGTACCTCTTTTCATGTCAAGATACTCAGAAAGTATCTTTAAAACCCCTCTTATGTTTGAATGAAGATTAAGTGAAGAACCAAGTAGTTTGCTAATTTCATAAAGTGCTGTAATTTCGTGATTTTTGCTGTAACCTTTACTCATAAGAAACAATTTTATAGCAGAAGCTACAAAAATGTAAAGACTTTTATATCCTCTTTAAAATAGCGCTTAGGAAGGGCTGTTTCAGGCTTTTTATAATCGACAAATTTTAATTTTACTTTATTCATTATAGCCCTATGAACTTTTTTTATAAGGGTGTCGTATAAAAATCCTTCATCAGCCCTTCCTATCTTACTTGCTGATTTTATTAAGCTTTTTAGTTCTATCGCCGATTTTGAGTTTTAACAATACAAAAAAACAACAAGGAGTTATAGATGATATTTGATAGAAAATTTACAAGGGTATTACACATAGATTTGACAAATAAAAGATTTTACAAGCAAGACAGACCTGAACTCTTTGAAAAATATATTGGTGGTGCAGGGGTAGCAATACAACTACTCAAAGAAGAGTGTCCTGAAGGGATTAACCCCTTTGACCCGCAAAACCCAATTATCCTTGCCACTGGAGTGCTTAATGGTCTTTTCCCGCTTGCATCAAAGACAACAGCAATGTTTAAGTCCCCTCATACAGGTAATCTTGGTGAGAGTCATGCAGGCGGTAGAAGCTCAATTGCCATAAAGATGGCAGGATATGGTGCTATTGTCATAAAGGGTAAAAGCGAGAGACCTTGTTACATAGCTATTCATCAGGGAAAGATATTTTTCAGGGATGCAACTACACTCTGGGGTAATAAAAGTAGTATAAGTGCAGGTCATTTCATACGAGAAAATGAACCCTCTTCTGGCTTTAGGACTATCATCAGAATTGGTCATGCTGGAGAAAGACTAATTCCCTTTTCATGTGTTACAACAGAGACTTATAGACACTTTGGCAGGCTCGGATTAGGTGCAGTTTTTGGTAGTAAAAATCTGAAGGCAGTAGTTGTATCAGGCAAGAGATCCTTACCTGTTGCAGACAGGCTTCAATACAATAAGTTATACGACGAAATCTTTAAATCAGCCACAGAATCTTCTTTGATGAAAAAGTATCACGAGATTGGCACACCTATAAATGTTGCCTATCTGAATTTATCAAAGGGACTACCTACAAGGAATCTAAAGCAAAGCCACTTTGAAGAGGCAGATAAGATTTCTGGTGAGGCTATTGCAAATGGTTATTTGGGCAAGAGACTTGCTTGTGCCCACTGTCCAGTTGCATGTATCCATATATCTGCAATCAGAGAGCCTTACATTGATGAGCCTTATTTTTACAAAACAACTATGGTTGGCTATGATTATGAACTGATTTACGCCTTAGGCTCAATGTTGGGAGGCTCTGATGTGCAAGGTATGATGTTATTGATTGACAAGATTGAACATGCTGGGCTTGATTGTATGACTACAGGGGTCGTCTTATCTTGGATGACAGAGGCATTTGAAAAGGGCTTGATTAGTGAAAAAGACACCCAAAATGTGTTTCCAAAATGGGGTGATTATAATGCTTATCAAGAGGCTTTAAAGTTGATGCTTGAACAGGCAAATGATTTTTATGTGGCTCTATCTAAGGGAGTTAGTCATGTATCATCAATTTATGGTGGCAAGGACTTTGCCTTATCTTTTGGTGGTAATGAAATGCCTGGCTATCATACAGGTCCTGCAGCCCATTTGGGTTATTTGCTTGGTGCAAGGCATAGTCACCTTGATAATGCAGGCTACAGCATTGATTTAAAAAATATGCCTACAATGACACTCTCTCCGTCTGAAATTGCTCATAAGATAATCACAGAAGAGAAATGGAGACAAATCCTATCAAGCCTTGTTATATGTTTCTTTGCAAGGGAAATTTACAAACCAGATATTGTTATCAAGGCATTGGAGACTGCAGGTTTGAAATTAACCTTAGATGAATTGACATCTATCGGAACAGAGATACTAAAAGATAAATATGCCTTTAAGATTAGAGAGGGCTTTACCTTTGAAAAACTTGAGGTGCCTGAAAGGATCTTTCAAACACCTTCTTCAGTTGGCACAATCAATAAAGAATTTTTTATGGAAAGCCTCAATTCCGCAAAAGAGATTATCAAAAATGAGCTGTTGAAAGAAAGTGTTATAAATGATGAGTAGCCAATGCTCAGTTATTTAAAGGGGTATCCCCTTAAATCCCCCAGTCATCAAGGGATAATTAAAAGAGGTTATCTTATTAAGGAAGCTAAATGTCATTACAAGTCATTACTTTTTAATAAAACGCTTGTTTTTGTGTATTTTTTGATAATAATTTCAATTGGAGGAATATATGGAGATTAAAAAGAGGATAATGACTGAAAACCCCCTTAATGCTGAACCACCGATTACAGTCTTGAGGTCTTGGCTCACCCCTAATGAGGCATTTTTTAACAGAAATCAAGGTGCCATACCATCTGAACCTATTGACATCAAGCAATGGAGATTAAAGATTACAGGTGAGATAAAGAAAGAAGTAGAACTTACCTTTGATGATATTCTTGAGATGCCAAAGGTTGTAGTAGCAAATACCTTTGAGTGTTCTGGTAATAGCAGATCACTTTTAAAAGAAAAGGCACCAGGTAATCCCTGGACTATTGGTGGTGTAGCAAATGTCATATGGACAGGTGTAAACCTCAAGGATGTTCTAATGATGGCAGGTTTGACTGATAAATCCAACCATGTAGCCTTTGAGGGTTTTGGGAGACCTGTGGGAGGTAGCGGTGTGGAGTTTATCAGAAGCATTCCCATTGACAAGGCAATGGATTCAACCATCCTTGCTTATGAGATGAATGGTGAACCACTACCTAATCCCCATGGCTATCCAATGAGGGCATTACCACTTGGCTGGTATGGTGCTAATTCTGTCAAATGGCTTAATAAAATAATCGTGAAGGAACATCCTTATGAAGGATATTTCATGGATAAGGCATATCGTATCTTTCAAAAGGGACAAGACCCAAAGACTGGTGAGGTCGTAACAGAAATAAAGCTTAAATCTATTATCACTAAACCCCTAAATGGTGATATATTAAAGAGAGGTCGCATACTTATATCTGGAATGGCTTATGCTGGTTCTCATACCATTGAGGCTATATGGCTGTCTTATGATAGAGGAAATACTTGGCATGAATGCCAATTTACAGGTCCTAATCAGAAATATTCATGGCGTCAATGGCAGTATTTATGGGATGTGGAGACATCAGGAGATTATACAATTGTATCAAAGGCAAAAGACTCAAAAGGTAATGAACAATCTTTACAGGGCGAATGGAATGCCCATGGATATTGTAATAATGGTATTTTAGACCATGCAATAAAAATTACAATATTGTAATCAATACTACTTAATTGAACTATTCTGCATTTTCTATCTTTCTCATTGGGGCATTGCTAATATTTGCCAATCTTGGCTCTGCACCCTTATTTGATGTCGATGAGGCAGTCTTTGCTCAGGCATCTAAAGAGATGCTTTTAAGTAAAGACTGGATCAATCCTACTTACAATGGTGTCAATCGATATGATAAGCCCATCTTAATTTACTGGCTAATGTGTATAACTTATAGCCTATTTGGTGTGAATGAATTTTCTGCCCGACTACCATCATCACTTTCAGGTCTTTTGTTGGCACTTTCATTATATTTTTTCTCAAGAAAATATCTTTCAAAAGACAAGTCAATCTATGTGTTAATACCCCTTGTATTTTCACCATACTTTTTTGTTTACACAAGGGCTGCAGTAACTGATATGACACTTACACTTTTTATCACTCTGGCACTATTGTCTTTTTATAGTGATAAAAAATTTTTGAACAATTATGGCTTTCATACTTTTACAGCACTTGCCTTCCTTACAAAAGGTCTTATAGGTATTGTGTTTCCTTATCTTATAAGCATAGCATTTATATTGTTTACTAAAGATTATAAAAGGCTAAAAAGTATTTTTAATCCAGTTGGTATAGTTATTTTCTTAATCTTATCTTTGCCATGGCCTGTGGCACAATACAATAGAAATGGCTTTGAGTTCATTGAGCAATTCTTCTTAAAACACCACTTTCAGAGATATACCGATGTAATCTCTGGTCATAAAGGTCCCTTTTATTATTACCTCATTGCAATAATCATTGGACTCCTGCCTTGGTCATTTTTGCTATATAAAGCACTAAAGGAAACTTGGTATACAAGAAAGGACATACTTGTATTTTCTACCCTTTGGCTTTTGGTAGTAATTGGATTCTTTTCCCTGTCAACAACAAAGTTACCAAATTACATCTTACCTGCTGTCCCCGCAGTTGTCCTATTAATAGGGTATGTTATGCAAGAAGTTGACAAGAGATGGTTTAAGGCATTAATCATCCTATCTGCCCTTTCGTTGTCAGTCTTGTTTTTTGTAATTCCCACTTATGCTGAAAAATACATTCCATACAACTTAAATTGGTTTTATTTTATGGGGGCGATAAATATTGGAACTATATTTTTATTTCTCCTTCCTAACAATAAATTTGGGCAAATATCACTCAGGCTTATTGCAATTATTGTTTCTATGACAATCATGTTATTAACAGTTGCATATAAGGGTTTGCCACTGGCTGGATTATATCTACAAGGTGATTTGAAGAAATATAGCCTCTATGCAAAAGAAAGATTAAAAGACGAAGAAAAGATCACTGTTTACAAAATAAATAAGCCGAGCATTCTTTTTTATTCAGATAGAAAGATAATTTGGGTGGGTTCTCAAAGGGATATGCAAGAGTTACTAAATAAGCAAGATAAACAGATTTTGATTACAAAAAGAAAATTTGTAGAAGAACTGACTAGTTTTGGCTTTAGAGTTGTTGAACAGGGGAGAGAATATGCACTACTTGAGAGATAAAAAGGCTATTTTTTTTGTAATGCTTGTTGTGTTTATCTTCATAGTTATCCCATATGATAGTTTAGTAATTAACAGCATTAGAGAGATGAAAGGCCAGAAAGGACTAATAAACCAGTTTTTTGACACCCTTATGCCTATTGCAAAGTTTCTTGGTGATGGGGCATTCATTGCCCTAATTGCAATCATACTATGGCTTGTAGGTCGCCTTTTGAATAGAGAATTACTAAAGAAAACTGGCAAATTAATGTTTATTGGCTATATTGCCTCAGGCATTGCTGTGCAGGCACTTAAGCACCTCTTTGGAAGGGCAAGACCAAGAATAACTGATGATGTAGTTTTTATTGGACCATCTTTTGTAAGTGGTTTTGATTCCTTCCCATCAGGACATACTGCAGTAGTCTTTTGTCTTGCTTATATTTTTTCTATAAAATACAGGAGACTTTCATCAATTTTTTTCACCTTTGCGGTCATCACAGCTATTGAAAGAGTATATAACCTATCTCACTTTCCCTCTGATATAATTGCAGGTGCACTGACAGGATTAGTTACAGGCGCTGTCTTGATTAAAACAGATTTCTATAAAAAAATGTTTGGATAGTTTAAATATAAAGTATTTATTCATGTAAACTATCACTAAAAAAAACCTCAAGGAGACATGTTTGATTATGATTTTGTTTATGTTTTGTCAATGTAGTTTCTGCAAATGCTGGTGCAGTGCTTGATAAGATAATCAAAAGTGGAGAGTTGGTAGTTGGCACATCAGCAAATAACCCCCTATGACAATGAAGACAAAGGATGGAAAAATTATTGGATTTGATTCAGATGTAGCACAACTAATTGCATCAGCTATGGGTGTAAAACTCAAACTCGTTCAAATTGAATTTAATAATCTCATTGATGCCTTACTTAAAGGCAAGATTGACATGATTACCTTAAAATAGCGCTTAGGAAGGGCTGTTTCAGGATTTTTATAATCGACAAATTTTATTTAATTTTGCTTTATTC
>OGCL01002609.1_pt1 | contig 12192 bp, 10 predicted proteins | sample 1570041 | NCBI WGS metagenome assembly OGCL01 (sample SAMN06266162, study PRJEB24511) | hot springs metagenome | isolation source: Hot spring water | place: South Africa: Limpopo | collected 2015-06-22 | reverse complement strand
GCTGCTGTGCGTGCCCAGGCTGCTGAAGCCCTGCGCACGGGTCAGATCCCTTCGGGCGAATTCAGCGCCATGTAATCGGTTGATTGATTGACACAGTTGCGGGACTTCCCATGGTGGTGGCACTTCGCGCGGTGCGGGTGCTGCTGCCATGGGAGGTGTTTTAGACAAGCACCTGCTCCCGCACTGGCCAAGCAAACGGGGCTCCCATTGGGAGCCCTTTTTGTTGGCGTGGCCTCCGGGGCTAACCGGCCCTGTGGGCCAGCATCAAATCCAGGTTCTGCACGGCCGCGCCCGACGCGCCCTTGCCCAGGTTGTCGAAGACGGCGGTGAGCAGCACCTGCCCATGCCGTGCGTTGTGGAACACGCCCAGCCGCAGCTGGTTGGTGCCATTGAGGGCCTGCGGATCAAGTTGTTCTGTGGCTTCGGCCTGCGCCAGGGGCATGACTTCGACATGGGCGGCGCCCGCGTAGTGCTGCTGCAGACAGGCGTACAGCCGCTCGCCGCTGGCACCCGAAGGCAGCTGGTGCATGAACAGGGGAATGCTCAATACGATGCCCTGGCGGAACGCGCCGTAGGCGGGCACAAAAATGGGGCGTTGGGCCAGGCCCGCGTGCTGCGCGATTTCGGGCGTGTGTTTGTGCTCCAGCTTCAGTCCATACAACTGAAAGGCCGGGGCCTGTGCGCCGCCAGGGCCCTCGTGCTCTTCCACGCGGGCCCGCCCGCCGCCCGAGTAGCCCGACACCGCATGCACCGTGACCGCATGCTCGCGGCCCAGCAGGCCGGCCTGCACCAGGGGGCGCAGCAGGGCCACGGCGCCCGTAGGGTAGCAGCCGGGGTTGCTCACCCGCTGGGCGCTGGCGATGCGCGCAGGCTGCGCAGCGTCCAGTTCAGGAAAGCCATAGACCCACTGCGGGTCGGTGCGGTGCGCCGAGCTGGCGTCGATCACCTGCACGGCTGGATTGGCGATGGCGGCCACAGCCTCGCGCGCAGCCGCATCGGGCAGGCACAGGATGGCGATGTCGCAGTGGTTGATGGCCTCGGCGCGGCGGGCCGCGTTCTTGCGCTCGGCGTCGGGCAGGGTCAGCAGGCGCAGGTCGGTGCGGCCGCGCAGGCGCTCGTGGATCTGCAGGCCGGTGGTGCCCTGGTCGCCGTCGATAAAAACAAGGGGAGAGGTTGTCATGGGGTAGGGCTCCGGGTGATTGCTGTGGCATCCACGGCGGGATGAACGAGCGGGTGTAGGGGATGCGCAATCTTCGGTGCCGGTCTAAACTTTGAAAAGTTGAATTTCACAAACATCAGCATCAGGTTTACTGAACGTCATGCGCGAACTCAACCTTGACCGGCTGCGCACCCTGGTCACGATTGCCGACCTCGGCTCCTTTGCCGAAGCCGCGCGCGTGCTGCACCTGGCGCCGCCCACGGTGAGCCTGCACATCGCCGACCTGGAGGCCCACATCGGCGTGCCCCTGCTGGTGCGCAAGCGAGGCGAGGTGCGGCCGTCGGGCGTGGGCGAGGCGCTGGTCGAGCGCGCGCGGCGCCTGCTGGCCGACGCGGACGAAACCCTGGATCTGATTCAGCGCCAGGTGCAGGGGCTGGCCGGGCGGGTGCGCCTGGGCGCATCCACCGGCGCCATTGCGCACCTGCTGCCGCAGGCGCTGGAGGTGCTGGGCCAGCACCACCCGGGCGTTGACGTGCAGGTGGCGGTGCTGACGTCGCCAGAAACCATGGAGCGCCTGGCCAGCGGGGCGCTGGACATTGGCCTGGTGGCCCTGCCGCAGCCTGCCGTGCGCGGGGTGGTGGTGCTGCCCTGGCGGCGTGATCCGGTCATGGCCTTTGTGCCATCGGCCTGGGCATCGCCCCGGCGTGCCACGCCCCGCTGGCTGGCGGGCCAGCCGCTGATCCTGAACGACGAGGGCACCAGCCTGTCGCGCCTGTGCAAGGAATGGTTTGCCCAGGCGGGCGAGCACCCCCGGGCGCGCATCCAGCTCAACTACAACGATGCCATCAAGAGCCTGGTGGCCGCCGGTTATGGCGCCACGCTGCTGCCCCATGAGGCAGCCACCGCTGCGCCGCTGGACCCGCGCATCCGCATGCTGCCCCTGCAGCGCCCGCTGTGGCGGCCGCTGGGCATTGCCCACCGCGAAGGCGGCGTGGAGCGCGCCACCCAGCATGTGCTGGATGTGTTGTGGCAGCAAAAACAGGGCTGATGCGGCCGGGCACGGGTTGCCTGCGCGGCTTTTCCTGCCGGTGGCTCAAGGATCCACCGGTGGTAGTGGGCTAGATCTTGATGAAATAAGGCCGCTTGCGCTCTACCATATTGGCTTCTATGCTATCAAATTTATAGTTTATTGAATCCGGGTGGGCCTAGGCCGGATTCGCTGCCACCCGCTCAGGCCACCGCATCAGGCGACAACGCGCTCAGCACCATGCGCACGATCAGCTCCTCGGCCTTTTCGTAGTCGCGTTCTGTCAAGGCGGGCTTGCCCAGCAGTAGGGCGAACTGCGCTTCCTGCTCCGCATACGCCTGCGTGACCGACCAGATGATGAACATGAGGTGCGTGAAGTTGACCTTGGCAATGCGGCCCTCGCGCGCCCAGCGCTCGAAGGTGCGCACTTCGGTCTTGAGCAGCGGTGCCACGCGCTCGGTGATGGCCGTGCCATAGCGTGGTGCACCCGCAATCACCTCTTTGGTGAACACCTTGGCGCCCTGGGGCCGGGTGCGTGAGTAGTGCAGCTTGGCGCGGATGTAGCGCCGCAGCGCTTGCTGGGGGTCGTCACTGTGCGACAAATCTTCCATACCCTCCAGCCACTGGGTGAGCACATCGTCCAGCACCCGCTGGTACAGCGCTTCCTTGCTCGGGAAGTAATACAGCAGGTTGTGGCGGCTGATACCCGCAGCGGCGGCAATGTTCTCCAGCGAGGCGCCCTCGAAGCCGAACTGAGCGAAGTGGTTCTCGGCCTCGGTGAGGATGCCCTGCTCCTTGGCCAGACGCGAGGCCTTGGGCGCGCGGGGCGCCACCTCGTCGCCGGGGGCGGCACGTTGCACCTGGGGGGATCGGGGGGCGCGGAGAGCGGAGGGGGCTTTGGGGGGGCGGGAGGCGGCGGCAGTCATTGCACCATTGTGGAACAAGCCGAGGCCTGAAAACTGGCAAATCGCTGGCTGGGGCTGGCACGCGCCTTGCTCTAGGGATTTTACCAATTGGTAAATTTTTACGCGTTGGTAAATTGACCCACAACGCAGGGCACCGCGGCACCAAAGCAGCGGGCACCTGCACCCCACAGCGAGGACCACGATGAAACCTCCGAAGTTTGCGGGCACCAGCACCCATGCTGGTGCCACATTGGTTGGCGCCACTGGCTGGCGCTCCAACGCTGCGCGGCGTGCGCTTGCACGCCCCATGGGCGCCCAGACCCCCACCCTCACCCTCTCGGAGGAAACCTGATGGACACACCCGCAAGCCGTGCCTGCGGCAATCATGCCGCACGCCTGAACCTGGCCGACTACGCCGTCAACTTTGGCGACGCCCACCCGCCGCTCACCCGGGCGCAGGCGCTGATCGAGGCCGAGCGCTGCTACTACTGCCACGACGCCCCCTGCGCCACGGCCTGTCCCACGGGCATCGACATCCCCTCGTTCATCCACCGCATTGCGCAGGACAACAACCGGGGCGCGGCCCGCGCCATCCTGGAGGCCAACCCGCTGGGCGGCATGTGTGCCCGCGTGTGCCCCACCGAGGTGCTGTGCGAACAGGCCTGCGTGCGCAACACCAACGAAGACAAGCCGGTGGAGATCGGCTCGTTGCAGCGCTATGCCACCGATGCCTTCTTTGCCCAGCCCGGGGCTCCGCTGTTCCAGCGCGCAGCCGCTACCGGCAAGCGTGTGGCCGTGGTGGGCGCTGGGCCTGCGGGCCTGGCCTGTGCGCATGGCCTGGCCGTGCGCGGGCATGACGTGGTGCTGTTCGAGGCGCGGCCCAAGCTCGGCGGCCTCAACGAATATGGACTGGCCAGTTACAAGACCACCAACAACTTCGCGCAGAAGGAAGTGGAGTGGCTGTTGTCCATCGGCGGCATTGAAGTGCGCACCGGCCAGCAACTGGGCCGTGATATCACGCTCGACAGCCTGCTGAGTGCTTATGACGCTGTGTTCCTGGGACTGGGGCTGCAGGGCGTGAACGCGCTGGGCGTGGCCGAGCCTACGGCCACTGGCCTGCGCAATGCGGTGGACTTCATTGCCGAGCTGCGCCAGAGCACCGACCTCTCGACCCTGCCTGTGGGCCGCCGCGTGGTGGTGATTGGCGGCGGCATGACGGCAGTGGATGCGGCCGTGCAGTCGCGCAAGCTGGGTGCGGAAGAGGTGACCATCGTCTACCGCCGGGGCGCCGAGGCCATGTCGGCATCGGCCGTGGAACAGCAATGGGCGCAGACGAACGGCGTGACCATCCGCCACTGGGCCGCACCGAAGGAGGTGCTGAGCGAAGGCGGCGCGGTGAAGGGCGTGCGTTTTGCCGCCACGGCGCTGAGCGAGGGCAAGCTGGTGGAAACCGGCGAGACCTTCACGCTCGAAGCTGACATGGTGCTCAAGGCCATCGGTCAGACCTTTGTGGCCGAGCCCGTGGGCAGCCGCATAGCACTGGAGGGCGGGCGCATTGCCACCGATGCAGAGGGCCAGACCAGCCTGGCGCGTGTGTGGGCCGGTGGCGACTGCCGCGTGGGCGGCCGCGACCTCACGGTGGAGGCGGTGGAGCACGGCAAGGTTGCCGCTGTCTCCATCCACGCCGCACTGATGGCTTGAGATGGCCTGAAGCGGCCAGACCCCTTCCACCCAGTTTTCACGGGAGCACCCCATGGCAGACATTCGCAGCAATTTTCTGGGCATCCAAAGCCCCAACCCCTTCTGGCTGGCCTCCGCACCACCCACCGACAAAGAGATCAACGTCACCCGCGCCTTCGAGGCGGGCTGGGGCGGCGTGGTGTGGAAGACGCTGGGCGAAGACCCGGCGGTGGTCAACGTCAACGGCCCGCGCTACTCCACACTGATGTCGCAAGACCGGCGTGTGATCGGCCTGAACAACATCGAGCTGATCACCGACCGGCCGCTGCACACCAACCTCGAAGAGATCAAGCGCGTCAAACGCAACTGGCCGGACCGGGCCATGATCGTCTCGCTGATGGTGCCCTGCGTGGAGGAGAGCTGGAAGAACATCCTGCCACTGGTGGAAGACACCGGCGCCGACGGCATTGAACTCAACTTCGGCTGCCCACACGGCATGAGCGAGCGTGGCATGGGCGCGGCCGTGGGCCAGGTGCCTGAATACATCCAGATGGTCACGGCCTGGTGCAAGCACTACAGCAAGCTGCCCGTGATCGTGAAGCTCACGCCCAACATTACCGACGTGCGCCACCCCGCGCGTGCGGCCAAGGCGGGCGGGGCCGATGCCGTGTCGCTCATCAACACCATCAACTCCATCATGGGCGTGGACCTGGACCGCATGGTGATGAGCCCGAGCACCGACGGCTGGGGATCGCACGGCGGCTACTGCGGCCCGGCCGTCAAGCCCATTGCGCTGAACATGGTGGCCGAGATTGCACGCGACGCGCAGACCGCCGGTCTGCCCATCAGCGGCATTGGCGGCATCACCACCTGGCGCGATGCGGCCGAATACATCGCGCTGGGCTGCGGTACGGTGCAGGTATGCACCGCCGCCATGGTCTACGGCTTCAAGATCGTGCAGGACATGTGCGACGGCCTGTCCAACTTCATGGACGAGCACGGCTATACCACGCTCGACGACTTCAAGGGTCAGGCCGTGCCCACCGTGAAGGACTGGAAGAACCTCAACCTCAACCACATCGAAAAAGCGGTCATCAACCAGGACGCCTGCATCCAGTGCGGCCGCTGCCATGTGGTGTGCGAAGACACCTCGCACCAGGCCATCACCTTCACCAAAGAAGGCGGTGTGCGCAAGTTCGAGATCAACGAGGCCGAGTGCGTGGGCTGCAACCTGTGTGTGTCGATCTGCCCCGTGCCCGAGTGCATCACCATGCGCGCGCTGGAGCCTGGCGAAGTCGATGTGCGCACGGGCAAGAAGGTGACGGGCGAATACGCCAACTGGACCACGCACCCCAACAACCCGCAGCGCTTGTCTGCCGCAGCTTGATGTACGCCATGCGAGCGTGTGCCACAGACCCTGCAAGGCGTTGTGACGGCACCCGTTGTGGTGCCGATTTGCAACGCATGTTGCACTGCATCTGGTGCAGTTCTTGCGTGATCTCTAGCATCGCTCGCTTCCCTTTGCCCGCCATCTGACAGCGTGAGGGCGCTGAAACAGGCGGTGGGTTGTGTGCAACCCCAACGACGTCTTTGACAGGAGTACAGGCATGACCAACAGTACCGGCAGCGCGGCCCATGTGGCGGGGCTGATGCCCGGCGATGCATCCAACACGCTCGCCAATGAAGATCTGCTCCCCACCACCGCCGCGCAGCGACACTGGACGTGGAAGGACTTTGCCGCACTCTGGGTGGGCATGGTCGTGTGCGTGCCCACCTACACCATGGCCAGCTCCATGCTGGACCAGGGCTTCACCTGGCAGATGGCCGTGTGGCTGGTGTTCCTGGCCAACTGCATCGTGCTGGTGCCCATGGTGCTCATTGGGCGCGTGGGGCCCAAATATGGTGTGCCGTTCCCCGTGCTCGCACGTGCATCCTTTGGCGTGAAAGGTGCCAACCTGCCCGCCGTGCTGCGCGGCCTGGTGGCCTGTGGCTGGTTCTCCATCAACTGCTACTTTGGCGCGCTGGCGCTGCACGGCTTCCTCAACATCCTGGGCATGAACCTGGCTGGGCCAGCGGATGGGCAGACCATCAGCACCTCGCAGTTCATGTGTTTCCTGGCGTTCTGGGCGGTTCACATCTGGTTCATATGGAAGGGGCCGGAGTCCATCCGTCTGCTGGAGGTGATTGCCGCGCCGCTGATGATCGGTGCGTCCGTGCTGCTGGTGGTGGTGCTGATGATGAAGGTGCCCTCGGGCCAGCTTTTCAACCTGCCCGCCAAGGTGGTCGAGGGCGGTCCGAAGACCTGGGCGGCGCTGACGGGCCTGGTCGGCTTCTGGGCCACGCTCGCACTCAACATCCCGGACTTCACGCGCTTTGCCAAGTCGCAAAAGGACCAGGTCGTGGGCCAGGCCATCGGGCTGCCGATTCCCATGGCGCTGTTCTCCATGGTGGGTGTGATTGGTTTCTCGGCCTCGGCCATCCTGTACGGCAAGGCGCAACTGTTCCCCGACGGCTTGCTCACGCAAATGGGCAGCGTGGCTGCGGGCGTGGGCCTGCTGGTGATCCTGCTGGCCAACCTGACCACCAACGTCGCCGCCAACCTGGTGTCGCCGTCGTATGACTTCAGCCAGGTCGCACCGTCCAAGATCAGCTTCCGCATGGGTGGCCTGATCGCCGCGCTGATTGGTCTGGTGTTCATGCCCTGGAAGCTGCTGGCCACCTCGGGCGGCTACCTGTTCACCTGGCTGGGCGGCTACGGCACGCTGCTGGGCGCCATCGCGGGCATCCTGCTGGTGGACTACTACCTGGTGCGCAAGAGCGAGCTGAAGGTGGACGACCTGTATCGCCGTGGTGGCGAATATGAGTACAGCAATGGCTGGAACGTCCAGGCATTGATTGCCTTTGCGCTGGGAGTGCTGCCCTGCCTGCCGGGCTACCTGGCCGTGTCGGGCGTGGTGGACAAGGCGGCTGTGCCTGGCCTGCTGCTGGCGTTGTTCGACTTTGGCTGGTTCTTCAGCCTGGCCGTGGCCGGTACCTACTACTACCTGACCGCCAAGAAGAAGTGACCCCTTGGCCCTGCCTGGGCCTGGTGCCAGTGCAGGGCCTTTTTTTGACCTGATCCGTATCCCTGAAGGAGACCCCCATGAGCCAAGCCCTTGTGATCCGCGGTGGCACCGTGGTCAACGCCGACCGTGAACAGCGCGCCGATGTGTTGTGCGTCGATGGCCGCATCGTGGCCGTGGGGGATGGGGCTGCGGCGCAGGCCCCCGCAGGCGCGCAGACGCTGGACGCCAGCGGCCAGTACGTGCTGCCCGGCGGCATCGACCCGCACACCCACATGCAGCTTCCGTTCATGGGCACCGTCACCATGGACGACTTCTTCACCGGCACGGCCGCCGCGCTGGCGGGCGGCACCACGAGCATCATCGACTTCGTGATCCCCGACCCGCAGGAGCCGCTGATGGACGCTTACCGCAAGTGGCGCGGCTGGGCCGAGAAGTCGGCGGCCGACTATTCCTTCCACGTTGCCGTCACCTGGTGGAGCGAGCAGGTGCGCGCCGACATGGGCACGCTGGTGCAGGAAGAGGGCGTGAACAGCTTCAAGCACTTCATGGCCTACAAGAACGCCATCATGTGCGACGACGAAACCCTGGTGAACAGCTTCAAGCGCGCGCTCGAACTCGGGGCCATGCCCACGGTGCACGCCGAAAACGGCGAGCTGGTCTACCTGCTGCAGCAAGAGGTCGCCAAGATGGGCATCACCGGCCCCGAGGGCCACCCGCTGTCGCGCCCGCCCATGGTCGAGGCCGAAGCCGCCAACCGCGCCATCGCCATTGCCGACGTGCTGGGCGTGCCCATCTACGTGGTGCACGTGAGCTGCATGGAGTCGGCCGACGCGATTGCCCGCGCCCGTGCGCGCGGCCAGCGCGTGTACGGCGAGGTGCTGGCGGGCCACTTGCTGGTGGACGACAGCGTGTACCGCGACCCCGACTTTGCCAAGGCGGCCGCCTATGTGATGAGCCCACCCTTCCGCCCCAAGGGCCACCAGGAGGCACTGTGGCGCGGCCTGCAGTCGGGCCAGCTGCACACCACAGCGACGGACCACTGCACCTTCTGCGCTGCGCAAAAGGCCATGGGCAAAGAGAACTTTGCCAAGATTCCCAACGGCACCGGCGGCGTGGAAGAGCGCATGGCCGCGCTGTGGGATGGCGGCGTGAACACCGGGCGCCTCACGCCCAGCGAGTTTGTGGCCATCACCTCGGCCAACGCCGCCAAGCTGTTCAACATCTACCCGCGCAAGGGCTTCATTGGCGAAGGCGCGGACGCCGACCTGGTGCTGTGGGACCCACAAGGCACCAAGACCTTCTCGGCCCAAACCCAGTTCAGCAAGGGCGACTTCAACATCTTTGAAGGCCGCACCGTGCGCGGCATCCCCAGCCACACCGTAAGCCAGGGCCGCGTGGTGTTTGCCAACGGCGACCTGCGGGCCGAGCAGGGCAAGGGCCGCTACATCAAGCGCCCGGCGTTTGGCGCCAACTTCCAGGCCGTGCAAAAGCGCGCGCAGGACCTGGCCCCCACGGCGGTGGCGCGCTAACCGCTGCAATGCATTCGGAGAACACCATGGACACCAAAGTGAAGACCAACATCGAGAACCTGCGCATCACCACCGCCTTTGACACGGCGGACAAGGTCGAGGCGGCGTTGAAGAACGAGTTTCCCGAGGCCAAGTTCCGGCTGCTGGCGCTGGACAAGGTCGGGCCGACCGTCGGCAAGGAAATCCAGAAGACCGCCATCATCGCATCGCTCCTGGCCATGTTCGGCATCCTCGTCTATGTGGCCTTCCGGTATGAATTCTCGTTCGCGGTCGGCGCGGTCATCGCCATCATTCATGACATCCTCATGACCACGGGCTGGTTCTTCCTGACCGGCCGGGAGTTGAGCGCGCCCATTGTGGCGGCGTTGCTGACCATCATTGGCTTCTCGATCAATGATACCATTGTGATCTTCGACCGTATTCGCGAGGACCTGAAGCTGGGCGAGCGCGGGACGTTCAAGGACATCATGAACAAGGCGCTCAATCAGACCCTGAGCCGCACCATCATCACCTCGGGCACGGTGTTTCTGTCCACGTTGTCGCTTTACATCTTCGGCGGCGGCGTGGTGAACGATTTCGCTTTCACCTTCCTGGTGGGCATCCTGACCGGCACTTACTCGAGCATTTACATTGCGTGCTTTGTGGTGCTCAAGTGGCACAAGGGCCAGCGTCCGGCGCTCGGCTCCGGTTCGCAGGTCACCGTGGACACGACTCCGGCTGCAGCGGCCCCGGCGCGCGCCTGACGCCGAGGCCGGGCCGCCATGCTCGCCATCATCGAGATCACTCCCTGGCATTGGGCGGGGTTCATCGCCTGCGTGCTCTTTTTCCTGGCGCTGGATCTTGGCGTGTTTCATCGGCACGCCCACGTCGTCCGGTTCAAGGAAGCCCTCGCCTGGACCTCCGTCTGGGTCACCCTCTCGTTGCTGTTCGCCGCCTTGTTGGTGCCGTTGCGCGGAAAAAAAGAAGCGGTGGACTTCGTCACCGGTTACATCATCGAGCTTTCGTTGTCCATGGACAACGTCTTCGTCATCGCCATGATCTTCAGCTATTTCGCGATTCCGCGGCTGTACCAGCACCGGGTGCTGTTCTGGGGCATCCTCGGGGTGATAGTGCTGCGCGCCATCATGATCGGCCTGGGCACGGCGCTGGTGCAGCGGTTCGACTGGGTGCTCTATATCTTCGGCGCCTTCCTGCTGTTCAGCGGCATCCGGATGTTCTTCAGCAAGGAGCAGGAAAAGCACCCGGACCTCTCGCAGAACCCGCTGCTGCGCTTTCTGCGCCGGCACGTGCGGGTGACCGACGAGCTGCACGAAGGCCGTTTTCTGGTTCGCCTGCCCGACAGCCAGGGCGGCAAGGCACTGCTCTACGCCACGCCGCTGCTGATCGCGCTGATCCTGATCGAGCTGGCCGACCTGGTCTTCGCCGTCGACAGCGTTCCGGCGGTGCTGGCGATCTCCCAGGACCCCTTCATCGTCTACACCTCGAACATCTTCGCCATCCTCGGCCTGCGCGCGCTCTACTTCGCCCTGGCCGCGCTGATGCACCGCTTCATCTACCTCAAGTACGCCCTGGCGCTGGTGCTGAGCTACATCGGCGCCAAGATCTTCCTCCACGAACTGATCAAGGTCCCTGCCCTGCTCTCGCTCGGCGTCACCCTGGGCCTGCTGGGTGGTGGGGTGGTTCTTTCGCTGCTGCACACGCGCAGAAAAGCCCCGGCGGCCTGAGCCCCTTCCCGCCCGATGCGCCCGGCCGGCACACCCCGGCCGGGCCTGTAGATCAGCCACCGCGCCGTGCGTGACCTGCCGCGCCGCACAGGGTCATCTCGGCCCCGGCTTGAGCCCAGCGCCCGCACTGGATTAACCTCGACCCGGCAGGGATGCCCCACCACCCACCGGCCCGGACCGCCGCTGAACACTCCCGTCATCCCTCCCCCTTGCAACGTTTCCCCCCGCCCCTACTGGCCGGGGCGTAATGAATTCACGAAAAGCAGCCGTCAAGCGAATACATCGCCGTCTAGGGCGGTCGCGGCAATAGATTGATTTTCTTGGGTTTTTATATTTTCAGAAGCTCCGCAAGGGCGGAGTTATATCGCACGCTACCGTTATGCGTTAACACCGCCTGCGGCCTAATCACTGTCAGGTATAAACACAAGGATTCCGAAAATGGAATGCATAGAACTATTAAATTATTTGTCAGTTGCAACAGCCTTCATGGCTGCTCTTTTCTGGTTTCTATCTGCATTTGTTAAAGGGAAGTCGTCAGAGGAGCCTGATGAATCTGGAATGATCCCGGCCTCAATCACGGTCAATGGAGGAGATCTTTCTGAGACACTGAAAAAACAATCGAAATACAGTGCAATTGCTGCTGTATTTGCAGGTGTTGCTGCAACATTTCAGGGGTTGGTAATTCTACTTGGATAGAGTACCTAACAATCCGCAGCAATCGCTCCCAGTGGTCGCTAGGACAGCCAAAACGCTGCGCTTTTTTGTCTGCCCTTGTGCGGGGCGTTATGCATCAATGTCGATTCCGTGGAGCACATAGCGAGTGAAATATCTACTTCTCTTCTTATTTGCAGTCTCTCTACCCATGTATGCGTCTCAAAGCGCTTCTACGGTAGACAGCTGTCCTTCATCTTTAATTGTTTACGAAGCTCAAACAGAATCTAAATCCAGTACAGGTAGCAGTGGTAGCTCACGTACACGAAGCGCCATCATAGAACGCACTATTGGCGAAAGAGATTGCGGCTTGGAACTCGAATACTCATTTCCAGAAGCTGACATCCCAGAGTTCGTGCCGTTCCGTATTTCAAGCAGTTGACCAGTATTCA
>OGCL01002607.1_pt1 | contig 12204 bp, 9 predicted proteins | sample 1570041 | NCBI WGS metagenome assembly OGCL01 (sample SAMN06266162, study PRJEB24511) | hot springs metagenome | isolation source: Hot spring water | place: South Africa: Limpopo | collected 2015-06-22 | reverse complement strand
GAATGATCTGGGTTTCAGGCAGGTCATCGGGCTGAAATTGGGGAATACTTGCCCACTCGGCGGCTTTGAGATAGGACTGCCTTGCCCTTTGGCTGTCGCCCAAAAACAATAGCTGATCTGTAGCTTTGCGAATCCAGACAGTATAGCCGTAGCGTTGCTTGGCAGGATCAATCGCCGCCGTGCCGTACTCATACAGAGCGATCGCTTTGCGGGGTTGCGCAGAAAACATGGACACGCCCACTGACAAGTAGAGGTAGCTCTGAATAAAGCGAGGATCACGGGGGACAATTACTTGAAAGTAGGTAGGGGACAAGCCGTAACCTGTTCCGTGAGCCAATCGCGCCACATCATCGCCGAAGTATTGTAAAAATCCTAAAAAAGTATAAGTGGCAATCAGGTTATTAAAGCCAAAGCCACGCGGGGGAAATCTTCGCAAAACCTCTAGACGGGCAGATTCTTGCATCACCCACTGGCGATCGCTCTCTAGGGTTTGTCCGCTGATGCGGCGGTTCAACTGCGGCAGTTGCAAGCTGATGGTGCTGACCACAGTTACAGCGATAAACAAGAAATTCCACCAATTCATAGATGCCATTGGAGGTAAACCTTAATTAAACTGTAGCTTAGGCTGGGAAGCAACACCACGCAAAATCCTTACCCTTTTACCGCCAACTAGATTAAAATTTTGAGGGAGGCTTGACCCTCCTGCATAAGTTTTTGAGTGTTGTCTGCGCCGATGTAGCACAGCGGTAGTGCAATCGATTCGTAATCGATAGGTCGTGAGTTCGAATCTCATCATCGGCTTCTATTATATTATAGATTTACCGTTACCCAGTCCTTAGCTAGTACTATGCCAGCCCCTAGCTCTTCCCTCCGTAATACCTTTGCTCGTTACGAAGCCCGCCGCTTGCAAGAACTGCTACCTCCAGAACTGCAGGCATGGGTCAAGGTGATGAATGCTGACGGAGTGCGCCCCCCTTTGATTACCTGCGAAGAGGCTGGCGGCGATGAAGTGGTGATTCTAATCGATATGGTGCGCTGGGAGCGTTTCGCTGAGGATCAGCGAAATCTGCTGTTTTGGCATGAGGTAGCCAGAATCCAAAATGACACCATTCCCAAAGATGGCTGGGAAGTGGCGGCACTGGCGGTAGGTCTAGGCGGTGCGGTCGGTGAACTGTGGGTGCAGAATGGGGTGCTGTTCACGGTGGCATTGGGTATCTGTGCGATCGCTGGATTTCAGCTATGGCGCAAAGGTACCAGCAAGAAGGACATTCGCAACCTAATCGAGGCAGACAAGGGGGCAATTCGCCTCGCCATTCGCAATAATTATCCTGTCCCTGCGGCTTACAAGAGTCTCGGCAGTGCCCTCAAACAGTTGCTCAACGAAAACAGTCGGGGCAGAATGCGCAACATCCTAGAAAAGCGGCTTGAAGCCCTGCGCAGTGAGGCGGCGAAGGCAAAACGCACCTACGAGGCTAACTGATTTTGCCGATAATTTCCGCACTGCGGTAGATTGCTAAATCACTGCAATCAGTAGGGTTGATTTATGCCAGATTGTCCTTTAGTCTAGCTAAGAATATCGAGGAACTAGCCATGAGATCACCAGTTCTGCTCACTGCTCTCCTCACGGTGATTTGTGGTGCTTGGTTGGGGGAAGTCTCTGCTGTCGTAGCCCAAGCAAACAATCCAATTCCCCTGATCGAGGAAGCCAATAAACTGCGGGAGAGGAACCAACTAGCGGAGGCAGTGCGCCTCTACCGTCAGGCGATCGCCATCAATCCTAGCTTAGTATCTGCCCATTATGGTCTGGGGGTAACTCTGCGACAGTTGGGCGACCTCGATGGAGCGATCACGGCTCACCGTCAGGCTTTGACCTTGGACAAAAACTATGCCCCTGCCTATTACGGTTTGGGCGTAGCCCTCTATAGCAAAGGCGATTCTGCAGGAGCGATTGCCGCCTATCGGGAAGTCCTGCGGCTCAATGGCGCAAATCCTGCGGCTGTAAACTTTAACATAGGCTTAGCCGAGCAACAGCGCAACAACCTCACCGCCGCTTTGTCCGCCTTCCAACAAGCGATCGCCTTAGATGCCAACTATGCTCCTGCCTACAATGGCTTGGCATCGATCCTGTATCAGCAAAGGAACTGGCAGGGGGCGATCGCCGCCTTGCAAAAGGCCATCAGTTTGCAACCGCAAAATGTCAACTCTCTGTTTTTGCTGGGGGCATCTCTATTTGAGACCAGTGATTTTGCAGGGGCAGAGACCGCCTATAAACAGGTGCTATCCATCAATCCCCGCTTTCCCAATGCCAGCTACAATCTGGGCTTGACCTATGCCGCCCAAGAAAAGTTTGCCGAAGCAATCACCGCCTTCCAACGGGCAATCGAGTTAGACCCCAATAATGCTAGCATTCACAACGATCTGGGTAATGCCTTCCTGCGACGGCAAAATGTAGGGGAAGCGATCGCCGCTTTTCAGCGCAGTATCAGCCTCGATTCCAAAATCCCCAGCGCCTACAATGGTTTGGGACTAGCTTTGCGCCGTTTTGGCAATATCCCTGAAGCGATCGCCGCCTATCGTCAAGCCATCGCCCTTGATCCCAGCTATGCCGCCGCCTACAACAACTTGGGCAGAATTCTGGCAGACCAAAATCAGTTCACCCAAGCCATCGAGGCATTCCGCCTTGCAATCAAAGCCGATCCCAATAATTACATCGCCTACAGCAACTTGGGCAACCTTCTCCTCAGCAACAATGACAGCACAGGGGCAATTGAGGTTTTGCAAAAGGCGATCGCCCTGCAAGTACCCAAAACCCCAGAAGAACTGGCGGGTAACTATGCCAGCCTCGGTACAGCCTTGATGGATCAGGGCAAGATGCAACAAGCGCTATCTGCCTACAATCAGGCGATCGCCATCAGCCCTACCCTTGCCCGCGCCCATTTTGGTCTAGGCTCACTCTACGCCCGTCAGGGCAATACCGCTCAAGCAATTTCTGCCTATCAAGAAGCCCTCAAACTCTATCAACAAGCCAAAGATGTGGAGTGGATCAACCGCACTCAGCAAGCACTTCAAGCACTACAGAAAGTTTCACAGGCTTGGCAGTGAATTAACTAATGGCATCTGCCCCAAGAACTACCAATACATACCAATACAATAGTGTTGAAAGACAGCTTAAACCCAAAAAGAAGGACTAGAAAGTCGATATTCAACACCATTGGCTTTTCATATTGCTCCCTTTTTGTAATCTTTTCCTAGTCTACTCTATGTTTTCGTAATTCCAATGGTTTGATACCATTTGACAATGTTAGAAAACCAATTTAGACTAGTACGGCTGTACAAATCAGATTAGGGTATTTGTAACTAGTCTCGGCACTTCTAATGGTTGCAATGCACAAAAAGGGGAAAGAGGACTGGCGAGACGGTCTGGTTATAGCTCTTTTGTACTTTCTACTTGCATTTTTAATCGAGAAATTACCGAGGCTAACTTGGGGGTCTCCACTCTGGCCTGCAGCGGGGATCGCTCTGGGCAGTTTGCTGGTTAGGGGGCGATCGCATTGGTGGAGCATATACTTGGGAGCGGCTCTCTCCGCTTGGTTTAACAGTAGATTAGATTTTTGGTCAGGGCTAGTCGCTGGCATAATTCCCGCTGGCGGCGCTTGGATGGCTAGTAATTTAGTTTTACAGCTCAATAAGACAGGGAATTTTTTTGGTTGCATTCAGCATACCTGCACATTTATCATAGTTAATACCTGCACAGGCACTCTATTACAGTCTATATTTGGTACCCTCAATGTTACATTAGCAGGAAAGATTCCTTGGGAAAGATATTGGATCGAGGCTGTTAATTGGTGGGTAGGCGATACGATTGGCATCTTAGTATTTACACCATTAGTAGTAGCATGGTGGACTAAAGATAGTCCAAAACTGTATTTATCTAAGCAACAATTCCAAGAATTATTTATAGTTACTGTTTGTTTGCTGGTTACTAGTTATTTTAGCTTTGTGGATAGACAACCATTAGAATATCTACTACTCCCGCCCTTGCTGTGGTCTGCATTCCGCTTAGGAGATAAAATTACTACTCTCTTGGTTGTAATTGTTAGCATGATTGCGGCTATCAGTACTCTCTATGGTCAGGGAATATTTTTTCAAATTGTTCAGGAATTTAAATCCATAGTATTTCTCCAACTTTTTATGGGGGTAGTTTCTATTACCAGTATGATTACTCTAAGTTTAGTTGCTGAGGGCGATCGCGCGAAATTTGAGCAAGAGGAAGCCTTACGAAAACTAGATGAAGTTAATCACAATCTAGAAAGAATAATTGAGGAGCGCACTAAAGAGCTAATAATTGCCAACGATGCCATATCTAAACTCAATGAGCAACTAACCTCTGAGAATTTGCGCATGAGTTCAGAGCTGGCTGTTACCCGCAAATTGCAGGAGATGATCTTACCAAAAGCTAAAGAACTGGAAGCGATCGCAGAATTAGAAATTGCTGGATTTATGGAACCTGCGGATGAAGTAGGTGGAGACTATTATGATGTCTTACCTGATCACGGAAAAATAAAAATTGGCATAGGTGATGTAACTGGGCATGGCTTGGAGAGCGGAGTGATCATGATCATGGTACAGACTGCTATTCGCGCCCTGCTATCGCGGGGAGAAACTAATCCGATTAAATTACTGGATGCCGTCAATTCAGCAATATACGGCAATTTGAAAAGAATGAATTGTGATAAAAGTCTCACTCTAATGATACTGGAATATGCAAATCATACCTTAAATATAACTGGACAGCATGAAAGTGTGATTGTGATTAGGAGTGATGGCACAACTGAAAACATTGATACTATTGACTTAGGCTTTCCTATTGGCTTATTGCAACCAATAGAACACTTGTGTTTTAACTTATCTATTCAGTTAAATCAGGGGGATATGGTGGTACTATACACCGATGGAATTCCTGAAGCAGAAAATCGAGCTAAGGAATTGTATGGAATGGATCGACTGCTCGCAGTCCTGCAAAAAAACCGCCATCTGCCAGCGGATATTATTCGTCAGAATGTGATTGCAGATGTTATGGAGTTTGTTGGTTCCGCTAAAATATACGACGATATTACTCTTGTAATTATGAAATTAAAAGATGTTTAGCGCACGCCGTCAAATCGACAGCTAGGCTTGACAACTGGAAACTCTAAAATTTTGCCATTTTGAGGTAAATTATTTACTCAGTTATCTCTGCAGTTAAATGATTGATCGCCGCATAGCCGCTATTGATATAGGTACCAATTCTATCCACATGATCGTAGTGCAGATCAATACGCAGATTCCTAGCTTTAGTGTGATCGCCACTGAAAAAGATAGTGTCCGTTTGGGGGAACGCTGTGCGCAAACAGGTAAGCTGTCCGACGAAGCCATATCTCGGTCGCTGACAACCCTAAAAAGATTTGTAGAAATCTGCCATAGCCTCAAGGTAGCGGAAATAATCGCCGTTGCCACCTCAGCCGTCCGCGAAGCCCCCAACGGTCAGGACTTTATTCACCTGATTCAGCAGAGCGTAAGCTTGCCAGTTTCCCTAATTTCGGGGCAGGAAGAAGCGCGGCGCATATACCTAGGAGTGCTGTCGGGCATGGAGCTACAGGAGCAGAACCATGTAATTATCGACATCGGCGGCGGCTCCACAGAACTAATCCTAGGCAATGGACATGAACCAGAGTTCCTCAGCAGTACCAAAGTAGGCGCAGTGCGGCTCACCGATTTATTTCTAGCCAGCGATCCTCCCACAGCACGAGAGATTGATCTATTGCAGGGCTATGTGCGTGGCATGATGGAGCGCTCTACTGATGAAATTTTGCGCCTGCTAGGAGAGGAAGAGGTGCGTCTCATCGGTACTTCAGGCACAATTGAGGCGATCGCCTCGCTGATTGCCAAGGAAAAAACAGGCACTGTTCCCAACCCCCTGCAAGGCTATGCAGTCAGCTTTGCGGAAATTCAGCAGATGGTGCAAAAACTGCAAAAAATGACCTTAGCACAGCGCAATGAACTTCTGCGTTCTAAACGGGCGGAGATCATTGTGGCGGGGGCAATTATTTTGGCAGAAACCATGTGCCAACTGCGTGCCAATCGTCTGATAGTCTGCCAGCGCGCCCTGCGCGAAGGGGTAATCGTAGATTGGATGATGCGCCACGGCTTGATTGAAGATCGCCTGCGCTTCCAAGCTTCGGTCAGAGATCGCAGTGTCCAAAAACTTTCTGATAAATACCGCATCCATGCCAGCAGTGCCAAGTGCATTGCCCGCCATGCCATGAGCCTGTTTGATCAAAGTTTTGGAGTGTTGCATCACTGGACTAGCGAACAGCGGGACTACCTCTGGACAGCGGCTATGTTGCACAACGCAGGGCATTACCTCAACCATTCCACCCATCACAAACACTCCTACTATTTAATTCGCCACGGTGAACTGCTGGGCTATACCGAGCCAGAATTGGAAATTATTGCTAACCTTGCCCGCTATCACCGCAAGAGTGAGCCGAAAAAGAAGCATGAGAACTTCCAGCGGCTGGCTGATGATGAAACGCGGCTGTTTGTCCGCCAAGCCAGCACTCTCCTCAGATTGGCTGTTGCTCTAGACCGCAGGCAGATTGGAGCGATCAGTAACTTCTATTTGATCTGCGATCTCACTACTCGCCAAGCGACGCTGGAAATTATGCCCACTACCCCCAATGACCCTTGCAGTCTGGAACTGTGGAGTTTGGAGTACAAAAAAGTTGCATTTGAGAAGGAATTTAACTTACGCCTCCTGCCTGTCTTGCGATCTGCGTGAAGTACCCGACTCTCCCCTCCTTTGGTCTTACAGCCCTGCCATATCCCCTGTCCTTGTGCCGAGAGGATACTCTGCCGCCGATTAGCTAAAATCAGAAGTGTTGCACCGCATACCTAATTTGCTAGCTGTTATGATGACCACCGATGCCATTCGTGAGTTGATCCTGTCTGCCCTGCCCGATGCCCTTGTGGTTGTGGAAAATCCCATGCAGGACGGGCAACATTTTGGGGCAGTGGTAGTTTCCCCGCAGTTTAATGGTCTGTCTATGCTAAAACAGCAAAGGATAGTTAATGCTGTGCTACAGCCCTATTTTGACAGTGGCGCAATCCATGCCCTCCAGCTAAAAACCTACACCCCTGAGCAGTGGCAGGCGACCCAGAGCTAGACTCTACCTCTGGTCGATGGGGGTGTAGGGCACATTGTGCAAGCCTGTATAGACTTGGGTGGGGCGAAACAGACGATTGTCCGCCATTTGCTCCTTCCAGTGCGCCAGCCAACCAGGGACACGGGCGATCGCAAAAATAGTAGTAAACAGATCGCTGGGAATGCCCATTTTGCGATAGACCAGCCCAGAATAAAAGTCCACATTCGGAAAAATCCCTTTGGGAGATAGCCTCTCGGTGGCTTGTTTTTCCAGTTCCAAGGCAATGTCGTAGTAGTGGTCATGCCCAAACTTATCAAATAATTGCTCCGCCAACTTTTGCAGAATGGTAGCTCTGGGGTCTTTGACCTTATAGACACGATGCCCAAAGCCCATGATTTTTTCCTTGTTCTCAATTTTGCGCTCTAGGTAGGGCTTAACATTATCCACACTGCCAATTTCCTCCAGCATCTTCATCACTTGCTCGTTAGCGCCACCGTGCAGGGGACCTGCCAGAGTGGCGATCGCCGAGGTCAAAACAGTGTAGGGATTGGTCAAAGTAGAAGCCGTAACCAAAGCCGCAAAGGTAGAAGCATTGACCGTATGCTCGGCGTGCAGGATTAGGGCAATATCAAACACCTTTGCCATCAGGGGGTCTGGCTCTTGCTCCGTCAGCATATACAGAAAATTCGCCGCATAGCCCAAGTCATCGCGGGGCATCACAGGATCATCCCCTTTGCGCATATCGTGGAACGATGCCACCATCGTCGGTACCTTTGCCAGCAGACGGATCGTAGCTTGATAGATGTAATCACTGTCCCGCAGATCCCCCAACGGATAGAACATCCCCAGTGCTGAAACGCAGGTTTGCAGAGCGTCCATGGGGCGGGCATTATCAGGGAAAGATTTGATCATGTCCCGAATGCGATACTTAAGCCGCCGCCTATGCAGGACTTCATGCTCAAATTCTTGGAGTTGGATAGCTTTGGGCAGATGACCAAAAATTAGTAGATAGCTAGTTTCCAAAAAAGTGCTGAACTGGCACAGTTCCTCAATGCGAATGCCGCGGTATTCCAGTAAGCCCGTCTGTCCGTCAATATAGCTAATATTGGACTTAGTAGCAGGAATACCCTCTAAACCTGGTTTGTATTCACCTACTGCCATGACGCCGCCTCCAGAATCCTTCGATCAAGAGTAATGGGTAATTGCCTGAATATCAACACTCCTGCACAAGTCCTAACCACAACTGCCACTGGCGGGCAAAGGTTAGATCGCTATCTAGCAGATCAGTATCCCCAGCTTTCCCGATCACATATCCAGAAGCTAATCAGCCAAGACTGCGTCAGCATTAACGGTCAGGTGCAGAAGGATAAAAATTACAGCGTCAAGGCAGGGGATCAGATTTTACTGACAATTCCTGCAACTCAAGCCCTGAGTCTCGCCCCCCAGCCCCTACCCCTAGATATTCTATTCGAGGACGAGCAGTTATTGGTGTTGAATAAACCCGCAGGCTTGGTTGTCCACCCTTCCCCCGGACACAACGGCAATACTCTGGTCAATGCCCTCTTAGCCCACTGCACTAGTTTGTCGGGCATCAATGGCTGGGAACGACCAGGGATCGTCCACCGCTTGGACAAAGACACCAGTGGTCTGATGGTAGTAGCTAAGACTGATTGTGCCCACCAGCACCTGCAACAGCAAATTCAGCAAAAGTCAGCCCAGCGCAGTTATTTGGGCATTGTAGAAGGCATTCCCAAGCTGGCGAGTGGCACTATTGAGGCTCCCATTGCCCGCCACCCTAGCGATCGCCAAAAAATGGCAGTAGTGCCCACAGGCAGACCCGCCCGCACCCGCTGGCAACTGCAGGAAAAGCTAAAGAATTATGCCCTAGTGCAGTTTGACCTAGACACAGGGCGCACCCATCAGATCAGAGTGCATTCAGCCCATATTGGTCATGCGATCGCCAACGATCCCGTGTACGGACACCCCACCAAAACCACCCAGAAATACTTGACAGGTCAGGCACTGCACGCATGGCAGTTGCAGTTTCAGCACCCTACTACCCTGCAAGTGCTAAGTTTCCAAGCTGATCCCCCAGTGGGTTTCCAGCGACTTCTGCAAAATTTACGATGATTCGGCTGGTGCCTCAGGTGCCACCACATCGGGCAAATGGCGACGCCAGCCATACAACCACCACAAGCCCACAGTCCCTGCCACAATGCAGGCTATACTCACCAACTGTGCCACCCGCAGACCCAAAAAATACAAACTGTCAGTGCGCAAACCCTCGATCCACAATCTGCCCAAGCTGTAGCCAATTAAATAGACCATGACCAGAGTGCCACGGCGCATTTTGGGTAGTTTTTGCCACAGCACCAACAGCAAAACTAAAACCAGCAAATTCCAGATCGACTCGTACAAAAAAGTGGGGTGAAAGTAAGAAAAGTTGGCAAATTCCGCTGGGCGTTGGCGCACAGGAATAAATAACTTCCAAGGCAGATCAGTCGGCGTTCCAAAGGCTTCAGAATTAAAGAAATTGCCCCATCTGCCGATCGCCTGTCCCAAGATCAACGATGGCATAATCACATCGCCCACACCCCAAAAGGACAAACCATGACGGCGGCAAAACCAAAATACAGCGATCGCCCCGCCAATAATGGCGCCATGGATAGCAATCCCACCTTTCCAAATGGCAAAGATTTCGGTGATAGGCTGGTACTGAAAGCGATCGCCCCACTCAAAGACCACATAATACAGCCGCGCCATAGGCACAGCACCAAGCACCATCCACAGCGCCAGATCGGGAATTAAATCGGCATCGATCCCCTTTTGCCGTGCCAGCCGTTGACAAAGTAAAGTCCCCAAAATCACCGCCAGAGCGATCAAAAAGCCATACCAACGGATAGCAAAATCACCGTACTGCCAGAGGACAGGACCTGGTGAAGTAAAAGTCAGCAAAATAGGCATTGCGCTCACTAGTCTTAAATAATTGTTAGCTATGTCATATTTTATGGTTTACGAAAACTGCAAAAATCAATACAATGTATGAGATTACTATTCGCAATTATTAAGCATTGCTAAAACCTTGTCTCCATCTTCCTAGTTGTTCCCAAGGGTTAACTAGGGCTTATCCTGCAAAAATCTACTAGAGTGTCAGCTATGATCTCAGAAAACCTGCCATCCAACAGAAAAAGTAGCGCCGTTACTGGTGCCGATTCCGTAACCCGTGCGGTCAACTTTATGGCTTTACAAGGCGAGCTAGACCGTCTGGAAGACATGGTGTTGGAGGGCGGTCCACGCATTTTTGGACACACTGTCATCGATGAAGAAAAGATCTGTCGTCAGATTGACCAAATTCGTGCTGTTATCCCCGAATCCATAGCCAAAGCTGAAGAGATCCTGCAATACAAAGAGGAGTTGATCGCCGATGCCCAGCAGTATGTGGAGCAGTTGCTCAAAAAAGCCCAACACGATGCACAACGCCTTGTAGAAGAATCAGCGATTATGCGCCAAGCGGAACTGGAAGCTACACAACTGCGCCGCCGCACCCAAGAAGATTGCGATCAATTGCGCTTCCAAACCATGCAAGAAGTGGAGCAGATGCGCCGTCAAGCCCAGCATGATCTAGAAGTTCTGCACAAGCAAGTGATGCATGAAGTAGAGACTATGCAGAGAGATGCTGACGACTACACCGATCAAACCCTAGCCAGTCTTGAATCCCAATTGCTGGACATGCTCAAGATTGTGCAAAATGGCAGACACTCCCTGCGCCGCTAGCACAACCACTTGGGAACGACAAAAGCGGAATGATGACTGATATTGACTAGCTTTGACAGACTTTTTGGCAAAGCCTAACCCTGCCTCAGCACCAGCTAAGACTTGATCACTTGTCCCTCTTTAGCGGACAATAGCGAAGGACACCCTAGATTAGGAATTTACTCATGGTAGCCGCTCCTGAACTTACTAAGACTAAAACCGTAGAAGAACTTTGTATCAATTCCATCCGTTTTTTGAGCATTGATGCCGTCGAGAAAGCAAAATCAGGACACCCTGGACTGCCTATGGGTTGTGCTCCAATGGCGTTTGTTTTGTTTGATCAGTTCTTGAAATTTAATCCTAAAAATCCTAAGTGGGTTAACCGCGATCGCTTTGTGTTGTCAGCAGGGCATGGCTGTATGCTCCAATATTCTCTGCTGTACCTGACTGGCTATGACAGCGTTACTATAGACGACATCAAGCAATTCCGCCAATGGGAGAGCAAAACCCCAGGGCACCCTGAAAATTTTATGACCGAGGGGGTAGAGGTTACCACTGGACCTCTGGGGCAGGGGGTAGGCAATGCGGTGGGCTTGGCGATCGCTGAAGCTCATCTCGCCGCCCGTTTCAACAAGCCCGGTTTCAACATCGTGGATCACTACACCTATGTGATTTTGGGGGATGGGTGCAACATGGAGGGGGTCGCCAGTGAAGCCGCTTCCCTTGCGGGGCACCTGCAGTTGGGTAAGCTGATCATGCTCTACGACAGTAACCACATCTCCATTGACGGCAGTACCTCCCTAGCCTTTACCGAAGACGTGGGCAAGCGCTACGAGGCTTACGGCTGGCATGTGCAGTATGTAGAGGATGGCAACACCGACCTAGAGGCGATCGCCAACGCTATCAAATCCGCCAAAGATGTCAGCGACAAGCCCAGTTTGATCATCATCACCACCACCATCGGCTATGGTTCCCCCAAAAAAGCAGGCAGTGAAAAAGTGCATGGTGCCCCCCTTGGCGGCGATGAAGTTACCGCTACCAGAGCCAACCTAGGTTGGGAGTATGCCCCCTTCGAAGTGCCCAGCGAAGCCCTGACCCGCTTCCGCCAAGCCATCGACAAGGGCGCAAAAGCCGAAGCTGAATGGAATGCCCTATTTGCCGAATACGAAAAAGCCTATCCTGCTGAAGCCGCCGAGTTTAAGCGGGTGATGGCGGGAGAACTGCCCGCGGGTTGGCAAAATGCCCTCACCCCTGTAACTGAGTTGGA
>OGCL01002605.1_pt1 | contig 12220 bp, 11 predicted proteins | sample 1570041 | NCBI WGS metagenome assembly OGCL01 (sample SAMN06266162, study PRJEB24511) | hot springs metagenome | isolation source: Hot spring water | place: South Africa: Limpopo | collected 2015-06-22 | reverse complement strand
GCAGGTCACACAAGTCATCTTCACTCACTTGTCTGGGCCTACCTTTGGGCTGCGTGCACTTCGTTGTTTAAACCGCCAGCCTTAAAAACTGTTCACGATTCCCCACGGCGCCGTGAACAGGGTGCCAGTGGTCAGGCCCCGAACTCGTTGCCGAGTTCGTTGGCGCGTTTTTCGGCGGCGCGCATGGCGGCCTCGAACGCCTGCGACACGCCGCTGGCCTCCATCGACTGCAGGGCCGCATAGGTCGTGCCGCCCTTGGAGGTGACACGTTCGCGCAGCACGGCCGGGGGCTCGTCGGAGCGGCGGGCCAGCTCCGAGGCGCCCACAAAGGTGCCCACGGCCAGCTTGTGCGCCTGCGCGTCGGACAGGCCCATGCCCACCCCCGCACGCGTCATGGCTTCGAGGAAATAGAACACATAGGCCGGGCCCGAGCCCGACAGGGCGGTGACGGCGTCGAGCTGGGTCTCGCTCTCCACCCACAGGAACTCGCCGGTGGAGTCCATGATGGCTTCCACGCTCTGGCGCTCGGCCGGGGTCACGGCGGGGCGCGCGTAGATCGCGCTCATGCCCTTGCCCACCAGCGCGGGCGTGTTGGGCATGGTGCGCACGATGCGCTCGGTGCCCAGCCATTGCGCGATGCTGTCCGAGCGGATGCCCGCGGCCACGCTCAGGTGCAGGGCCTGCTGGGTGTGCGCCTGGGCCTGCGCGGCGGCGTCCTTGAAGGTCTGGGGCTTGACGGCCCAGACCACGATGCTGGCGCGCTGCAGCGCCGGGCCTGCCTCGGGCTGCGCCGTGAGGCCGAAGTTCTTGAGCAGCGCCTCGCGCGTGGGGGCGTAGGGCTCGACCACCTCGATCTGGCTGGCCGGGTGGCCCTGGCGGATCAGCCCGCCAATGATGGCGCTGGCCATGTTGCCGCCGCCGATGAAGGCGATGGTGGGGAGGCTGGCATGCGCCGCCTGGGGGGTGTCGGGGGTGTGGGTGGTTGTCATGCGAACGGAAAAATGCGGGGGCCGAAACGGTGAGCATCGTAGCGCCTGGGCGCTGCATGCAACAGGCCGCTGTGCCTGGTGGCGCGAGCATACCGGCCAGCGCGCCCGCAGGGGGGCGCTGGCGGTGGCTTCTGCAGAAGGCCCCGCCATGGGGCGGAGCCGGAGGGGGTTGCTTTGAACAGGCGCTTATTCGGCGATGCGCCCATTGCTGCGGTAAATACCCAGCGAGGTGTAGCGGGAGGCCACCTGCTTGCCTGCGGGCAGGCTGAGCGTGAAGTCGCCCAGGTCCACGGTGAGACCACGTTCCAGCGTGCGGCGCACCCCGGCGGGCGAGGTATCGTCGCCTGCCGCTTTCAGGGCTTCGAGTGCAAAGCGCAGGTTGATGCAGCCTTCCAGGCTCAGCAGGGAGGGGCTGGCCTCGGTGCGGGCCAGGCTGGCCTGGTAGTCGCGCACCACGCGGCGCGAGGTGCTCCAGGGGCTGGGGTAAAGCATGGAGGTCATGATGCCTGCCAACCGGGCCTGGAGCTGGTCGGTCAGCACCCGCCCGCCCACCACGTTGAGCACCGCCACGCGGGCTGCAGGCCCTGCGGCCTGCTGGTAGGCGGCGATGAATGCGGGGGCGGCCTGCCCGGCGGCGATCAGCACCACCACCTGCGGCTGGGCGCTGCGCACCTGGGCGATGGTGGTGGCAAACGAATGGGCATCTCCCTGCGCAGCTGGTTCACCCAGCGCAATTGCCGTCGGTGGCGGGCGCCCCGTGCCCGTGGCAAAGGCCTTCAGCGCGCTGTCGAGGCCGGCCCTGCCAAAGGGGTTGTCCTGATAGACCAGGGCGACCTTCTCCATGCCGATGGTGGGCAGCATGCGGGCGAAGCCCTCGAACTCCTCGCTGTTGCTGGCCTTGGTGTGGAACACCCAGCGGCTGGCCGTGCCCGCCTGGCGCAGTTGCTGGGCACCGCTGGAGGCACCGATCACCGGCACCTGGAGGTCGGCCAGCACCGGTTGCAGCGCCTGCAGCGTGCCGGTGCCCACCAGGTTCACGAAGGCCGCAATGCCCTGGCCCGCCAGGGTGCGCGCGTTGGCCACCGCGCGGGCGGGGTCGTAGCCGTCGTCCAGGTAGGTGATCTGCACCGCGCGCCCGCGCACCCCCCCGGCGGCGTTGGCGGCGGCCAGGCAGGCGTCCGCACCCTTGCGGTACTCCTGCCCGTATTCGGCAAAGGCTCCGCTGAACGGGGCGGTGGTGCCCAGCTGGATCGGGGCCAGCGCCCCCTTGGCAGGCTGGGCCTGCGCCGGGTGCAATGCCATGGCCCCCGCCAGAGCGCAGAGCAGGAGCGAGGCCAGGGCCTGGGGGGACAAGCGGTCAAGCGGCATGGAGAGGGGCTCCGGTGAGGCGTCAGGGAAGGGCGTGTCTGCGGCTCAGTGCGCGCGGCCGCCCAGGTACAGCTCGCGCACCTGCTCGTCGCGCATGAGTGCGTCTGCGCGGCCGGTGAGCGCCACCGCGCCCATGGAGAGCACGTAGGCGCGGTCGGAGATGCGCAGCGCCTCCATGGCGTTCTGCTCCACCATGAGCACGGTCACGCGCTCCTGGTTGCGCACCTGCACGATGGCGTCGAACACCTCGTGCAGCACCTTGGGCGACAGGCCCGCCGAGGGTTCGTCCAGCAGCAGGATCTCGGGGCGTGGCATGAGCGCGCGCGCCAGCGCCAGGATCTGCCGCTCGCCGCCCGACATGGAGGCCGCAGGCGCGTTGAACTTCTTGCCCAGGATGGGGTAGAGCACACACAGCTCGTCCATGCGCGCCCTGCAGTCGGCCGGGGCCATGTAGTGGCCACCCACCTGCAGGTTCTCGCGGATCGTGAGGGCGCTGAACACGTTCTCGGTCTGCGGCACAAAGCCCAGGCTGCAGTGGCGGATCTTCTGGTGCACGGGGATCTGCGACACGTTTTTTCCCTGCAGCGTGACGCTGCCGCTGCGCGGCAGCAGGTAGCCCGCAATGGTCTTGAGCAGCGTGCTCTTGCCGCAGCCGTTGGGGCCCAGCAGGGTCACGATCTCGGCGGGCTGCACGGCCAGCGTCATGCCGCGCAGGATGTCGATGTCGGCCGTGTATCCGGCCACCACGTTGTCGATCTCAATCATCAGGCACTCGCTTCCAGGGGGTGGGCGCCTGCGGAGCCCAGGTAGGCCTGCAGCACGCGTTCATTGCTTGCCAGTTGGTCGGGGCGGCAGCTGGCCACGATGTGGCCACGGTCCAGCACCACGCAGCGCGTGCACACCTCGCGGATGAAGTGCATGTCGTGCTCCACGATCACCAGCGTCATGCCCTGGGCGTTGAGGCGCTGCAGGGCGGCCACGATGTCGCGGCGCAGGTTGGGGTGCACGCCTGCAGTCGGTTCGTCCAGCAGCAGCATGCGGGGCTCGGCCATCAGGGCGCAGACGATGCCCAGCAGCTTCTTCTGCCCGCCCGACAGGGCCGAGGCGGGCAGATCCCGCACGGGGGTGAGCAGCAGCTCGTTGAGCAAGTGCGCCGCCTTGTCGCGCGCTGCGCGCTCCGTGGTGCGCGCCGCAGCCGTGCCCAGCAAGGTGCCGAACACGCCGTGGTGCGCCGTCGCAGCGGCCATGGCCACTTCCATCACCGACATCCGGGTGGGCATGGAGGGCAGCTGGAAGGTGCGCGCCATGCCGGTCTGCACGATGCGGTGCGCAGCCAGGCGGTCGATGCGCTGGCCGTCGAAAAACACGGTGCCTGCGTCAGCGGGTGTGAAGCCGGTGATGACGTTGAGCAGCGTGCTTTTGCCCGAGCCGTTGGGGCCCAGCAGGCCCACGATCTCGCCCCGGGTGATCTGGACATCAACGGCCTCCAGCACCTGGTTGCCGCCAAAGGCCTTGGCGATCTGGCGGATGTCGAGGAATGCGTTCATGGGGGCGGTGCTCATGGGATCCTGCGCAGCTTTTCGGGGATGAGGCCCTGGCTGCGCCACAGCAGGCAGGCCAGGAGGATGGCGCCGATCAGGCCCAGGCGCAGGGCGCCCGCCAGGTCGGAGCTGAAATGGAAGTGGTCCTTGGCGAACGGCACGAGCGCGTAGGCCGCCTGCACCAGCACGACACCAGTAAGCACACCGGCCGTGTTGCCCAGGCCACCGATCATCAGCATGGTCCAGAGCAGGAAGGTCTCCGCAGCCACCATGTAGTCGGGCCCGGCAAAGCTCATGTAGTGCGCATAGAGCGAGCCGCCCAGCGCCGTCACGGCCGCACCGGCCATGATGGCGTGCGACTTGAGCTGGCGCAGGTCATAGCCCATGCAGATGGCCAGTTGGGGCTCTTCGCGCATCAGCCGCAGTGCGCGGCCAAAGCGGCCGCTGGCCAGGCGCGACGCCAGCAGTGCGAAAGCACCCAGTGTGAGCATCACCAGGGCCAGAAAGGCCAGCGCACTCCAGGGACGGCCCAGGCCGTCAAACAGCGAGGGGATGCCGGCGATGCCATTGGCGCCGCCGGTCAGCCAGTCCTCGTTGGTGGCCACGGTGCGCAGGATCTCGGCGATGGCCAGGGTGGCGATGCCCCAGTAGTCCGAGCCGAGCTGTCGGCCCAGGCGCGCCACGCACCAGCCCAGGGCCATGGCGACGAGCACGCCGCAGGCGGCGCCCGCCACCGGGTGCCAGCCCGCCTGCACGGCAATGCCCGTGGCATAGGCGCCGATGCCCGCGAAGGCAATGTGGCCGAAGTTGAGCAGGCCCGACACACCGGCCTGCAGGTTCAGGCCCAGCGCCATGAGGCCGTAGATGCCCGCCACGGTGAGGGTGGAAATGAAAAAATCAAACACGGCGCACCTCGCGGTCGAACAGGCCGTAGGGCTTGAAAAGCAGCGCCAGCAGCAGGATCAGGAACGAACCGGCGCTGATGTACGACACCGGCAAGAAGGCCACGCTCTTGCCCAGCAGCGGCCCGAAGTTGAGGTTGGTGACCAGCGTCTCGGTCAGCGCGATGAGCAGCGCGCCCACCACCGCGCCCAGCGGGTTGCCCAGGCCACCCAGGATGGCGGCGGCGAACACCGGCAGCAGCAGGTCGTGCCCCAGGTTGATGTGCGCGCCGGTGGACAGCGCCAGCAGGCTGCCACCCAGCCCGGCGATGGCGCCGCTGGCAAAGTTGACCAGGCGCGTGATGCCCTCGGCGTTCAGGCCCGAGGCGGCCGCCAGCGCAGGGTTGGTGGACAGGGCCCGCATCGCGCGGCCCGTACGGGTGAAGAACAGCAGCAGCGTGAACAGCCCCAGCAGCAGCGCCGTGGTGGCCATGGCGTAGATCTGGGTGTGCGACAGGCGCACATCGCCCACCAGCACCGGGGCGGTCAGGGCCAAGTTGAACATGCGCGGGAAGGATCCGGCCAGGCCCTGCGCAACGGCCACGACCAGCATGGCCACGGCCAGGGAGCCGATCATGGTGATGGCGGGCCCGGAGCGCAGCAGGCGGCGGAACACCAGCAGGTGCAGCACCAGCGTGAGCAAGCCGGTGAGCACGCTAGCGATGAGGATGGCCAGGGGCAGCGGTACGCCCATGGCAAAAAAAGCATAGGTGGCGTAGGCACCCAGCATGGCGTATTGCACATGCGCGATGTTGGGAAACTTGACGAGGCCGTAGACGGTGCTCAGGCCCAGCGCAATGAGCGCGAGGTCTGAGGCACGCAGCAGCGTGTCAAAGAGCAGTTGGAGCATGGAGGGGAACTAGATTGCTATGAAAACGAGAGCGATTGGCGCTTTATGGTCGCGCGCGAAAGGCCAATTTGGCTTGGAGAATGTGCGGCCCAGGCCGGGCAGCCACGCTAGGGCCACGCGCAGCGAGGGCTGCGTCCCCCTTCCCGAATCGCGCCAGCGATTCCAGAGAAGGGGGGAGGCACGTCAGCGCCTTGCATCTTTGAGGCTCAGGGGGATGTCACCGAGGAACGACCTTGCCGTCGAACTTGAGCTTGGCGTAAGGGGGATCGATGCGCTGGCGGTCGGCGTCGAACACGATGGGCCCGGTCACGCCCACATAGCCGCCCTTGCCGATCTCCTTGAGCGCAGCCTGCACGGCGGCGGTGTCGGTGGATTTCGCCTTGTTCATGGCGGCGGCGGTCATCAGCACCGCGTCGTAGGCATAGCCGGTGTACGAGGTCTTCATGCCCTCCTTGTACTTGGCGGCAAACGCGTCGGCGTAGGCCTTGCCGGCTGCGCCGTAGACGCTGCCCACCTCCATGCCCAGCTGGCCCTTGGCAATCTCGGGGGCCGTGTCTGACAGGCTCATGGAGATCAGGATGGCGTAGAACGGCTTGGCGCGCAGGCCCAGCTCCATGGCCTCGCGGTTGATCACGGCCGACTCCTGGCCGTAGGCGGTGTAGATGTAGGCGTCGGGGTTGCTGCGCGCCATCTGCTGCAGCTCGCGGCGGTAGGTGGACTGCCCGGCGGTGTAGAGCACCTCGGTCACGACCTTGCCGCCCAGCTTCTCGAACTCCTGCTTGAAGCCGTGCACCACACCCTGGCCGTAGGCATTGTTGGGCGCCACCATGGCCACGTTGCGGTAGCCGAGGTCCCACACGTCCTTGGAGGAGAACTGGTTGCCCTTGTCCTCCAGCCCGATCAGGTTGAACGAGCTGGCGCCCAGGTCGCGGATCTTGATGCTGGTGCTGGCGATGTTGAGGTGGGCCACGCCCTCCTTCACCAGGTACTGCGCCATGGGCAGGGTGATGCCCGAGGAGTATTCGCCGATCACCACCGGCACCTTGTCCACGCTGACCAGCTTGCGTGCTGCGTTCAGGGCCGTGGTGGCGTTGCCGCCCGAGTCTTCCACGATCACGCCGAACTTCTTGCCCAGCACGCCGCCGTCGGCGTTGACCTTGTCCACCGCCAGCGCCACGGCACGGCGCACGTCTTCGCCCACGGTGGCGTTGGCACCGGTGAGCGACAGCACGGCGCCCATGTGGATGGTCTCCTGCGCCAGGGCGGGCAGCGGGGTGGCGGCAAGGCCGAGCGCAAGGGCGGCTGCGGCAGCGGCGGGCAGGTGGCGGCGGGTGAGGAACATGGGAACTCCAGGAAGGAAGGGGAGGGGGCGCCTTGCGGCGCGGGCGGTTGCACGGGGTGCCAGGGCTGCGCATCGATGGTTTGTATCCGTTCGATGTCAGATTGGATCCAAGTTTATGTAATTGGATCCAATTTGGCAACCACCCCCAAAAACCCTCGAAAAAATCTGCTCCAATACCGGCATGAGAGCCCGTTCGCCGTCCGCGCCCCAGGCGCTGCACCAGACCATCCGCGAGGTGCTGCGCAATGAAATCCTCAGTGGCAAGCTCCAGGCGGGCCACCAGTTGCGCCAGGACGCGCTGGCCGAGCGCTTTCAGGCGAGCCGCATCCCGGTGCGCGAGGCACTGCGCCAGCTGGAGTCAGAAGGTCTGGTGGTGCACCACCTGAACCGGGGGGCGGTGGTGGCGGGCATGAACGTGCAGCAGATCTGCGAGCTGCTGGACATCCGCGTGGCGCTGGAATGCCATGCCGCACGCTTGGCCGTGCCCAACATGGTGGAGCGCGACTTCGAGGCGATGGAGCGCATCCTGGAGGCCTATGCGGCGTCGGATGTGGTGGCCGACTGGGCCGAGTACAACCGGCAGTTCCACCTGGCGCTGTCGGCGCCGGCCAACAATGGGCGCCTGCGCCGGCTGATCGAGGAGTATTGCCTCAACACCGACCGCTACACCCATGTGGCCATGTCCGAAGCCACGGGGCGCGACAAGCCGATGGAAGACCACTACGCGCTGCTGGCCGCCTGCCGCGCGCGCGATGTGGCCCGGGTGGTGGCACTGCTCGAAGAGCACATCGACCACACGCGCCGCGAACTGCTGGCCACGGCGCGCGAGCGCGCCATGGGCGAAGCCGCCGAAACCCCCTTTGTTTGACCGGGGGCGCCGCCCCCGGCGGCGGTGGTTCCATATCAGTGATTGATTGCGCTGCGCGCCACCCTCGTGCATGAACCTGGCGCGGCCAGGGCCAGTGCCCTCGCGCAAGGGCCGACCAAGCCGCGAAGCGACTCAGGGGGTAATTGGGGGGATTCAGGCGGCCGTGGTCTGCCGCACGGCGTGTTCCCAGTTCGCCATCAGCTCCTGCGCGCGTGCGCTGCTGAGCGTGGGCACAAAGCGGCGGTCGGCGCGCCACAGCTGCGAGAGTTCATCCGTGCTGCGGTACACGCCGCTCGACAGCCCCGCGAGGTAGGCGGCGCCCAGCGCAGTGGTCTCGATCACAGCTGGCCGCACCACCGGGATGCCCAGCAGGTCGGCCTGGAACTGCATCAGCAAATCGTTGATGCAGGCGCCGCCGTCCACGCGCAGCTCGCTCACGGGCGCGCCACCGGCGGCCACGGCGTCGCGGCTCATGGCCAGCAGCAGGGCGGCGCTTTGGTAGGCGATGCTTTCGAGCGCCGCGCGCGCAATGTGGCCCAGCGTGGTGCCGCGTGTGAGGCCGGTGATGGTGCCGCGGGCGTCGGGTTTCCAGTACGGGGCGCCCAGGCCGGTGAAGGCGGGCACCATCATCACGCCGCCCGAGTCGGGCACGCTTTGGGCCAGCGACTCGACCTCGCCGCTGGTGGAGATGGCGCGCAGGCCATCACGCAGCCATTGCACCACGGCGCCGCCCACAAAGACGCTGCCTTCCATCGCAAATTCAGGCTGCGCCGTCGCCTGCGCTGCGCTGGTGGTGAGCAGGCCGTTCTGGCTGGTCTGGAAGCTGCCCCCCGTATGCATGAGCATGAAGCAGCCGGTGCCATAGGTGTTCTTGGCCATGCCGGCCGTGAAGCAGGCCTGGCCGAAGAGCGCGCTTTGCTGGTCGCCCGCCACGCCGCCGATGCGGATGGCGTGGCCCAGCAGGTCGGCCGCGGTGTCGCCAAAGTGGGCGCTCGATGGCAACACCTCGGGCATCAGCGCCTTGGGAATGCGCAGCAGCGCCAGCAGCTCGTCGTCCCACTGGTTGGTGTGCACATTGAACAGCATGGTGCGCGAGGCGTTGCTCACGTCCGTCACATGCACTTTGCCGTGGGTGAGTTTCCACATCAGCCAGCTGTCCACCGTGCCAAAGGCCAGTTCGCCGCGCTCGGCGGCTTCGCGTGCGCCGGGCACGTGGTCCAGCAGCCACTGCAGCTTGGTGCCCGAGAAGTAGGCATCCACCAGCAGGCCCGTCTTGGCCTGGATGGTGGCGGCATGGCCTTGTTCGCGCAGTTGCGCGCAGGCAGGCTCGGCGCGGCGGTCCTGCCACACGATGGCGTGGTGCACGGGCTGGCCGGTTTTTCGGTTCCACAGCACCGTGGTTTCGCGCTGGTTGGTGATGCCGACGGCACGGATGTCGCGGGCCGCGATGCCCGCCTTGGCCAGCGCATCGCGGGCGGTGGCGAGCTGGGTGCGCCAGATCTCCAGCGGGTCATGCTCCACCCAGCCGGGCTGGGGGTAGATCTGTGGCAGCTCCAGCTGCGCCTGGGCCACGATGTGGCCGCGTTCGTCAAACACGATGCTGCGGGAGCTGGAGGTGCCTTGGTCGAGGGCGAGCAGGTAGGTCATGGTGAGGAAGATTCAGGAATTCAGGCGGCGACTGTGCAGAGGACTTCGGCGTCTTGCAATAGGGCAGGAAACGGCTCGGGCGGTGGCGCGTCGGTGAACAGGCGGTCGATCTGCGCCAGCGTGGCCAGTTGCACCATGGCCGGGCGGTTGAACTTGCTGAAGTCGGCCGCCAGCCAGACTTCGCGCGCGTGTTCGATGATGGTTTGCGCCACCTTCACTTCGCGGTAGTCGAAGTCGCGCAGCGACCCGTCCGGCTCGATGCCCGAAATGCCGATGAGCGCAATGTCCACTTTGAACTGGCGGATGAAGTCCACTGCCGCTTCGCCCACGATGCCCCGGTCGCGGGCGCGCACCACGCCGCCCGCCACGATGACCTCGCATTCGGGGTTGCCGCTCAGGATGGCGGCCACATTCAGGTTGTTGGTGATCACGCGCAGGCCCCGGTGGTGCAGCAGCGCCTTGGCAATGGCCTCGGTGGTGGTGCCGATGTTCAGGATCAGCGAGCAGTCGTTGGGCACCTGCTCGGCCACGGCGCGCGCAATGCGGGCCTTGCCTTCGGCATGCAGGTTTTCGCGCTGGGTGTGCGCCAGGTTCTCCACTGTTGAGCTGGGCACGCGCACGCCGCCATGAAAGCGCGTGAGCAGTCCCGACTCCGCCAGGCGCTGCACATCGCGGCGCACCGTCTGCAGCGTGACCCCCAGGGTGTCGGCAAGTTGTTCCACCGTGGCGGACTTGCGCGCGCGCACTTCTTCGAGGAGTTGGAGTTGGCGGGGATTGGTGTTCACGGTGGGGTGGGGTGCGCAGTGGTTTGTCACCGAATCGTAACGAATCTGAAACATTCGCTTGGGTGCCCGGTGACGCGCTAAAGACTGTAAATCGAACAAAAACGAATTGTTTAAGGGTAAACCTTGATTCGATTCGAACAAAAAGGAACAAAAATGAAAAAGAGCGAAATTTGAGGGCTGCCGTGCGTGTGTGCGGCCCTTTTACACAGGCCTCAGGGCCGGAAGAGGATGTTTCATGCAGCTGGCGTTGGACAGCATCAGCAAAAAAGTCGGGGCGCAGACCTGGCTGTACGACATGAACCTGTCGCTGCAGCCCAATGCCGTGACGGTGCTGCTGGGGGCGACCCAGGCGGGCAAGACCAGCCTGATGCGCATCATGGCGGGGCTGGATGTGCCCACCCACGGGCGCGTGTTGGTGGATGGCAAGGACGTGACCGGCACCCCCGTGCGCGACCGCAATGTGGCCATGGTGTACCAGCAGTTCATCAACTACCCCTCGATGAAGGTGGCGGCCAACATTGCGTCGCCCCTCAAGCTGCGCGGCGAAAAGAACATCGACGCCCGCGTGCGTGAAATTGCGAGCCGCCTGCACATCGACATGTTCCTGGACCGCTACCCCGCCGAGCTGTCGGGCGGCCAGCAGCAGCGCGTGGCACTGGCCCGTGCTCTGGCCAAGGGTGCGCCGCTGATGTTGCTGGACGAACCCCTGGTGAACCTGGACTACAAGCTGCGCGAAGAGCTGCGCGAGGAGCTGACCCAGCTGTTTGCCGCAGGGCAATCCACCGTGGTCTACGCCACCACCGAGCCGGGCGAGGCCTTGCTGCTGGGTGGCTACACGGCGGTGCTGGATGAAGGCCAGCTGCTGCAGTACGGCCCCACGGCCGAGGTGTTCCATGCGCCCAATTCGCTGCGGGTGGCGCGCGCCTTCAGCGACCCGCCGATGAACCTGGTGGCGGCCTCGGCCACCGCGCAGGGGGTGCGCCTGCAGGGCGGGGCCGAGCTGGCATTGCCGCTGCCACAGGGCGTGGCCACGGCGGCCGGGCTGACGGTGGGCGTGCGCGCCAGTGCGCTGCGTGTGCACGCGCGCCCTGGTGATGTGAGTGTGGCCGGGGTGGTGGAGCTGGCCGAAATTTCGGGCTCCGACACCTTTGTGCATGCCTCCACGCCCTGGGGCGATCTGGTGGCACAGCTCACCGGCGTGCATTACTTTGAATTGGGGACGGCCATCACGCTGCACCTGGACCCGGCCCAGGCCTATGTGTTTGGTGCCGATGGCCGCCTGGCCTGGGCGCCCGCCCGGCCCGTTACCGCACAAGGAGGGCGCTGACATGGCCCGCATCAGTCTGGACCTGGCGCATTCGTACAAGTCCAACCCGCAGCAGGACAGCGACTACGCGCTGCTGCCTTTGAAGATGGAGTTCGAGGACGGCGGCGCCTACGCGCTGCTCGGTCCTTCGGGCTGCGGCAAGACCACCATGCTCAACATCATGTCGGGGTTGCTTGTGCCCTCGCATGGCAAGGTGCTGTTCGATGGCCGCGACGTGACGCGTGCCAGCCCGCAGGAGCGCAACATCGCCCAGGTGTTCCAGTTCCCGGTGATCTACGACACCATGACGGTGGCCGAGAACCTGGCTTTTCCGCTGCGCAACCGCAAGGTGCCCGAGGACCAGATCAAGCAGCGTGTGGGCGTGATCGCCGAGATGCTGGAGATGAGCGGCCAGCTCAACCAGCGCGCCGCAGGTCTCGCGGCCGACGCCAAGCAGAAGATCTCGCTGGGCCGGGGCCTGGTGCGTGCCGATGTGGCGGCGGTGTTGTTCGACGAACCGCTCACGGTGATCGACCCGCACCTCAAGTGGCAGCTGCGGCGCAAGCTCAAGCAGATCCACCAC
>OGCL01002603.1_pt1 | contig 12225 bp, 9 predicted proteins | sample 1570041 | NCBI WGS metagenome assembly OGCL01 (sample SAMN06266162, study PRJEB24511) | hot springs metagenome | isolation source: Hot spring water | place: South Africa: Limpopo | collected 2015-06-22 | reverse complement strand
TGCTCCGCCCTACGCGGTCGCCCCTGCGGCGTCGTCGCTTGTGGGCCTGCGGCCCATCCCTCGCTACGCTCGGGACCGCCACTGCGTGGCGTCCTGCGCCCTGCGGGCTGGTCGCGCCAGACACCCGCACAGCCGCCCCTTCGGACGTGTTCAACCGAGGAATCAAGGTTGAAGGGCCTGCCGCCTCTCATCGCATCATTGCGCGATGCACTCGATGCGCGCGTGATCGAGACCCACATCTCCTGGGTGCTGCTGGCGGGCGAACAGGCCTACAAGATCAAGAAGCCGCTGGACCTGGGATTCCTGGACTTCAGCACGCCGGAGCAGCGGCGCTTCTGCTGCGAGGAGGAGGTCCGCCTCAACCGCCGTCTGGCGCCGGAGATCTATCTCGACGTCGTGCCCATCACCGGCGAGGAGGACGCCGCGCGTATCGGTGGTGACGCGCCCGTGCTGGACTGGGCGGTGCGCATGCGCGCCTTTCCCGCGCATGCCACCCTGGATCGGGAGGCCCGATTGACCGGCGCGCAGATCGACGCCATCGCCGACACCGTGGCGCGCTTCCATGCCGGCATCGAAGCCGCCCCGGACGACAGCCCGTATGGCAGCGCCGAGGCGGTGATGTATCCGGTGCGGGAGAACTTCCGCCAGATCCGCGGCCTGAAACCCGAGCCCGAGACCGTCGACCTGCTCAACCGGATCGAGGCCTGGAGCGAGCAGGAGGGGTCCCGGCTGGCCGATCACTTCGCCGCCAGGAAGGCCGGCGGTTGGGTGAGGGAATGTCACGGCGACCTGCATCTGGGCAACATCGCCTGGGTGGACGCCAGAGCCCTGATCTTCGATTGCATCGAATTCAATCCGGCTCTGCGCTTCATCGACGTGACCAGCGAGGTGGCCTTCCTGAGCATGGACCTGGAAGGCCGTGGCCGGACGGATCTGGCCTGGCGCTTCCTCAACCGCTGGCTGGAACACACGGGTGACTACGCGGGTCTGGCCGCACTGCGCTTCTATCAGGTCTACCGGGCCATGGTGCGGGCCAAGGTGGACTGTATCCGCGCCGGTCAGGGCGAAGGCGGGGCGGGCGTTGCCGCGCTCGACCATCTGCGCCTGGCCGATCGGTTGAGCCGCCCCCGCCGCCCTGCCCTGCTGCTCATGCACGGCCTGTCCGGTTCCGGCAAGACCCATCTCTCACAGCAGGTCTTGGAGGAGCTGGGGGCGATCCGCCTGCGCTCCGACGTCGAGCGCAAACGCCTGTTCGGGCTGGGGCCGCTGGAGGACAGCGCCCGCATTCCCGGCGGCATCTACACCGAGGCGGCGAGCAGGCGCACCTTCGACCACCTGGCCGAGATCAGCGGCCTGCTGCTGCGGCAGGGTCAAGTCGTCATCGCCGATGCCACCTTCCTACGCCGACCGCATCGCCAGGCCATGATCCGTGTCGCAGAGGCGGCCGCGGCGCCCTGGCGCATCCTCTCACTCCAGGCGCCGGAGGCTGTCCTGACCGAGCGGGTCCGACGGCGTGCCGAGGCGCGTGGGGATGCCTCCGAGGCCACCGTCGAGGTGCTGCTGCGGCAGCTCGATGAACAGGAGCCCTTCGACGCATCCGAGGCCGAACACGTCCTCGCCTTCGACGGCGGCGACGATCGCGACTGGCCGTCCCGCATCGCGGACCTGCAGCGCGAGCTGGGCGACTGACCCACGCCGACGCGGTGCCTCACTGCGCTAACGGACATGGCGACGGCCACCCCAGAGCATGAATGTCGCCGTGTCCGTTCCCTCTCCCCCCACCCCTCCCCCCGAGGGGGAGGGGAGCGTCGTGAGTCGGCTACGCGACTTTCACGATAACCCGGTCATCCACGGCATTACACTCTTGGCATGAAATTGCGCCCCACCCTCAACACCAGCCGGCTCACCCTCACCGTGGCGGCAGGGTTCGCCCTGTCCCTGCTACTCCTGACCACCCTGACCATCGTCGGCCTGAGGGAGATGGCGGAGATCAACGATCGCCTCGAGACCATCGTCAAGGTCAACAACGTCAAGACCCGGCTTGCCGCCGAAATGCGCGACATCCTGCGCGACCGGGCCATCTCCATGCTTTCCATCGTGGTCATGAGCGACGGCTTCGACAAGGATCTGGAGATGATGCGTTTTTATGCTCATGGGTCGGCGTATCAGGCCACCAGGCAAAAGCTGCAGCCGATGCTCACGCTGCCGGCGGAAAAGGCGGTGCTCGATCGCATCGACGCCATCACGCGCGAGAACCAGCCGATCATGGTCGAGGTCGTGGACCTGGGCATGCAGGGCTACACCTTCCTCGCCTTCGAGATCCTGCAACAGCGGGCCATCCCCCTGCAGCGCAGGCTGGTGACGGAGCTGGACAACCTCATCGCCATCCAGCGCGAGATGAACCACCGCGCCACCGCCGAGGCTCAGGCCGCCACCCGGAAGACACGGGTGTTGATGTTGGTGCTGGGTCTGTCCGCGGCCGGGGTCGCCCTGCTGGTGTCCATGGTCGTCGTGGAGCGTACACAGCGGCTGGCCGCCGACATGGACAGCGAACGCACCAAGTTCCGCACCCTGTTCGAGACCAACACCGACGGCATCGTCATCCTCGACGAGACCGGCTTCCGTGAATGCAACCCGGCCACGCTGGACATGTTCCGCATGGCCTCCGTGGACGACTTCCTGCGCCACAGACCCCAGGATCTCGGCGCGCCGACCCAGCCGGACGGCCGTAGCGCGCGGGAATCGGCCACGGCCGCCATCCGCGAGGCCATCGAGCGGGGCCATGCCGTGATGCAATGGATGGGGCGGCGGGCGGACGGCAGCCTGTTCCCCGCCGAGATCGCCCTGCATGCCATGACCCTGGACGGCAAGCCGCACATCCAGGCCATCATGCGCGACGTGACCGCGCAGAAGGCGGCGGAGGCGGCGCTGCAGGAGGGGCATGACGCGGCCGTGGCCGCCACGCGGCTCAAGTCCCAGTTCCTGGCCAACGTCAGCCACGAGATCCGCACCCCCATGAACGGCATCATCGGCATGACCCGATTGCTGCTGGGCACTTCGCTCGACGACCGGCAACGCGACTACGCTAAGGCCGTGTCCCGGTCGGCGGAATCGCTGCTCGCCATCATCAACGACCTGCTCGATTTCTCCAAGATCGAGGCCGGTCGCCTGACGGTCGAACAGATCCCCTTCCACTTAGACGAGCTGCTCCAGGACGTGGTCGCCCTGCAGGCGCCGCGTGCCCAGGCCAAGGGCCTGTCGCTGGTCCTGGACAAGCAGACCGAGATCCCGGACTGGCTGCTCGGCGACCCCCTGCGGGTGCGGCAGATCCTGCTCAATCTGGTGGACAACGCCATCAAGTTCACCGAGCGGGGCCAGGTCTGCATCAGCGTGCAAGCCGCCAGGCTGCCCGCCGGCGAGGGCTACCGCTTCACCGTGGCCGACACCGGCATCGGCATCCCCCCCGAGGCCCAGGCCCGCATCTTCGAGGCCTTCGCCCAGGCCAATGGCTCGACCAGCCGGCGCTACGGCGGCACCGGCCTGGGACTGGCCATCTGCAAGCAACTGACCGAATTGATGCAGGGTCGGCTGAGCCTGGACAGCCAGCCCGACAAAGGCAGCGCCTTCCATCTGGATCTGCCCCTGGCCGCCACCGAGGCCCCGGTCGAACAGTCCGAAGCCGTGCCGGACCTGCCCCGCTTCATCAACACGCGCGTCCTGGTCGCGGAAGACAATCCGGTCAACCAGAAGCTCACGCGCCTGATGCTGGAAAATCTGGGCGTCGAGGTGATCCAGGCCGAGGACGGTCGCGCGGCCTGGGAGCGGGTCAGGCAGGAGTCCCTGGACCTGGTGCTGATGGACTGCCACATGCCCGAGCTGGACGGCCTGGAGGCCACGCGCGCCATCCGCGCCTGGGAGGACGACCAGGGCCTGGCCAGGCTGCCCATCGTTGCCCTCACGGCGAACGCCATGCCGGGTTTCGAGGAGACCTGCCGACAGGCGGGCATGGATGGCTACCTGCTCAAGCCGCTACGCGAGGAAAGCCTGGCCCGCACCCTGTCGCATTGGCTGCCCGACAAGATGATCAAGACCGACGCCAGCGCATCCGGAAAGCCGCCACCGGCGGCCGTCGCTGCCTCTTTCGACCTGGAGAAGATCCGTCGCATCTGTCGCGGCGAGACCGCGCAGGTGCAGGAGATGCTCGCCCTGTTCATCAGCAGCAGCCAACCCCTGCTCGAACAGCTCGCACGGGCCGGCGCGGCACGGCAGGCGGAACAGGCCGCGCGCCTGGCGCACCAGATCAAAGGCGCTGCCGCTTACGTCGGCGCCGAGGCGATGACCGAGGCCGCACGCTGCGCCGAAGGCGCGGCCAAGGCACAGGAATGGGCCAGTCTGCAGAGCTGCCTGGCCGGGCTGGAAGCGGCTTTCGAGCAGGTGCGCGCGGAGATGGAACAGCAGATGAAAGCCGTTACGGCCGGTTAAAATAGCGCGACTCACTATCCCGGCCCCTTTCATGCTCGACATCCAACTGCTGCGCAAAGACATCGCCCACGTCGCCCAACGTCTCGCCACCCGCGGGATCGTCCTCGATACCGCCCGCTTCGAGGCGCTGGAGGCGGAACGCAAGGACATCCAGACCCGGACCCAGGACCTGCAGGCCCGCCGTAACGCCCTGTCCAAGCAGATCGGCATCGCCAAGGGCAAGGGTGAGGACACCTCGGCGGCCATGGCCGAGGTGGTGGGCATCAACGAGCAGCTCGAGGTCATGGAGGAAAGACTGGGCGACATCCAGGAAGAGCTCACCGAGATGCTGGCCACGCTGCCCAACCTGCCGCACGGCAGCGTGCCCGAGGGCCGGGGCGAGGCGGACAACGCGGAGGTCCGCCGCATCGGCGCGCCACGACGGTTCGAGTTCCCGGCCCGCGACCACGTGGACATCGGCGAGGGGCTCGACCTGCTCGACTTCGCCACCGCCGCCAAACTGGCCAGCAGCCGCTTCGTGCTGATGCGCGGCGACCTGGCCCGGTTGCATCGCGCACTCACCCAGTTCATGCTCGACACCCACACCCAGGAGCACGGCTACGAGGAGGTCTACGTCCCCTATCTGGTCAATGCCGACTCCATGCGCGGCACGGGGCAGCTGCCCAAGTTCGAGGAAGACCTGTTCAAGCTCCACAACGGCATGTATCTCATCCCCACGGCCGAGGTGCCGGTCACCAACATCGTGCGCGAGGAGATCATTCCCGGCGAGAACCTGCCCATCCGCCTGGTGGCCCACACGCCCTGCTTCCGTTCCGAGGCCGGCTCCTACGGCAGGGACACCCGCGGCATGATCCGTCAGCACCAGTTCGACAAGGTCGAGCTGGTGCAATTCGTGCGGCCCGAGGATTCCTACGATGCCCTGGAGGAGCTCACCGGCCATGCCGAGACCATCCTGCGCAAGCTCGAACTGCCCTACCGCGTGGTCGCGCTGTGCACCGGCGACCTGGGCTTCTCAGCGGCCAAGACCTACGACCTGGAGGTCTGGCTGCCGGGCCAGAACACCTATCGCGAGATCTCCTCCTGCTCCAACTTCGAGGCCTTCCAGGCCCGCCGCATGCAGGCCCGTTTCCGCCGGGACGGCGCCAAGCCGGAGCTGCTGCACACCCTCAATGGCTCGGGACTGGCGGTAGGGCGTACCCTGGTGGCCGTGCTGGAGAATTACCAGAACGCCGACGGCACGGTGACCATCCCGGAGGCCCTGCGCCCCTACATGGGCGGGATGGCCACACTGAAACAGCAGGCGCCGGCTCAGGCCGCCTGAGCTCATCCCGTATCGTCCTCAGGGATGTCGCTGCCCGAGAGATCAAGGGGCCGTAGGTCGGCCTTCAGGCCGACTCGCCAGATTACCACCCAGCGCCGCAATTCGGGCTACGGTCCGACGGACTCCCGCAAAGCGAAGCCCCGCGTTACCGTGAAAGTCGCGAAGCGGCTCACGACACTCCACACCCCCTCGGGGCTGGGGGAGAGGGACCGTTCATTGCGTCTTACATCGGCAGGGGCGGTCATTCGGCCATGAACGGTCGGGGCTGCTCGTAGCGGGACAGGATGTCGAAGTAGATGCGCACGTTCTCGGCAAAGATCCTGGCCTGGCCGCCGCGCGCATAGCCATATCTGAGCGTGCCCGCATAACGGGCCTGCGCGAGCTTGGGCAGCACGTCCTTCACGTCGATCCAGGCATCCGGGTTGCGCTTCAGCCTGCGCGTCAACCTCAGTGCACCCGCGAAATGGCCCGGACCGATGTTGTAGGCCGCCAGGGCCATCCAGGTCCGGTCCGGTTCCGGCACGCTGTCCGGGATCATGTCGATCAGCATGCGCAGATACCTCGCCCCGCCGAGTATGCTCTCCCTCGGATCCAGCCGGTTCTTCACCCCCAGACGGTCGGCGGTGTCGGCGGTCAGCATCATGATGCCCCGCACCCCCGTGGGCGAGATCGCCTTCGGGTCCCAGTGCGACTCCTGATAGGCCACCGCGGCCAGCAGCCGCCAGTCGATCCCGCTCAGGGTCTGACCCTCGATGAAATGCGCCCGCAGCGCCGGCAGGCGGGTCGTCCGCCTCTCCAGGATGCCCAGCACATCGGCCTCCGTCAGCCGGGAGACATGGCCGAAGTAACGCTCCTTCAGGATCTCCAGATCCCCGCTCGCGACCATCTCCTGGAAAAAGCGCCCGGCCGCCTCCAACAGGCGACTCTCGCCGCGCTTTGGGAAGGCCCAGGCGATGCGGTGCGCCTTGCCCAGATCGAAGACGGCCTTGAGACCGGGCAGATAGTTGCGGGCGATCTGGTACTCCATCTCGTCGGCCACCGTGCAGTCGGTCAGGCCGGTCGAGACCCTTTCCAGCAGTTCCTCCTCGCCGGGCAGCTCCACTTCCTTCCAGGCGAGTTCGGGATGTTCCAGGCGCAGTTCGCGCAAGCGGTCGAGATGACTGCTGCCCGCCACCACCTCGGTCCTCAGTCCGACCAGGTCGGCAACCCTTTTCGGTGCCTCGACCGACGGACCGCACACCACCCATTCCCGGTTGTCGGCATAGGCCGGTCCGAAGCGCATGCGCCCCAGCCGATTGTCGGTAGCCGCAAGCCCCGCCGCCGCGAAGTGCGCCTCGCCCCTTTGCAAGCGGGCGAACAACTCCTCCAGGCTCGCAGCCAGTTCGAACCTGACGGTCCAGCCCTGGGCCTGCGCGAAGCGGCGCACAAGGTCGTATTCCAAGCCGGTCGGCGCGCCGTCCGCGTCGTAGTAATAGGTGGTCGGGCTGAAGCGGGTGAGCACCACGAGCTCGCCGGTCTGCCACGGCGGATCCGGCACCCTGCTGCAGCCCGAGAGCGCGACGGCCGCGGCGAGCAGCAGGACCATCTTCCCGAGCAGCGGTAGCGAGTATCTTGTCATGCCGATTACCGGTAGAATGCCGCCCTTTCGGAGAGATGCCGGAGTGGTCGAACGGGCCGGACTCGAAATCCGGTGTGGGCCTCGTGTTCACCGTGGGTTCGAATCCCACTCTCTCCGCCACCTCGATCCCCCGCCAGTACGGGCAGGGCGGGCTGGTTAATGATCCGAAACGAGCCAACTAGACCCTCTTACTCGGGGAGAGGTTGGCGAAGCCGGGAGAGGGCGAAGCGGCTTCCCGCTGCGACGGGACTTCCCTCTCCCCTGCCCCTCCCCCCGAGGGGGAGGGGTTTCGTGTGCCCGTGTTTCGGATGAATAACGCAGCGTTTTTTCAGGTTCATTCGTTTCGGGTCAATAGTTTATCGTGAAAGTCGCGTAGCCGACTCACGACGCTCCCCTCCCCCTCGGGGGGAGGGGCTTAAGGAGAGGGAACGGACACGGCGACATTCATGCTCTGGGGTGGCCGTCGCTATGTCCGTTAGGTGGTGAATGTGGTTTTGCAAGACCTGACCCCGTTGCTGCAAGACCTGACCCCGTTGCTGCACGTTGCTGCAATGTGCTTGAGCTTGAAGCAGGGAAGTGGGTTGCCGTTGGGGGGGTGTACGCTTTGAGTCATGGTACCAATTGGGTGAATCGCGAAAATATAATTATACCCTATTATTCAATGCGTTACGATGTTTTTGGTCGATTAACTTGCGGATTCAGGCGATGAGGTAGAGGATGCGCTCGACCAGCGTGAAGGTCTTGCCGGAACCGGGGCCCGCGATGATGAGCACCGGCCCCTCGGTGGCCAGAATGGCTTCAAGCTGCTGGGGGTTGGCCTTGGACTGGAGGGCGGTGGCGCTGGATGTCATTCCGCCCCCTCGCAGTCATCCACCGTCGCCTTGCCGATGCGGCTGGCGATCCACTCGTCCAGATCGCGGCGGCGAAAGCGCCACGTGCCACCCAGCTTGAAGGCGGGGAGCTTGCCGCTGGCGGCCAGTCGATAGACCGTGCGCTTGCCAGCCTTGAGGTAGGCAGCGACCTCGTCAATCGTGAGGATTTCATCCGTCTGGTCGCTCATCGGCTTTCCCGTGTCATCTGTGCTGTGCTTGGTTTACGGCCATGTCTCGTCATAATATTCCACAAATGTGCAAACTTTGGCAAACTTGGCATCGTACAGGTTCCATGACACGGAGAGGGAACGGCAGTGGCGTCCAACTACGAGGCAATTTGTAAGGAGAACCGGGAAAGCTACGGCACCAAGGGCGCCCAGAAATCCGGCAGCCTAGCCGCGGGGCTGTATGACGACCGCACGCACTTCATCTTCGAACTGCTGCAAAACGCGGAGGATGCGCTCGGCCGGCGTAGCGAGTGGCGCGGACCACGCAAGGTTTCGTTCACCCTGAGCGCGACTCGCCTGACGCTCTCGCACTTCGGCAAGCCTTTTGATGAGGCCGATGTCCGCAGCGTCTGCGACATCGCCGAGAGCACCAAGAACGAGTCCTCCATTGGCCGCTTCGGCCTTGGCTTCAAGTCCGTCTACGCCGTCACCGATCTCCCGGAGATCCACTCCGGCGATGAGGACTTCGCCATTGAGAACTTCGTATTCCCCAAGAGGCTGGAACGCTCCGCGCGCGACCCGGATGAGACGCAGATCATCCTGCCCCTGAAACCGCAGGACACGACGGCGTCGCAGGATATCACGGCAGGGCTTCGCCACTTGGGCCCGGACGCGCTGCTGTTCCTGCGCCACGTCGACGAAATCAACTGGAGCGTCGAGGACGGCCCCTCCGGCTTCTACCTGCGCAACACCCCCGAAACGCTGGGGCCCAACGTGCAGCGCGTCACGGTGATCGGCCAAGAGAGTGGGCAGCCCGAGGTCGATAAGAACTGGCTGGTATTCCGCCGCGACGTGTTTTCTACTGAGGGAAAAAAGGTCGGGCGGGTTGAGATCGCCTTTTCGGTGGTCGCGGTCAAGGACGCCCCAGGTCGCTGGGCCGTACAGCCGCTGGCCAGGTCTCCGCTGGTGGTGTTCTTCCCGACCGTGGTCGAGAGCTACCTCGGTTTTCTCGTGCAAGGTCCCTACCGCACCACACCCAGCCGCGACAACATCCTTCCCGGCGATCCGTGGAACCGGCATCTGGTCAAGGAAACATCGAGCCTGCTGGTGGAAGCGCTGCGCTGGATGCGGGACGAGGCGATGCTGGATATCTCGGTGCTACGCTGCTTGCCGCTTGACCGCCAAAAGTTCCCGAAGGATTCGCGGTTCGCGCCGATGTTCGATGCCGTCAGGCAGGCATTTCAGGAGGAGGCGCTGCTTCCGACTTTCGACGGCAAGTACGTCGCCGCCCACCAGGCCAAGCTGGCGCGCACGCAAGAGTTGCGCGAGCTGTTCAGCCCGGAGCAGCTTGCAGCGCTGTTCGGATCGGAAGTTGCCGCATGGCTGTCTGACGACATCACCGAGGTCAAGACGCCTGAGATCCGAAAGTATCTGATGCGCGAGCTCGACATCGACGAGATCAGGCCAGAGAAGGTTATTCCCCGCTTGAGCACGGCTTTTCTTCAAGCGCAGCCTGACGAGTGGATATCACGGCTGTACGAGTTCTTGAATAGCCAAGGGAGGGCTGTACGTGCTCACCTCGACACCATCCCGCTCATCCGTCTGGAGGACGGCTCGCACGTTGTCGCCCGCGAAAACGGGAAAACCAAGGCCTTTCTTCCCAGCGCCATCGCCACCAGCTTTCCAACCGTTCGCCGCGCGGTATGTACGACGTCCGAGGTGCGCCAGTTCCTGAGCTCGCTGGGTATCACCGAACCCGACCCGGTAGACGATGTGATCTGGAACATCCTGCCGAAGTACCAGCAGGCAAAGGTGGACGTGGACGACGATGTCTACGCAGCCGACATTGAGCGCATCCGCACCGCCTACAGTACCGCGGGAATCTCGCAGCGGCTACGTCTCCTCTCAGCCCTGTGCGAGACTGCCTTTGTGAAGGCGGTCGACACCGGTGACGGCAAATCCCATGTCGCCAAGCCGGGAGAGGTCTACATCGCCACGGACCGCCTGCAGCAGCTCTTCGACGGGGTGCCTGGCATCTTGATCGCCGACAACGAGCACGACTGCCTGCGCGGAGAAGAGATCCGTGACCTGCTGGTGGCGTGTGGGGCAAGTCGCTACCTCATTCCGGAAGCGATACCGTCGAGTCTGGGGTATTCGGAGAAGGAGCGAATCCGCAGAGAAGCTGGTCTTGAGCGCGCAACCTGGGAAAACCCGCCAGAAGATTTCACCCTTCGCGGACTGACAGAGCTGCTGGAGTTCTTGTCCAAACTGAGTCCCGCGCAGGCCGCAGCCAGGGCGAAGGTGCTGTGGGAAGCACTGGCCGATCTGGAAGCGCACGATCGTGCCGCGTTCTACGGCTCAGATAAACGGGGCTATTCCCACGAGACAAAGACCGCCCGATTCGACGCTGCCTTCGTCCGCACGCTCAAACAGTTCGCCTGGGTGCCGAACGCCGACGGTGAGCTTGTGCCGCCGGGACTCGTCGAGTTCGACACCCTCGGCTGGAAGCCCAATCCATTCCTACAGGACATAATCACCTTCAAGCTGTCAACCATCGACCAGCTTGCCAAAGAGGCAGGCATTGATCCGGCGATTCTCGATCTGCTACGAAAACACCCCGAGTTAGTTGACGAGTTGAAATCCCGCTCGAGGGCAAAGCCAGCGCCAGAAACTGGGCCATCGACTGCAGCCGAACTGGAGACCGGCAAGCCGCCCGATGACGACGTGTACGACGGTGCGAAAGATCAGTATGGCGACATGCCGGATATTTCGTCCGGCACACCTGATCCGGACGGCGGTGATGACGTGGGCAGGGGTGCGGGACGTGGCGGCCAAGGCCGCTCTGGCACCGGGACTTCGCGCGGCGATGGCCAAGGCAATGGAGGCGCGAACGGCGGCTCAGGTGGCCACGGCAGTTCGGGTGACAAGGGCAGTGGCAGCAGTCAAGGCGGCGGTCAAGGAAAGAGGACGCCAAACCCCGCGGGGGGGCGGCCATTCATTTCCTACGTCGGCACGCATCCCGATGATGAGGGCCCCGATCCCGATGGCCTCGATCAGGCTAAACGGATGCAGATCGAGGCGCATGCAATCGACCTGATCGTTGGCCTTGAGCCAGCGCTGCGCCGCAGTCCGGAAGGCAATCCAGGCTTTGACCTCTTCGAGGTCGACAGTGATGGCAGGCAAACCCGATGGGTCGAAGTGAAGTCCATGACTGGCACTTTGAAAGATCGTCCGGTGGGGCTGTCACACACGCAATTTGAGTTCGCACGCGAAAAGGGCGATGCGTACTGGTTGTACGTGGTCGAGCACGCGATCGATCCGGCAAAAGCGCGCGTGCTCAGAATCCAGAATCCCGTCGGTCACGCTCGCACATTCACGTTCGATCGTGGCTGGAGCAAGATTGCTCGAACTGACCCGCCCTGTTGATGAGCAACTTGGTCAATTCGTCGAAGGACACGCTGATTTATTCGCAAACACTCTGACCGAAGTGAAGCGGTGTATGCGGAGAATAACGGCACTGTAAGTAGTTGTAGCATCCCGGACGATTATATCGATAAGCGACGTTTTCCGTTATTCCTCGCCCGCGATGTTTTGCGAGCATTGGTCGCCGAGTCGAAGACGGAGAACGCGGGTGCGCCCGAATGATCGAGAGGAGCGCACGAGACATGTCGATTGCCCTGCACAAGCTAGCACGCACGACGCCGGCGGTTCGCGCCGAGATCGCGGCGAGCCGGGAATCGGTCGCGACGCTGGCGCGACGCTACA
>OGCL01002601.1_pt1 | contig 12231 bp, 10 predicted proteins | sample 1570041 | NCBI WGS metagenome assembly OGCL01 (sample SAMN06266162, study PRJEB24511) | hot springs metagenome | isolation source: Hot spring water | place: South Africa: Limpopo | collected 2015-06-22 | reverse complement strand
GGTCTCGCTGGCCACGGCGTTGCGGGCACCCTGTCTTGCGCTGTTGCGCGATTGGCTGGCCGAGCCGCGCGACGCGCCGTTGCGCGAACCCGCTGTGCCGCCGGCGCGCGGACTCTGGGTGCTGTGCGGCTATGGCCGTTTCGGCAAGGCGATTCAACGTCATCTGGCCGAGCGCGAGCTGGAACTGATCATCATCGAGGCCGCGCCGGGACTGACCGGCACGCCGCCCGGACGCTGGGTGCAGGGCCGCGGGACCGAAGCCGAGACCCTGGAACAAGCCGACATTCGCCAGGCGGTTGGGTTGATCGCCGGCACCGACCACGACGCCAACAATCTGTCGATCATCATGACCGCGCGCGCGCTCAATCCCCATTTGTTCGTGGTGGCGCGCGAAAACCAGTTGGTCAACCGCCCGTTGTTCGACGCCGTGCGGGCGGACATCCGCATGCATCCGAGCCTGATCGTCGCCGATCGCATCAGACTCTTGCTGCGGGCGCCGTTGCTCGACGCCTTTGTCGCCCGCGCGCGCTATCAGACCAACGACTGGGCCTGCGAGTTGGTCAGTCGCATCGCCGCCTTGACCCCCGCGCGCGTGCCCGAGGTCTGGGAACTGCGTCTCGACGACGAACAAGCCTTCGCCCTCGCGCGGCGCGCAGTTTCTGTCGCGTCCGCGGAAGCGGGACTGCAAGTCACGTTGGGTGACCTGCTGCGTCATCCGCGCGCGCGCGACACGCGCTTGTCGGCCATCGCATTGATGCGACAGCGCGGCGACGAAGGCGTTTTGCTGCCCGCAGACGACGAACGGCTGCGGCTTAACGACCGCCTGTTATTCTGTGGCAGTTCCCAGTCCCGCGCGGCGATGCGCTGGACGCTTCAGAACCGTGACGTTCTCGGCTATGTGCTGGACGAGCCGGCGCCGCCACGCGGTTGGTTGCTGGGTCGCTGGCTGCGCCGGCAGCATGCATCATCGGGAGAAAGGTCATGACGAGCGGGTTGGCGCTGCGGCTCGCGCGCGATCATCGCCGCCTCGGGCGGGTGCTGGATTTGCTCGCGGGCTTGATCGAGCGGTTCGACGCGGGCGAAGAGTCAAGCTACGACCTGTTCCGCGAATTGATCGAATATGTCGTCGATTACGTCGAGCGCGTGCATCATCCCACCGAGGATGTGCTCTTTACCCGACTGGCGGCACAGGCTCCGGCGCAAGCCGCCATCCTCGCCGATTTGATGCGCGAACACCGCGAGCTGACGCAGCTCAGCCGGGACTTTCGCGATGCGTTGGCAAGCATCATGCACGGCGCAGTGCTACCGCGCGCAACGGTCGTGCGGCAGGGCCGGGAGCTGGTGCGAAGGATGCGCGCGCACATCGACCGCGAAGACGAGACCGCGCTACCGCTGGCCAGCGCGTTGCTGAGCGAAACCGAGTGGGCCGCGCTCGCCACCCAGGCGCCGAACGATGCCGATCCCATTTTCGGCCAACCCGATCCGCTGCGGTTTCGCGCCTTATACGATCACCTCAAGGACGTTCTCGACCCGCTGTAGGGTAAGCGTCGTTCACAAAATATCCTGTTGCGCAGGCCGGATTGTCGTCGCCAATCCCGCCGCCAGCGGAGAAGGGGCAGAGCATCGCGATGAGATACAAAAACGTGGTCGCTTTCAAACACGGCGGGCCGAGCAAACTGGGCATACTGATGCTGAACCTGGGCACGCCAGAAGCGCCCACACCCTCGGCGGTGCGGCGTTATCTTGCCGAATTCCTCAACGATCCGCGCGTGGTCGAAGTGCCGCGACCGCTGTGGTGGTTGATTTTACACGGGGTGATCCTGCGCGTCCGCCCCGCGCGTTCGGCCAAGGCGTATCAGGCGGTGTGGACCGATCGCGGTTCACCGCTGCTCGACATCGCGCGGCGCCAAGCCGCCGGTCTGCAAGAGATTTTGACCCGCACTCTCGGCCCCCGGGTCCAGGTCGAATTGGGCATGCGCTACGGCAATCCGTCGGTGGCGCGGGCATTGACCCGCTTGCGGGAGAAAAACGTCCGCCGATTGCTGGTGTTGCCGCTTTATCCGCAGTACTCGGGCACCACCACCGCTTCTAGTTTCGATGCGGTGACCGACGAATTGAGCACCTGGCGTTGGCTGCCGGAATTGCGCTTCATCAACCAGTATCACGACGATCCGGCGTACATTGACGCGCTGGCGGCCAGCGTGCGCGCCGTTTGGAGCGAACACGGCAAACCCGAGCGGTTGTTGTTTTCTTTCCACGGCATTCCCAAGCGCTATTTCGTCGCCGGCGACCCCTACCATTGCCAATGCCACAAAACGGCGCGTTTGGTGGCCGAGCGTCTCGCGCTGCCCGAGGAGCGTTGGCTGGTGTCGTTTCAATCGCGGGTCGGGCGCGACGAATGGTTGCAACCCTACACCGACGAAACGCTCCGGCGGTGGGCCAGCACCGGCATTCGCGACGTACAGGTCATCGCCCCCGGTTTTTCCGCCGATTGTTTGGAGACGCTGGAAGAAATCAAGGTCGAGAACCGCGACCATTTTCTCGCCGCCGGCGGCGAGCGTTATCGCTACATCCCTTGTTTGAACGATCGCCCCGAGCATCTCAATATGCTCGCCGGTCTGGTGCGCCGGCACATCTGCGGTTGGCCTGAAGTTGACGCCCCGGGGCAAAGCTGCCCGCACCGAGCGGCAACGTCCTGATCGCCTGACGTGTTCTCCCTCGAGGATTTTAGACAGATGGCGACACGAGAACACCGCGGCGGCTTGGGCATGATCGAGCGCTTCAATGGACGGATTTCTGAGGTGTTGGCGATCACCTGCTGCGACTTCGCCGAGACGCTGACTCAGACCATCGAGCGCTCTGTTTAAGTCTACAATCGACACATCACGAAGAAAGCCCGCGGTCACAGCGCCTCGATTCAGGCGCTCAAGGACTGGCGCGACAAATGCCCCGAACGCTTCAAAAAACGTGTCTACCCTCTCCGGGAACTTGAAAACAGCCTCGCTGGCCCAGGTCGCATCCAGAACGCGAGCAGCAACACGCCCAGCCACGCCGCCGCCAAAAGGCCGATCACACCGTCATAGTCGCCGGCAAACCACCGCCAAGGCGACGTGTCATTGCCGTCGGTCAGCCGACGCGCGATTTGAATGACGAACACCCAGCCGGCGTGCAGTCCGATGCACCAGCCCAGATGCCCGGTGCGCTCGCGCACCGCCGCGAGCAGCAGACCGGCCAGCAGCAATGCCAGCCAGGAGTCAAGATGGTGCCACTGCCACGCCGCGGTAAAAGCACTGACGAACATCTCAAATGCGTCGCCACTATCAAAGGCGTCCGCCACCGGCAGCGCGCGCGGCTTCAGAAAATGCACCGACGCATACAGACACGCCGACCACCCCGCCGCGGCCATCAAGCCGCCGTGCCGACGGATGGCGCCAAACAGCGCGCCGCGAAAAAACGTCTCCTCGATCAGCGCAATCAACCCACCACCGAGCAATGCCGCCGGCATGCTCGCTATCGCCGCCGCCAGCGCCGTCGGCCACGATGCCGACCAGACCCGGGCGCCACATCCCAGCAGCAGCGCGACGACCACGCTCATCATGCCGACGCCGAGCAACCAACCGCCAGCGAGCGCGCGGGTCAAATCGAACCGTGGTACGGCGTAGCCTAGCGTGGCGCGGCACCACAATCCCAAGGCCCACAACAGCGGGACACACCCCAACAACATGAACAATTGCGCCAATCGTGCCATCAGGCGGTGGGGCGGCACGTCGAGCCAACCCGCGTGCATCAACGGCACGGTCAGCACCGCCGCCAACGCGAAACAGACCAGTAAATAGCCGAAAAACAGCAAGGTAACGCGCACGGCGAGACTCCGCGGGGGGCGACGATTGGTGGTTACGGATCAAACCCTTGGCGCATGGCCCGGGCCAGAAAGTTTACATCCGCGGTGAAGCACGGTTTTCGCGCGCGCGATTAAACTAACTCGCTCGCGATATTCGGTGTCAATCTTATGAATGGTAAAGGAAAAGAAACCCACGACGCCGCGCCGCCCGCGCCCGGCGCGTGGTTGACCATCGTCGGCATGGGCGCGGACGGCTGGGCCGGTTTAAATCCCGCCGCGCGACAGGCCATCGCGGCGGCGCCCGTGTTGTTCGGTGGCGCGCGACATCTTGCCTTGGTGCCGGAACACGCGGGACAAGAACGCATCCCGTGGCCGCGGCCGTTCGATCCCGCTTATACGGCTTTGTTGGCGCGGCGTGGCACGCCCGTGTGCGCGTTGGCCAGCGGCGATCCTATGTTTTATGGCATCGGCGGACGACTGGGCGCTCTGTTGTCTCCCGGCGAATGGCGTGTATTAGCGGCGCCGTCGTCGCTGTCGTTGGCCGCCGCGCGCTGCGGTTGGGCCTTGGAGGAGGTGCGGGTGTTTGCCGCGCACCGCCAACCGCTGGCCGCGCTGCGGCGCGCACTGAACGATGGCGATCGATGGTTCGTGTTCAGCGCCGATGGTCAGACACCGGCCCGGTTGGCTGCTTGGCTGTGCGCGCACGACTTCGGACCGAGTCAGTTGCGGGTTTTCGAGCATCTCGGCGGGCCGGAGGAGACGTGCCGCACAGGCATTGCCGCCACTTGGGCGCATGCCAATTGCGCGGTGCTTAATCTTGTCGCGCTGATTGCGCGTGCCGACGCCGGCTATCGCCCGCTGTCGCGCCGCTGCGGTCTGCCCGATGACGCCTATGAGCACGATGGACAATTGACCAAACGCGACGTGCGCGCCGCCGTACTGGCGCGGCTGGCGCCGCTGCCCGGCGAACTGTTGTGGGATGTCGGCGCCGGTTGCGGTTCGATCGGCATCGAATGGCTGCGCGCCGAACCGAGCGCCCGCGCGTTCGCGATCGAGGCCGATCCCGTACGGCGGCAGTTGATCGAACGCAACGCTCAGCAACTCGGCGTACCCGAATTGGCGATCATCGCGGGTCGCGCACCGGAAGCGTTGACCGCGCTGCCCGCGCCCGATGCCATTTTTATCGGCGGCGGTTTGAATGTGCCGGGGGTGATCGAAAATTGCTGGGACGCGCTCAAACCGGGCGGACGTTTGGTGGCCAACGCCGTCACTTTGCAAAGCGAAACCAGTTTGTTTGCGCTGCGCGCCCGAATTGGCGGCGAGCTGACGCGCCTTGAGGTCGCTCAGGCCGCGCCTCTCGGCCGCTTCGATGTCTGGCGCGGCGCCCTGCCGATCACGCTGCTGACGGTGCCCAAGCCGCGCGCGGCGCACTAAAGCCGCCGCCAGAGGCACCGCGCGCCGCGCGGGGCGATGCCCGCAACCTGCCGCCCCAAGCGGGCCGAAGACACCCGCGCACCCAGCGCGTTGGTCGCAGAGCACGGCGCGGATGTGATAGCGTTGCACAGCGCCAGACGGGCGGCACGCGATCCGCGCGCTCGTTGCGTCGGTATACCCTTTATTGCAGAGCACCGAGCGAATATGCAGCCCAGCGACATCGCCCGCATCGCCGATCTCGCCCGTTTGGCTATCGCGCCCGAAGAGATCGATCACTACGCCCGCGAATTGACCCAAATCCTTGAATTGGTCACGCGCATGAACGCTATCGACACGACCGGCGTCGCGCCACTCGCCCACCCGCTGGAGCTGACGCAACGCTTGCGTCCCGACGCCGTCACGGAGAGTGACCAGCGCGCGGCGTTTCAGGCCATCGCCCCGGCGACCCAGGCCGGGCTGTATCTGGTGCCGCGAGTCATCGAATGAATCTTCACGAACTGAGCATTGCCGAACTAGGCGCCGGGCTGCGCGCGCGCCATTTCTCGAGCCGCGAGTTGACCCAGGACTGTCTCGAGCGCATCGCTCGGCTTGATGCGCGATTCAACAGTTTCATTACGGTTGTCGCCGAGACGGCGCTGGCCGCCGCCGCGGTCGCCGATGCCCGCCTGGCGCGCGGCGCCAGCGAGCCGCTGACCGGCATTCCCATCGCCCACAAGGACATTTTCTGCACCCAGGGCCTCAAGACCAGTTGCGGTTCGCGCATGCTCGATACCTTTATCGCGCCTTATGACGCGACCGTGGTCGAACGGCTCGCCGCCGCCGGGGCGGTGACGCTCGGCAAAACCAACATGGATGAGTTCGCGATGGGATCGTCGAACGAGACCAGTTGGTACGGGCCGGTGCGAAACCCTTGGGACGAAATGCGCGTGCCGGGCGGTTCGTCCGGCGGGGCGGCGGCGGCGGTGGCGGCGCGGCTGTGCGTGGCGGCGACCGGCACCGACACCGGCGGTTCGGTGCGCCAGCCGGCGGCCTTGTGCGGCGTCACGGGACTCAAACCGACCTACGGGCGCTGTTCGCGCTGGGGCATGATCGCGTTCGCCTCGAGCCTCGATCAGGCCGGTGTACTGGCACGTTCCGCCACCGATGCCGCTGCGTTGTTGCAGGTCATGGCCGGGTTCGACGAGCGCGATTCGACCAGCGCCCCCGTGCCGGTGCCCGACTATGGCGCCGCGCTCGCAGCCGACCTCGCCGGGGTGCGCATCGGCCTGCCGCGTCAGTATTTTGATGCCGGGCTGGAGGCCGGGGTCGCGGCGGCGGTTGCCGAGGCGGTCAAGGTTTACGAGTCGCTCGGCGCGCGCGTGCGCGAGATCGACTTGCCGAACGCCGCGCTGGCGGTGCCGGCCTATTATGTCGTCGCGCCGGCGGAGTGTTCATCGAACCTCGCCCGCTATGACGGCGTGCGCTTCGGACATCGCTGCGCCGCGCCGGTCGATCTCGACGATCTTTATCGCCGCAGCCGCGCCGAGGGGTTCGGCGCCGAAGTCAAGCGACGCATCATGATCGGCACCTATGTCCTTTCGGCCGGTTATTACGACGCCTATTACCTGCAAGCACAAAAAATCCGCCGTTTGATCCGCGATGAGTTCGCGCGCGCCTTCGCCGAGGTCGAGGTCGTCCTCGGTCCGACCGCGCCGACTCCGGCTTTTCCGCTCGGCGCCAAACTGGATGATCCGGTGGCGATGTATCTCAACGACATTTACACCATCGCCGCGAACCTGGCCGGCTTGCCGGCGCTCTCCCATCCGGTCGCGCCGGTGGCCGGGCTGCCGGTCGGCGTGCAACTGATCGGCGATCATTTCCAGGAGGGGCGCCTGTTGAATCTCGCCCACCGGTTTCAATGCGTCACCGACTGGCATCGCGCCGTCCCGCCGGGTTGCGCGTGATCTCGGTCGCGGCGTGTTATCGAAACGGACGGAGCCGCTATACCCTATTTTTTATTTCCTCATTTTCTATTTCCTGGACTGATTATGCAGTGGGAACCCGTGATCGGGCTGGAGATTCACGTCCAGCTTGCGACCGCCGCCAAGATTTTCTCCGGCGCGTCGACCGCCTTCGGTGCCGCGCCCAACACCCAGGCCTGCGCCATCGATCTCGGTTTACCCGGCGTGCTGCCGGTGCTCAACGGTGCCGCGGTGCGGCTCGCGGTGCGGTTCGGTTTGGCCATTGGCGCTGAGATTGCACCTTGTTCTGTGTTCGCGCGCAAAAATTATTTTTACCCCGATTTGCCCAAGGGCTACCAGATCAGCCAGTACGAGCATCCCATCGTCGGGCGCGGGCACATCGAGATTCTGCTCGATGACGGACAGGCCAAAACCGTCGGCATCACCCGCGCGCATCTTGAGGAAGACGCTGGCAAATCGCTGCACGACGATGCCCTGCTCGGTCCGGGCAGCAGCGGCATCGACCTCAACCGCGCCGGCACACCACTGCTCGAGATCGTTTCCGAACCCGAGTTGCACGCGCCCGCCGAAGCCGTGGCTTACGCCCGCGCCATCCATCGCCTGGTGCGCTGGCTCGGGGTCAGCGATGGCAATTTGCAGGAAGGTTCGTTCCGGGTCGATGCCAATGTGTCGCTGCGCCCGCGGGGCGCAACCCGGCTCGGCACCCGTGCTGAGATCAAAAACCTCAACTCGTTTCGCTTTTTACATAAGGCATTGGAGTTCGAGATCGCGCGTCAGAGCGAGATACTCGAGGACGGCGGCACGGTGCGCCAGGAAACGCGGCTTTACGACGCCAACCGAGACGAAACCCGCGCGATGCGCTCCAAAGAGGAAGCCAACGACTACCGCTATTTTCCCGATCCCGATCTGTTGCCGTTGACGCTCGACGCCGACTTCATCGCCGCCGTGGCCGCCGAATTGCCGGAATTGCCCGACGCCTTGCGCCAGCGCTTCGTCGCCGAATATGGCCTCTCGACTTACGACGCCCATCTACTCAGCGCCAACCGCGCCACGGCGGACTATTTCGCCGCCGTCGTTGCGCGCTGTGGCGACGCCAAGTTGGCCGCCAACTGGATCAACGGTCCGCTCGCCGCGGCGTTGAACAAAGCCCAACGCGAGATCGACGCCAGTCCGATCGGCCCTGAGGCGCTGGCCGGATTGTTGGTCCATGTCCGCGATGGTCGCTTGTCGGGCACGCTTGCCAAGCAAGCGTTCGAGGCGATGTGGAACGGCGAGGGTGACGCCGATGCGGTCATCGCCGCACGCGGCTTGATGCAAATCGACGACCGCGACGCGCTGAGGGCCATCGTTGACGAAGTGCTCTCCGCCCATCCGCGCGAGGTCGCGGACTATCGTGCCGGCAAGGACAAGCTGTTCGGTTTTTTCGTCGGTCAGGCGATGAAACGCACCCGGGGCCAAGCCGACCCCCGGCAATTGAACGACCTGCTGAAAAGCCGGCTGCAAGCGCCGTAGCAACGAGTGGGCGGCGCGCCGGGGCGCGGCGGATGAGTTGGCTGACATGAGGTCGGTTCCGCGTGCGAGGGCGCCGGCGGAATGCCCTGATCTCGCGGTGTCGGTGCCTAAGCAATTGCGTGCGCTGGTGCATCTGCAAACAGCGATTCGCGTGCATTTCGCCGTGCGTCTCGTCTCACGCGCTCTTGCCTATTCGAGAACACAAAAATGAGCGACGGCGCTCTGTCAACCAACCATTTGCGGCAAACGGCGTTGCCCACCGCCATCGGGCATTCGTCGCGATGAGCGCACCCGGTATCGAACTCTTGGTGGGCCTGGGCAATCCCGGCGCGCGTTACGCGGCGACCCGCCACAACGCAGGCTTTTGGTGGGTCGAGCGCCTGGCCGCCGCGCACAACGAGCCGTTTCGGCTCGAACCGAAATTTCACGGTTTGACCTGTCGCGTGCGCCTGCCGGAAGGCGAACTGCGCCTGCTCAAGCCCGACACGTTCATGAATCACAGCGGTCGGGCCGTGGCCGCGATGGCGCATTATTTCGACCTCGAACCAGCGCGCATCCTGCTTGCCCACGACGAACTCGATTTGCCGGTCGGTAGCGTGCGACTAAAATTCGGCGGCGGTCATGCCGGACACAACGGCTTGCGCGACACCATCGCCGCGCTGGGCAGCGCCGATTTTTGGCGTCTGCGCATCGGCATCGGCCATCCCGGCGACAAACGGCTGGTGACACCCTATGTCCTCGGCGTGGCATCGGCAAGCGAGACCGCCCTGATCGAACAGGCGCTGGCCGTGGCCACGCAGCGTTTTCCCGCGCTGCTGACCGGCGATTTTCAGCGCGTGATGAGCCAATTGGCCGCCTGGCGTCCGGCGCCGGACGGAGACCCGGCGACCCCGCAGTCGGCGTAGAGCGTGCCCATGAAACTGTTTACGTGCATTACTTTTCATTTTCGCGCCGACAAGCTGGCGTATTTACAGCACGTGTTATCTTGGCAGCCACGCTTGGCACCCAGCGTTCAGGTCGCGCTCATCACCAACACCGTCGTGGAGGACGAATTGGCCGCGATCGCGGCGGTGTTGCCGCCGCCAACGGATGCTTTCCAGTGCCAGATTTTCAATCATGGACCGCAGCCATTGCCCAGTCCCTGGTTGTTGACCTGGCTGCACAAGCCGCTGATGCTGAAGAAATACCAGGATGATCCCGGTACCACGCATTTTATGTATCTTGAAGACGATCATGAAATCACGCCGACGAATATCGCTTACTGGCTGGAGGGACGCGAGCAATTGCGTCCGTTTGGACTCTACCCGTCGTTTCTGCAAGTTGAGTGGAGCGCCAGTCAGCAGGAATGGACCAGTGTCGCTTTATTTAATGACGAGCAGGTATCGATCGCGCGTTCCCCGCGGTTGACGACCCACGACGAGCGCGCGCACTACATTAACCTGAGCAAAGTCTATCAGGGGATGTTTCTCTATGACCGCGAATTGATGGGCGAACACATCGCGGCGGTTTCTTTCGATTATAGCCGCTATGTCCCTGATCTTGAGGCGCGATTCGCTTCGAGTTGGGGTGGTGGGATCGCCGAGGCGGCAACCGACGGGCTGACCTTTGTCAACGTTCCCGCCGGGTGCCATTCGCGCAATTTCGTGCCGTACTTTCCCAAATATCGCCTGCTCGACCCGCGGTGTTTCGTGCATCATCTGCCGGACAAATACGCCAATACCCCGGATTCGCCTTTCGGGCATTTGCCGGTGCGGCAAATTCTGTGTCCCTAAGCCGCGGATTTCGCATAACCCCAGCCATTGTGCCCAGCCATGCTTGACAAAAATTACTCCCCGCAGCGGATTGAAACCCATTGGTACCGGATTTGGGAGCAAGCCGGTTATTTTGCGCCGGCGGCCGCGGGTCGTGGCCATTATTGCATCATGATCCCGCCGCCTAATGTGACCGGCAGCTTGCACATGGGGCATGGCTTCAACAATACGATTATGGATGCGCTGATTCGTTATCGGCGCATGGACGGCGCGCGCACGCTGTGGCAACCGGGCACCGATCATGCCGGTATTGCCACGCAAATGGTGGTCGAGCGCCAACTCGAAGCCGCCGGTCTAACCCGTCACGACCTCGGCCGCGAGGCGTTCATCGACCGGGTCTGGGCGTGGAAGGCCGAATCCGGCGGCACCATCACCCGTCAGCTGCGCCGGCTCGGTTCCTCGCTCGACTGGGCCAACGAACGCTTCACCATGGACGCGGGCTTGTCGGCGGCGGTGCGTGAAGTGTTCGTGCGCCTGCATGAGGAGGGGCTGATCTATCGTGGTAAACGGTTAGTAAACTGGGATCCGGTTCTGCATACAGCCGTGTCCGATCTCGAGGTATTGTCCGAGGAAGAGTCCGGTCAGATGTGGGACCTCCGTTATCCGTTCGCGAACGGTGACGGTTTTTTGGTCGTGTCCACCACTCGCCCGGAAACCCTGCTCGGCGACTGCGCGGTGGCGGTCAATCCCGCCGATACCCGTTATCGGTCACGCATCGGCCAGTTCGTCGAACTGCCGCTGACCGGGCGGCGTGTTCCGGTTGTCGCCGACGACTATGCCGACCCCGCTTTCGGCACTGGATGTGTAAAAATCACCCCCGCGCACGACTTCAACGACCATGCGGTGTGGCAGCGCCATCGCGATCATCCCGCCATCGCCGCGCAACCGCACGGTGGTTTGATCAACATTTTCACCGCCAGCGCCGCGATCCGCGCCAACGATTCTGACGAGGGCGGGTTGCTGCCAGCGGCGTATGTCGGCCTCGATCGCTTCGCGGCGCGAAAACGAATCGTCGCTGATTTGGAAGCCCAGGGGTTGCTGGCCGGGGTGCGCGATCACTCTTTGATGGTGCCGCGCGGCGATCGCTCCGGCGCCATCATCGAGCCTTATTTGACCGACCAATGGTATGTGCGCATTGCGCCGCTGGCGGCCCCGGCGATTCGTGCCGTGGAGGACGGGCGCATTCGTTTCGTGCCAGAACACTGGAAAAACACCTATTTCGACTGGATGCGCAACATTCAAGACTGGTGCATCAGCCGCCAGATTTGGTGGGGCCATCGCATTCCGGCCTGGTACGACAGCGCGGGTCGCGTGTATGTCGGGCGCACCGAGGCGGAAGCCCGCGCCAAGTACGATTTGGCTGCGGAGGTGGCACTGACCCAGGACCCCGACGTGCTCGATACCTGGTTTTCGTCCGCGCTGTGGCCGTTCTCGACCCTGGGTTGGCCAGAGGCTACCGCGCGATTGCGCGACTTCTATCCGAGCGCGGTGCTGGTCACCGGCTTCGATATCATTTTCTTCTGGGTCGCGCGGATGATCATGATGGGCATGCACTTCATGGATGGCGAGGTGCCGTTCCGCGAGATCTATATCCACGGCCTGGTGCGTGACGGCGATGGCCAGAAGATGTCCAAGTCCAAGGGCAATGTGCTGGATCCCATTGATTTGATTG
>OGCL01002599.1_pt1 | contig 12236 bp, 10 predicted proteins | sample 1570041 | NCBI WGS metagenome assembly OGCL01 (sample SAMN06266162, study PRJEB24511) | hot springs metagenome | isolation source: Hot spring water | place: South Africa: Limpopo | collected 2015-06-22 | reverse complement strand
ATAAAACAAAATTAAAATGCATTATAAACCTTAAAATAGCGCTTAGGAAGGGCTGTTTCAGGATTTTTATAATCGACGATTTTATTTTAATTTTGCTTTATTCTTTATAAAACAATGCCTTATGACAAAGCCCCTTAGGAACTTTTTTTATAAGGTGTCGTATAAAAACCCTTCCTATCTTACTTGCTGATTTTATTAAGCTTTTTAGTTCTATCGCTGATTTTTGGAGATGCTTAAATCTTTTGTTTTTAATTATAGATAGTTACAATATTTTGAAGAGAGTTTATAAAAATCTGATCAACTAATTGAATATCAATCATCAATCTCATTGATCTTACCAATTTCTGTTTGAATTATGATATAATTGAAACCTTATTGCGGGCGTATTTCAGTGGTAGAATGTTAGCTTCCCAAGCTGAAGGTCGCGGGTTCGAATCCCGTCGCCCGCTTATCTTTTACAATTAATAAAAGGCATTTATCCTGTTATTATTTTGAGTATTTCCTCGTATCTTTGTGATGTTTTAATCGCTATATCATCTGGTAATTCTGGTCCTGGATAAGTCATATCCCAATTTAATGTTAATAGATAATCTCGTACTATCTGTTTGTCGAAACTATCTTGTCCCTTTCCGACTTTGTATTCTTTAATTGACCAGAATCTTGACGAATCAGGTGTGAGTAGTTCATCAATTAATATTAACTTGTCTTCATAGATACCAAACTCCATCTTTGTATCTGCAATTATAATTCCTTTCTTTTCTGCAATATCAGATGCAGTTGAATAGACTTTCATAGAAATATCTCTAATTTGTTCTGCCAACTCTTTACCAATAATATTAATAGTATCTTGAAAAGTTATGTTTATATCATGACCTTCTTCAGCTTTTGTGCTTGGGGTAAAGATTGGTTCTGATAATTTAGAAGATTCCAAAAGTCCGGATTGCAGCTTAATACCACAAACAGTACCACTTTTTTTATACTCTTTCCATCCTGAACCAGACAGATACCCTCTTACTATTGCTTCGATAGGAAGGACTTTGGCTTTTTTTACGAGCATAGACCTGTCTTTTAATATTTCCTTATAGGATGCTAACGACTTTGGGTATTTTTCCACATCAGCAGTTATCAGGTGATTATCAACAATATCTTTAACTTTTTCAAACCAAAAGAGTGAAATTTGAGTTAGTGTCTTTCCTTTACCTACAATACCAGTAGGTAGTACTACATCAAAAGCAGACACCCTGTCAGTAGCAATAATTAAAAACATATTACCTATTTCGTAAATATCTCTAACCTTACCTCTCTTGATAAGCCTTACATCCTGAAAATTAGTTTCCAATAAAGTGACTGACATGTTACCTCCATAAAATTTTTAGTATTTTGAAGTTTAGTGACATTTATTCAATTCACTACATTTTTCTTATTAAATCTATTCATAACAAAATCAATACCTTTAGATACAAGCTCAAAAATACCTTCTTGAGCTAAAGTAATAGTCTCATCAATAATCTTCTTCTCTTCATCTGTGAATCTGCTTAATACATATTTATCAGTTGGTATATCTGGGTTTCTTCCAATACCAATCCTTACCCTTATAAAGTCATTTGAACCAGTCTCAATAGCTATAGATTCAAGCCCTTTATGTCCACCTGTGCCACCATTTTTTTTAAATCTTAATAGTCCAGTATGCAAATCAAGATCGTCGTGAATTGCAAGTAATTTATCAATTGGTATTGAATATTTAAAGAGATTTTTTTTAACTGCTATCCCGCTTTTGTTCATATAGGTTAGTGGCTTAACTAGAGCTACTTCATTATTGTTTATTATTCCAGTTCCCCTTAAAAAATTGTCATATTCTTTTAGAATTATTTTGTAAGTTTCAGAGAGTTTATCTATTACATCAAACCCAACATTATGTCTTGTTCGGTAATATCTACTACCTGGGTTACCAAGACCAACAACAAGCCACAAATATTAACCCTCTCCTGCTTCCTGTTTTTTGCCCTTCTTAATTACTTCTGGTTCAATTGTCTCCTGTCCTTCTGGTACTGTAGTTGTTGTTTCCTCTCTTAAGGTAGTTACTGTTACTATGACTTCATCTGCATCAGTTAGTATTTTAATGCCATCAGGTAGTTTTAAATCTCTGACATGGATTGATTGGTTTATCTTAAGATTTGTAACATCAACATCAATATGACCTATAATTTTATCAGGCAAACATAGAATTTCAATCTCTCTAAGCGCCTGTTGGAGAATGCCGCCATCTCTTTTTACTCCTATCGCTTCGCCTTTGATAATTAAATGAACATTAACTTTAATCTCTTCAGTAGCAAGAATCTCTTGAAAATCAGCATGTAAGAGGCTGCTATCAACAGGATCTACTTGATAATCCTTCATTATTGCTTGTTTTATATCATTACCAAAATTCAGATTTACAACCACTTGTTCCCCTGCTGAACGAGTTATAAAACTTATAGCCTCTTTTTTATTGACTATTATGGGCATTGAAGTCCCTGCCCTATAAACTACTGCAGGAATAAAACCATTTCTTCTAAGAGAACGAGCCACTCCTTTGCCAGTTTTATTTCTTATCTCTACATTTAATAAAAACCTTTCCATCATTCCTCCTTGAAAATATTATATAAATAGGGAACTCACTGTTGATTCTTCGTGAATTCTCTTTATTGCCTCTGCAAAAAGTTGTGCTATAGAAAGAACTTTTAATTTACTACAAAGCGATAAATTATCTCGCATAGGTATTGAATCTGTTGTAACAACTTCTTCAAGTAAAGATGAATTAATTCTATCAATAGCAGGTCCTGAAAACACACCATGAGAACATGCTGCAAGAACTCTTTTAGCTCCATTATCAATCAATGCTTGTGCAGCCTGAGTGATAGTTCCTGCGGTATCAACCATATCATCAATTAAAATTGCTGTTTTATTTTTGACTGAACCAATAACATTCATTACTTTTGACACATTTGCAGCCTCTCTTCTCTTATCAACTATTGCAAGAGAAGCATTAAGTCTTTTAGCAAATGCACGAGCCCTCTCCACTCCACCTGCATCAGGAGAGACTATCACTGTATTTTCATCACATATTTTTCTAAAATATTCAGCCAAAACAGGTGCTGCATAGAGATGGTCAACTGGTATGTTGAAAAAACCCTGAATCTGGCTAGCATGTAAATCAATAGTTAAAACCCTATTTGTGCCTGCAGCAGTTAATAAATCAGCAACTAGTTTTGAAGATATTGGAACTCTCGGTTGAACCTTTCTGTCCTGTCTTGCATAACCATAATATGGCATTACTGCTGTAATTCTCTTTGCTGAAGCCCTTTTTAGTGCATCTATCATGAGCAATAGTTCCATGAGATTATCATTTACAGGTTTACAGGTAGGTTGTATTACGAAGACATCACAACCTCTAATATTTTCATTGATTTGAACCATTATTTCACCGTCACCAAAGGTTGTTACCATGCTATCAAGTAATGCTATATTTAAATTTTCACTTATCTTGCATGCTAAATCTGGATTTGCATTCCCAGTAAGTATTTTTAAATGTTTTGGCATATGTGAGTCCTCTTAATTATTTAATTGATTAATTAATTTGTAACTGGGGCGCCAGGATTCGAACCTGGGAATGGCAGATCCAAAATCTGCTGGCTTTCCGCTTGCCGACGCCCCAAAGTAATGATTACAAAATAACTAAAAAAAAGAATTAATATAATATCACAGAATTATAGGATAGTCAAAAATACTGTTAAACCCAGATTCCAATATAGAAATTTCTCAAACTTAATTGCAGAACTTCTCTAGCAGTTCCATAGACGAGGTCTATCGCAAGTATTACATCTTTGAAGTACCTTTAAGTAAGAAAAACAGAAATTCAAAGGCATGTCCTCTATTAAAGCCAAAACTCAGGTTATATAAATTACTGAAGAATGCCTCAGACTCTATGGCATCCCTATAATTATCAGAACTGATCAGTGACCTGAGTCCAGAAGTCTAAACTTTGAAAGGTTCATTCAAAAACATCGCATACGCCACGAGTTTACTAAAAAAGGCAGCCCATGGCAAAACGGGATTCTCGAAAGCTTCAATAACTTATGTGCAAGAAACCTAATGGTGGTCTTTAGGATTTTTTTATAATGACTATTCTTGGATTATTAATGAATTGATTAAAAAGTGCTTAGACAAGATTTTTGAATCATTATTTACCCTTTTGAGTTTTTATAATATCCAACTTTTGTCAGAGATAAAACAAGTTTTTTGATTTAAATATTTTTTTGGGTAGGTATGGAATTCAATAATTGTTTGAATATGCTTATTTGTTTTTTGACGGCTTCGATAGAAGCACTTCCATAGGATTTTCTGTTTTTCACTGAATCATTTGCCTTGATGTAATCATAAATATCATTGTCAAATAGAGTAGAAAATTTTTTAAATTCCTTTATAGAAAGACCTGATAATGATTTATCCTTTGAGATACAATAACTCACTAACTTTCCAATTACCTCATGGGCTTTTCTAAAGGGAAGCCCTTTTTTGACAAGATATTCAGCCGTATCAGTGGCGGTTGAAAATCCACCTTCAGAGTTCTCTGCCATGTGCTTTGTATTAAATTTAACTTCAGGCAACATATCAATCATAACAGAGAGCGTCATCTTAATTGTATCAACTGTATCAAATAATGGTTCTTTGTCCTCTTGCATATCTCTATTATATGTAAGAGGTAATGCCTTCATAATTGTAAGTAATGCTATAAGATTTCCATAAATCCTACCAGTCTTTGCCCTTATTAACTCTGCAATGTCAGGATTTTTCTTTTGTGGCATGATGCTTGAACCAGTTGTAAAGGCATCAGATATTTCTATAAAGGAAAACTCACTTGTTGACCAAAGGACTAGTTCCTCAGCTATCCTTGAAAGGTGCATTATCAATATTGAGGAGTTTGATAAAAACTCGATTATAAAATCCCTATCTGACACTGAATCCATGCTATTTATTGAAACCTGCTCAAAGCCAAGTAATTCTGCCACATAATGTCTATTGATTGGTAAAGATGTCCCTGCTAATGCACAAGAACCAAGGGGAAGGATATTTATTCTTTTAAGAGATTCCTTAAATCTCTCATAGTCTCTGTCAAACATGCTTATATAAGCAAGCAGATGATGTGATAACAACACAGGTTGAGCTCTTTGAGTATGTGTATATCCTGGCATTATAGAATCTATATGTTTTTCAACAATAGTCATGATTACTGATTGGAGATTCCTTAAAAGTTTTAAAATTTCATTTAACTCTTCTCGCAAAAATAGTCTCATATCAAGAGTTATTTGGTCATTTCTTGAACGAGCGGTATGAAGTTTTGCCCCAGATTCTCCAATTTTTGATATAAGGGCTGACTCTATATTCATATGAATATCTTCGAGTTCATGGGAGAATTTGAATTTTCCATTTTCAATCTCCTTTTGTATCTCTTTGAGTCCTTTAATTATAAGGGTGGAGTCTTTTGGGGAAATTATCTTTTCTCTTGCAAGCATCTTTGCATGAGCAATACTACCAGCAATATCATGTTTATAAAGTCTTCTGTCATAAGAGATTGATTGAGTATATTGCTCTGCAACCTTTGCAGTATTTTTTTTGAATCTTCCTGACCAAGGCTTTTTCATTTGTTGTTTGTTGTATCTGTTTTTATCTCAACACTTTTTGCAATATTTTTACCTTCTATCTGACTATACTTTATAACCACTTTATCACCAACTTTGATGTCATTATGATTTTTTAATTTTTTATTTTCTTTTACCACAGTCTTATCATCAAGCAAAATAGTAATTTCTGCCTTTTTGCCTTTAATAGTCATAGTTTTTATTGAATTGTCATAGACAACAACATAACCAATGATTTGTTTTATCTTTATTTTTGGTTTGTCTTTGGCTAATGAATTAGTTATAAATGATAATAAAACTAAAATTGAGATTAAACTGTAAGAGAAAATTTTGAACATTTATAAATACCTCCTAATTTGCTTATAAATAGAAATAAAAAAGGGAGCTTTACTTTCAACGATTTCAAGCCCCCTGCATTTTTTTGTTAGAATTTCATAGAAGAGATTAAAACTATTTCTTCTCCTCTTTCTTCTCTTCAGCCTTTGGAGCGTCAGCCTTCTTCTCTTTCTTTTCTTTCTTTTCCTTCTTCTCTTTCTTCTCATCAGCCTTCTTAGCGTCAGCCTTTGGAGCGTCAGCCTTCTTAGCATCAGCCTTTGGAGCATCAGCCTTCTTCTCATCAGCCTTCTTAGCATCAGCCTTTGGAGCGTCAGCCTTTGGAGCGTCAGCCTTCTTAGCATCAGTTGCAAATGCTACTGTGCTAAGTGAAAATACGAATAAAAGAGCTACTACGAGAGCTAATATTTTCTTCATCTTGTCTATTCACCTCCTTTTTGATGTGTATTTATTCCCCAATTTTGACAATTTAAGAGAAATCAATAAATATGCCAATACATCAATTGGTAACAACTTACTGATATTTAATAGATAATGTTATTAACCCAAAAAATCTCTGAAAATTAATTCCCCTTTTAAGTATAATTGTCCTCTTTTGAGGATATAGATTGGTGTATGTTATATTTTTCAAGCCTGTATCTAAATGTCTTGTCTGTCATGCCAAGTAATTTAGCCGCCCTTGAGGCAACAAAATTGCTTTTCTCAAGGGCCTGTCTTATTAGTTCTTTTTCAAGTTTTTCAAAATTGATACCCTTTGTTGGTAGGTGAAAATCATATTCACTAATTTCAGAGGTCATGTCTTTAAGTTCATCTTTTATATCTTCATAACTAATGAATTGATTATCAGTCATCAAGACAGCCCTTTCAATTATAAATTCAAGTTGTCTAATATTTCCTTGCCAATGATATTTTTGTATTGCCCTGATTGCCTCTTGACTAACTCCTTTTATCTTTTTGCCAAATTCTTTATTGTATTTTTCAATAAAATAATCAACCAAATATGGTATGTCTTCAACCCTCTCTCTCAATGGTGGTAGGTCAATAGTTATAACCCTTATGCGATAATATAAATCTTCTCTGAATTTGCCAAGAGATACTTCTTTGGCTAAATCTTTGTTCGTTGCAGCAATTATCCTATTGTCAACCTTAATAGATTCTTTACCGCCTAATCTTCTTATCTCTTTATCTTGTAATACCCTGAGCAACTTTGTTTGAGTAAGTGCGGGCAAATCACCAATTTCATCAAGAAACAGAGTTCCCTTATCGGAAGACTCGAAAAGACCAATCTTCCTGTGTATTGCACCTGTAAACGCCCCTGGTTCATAGCCAAATAATTCACTCTCTATGAGATTATCAGGAATTGCAGCACAGTTAAGTGCTATGAATGGACCTTTGTTTCTCTGACTATTATAGTGGATTGCCTTTGCCATTAATTCTTTTCCTGTGCCACTTTCGCCGTATATTAAGACAGTAACATTTGTTGGTGCTGCTTTTTTTGCTATATTTAAAATATATTGCATCTTCTTAGACTTTCCTATAATTCCTTCCATTTTAAATCTCTCAATCAGTGCCTCTTTTAGTTTGAGATTTTCCTTTAACAGACTCATCCTTTCTGCAGCTTTTTTTATAGTGAGAATGATGTTGTCTTTTTCAAGTGGTTTGGAAAGATAATCAAAGGCACCTTTTTTCATGGCTTCAACTGCTGAATTTACAGTGCCATAAGCTGTCATTATAATTACTGCAGGTGATGGGTCATATTTTTTTACATTTTCTAATAATTCAATCCCACTAATCTTGCCCATCTTTAAGTCGGTTATAACAATATCAGGCATGAGGGTTTCAACTAACTTCAAAGACTCTTCTGCAGAACCAGCAGTATGCACCTCATGTCCTTCGTCTTCAAGTATCTCTTTTAAAATCTCTCTTTGGGGTTTTTCATCATCTGTTACAATTATTACTGCCATCACTATCTCCTATATGTGAAACAACTCATATTTTTCAGATAAGTTTTCTTCATTTACTAAGTTTTCTTCTGTTTTTGACAGGGGGAGTATAAATCTAACATCAGTCCCAAGTCCTTCAATGCTATTAATCTCAACCTTACCTCCATGCTCTTCAATAACCCTCTTTGTCATTGACAAACCTAATCCCAATCCATTTTGTTTAGTTGAGAAAAAGGGTTCAAAAATCTTTTCAAAATTATCTATTGATATTCCATGACCAGTATCACTGATTGAAATGATAAAAAAGTTATCTTCAATAAATGTCTTGATAAGCAATTCTTTCTTTTGACAGTACTCATCGGTCATGGCTTGAAAGGCATTTCCAATAACATTCATCAGACAAGATTTGAATAATTCAAAATCTATGTTAAGAGTAGCATCTGCATCTTCTTGCCTTTTTATAATAATTTTCTCTGCCTCTGCCTTTGCCCATATAAGAGATACTGTATCGTCAAGGAGTTCTTTTATATTTACAGGTTTTTTATTGAGTTTCATTGGTTTACTATAGTCAAGAAAATCAGAGACTAATTTATTCAATCGTTGAACTTCAAACTTTATTCCATTGATAAGATTTTTATATTTCTCATGCATTTTTTTGTCTGTAGGTGCATACTTTGTCTCCATATGCTCTATGCTGAGGTTAATAAAATTGAGTGGATTCCTTATTTCATGGGCAATAGTACGAGAGAGTTGACCAAGTCCAGAGAGATGCTCTGCTTCTCTCAATCTCTCTTCAAGTATCTTCGTTTCTTTTAATTTACTAACCATGTGATTAAAACTCTTTGCCATATTAGCTATCTCGTCATTCCCTCTTATTGTTATGTTTTGATTTAAGTCTCCTGCTGCGACCCTTGATGCCGCATTGGCTATCTGTTCAATAGGTTTTGTATAATGTCTTGAGAGAATTAGAGTTAGAACAATGCCTATTGCAAAAACTATGATTGTTGCAGTAATCCTCTTTAGGGTATTTTCTTGAAGCATCTTTGTAAAGTTATCTTTATTTACTTTTAAGTGAACATAACCATATTGTGTATTGCCTGCAATTACTGGCACTATTACATTATAAGCACTTCCTTCTTCTGAAACAGGTTCTCCAAGTTCTGCCTTGATTATGAGTTCCTTCCTCTTGTGAGTTACAGGCTGACCTATTTTAGAAGGTATTGTGCTTGCAACAATCTCATCAGCATTACTAATAATAGAAATCTCTTTGATGCCTTTCATATTAAGAGAATTAAGATAGTTTGCTAATCTTGCCTCATCGGTTGAACCTGTTGCTGTAACTTCTTCTACACCTATTTGTATTGCCTTTGTCAAATCACTTGTTTGTTTCTCAATTTCAGCAGAAAGGGCTTTTTCTGACCTTGAGTAAATGTACAACAATACTGAAATCATCATGAAACTAAGAAAAAGCATAATGATTACTAATCTTGTGTTAAGGGAATTGGTATATTTCAATTTATTTAGCATGTTTTAATATAATTGCCTATAAATAGTTTTCTCTGTTATCTTAATTAAAAATTTTGAGCAAGTTAATGAAAAAAAATTATAAAAACAAGATAATTATAACATCAATTTTAGTGCTTATAGTAGTTGTCATTCTTACCTATCATTTTGCACCTTTTGTTATACGACATTTCACCGATTACCACATAACTTTTAACAGCTTAAATATTCTAAAGGGTGAAATCACAGGATTACAAATACAAAATAAAGGGATTGAAATGAGGGCAATTAAGGTTAATATTACTGAACCCTTTGCCATATTGTCTTCAAAGTATTTCACCGATATTGAGATAACTGAGCCAGTTATTCATTTAACATCCATTTATAATAGAAAAAGTAATGCAGCTTTTTTAAAAAATCTCCCAAAGATAAAGAATTTAAGCATCGAAAGAGGTGCTATCTCTTACTCATCAAAAGACCTACCTTATGAAATAAAAATATCAAATCTTAGAATCCATGTAAAAGACTACGAGACTGCAAAGGGTGGTCTTATAGACTACTACTTTACATTTACTATTGATGATACTAAATCAAAATCCCCCTTGACAAAAGGTATTCTTAAAGGGGCTATGGGCATAAAAAATCCAATAAATGATATGTCCATGCAAGGTAATTTTACTTTATTTTTAGATTCCATGAGCCATGATGAAATTTTACTAACAGAAATAAGGGCAAAGGGAAATTTTACATATAACAAAGGAATATTTAAAACAGGTGATTTGTCTGTTTCATCAAAGGGGCTTTCTCTCAAGACTTCTAACCTGACATTTAATAGCATAGGGCTTACCACAGATCTTTTATTTGATATGGATAAACTCTTCTTAAGCTTTAATAATTTTAAGGGCAAGATGTTCACCATAGGAGACTTTGGAGGGAATCTGTCTCTGACCTTAAAGGATACTTGCCAGTTTAAAGGTGATTTATCCTTTAAAAAGATTGACATAAAAAAGTTCTATGAACTAATCAAACCAATAGTTTATAAAAATGATCAAGATATCTGGAATTTAGAAGGATTAGGTATAGTGAAAATTAACTATTCTGGTTATTTTGTGGATTCAACCCCTTACCTTAAGGGCACTGCAAATGTAGAGTTAATCGATGGAGCCTTCTCATCAAGTGACTTGCTAAAGGCAGGTCAAGGAATAAAGGCTAAAATTCAATTAGAACTTCAAGAACCTCAAGCCATAAAAAAAAAGTCTTTTCTAAATCTACAATCAAGGTTGCTAATTAATAGGGGTGAATATCTTATTGATAATTTTTATCTAAATCAAGGAGACAGAACCTTTGAAATAGATAGCAATATTTCCCTCGACCTATTTAAAAAAGTAGTAAATGCTGATGTAAGGACAGACCTTCTATCAACAGGTATTTATCATTTAATAATCTCTTTTAATGATGAAGATTTGGCTATCAATGGAAATATAAATAACCTTCAATTAGACAAGTTTTACCACAATTTATTAAAAGATGCCCTGCCTACAATCTATCCCTTTACGAAAGACTTAGCCGCAAAAGGACAATTGGATATATTTTTCTCTGGCAATATTTCAAACAAAATACCTTCTTTTGTAGCAGCAATTTATTTATTAGAGGGCTATTTAGCTTTACCTCTTTTAGATTTCACAGTCAAGGATTTAACAATCAAAAGCCCCTTTTTGATTAATACTGAGACAGGATTTGAGAGTGACCACACGGCACAGGTTCATTTCTCGTATCTTGATTATAAAGGTCTCAAGATTAACTCAATCACCATTCCCTTAAAGGCAGAAAGGAATAGATTGGTTTTAAAGGAAGCCCTTGACTTTGAATTTCTAATGGGAAAGGCATCTTTAAGAGAACTCAATCTTGGTATAAGCCAAGATAGTAATTTTACTATAAAGACATCTCTTGAACTAAAGGGGGCAAAGACCTCACTTTTAACAGAAGTATTTGGCTTTGGAGCCTTTGGTGGTAGTCTTGATGCCTATATTTCAGAGTTAGAACTAAAAGGCAGTAACATCTATACCGATGGGTTTATAAAGGCTGATGTCTTTGGTGGCAATATCAATATTACTAATTTTAATGGAAATTTACAGGTAAAAACCTTTGGTGCAGATTTGGAATTTAAGGAGATTGATCTTGAGAAATTGACTGAAACTATCAAGATTGGAAAAATAACAGGCATCGTTGAGGGTGCATTAAGGGATTTTCAGATTCAATATGGACAAGCAGCCAGATTTATCCTTGACATTGATTCTGTAAAGCGTGATGGGATAAAACAGACTGTCAGCACTGATGCAGTTGAAAGTATCTCAATACTTGGCACAGGGTCGGAGGGTATTTCAAAACTACTTTCTACTGGTATAAATCAGTTTTTTAAGGAATTCCCTTATAGCAAGATAGGAATCAGGTGTGAGCTTAATAATGATGTTTTTACTATCAGAGGTAAGATTTTTGAGGGTGGAAAGGAGTATCTCATAAGAAAGGGCTTTTTAAGGGGGATTGATGTGATTAATCAAAATCCAGATAATCAGATCAGCTTTAAGGATATGCAAAAGAGATTGAGCATAATATTTGACCAGTAAATTCAAATCAGATATTATCTATGAAAAATACTTTCGTAAAGGCACAGCAAAGATTGCAAAGTCAATGACAACCTATAACCTTAAAATAGCGATAGGAAGGGCTGTTTCAGGCTTTTTATAATCGACAAATTTTATTTAATTTTGCTTTATTCATT
>OGCL01002598.1_pt1 | contig 12240 bp, 13 predicted proteins | sample 1570041 | NCBI WGS metagenome assembly OGCL01 (sample SAMN06266162, study PRJEB24511) | hot springs metagenome | isolation source: Hot spring water | place: South Africa: Limpopo | collected 2015-06-22 | reverse complement strand
GTTCTCGGTCTGACCGCTTGCAGCAGCCAGCCGCCGGCACCGGAACAGAATCCGGCCGGCGTCGAGGACCGCACGCCCGGTGCCATCGGCGGCGCCACCAGCGGCGTGCCGGTACAGACCGTCACCGCCGAGCCTTTTGATCCGATGAGCATCGCGGCGCTCAAGGACCCACGCAGCATTCTCTCGAAACGCGCCATCTATTTCGATTACGACAGCTTCGTCGTGCGCGACGAGTTCAAGCCGCTCATCGAGGCGCATGCGCGCTTCCTCGTCGCCAATCCGAAAATGCGCCTGCTCATCCAGGGCAATGCCGATGAGCGCGGCAGCCGCGAATACAACCTCGCTCTCGGTCAGAAGCGTGCCGACGCGATACGCCGCGCCTTGTTGCTGCTCGGCGCGCGCGAAGAGCAGATCGAGGCCGTCAGCCTCGGCGAAGAGAAGCCGCGGTGCATGGAAGCGAGCGAGAGCTGCTGGGCCGAAAACCGGCGCGGCGACATCCTCTACGCCGGCGAGTACTGATCGTGCGTCGCCTGCCCTTGCTTTTGCTGCTGGCCGGGGCGTGGCCAGCGCAGGCCGGATTGTTCGATGACGACGAGGCGCGCGCGCGGATCGAGAAGCTGCGTCAGGAATTCGCCCAGCACGTGCAACAGGTCAATGGCCGGCTCGAGTCGCTGGGCAAGAACCAGCTCGATTTCGCCAATCAGATCGAGGCCCTGCGCAGCGATCTGTCCCGCCTGCGCGGTCAGGCCGAGCTGTTGATCAACGACATGGAGGCGACGCAGAAGAGGCAGCGCGATTTCTATGTCGACCTCGACAACCGGCTGCGCAAACTTGAAGCTGCGGCCAGCGAAGCGGCGAAGGCCAGCGAGGCGGCGGCGCCTGCCGAGACGGCGAAGGTCGATCCGGCTGCCGAGCTGCGCGACTACGAGGCGGCGCTGAACGCGTTCAAGGCCGCGAAGTATCGCGAGGCGCTGAACGGTTTCACCGCCTTCATCAAGGCTCATCCGGCGAGCAATCTGCTGGCTTCGGCGCACTACTGGGCTGCATCGAGCCATTTCCAGCTGAAGGAATACGCTCCGGCGGCACAGCTCTTCGGCCACATGGCCGGCGCCTGGCCCGCGGATGCGCGCGCCGCCGATGCCCTGCTCGGTCAGGCCAATGCGCTCGCCGCCACGGGCGATGCGGCCGGCAGCCGGCGTGCGCTCGAGGCCATCGTCGCCCGCTATCCGCAGAGTCCGGCAGCCGATGCGGCGCGCCAGCGGCTCAAGAACGCTCCCGTGACCAGGAAGAAGTAGTCGAAGGAGTGCCGGAGCGGCGGGCCAGCGCGACGCCTCTGCGCGTCAGCGAGATCTTCCATTCGCTCCAGGGCGAATCGACGCGTGTCGGTCTGCCGACCGTTTTCGTCCGCCTCACCGGCTGTCCGCTGCGTTGCCGCTGGTGTGACAGCAGCCATGCCTTCGCCGGCGGCGAGGTGATGGACATCGCCGCGATCCTCGAGCGCGTGCGCGCCTTCGACTGCCCGACGGTCTGCGTCACGGGCGGTGAACCGCTGGCGCAACGCGGCTGCCTGTCCCTGCTCGCGGCGCTGTGCGATGCCGGTTTTTCCGTCTCGCTCGAAACCAGCGGCGCGCTCGACATCGGCGCCGTCGATGCCCGTGTCAGCCGGGTGATGGACCTGAAGGCGCCCGCTTCGGGCGAAGCGGAGCGCAACCGATGGCAGAACCTCGATCGGCTCACCGGTCGCGACGAGATCAAGATCGTGCTCGCGTCAGAGGAAGATTACCTCTGGGCGAAGCGGGTGCTGCACGAAAGACAGCCACACCGACGTTGCGCGGTGCTGCTCTCGCCGGCAGCCGGTTTGCTCGAGGCGCGGACGCTCGCCGAGTGGATCCTGCGTGACCGCCTGCCGGTGCGCTTTCAATGGCCGTTGCACAAGCTGCTCTGGGGCGACGAACGTGGCCGGTGAGGGCCGTCCGATCGTTGCCGGCGCATCGCGGCGAGGCTGGCGGAGGGGCGCCGATGATCAACCCAGTTCCCGCGCCACCGTCGCTACCGAAGCGGCGTCGGGCAGGCCGGCGAGCTGGGCGAGCATGTAGTCCTTGACTTGGGCGAGGATGGCATCGCGGCGCTCGTCGGTGATGTCCAGACGCGCGGCGGTTTGCGCCACTGCCTCGCGTTCGCGGGTGGAAAGTTCGCCGTCGGCATAGGCGACCATCTGGCAGAAGGCGAGCAGCATTGCGCGCTGGCCGGGATCGGCGAAGTCGGCCGTCGATACGTCGCCGCTGGCGTCCAGGTCGTCGAAGGCCGGCAGGTCGGCGGCCTCGCTGCGGCATGCATCGTAGAACTGGCGGATGAGCGCGACTTCCTCGGCGGTGCGCGCGCCGTCGACGTGGGCGATGTAGAGCAGCAGGCGCGTGGCGGCGGCGATCTGTGTCGGGGTCAGCGGCTGGTCGGTGATCAGCGGGAACATCGGAATCTCCTTCGTGGGTTGCCGTGAAAATCGTCAGCGCCCGGTGGTCTGGGCGTGCAGCTGGGCGCGCAGTTTGCCCAGATGGGTCTGGATGTCCTGGGGGGTCAGGGAGCGGAAGCGCTCGGGCAGCAGCGAGCGACGCGAGGTTTCGAAAACGGCGAGCATTTCCATGTAGTGCAGCATCGTCAGTTCGCGCGGCGGCAGGAAGTCGTCGATGGCCTGTTGCAGCAGCGTGTCGTCGATGGCGACCGCTTCGCCACTGCGCTGAGCGAACTCGGCGGCTAAAAGCACCAGCGCTTCGAGGTCGGCATTCGAATACCCATCGAGCGGTGCGCACAGTGCCACCCGCCGCGGCTCGTCGATGACCCATTGCAGGCCGTAGCGGCGCAAGATGGCGGCGACGATCGCCGCCCGCTCGCTCGCCGTCTCGGCGTAGAAGAACGGGATCTTGCGATCGAGGCGGCCGGGACGCTTGATGTCGGTGTCGAGCTTGTCCGGCCGGTTGGTCATCAGGATGAACAGCACCTGTCCGCGGTTGTCTGGGTCGGACATGAATTCCTTCAGGCGGGCGATGACGCGCGAACTGGTGCCGCCATCGCTATCGCCATCGCCGTGGCCGAAGCTGCGGTCGCCTTCGTCGATGACCAGCGCGATCGGTCCCATCGCCTTGACCGTGGCCAGCACGCGTTCGAGATTGGCTTCGGTCGAGCCGACCCATTTTGAGCGGAAGTTTTTCAGCGCCACGCCGGATAGGCCCGCTTCCTTGAGGAAGGCCTTGATGACGAAGGTCTTGCCGGCGCCCATCGGGCCGACGGCGAGCAGGCCCATCGGCGCGCGGGCGCGGTCACCGCTTTTGATCAGGCGGGCGATTTCGCGCAGCTCGCCCTTGATGTGCTCATTGCCACCGACGGCATCGAGACCGTGGCGCGGTTCGATGAATTCGATCAGGCCGGCGCATTCCTTCTCGATCAGCTCGCGCTTGCGCTTTCTGACGACTTCGCTCATCTCGGCGAATGGGTCGGTTTCCGCCAGACGGCGCGTCGGATCGATGAGCTGGCGGATCTCGTCCGGCGTCATGCCGGCGGTGATCGCTGCGAGGCGCGCCGCTCGCTCGGCCGCCTGGGGCTGACCGGCGAGCAGCGCGGCGATCAGCGCGCGGCGCTGTTTTTCGTCGAGACTTTGCGGCCCTTCGCCAGCAACGATGCTAGCCAGCTGCACGCTGCGTAGGCCGGCCGTCTGATCGGCGAGGCGCTGCCGCTGTTCGCTGGCCATCTGTGGCGCGTAGTGTGCAATCGCAGCCTCGCGCGCGGCGCGATCGGGCATCGGCACCTCGATCGCGGCGATGTGCGGATGGGTGAGCAGGCCCGCGTTGAGTTCGGCCAGCGACTCGGCGATCAGGATGACGACGTTATCGGCGGCGGCCAGCGTTTCATCGAGCGACCAGCGGTGCAGCGCGCCATAGGCGGCGCGCTCATCAAGCGAAAGATGGGATGTTTCGCCGGCCGGCAGCAGCAGTCCGGCATAGGGGATGATGAGCGCGTTCGAGGGCTGATCGCGCAGGCGTCTCTCCAATGCCTCGAAGATGCCGCCAAGGCCCTTGCCTTCGAGATGGCGGTAGAGCTCGGCCTTCTCTTCGACGCTCGCTCCTTGCAGCAGGCGCACGCCGCGATCGACACTCAGTTCATAGATGCGGCGCTTGTTTTCCTTGAGCAAAACGTGGACGAGGAAGTCGACCAGGCCGTAAGCCTGACCGTCGTGCAGCACGCGATCGAAGACGTTACGATAGAGGACGAAGACCGAGGCTTCGCCGGCCAGATATTTCTGGCGCAAAGTCTCGGCCCAGGCCGGCAGCGCCGGCCGACCCGGCGTGGTCGGCGTCGCCATTTACATCGCCTTGCCGGCGGCGGCAGTTTGCGCGGCGCGCGCGCGCTTCATTTCCTCGAGCTGCTGGCGGGCGGTGATCGCGCCGCTGCTTTGGCGCAGCTTGGCGAGTTGCACGTCGAGGTCGGATTCGCGCAACTCGGCGCCCATTTTCGCTTCGGCAATGGTGTTCTTGATGTGTTCGCGCACGTTGTCGAGTGCGCGCACCTCGGCATCGACCGACAGACCGTCGAGCTGGCTCTGGATCTTCAGCCGCGCCTGGGCGCTGTGCATCTGCGCCAGCATGCGGTCTTTCTCGTCCTTGAGTTTCTGGATCTCGCCCTTGACCTGCATCAGCGAGCTCTTGGCCTCTTCGGCGTCACGGCTGGCCTGCAGCATGTCTTGCTCTAGCGTGCGGATGCTGGTTTCGAGCCCATTCTTCTTCTGGATCAGCACGACGGCGAGATCGTCCTGACCGCTGGCCAGCGCCGCCTCGAGGTCGCGCGTGATCGCTTCGAGCTCGTTCTTGTCGCCGTTCAGGCGGGCAGCGATTTCCTCGCGCCGGCGCATGATGGCGGCGGTGGCGCTCTTTAGCTTGCCGTATTTGTCGACCATCGCATCGATGGCGTTCTGATAGGCGATTTCGGGGTGACGTTTCTCGACATCGCTGATCCACAGCGAGACGAAGCCGGACCACAGGTTGGCGAGACGGTCGATCAGGTTGATGCTCATGAGGATTTCCTTCCGGGAGGTCAGGGTTGCATGGTGATGGATGGGCGATGGGCACTATAAACGCACCGGGCCGCCAGGGAAAGGCAAGGCGGCTGCCGAAGACAGGGCACGGAAGGGAACGCCGTGCCCACCGGTCTGACTTTCGCGGTGCCGGGCGGTTTCAAGCGGGAAACCATGACGGATCGAGGATTTCGGCCTGTGTCCAGGGGCAGACAGCCGGCAGCGCTTTGCGTGCGATGCCGGTTTCGCCAACCATCAGGTTGACCGCATCGTCCCATGCGTCCGCCCACCAATCCGGATCGCTGAACGACGCCTGCAAGCTCGGCGTTCGGCGCAAGCGGCGTGCGATGCTGCTGCGCTGGGTGTGGATGGTTGCTTCCCAGCTGGCGCCGCGCCTTTCGGGTTGGTAGCGCCATTTCAGCAGATGGCCCAGCAGAATGGCCATGCGGCTCATCAACTCGCGCTGCTCGCTTTTACCCACGTCCTCGATCTCCTCGGCGATGTGTTCCAGGTCGAGCAATTCGAAGCGGCCCGCGCGCAGCAGCCTTGCCTGCTCGCCGGCCCAGGCGACGATGTCCGAGTCGTAGTCGGCTCTCAAGAAAACGAAGGGCCGCTCCGAGTTTTCTTGCCCCTCGGGGGGCAGAACGAGCGGAGCGAGTTCTTCTGGGTGGGCTTTCATGGCCCGTCCCCCGTTCTGGCGGACTCGCGTCCGCCGGCGATGGCGGTCAGGCGAGCGCCTGGCGCACGCAGCGCGCCGCTGGCTGCCGGCATCGCTTCGGCGATGTCGGCGGCCAGCTCGGCCTCGATGTCTTCCTGCAGGCGCAGGCGGGCAATGGCTTCGTCCAGCCGGCCGCCAACGTCTTCGGACAGCGGCGAAGTCATGATCGTCTGATAGATCTCCTCCAACCGGTCGGGCATCGACAGCATCGCCGCCTCGATCGCCCGGCGGCGGCTCAACAGGCGGTGATGGCGTTCGAGGACGGCCTGATATTCGTCGTGCGCCTTCTGCAGCTGGCGCAGGTCGCTACCCGGCCGGGGGTTGGCGATCTCCCGGTCGAGCTCGGCGATGCGCGCTTCGATCTCGCGCGGCTTGACGGCATCGCCGCGCTCGTCCATGACCAGCAACGCCAGCCACATGGCCAGATATTCGATCGTCGCCTCTTCCATGCGCTCGACATCGGCTATGGGCAGGCGCGAACGATCGTCCTCGGCGCGGTGGTAGAGCGAGGCGATGCGGCTGCTCATGCGCTGGTAGGCGGCGCGGTTCTGCTGATAGGCGGCGGTGCGCCGGCCACGCGCCTCGATTTCGGCAAGCAGACTCTGGCGGGAGGCGTCGCGCGCGCGCTGACGCCACTGACGATCGACATGGCGACGAAAGGCAGGCAAGGAGGGGATGTGCACTGCGGCGATGACCTCGCCGGCAGCGAAGGCGATGAGCGGCAGGGCGCCGATGCCGAAGCCATAGGGAATGGACAGCAGCGTGGCCAGCGCCAGCGAGCCGAGTGCGGCATAAACGTTGGTCTGGCTGCTCAGCATCGCCCAGAGATAGGAAGGCTGGCGTTCTTCGTTCATCGCTTCATACCGTCACGCGCACGGCGCCTTTGCCGCCGCTCGCCTGATGCAGCGTGCCGAGGATGCGCTCTTCGAGATGCCGCGCTTCGTCCGACCGTTGCCAGGCACCACTGCGTGGCCGGGGCGCATCGATGGTGAAATCGTCGGCGATGCGCGCTGGTTTCGTCGACAGCACGATGACCCGGTCGCCGAGCAGCAGCGCTTCGGTGACGTCATGGGTGACGAAGATCACCAGACAGGGATGGGCTCGATGCAACTCGATGAGCAAGCGCTGCATCTCGTCGCGCGTCTGGGCATCGAGGGCGCCGAAGGGCTCGTCCATGAGCAGGATGCGCGGGCGCAACACCAGCGCGCGCGCTAGCGCCACACGCTGGTTCTGCCCGCCGGAGAGCTGCGCCGGCCTTAGATCGCGTTTGTCGGCCAGGCCGACGGCAGCGAGCATCGTCTCGACGCGCGCGCGCCATTCGGCTGCCGGCACTTTTTCCCGCCACAGTTTGAGACGGAAAGGGAAAGCGATGTTGTCGAAAACGGTCAGATCCGGTCGGTTGGCATAGCGTTGGAAGACCATCACGGCATCGTCGTGCGCGCCGTGACATTCACGGCCATCGATGAGCACCTGGCCGGAAGTCGGCATGGGCACGCCGGGCGGACGCACGCCGCCGAGCATGTACAGCAGCGTGCTTTTGCCGCTGCCCGAAGGACCGAGCAGCATGTTGATGCCTGGACGGGTGAATTCGAGGCTGATGTCGTCGAGCACGCGCGTCATGCCGCCGCCGGGCGCCGGAAATTCCTGCACGATGTGGCGCAGCGTGAGCGAAACCGCTGCTCCGTCGGGCGCGTTCATTGCTGCGTCTCCCAGGCAAAAAGGCGCCGTTTCGCCCAGCTCATCGCCTGATAGGTGGCCAGCGCCAGCGCGATGATGACGATGATGCCGGCGAAGACCTGATCCCAGGCGCTGAAGCGGCGGGCGTTCTGGATCAGCTGGCCGAGGCCGACGCGGGCGTTGACGTATTCGGCGACGGTGATGTAGGTCCACATCACCGAAAAAGCGACGATCACGGCATCGGCGATGCGCGGCATGGCCATCGGCACGACGGCCCGGGTGATGCATTCCCAGGGCGTAGCGCCGAGATCGCGCGCGCCGATCCAGTAGCTCTGCGGCACGGCGCGCACTGCGTCACGCACCATCGGGATCAGATAGACGACGGCACCGATGAACAGGAAAGCGATCTTCATCGCCTCGCCGATACCCAGCCACATGACCAGGATGGGCAGCAGCGCGACGACCGGCGCCGAACGGAATGGGTCGACGAGCGGTGAGAAAAAGGCATCGATGCGCGGTGAAGCCCCCATGAGGATGCCGAGCGGGATGCCGATGGCGATGACCAGTGCCCCGGCGGCGAGCAGCCGGCCGACCGACCAGAGCGTCGCCTCGAGCAACAGGCTCTCGCCCTCATGCCAGGCGAGATAGAGAAAGGCGCGCGCCACATCCCAGGGTGCGGGCAATTGCGCCGGACTGACCCAACCCGAGACGGCGAGCAGGCTCCAGAGGAGCAGCACGCTGCCGATGGCCGCCAGGGCCAAAGCGCGGCGCTCGCGGCCGCCGAGCGGCGCATAGGGGTTCCAGAAATCGCTCATGCCGGCGGCCCGCTTTGCCAGGGGAAGAGCGCTGCGACATCGATGCTCGCCGCCGGCAGCGCCTGCGGCGCGATAAAACCGGCGCTGACGATGCGGCGCTCGCCATAACCGCTGCCGTCGGCGCGCAGCGCGCGGCACAGCTCGACGCGGCAGGCTTCGAGGTCGATCAGCCAGACTTCGGCGATGCGATGGCGGGCATAGAGCGGTAGTTCGACTTCGCGGTCGAAGCGCAGCGAAGTATCGCCGACTTCGATGAGCAGACTGACGTCGGCGGCGGCCGGATGGGCGCTGGCGTAAAAATCGGGGCGGGGAGCGAGCAACATCAGGTCCGGCTCGGGTCCGGAATCGGCCGCCAGATGCAGCGGGTCCCGAACCGCGACGATCAGCCGGTCCGCCGCCGCTTTGGCCAGTAGCAGGTTGAGACGTTTGACGACGCTTGCATGCCGGCTGCCTGCGGGTGTCCTGGCGACGATCTCGCCTTCGATCAGTTCCACACGGTCATTGGCGCCGAACAGGCCGGCCTGTGCCATGCGGTAATAGTCGGTGGCGCCGATGCGGTGACGCACCAGCGCCATCGGTTCGGTCATGTGGCCCATGCTCCGCCTCGTTCAATTGCCACCAAACACGGCCAGGCGCGTCGTGCGGTTCATCGCCCGGCATTCCTCGAGCGAGAGCCCTTCGCTCGTGGCCTGGGCTTCGTTGCACAGCGGCTTGTCCGGGCCATTGCCGACGATCTTGAAGCGCGTGCGCGGAAACTCCCATTGCGTCACCAGGTAATCGACCACCGCCTGGGCGCGCTGCGCCGATAAGCGCAGATTCGCTTCGCGCGTGCCGGTCGCGTCGGTGTTGCCGCTGACCTCGAAATAGGCTTTGCCGTTGTTTTCGATGAACGGCACCATCTCCTCATCAATGATTTTTTGCGCCCGTTTGCTCAGTTCGGCGGAGCCGCTGGCGAAGCCGACCATCACCGGTTTGGTGACGATGGCCTCTTTGCGCGTCGCGGCGGTGAGTTCCGCCTGGGTGAAACGCTCCTGCGGCTGGGCAGCGGCGCTGGCAGCGGCCTGGTTTTTCTCCAGCGCGGACTTGATGAAGCGGTAATCGAAGCTCTCTTGCGGCGCGATGACCGGCGAAGTTGGATTGGCGAGCGCGCCGGCCTTGCGGTAGATCTCATCGAAACGGCGATAGACCCGTTCATAGTGATTGGTGCCGCCGGCGAGGCCGAGAATGCGGGCGTTCTCTTCGAGACCGGTCCATACCAGATTGCCGAACAGGCTCTTGATGAACGGCCGCCCTTCGCGGTCGGCGAGCAGCTTGAAGAATTCCTGCGTCTTCACCAAAGCCTCGACCGCCTGATCGGGCTGGGCGCGTGCGGCTTCGACGCCTTCCATCCAGCCTTCGACGAATTTTTGCACCACGGCCTGGCCTTCGGGCTTGGCGAGCAGGCGGCTGTCGCAAACCATGACATCGAAGATCAGATTGGTCGCCGTCTTGGTCGAATAGATCACCTGCGCGCCTTTGACGTTGCGCAGGGCCAGCGACAAATCCGGATCCCACAGCGCGGCGGCATCGACGCTGCCCGATTCGAGCGCCGCGCGCACGCCAGCCGTGCCCTCTTCGGCGTTGATGAACACCATGCGGATGCTTTCCTTCTTGCGCGCGGTGAGCGAGGAATTGTCGATCGCGTCGATGAGCATGCCGTGCGAGGGCGTGAATTGCAGCAGCGCCACCGAGCGGCCAGCGAGATCTTCGATCGAGCGGATCTCCGGCCAGCGGCTGATCACCGCATCGGCGCCCTGGGTGTTATCGACGATCATCACCGCCCGGCCATCGAGGCCGGCATTGCGCAGGTTCGGCTGCTCCTGTGCCCAGAAGTCGGAAGTGCGCCAGGCGCATTGCGCCGTGCCGGATGCGAAGATGGTGGCCAGCGTCGGGATGTCGTCCTGGATGACGAACTCGATGTGTACGTCTTTGCTTGCATAGATCGAGCCCGGCTGAGTGGTGAGGCTGTTGCCATTGGCCACCAGCGCTGGCGCATAACCGTGGAAGCTGACCAGGCTGACGCGCAGCGGATTCTTCGCCGTGCCCAGGGGTGCGTTTTTGTCGGCAGCGCGCGATGTGGTTTTCGGACCTGCCGGCGGTGGTACCGAGGCGGGCGTGCTGGCGGCCGGCGTGTCGTCACCGGCGCTGCCGAATTTGTCCTTCAGACCGAAATTCCAGGCCAGCGAGCCGGCGGCGCCGAGAACGATGACGGTGATCAGGCCCTTGGCCAGCGGAGTCAGTTGTGCCATTTTCGGTCCCTTTTCAGGCGGTCGCGGGTGCAGCGAACTGCTGCGGAATTTCGTTCAGGCGCTCGATTTCGGCATCCATGCGGCGCGTTTCGCGTGTCAGTGCCTCACGCGCGGCGCGCATCTCGGCTTCGATGGTGCCGGCCTCCTGTGCCGTTTGGGCGATCTTGCGTTCGAGGAGTTGCTCGAGTTCGGCGATCTGCTGGCGGATGGCGGCGCTGGCCGTGTCCAGACCGGCGCGCACCTGCGCCAGCTTTTCGGCCGCTTGCTGCTCATCGATCTGCAGTTGCCGGGCAAGCTGCTGCTTGTAGTCCTGCAGCGCGCCGATTTTGCGGCGCGCATCGTCGACACAGTCGCCGATCTGCCAGTTGTCGTCGGCGGCGTCCATGGCCAGCACCGCCGCCTTGCGTGTTACGGCATCCATCGCGCGCAGGCCGTCGAGCAGGCGCAACAGTTTTTCGGCCGGGAAAGGCACCTCCGGCAGGCCGGCGGCGGCGAAGATGGCGTCGAAGCCCCGCGCTTCCGCGATCGGTGGCGAAACGGGCGAAGTCGCAGGGGGGAGCGGCGCCGGCGCTTCTTCACCGGTGACCGCTTCGGGCGCCGGCCAGGAAGCGGGGCTGGCCGGTGGTGCCGGTGGAGGGAGGTCGGCCGGCGAGGCGAAGGCCTGTCGTTCGGCGGTGGCCAGCTTTTCCTCTTCGCTCAGCTCGACCAGTTTGGCGCGGGCGAGCAGATCCAGTATCCCTTTCATGCATCCTCCCTGTGGTATGACTGTCCGCGTCGATTATACGGTCCGAACATGAAACGGGTTCGGCGGGCAGGACAGCCGTCGATGGGTTGGCGAACGCCATGCCGACGGAGCTGACTTTCGCTGCCGGCGTTGCTTTGTCGTCAGGCTGCGAGCGAGGCCGCCTGCCGATGGATACAATGACCGCGCTTGTCCGTCCGCCATCCCTGCAAGGAGATCCGCCATGCCCCAGCCACCTGCTTCCGAGGAGGAGGTGCTCGAACAACTGCTCAAGGTGGCGGAAAGCATCGCCATGAGCGGCAATCTGCACGATGTCGGTCCGTTGATGGATCTGGCCGGTCTGCACGCCGTGGCCCCGCGGGGTGCGGCGCTGGCCGAGGCCTTTGCCCGTTTGGTGGTGCAGATCGAGGCGCGCGAATTCCGGCTCGAATGCACGATCGAAGATTTGTTGCAGGTCAAGACCGAACTGGAGCTGGCCAACTACGATCCGCTCACCGGCCTGCCGAACCGGGTGATTTTCCGCGACCGCCTGCGTCAGGGTCTGGCCCTGGCCGAACGCAGCGGCCACAAGCTGGCAGTGATGTTCCTCGATCTCGACCGTTTCAAGTGGGTCAATGACAATCTTGGCCATGAGGCCGGCGATGAACTGTTGCGCCAGGTCACCGCCCGCCTGAAATCCTGTGTGCGCGACAGCGACACGCTCGCCCGTCTCGGCGGCGACGAGTTTGCCTGCGTGCTGCCCGAACTGGACGACACTGCCATCGCCGAAAAGATCGCCAGCCGCTTCATTGCCGCGCTGACCGACCCCTTCGCGCTCGCTGCCGGCGAGGCGCGCATCGGTACATCGATCGGTATTGCCTACTTGTCACATCCCGGATGATAATGTAGACCCGAAACGTCGAGGCTACCTGTGGGGCAAAGAGGTTCTGGAAGAGCTG
>OGCL01002596.1_pt1 | contig 12250 bp, 13 predicted proteins | sample 1570041 | NCBI WGS metagenome assembly OGCL01 (sample SAMN06266162, study PRJEB24511) | hot springs metagenome | isolation source: Hot spring water | place: South Africa: Limpopo | collected 2015-06-22 | reverse complement strand
CCTCCATGATAGAGCCAGCCCGCATAGTCCACATTGTCCATGGCAAACGGGCCGCCGGCCACGCTGGAAAAGAGGTTAGCTGCCGGATGTCTTCCAATCCAGTAGGCGGACCAGCCATGAGCCGCATCAATCGTGCCTTTGTGAACCGCGCCTAAAACTTCAAAGGCAGGAACAATGGCACCAGCAGGAAGCACTTCGATCTTCAGCCGGCCACCGGTCATCTCCTCAATCCTCTTGCCAAGCGCTACGGCGCTGGTATGAAGCGCCATTCCTGCAGGCCAGGTCGTCTGCATCTTCCAGGTGATGGCTGCCGCCTCGGCAGACTGAGGTGTAAACAGGGTCCAGCCCATTCCTGTAACCAGCATCACACTCACCATCCAAATCAATACTCTCTTCATCTTCTCCTCCTTTGAATGAAAGTTTTTAGAACGATCTCTGATTGCAACTTCTACCTGCTCATCAACCTCTTCTCGCCATCCCCCCCTTCGAATGAAAATACTTTACTTTGGTTCGCTTCCATCAGGTGATCGAAATGTTTCACGTGGTCCTGAATAAGGGCTTTGGTTCGTTGGGAATCCTTCTGTTTGACAGCCTCCAAAATCCTGCATAAATCCCTGTAGATCCTTTCCGTGACCTTTTTCTCTTTTGGAAGGAACCGATCAAAATACCTAAAAATGTTATTGTAAATAGTCGTCAGAACAGATTCAAAAACCCTGTTTCCAGTAATTCTGGCCAGGCGGAGATGAAATTGGTTATCCACCTTAATCACTTCACTCCAGTTTTCCTGCCCGCCCGGAAGGAGCGCTTGAATGGACTCAAGAAGGGAGGCTAATTCTTCGATATCCCTTCTCTTTGCCTTTTTGGCCGCCATGGCGGCCACTGCCCCTTCCACCTCTTCTCGAAATTCAGCCAACTCTGTTAAACGAATCTTCTGATACCGGAGCAAAAGATCGAGACTATCACTTAGGGGTTGCGTGTTGAGTGGACAGACCACGGCTCCACCCCTCACCCCTGTGCGGATCTCGATCAGTTTCTTCTGCTCCAAGGCCCGGAGGGCCTCCCTCAGGGTCCCGCGACTGACCTCAAAGGCCTCCCTCAACTGTCTCTCCCCAGGAAGCCGCTCTCCGGCCTGAAGCCTTCCTTCCAGGATGGCCTCCTGAATCTGCAAGACAATATCCTCAAATGCCCGGTTCTGTTTTGCTTTTCGAAAAGAAGAGCCCATTGTTATAATGGTTTAACCATTAAAACAAAGAGGGGTTTTTTGTCAAGAGGAAATGGCCCATGGGGGACTTGATGGATAAGTCAGGACCGAACAATCTGAATCTAAACCTTCTGCAACCGAATGGCTCCAGCAACGGGGCAGACGCAGGTACATAGGCCGCAGCCCCGGCAGGCCTCAGTGATGATCACTTCCTTCTCCCTTGTTTCGATGGCATTATAAAAGCAGGAGCGCAAACACTTTTTGCATTGGGTACAGAACTCCTGAATGATACGGGCACGTTCCTTTGGAAGAGATTCCATCTCCTCATAGGTCATGGCCGCACGGGCGGCGACTCCAATGATCTCCTGAACCGATCGGTACCCCTTTCGATTTAAGAAATCGTCCAATCCCCTGACGACCTTTCCGAGGTAGGCATACCCTCTGAGCATCACCACCGAACAGAATTGCACCAGGGTGGCTCCGGACATAAGAAACTCCACGGCGTCCTTCCAATCGTAGACCCCGTTTGTCCCTGAGATGGGAAGATCAAGGGCCGTGTGAATCTTTGAAACCCATCTTAGCGTCAATGGCTTGACCCAGGGTCCACCGACTCCCGCCCATCCATGGATGTAGGGTTTTGCGGTTTCAATATCAAGGCAGAAGCCCAAAAAGCGATTGATGATGGTCACCGCAGAGGCGCCAGCAGATTGAACGGTCCGAGCCATCTCAACCACATCTGCCACCTGGGGAGTCAGTTTAATGATGATTGGGATCTTTACGGATTGGGCCACGTGATGGGTGATCTCAGAGGCCGTCGCCGGATCCTGCCCCACCAGCATGCCTGTAGGTGTCCCTTTCATCTCCGATGGATGCGGGCAACCAAAATTGAGTTCGATCAATGGAATTCCAATGTCCTCAATCATCTTGGAAAGGCTCACCCAGCTCTCGAGGGTAGTCCCTGCCACACTTCCAATGACCACACAATCCTGTTTTAGGGCAGCGGCTTGAGCCTCCTTCAACTCTTTCACCCATGCCTCCGGGCTCTCTTCAGCCAGACCGGTCCGGCCGTAGAAGGTGAAGAGCCTGGGAACCTTTCCCTGACAGATATGATGTTCCTCGTCAAGATAACGGAATTTGGGCATCCTGGTTAAACGCCGCAAGGCTTCCGAATCGGTGACCGTCTTGGCCACCAATCCTCCGGTCCCAGTCTTGATGACCTGCTTCATATTCCGTGCTGAGAGGGTCGGCTCTGCAGAGGCTGCAAGGATGGGATTCTTGAAATCTACTCCACAAAACCTAACTTTTAGATCAGCCATCTTTATTCCTCGTAGCAAACCTTTCGTGAAGGCGCTTTAAAATCTTTTCTGGCGTGATGGGAAGCTCGGTAAACCGAATACCGATGGCATCATAGATAGCATTGGCCACTGCCGCAGGCGATGGATTGAGTGCAGGCTCTCCGATTCCCTTCGCTCCAAACGGGCCATTTGGATCAATCGGTTCCACCAGGATGGTCTGGATCGGAGGAAGGTCAAGCGGACCTGGAATCACATAATCTCTCAAATCGGGGTTGAGGACCTTTCCTTCCCGAACGACCATTTGCTCCATTAAGGTCCAGCCAATCCCCTGGGCCACTCCACCATGAATCTGACCTTCCGTGGTTTGTGGATTGATCGCCTTTCCTACATCATGAGCCGCAGTATAGTTGCGCACATGGACATGGCCCGTTTCGGTATCCACTTCAACCTCTGCAATCTGACAGGCAAAAGGATAAGCAGGAGCGATGTTCCCGTATTTGGTGACAGGATCGGGAAGAACCGTATCCGGAGCCCAGAATCCAGTCCCGACAATGGGAGAGCCGCCTCGCTTGAGCACCCCTATCTCTGTTATCTTCTCAAACGGAAGAGCCCTTTCTGGTTCATCCTTCACATAGACCATTCCTCCCATCATCTCTAAGCGGGATGGGGTCGTCTCAAATAATTCTGAGGCAATCTCGAGGATCTGTTGTTTGGCATCACGGGCAGCGGCTTTGACCCCATTTCCACCAAAGACCGTTCCCCGGGTGGCAAAACTGCCTAAACCGAATGGACTGACATCCGTATCCACTGGAGCCACATCAATCCGCTCAAACGGAATACCTAACTCCTCTGCAACGATCTGGGCAAAAACCGTATGCTGCCCCTGTCCCATATCCGACTCCCCATGGAAGACCAGAACTCTACCCTCCCTTCCAATACGCACGATCCCTGCCCCACCATCAAATTCACGGGAAAATGCACGGTTTCCCGAAACGTGGTTGCAGCAGGCCAGACCCAGCCCATGGGCAAACCGTTTATTCTTCCGCTTCTCTTTCCATCCAGAGGCCTTCACCGCCTTCTTCACGCACTCCTCTAAGCCCGAGGAACCTATCTGCCAGCCATGGATTGAAACTTCACCGGTCCTGAGGCCGTTACGAATCCGCAGTTCTGCGGGATCCATATTTAACTCCTTGGCAATCATATCCAAAGAACTTTCAAGGGCAAACGTCATCTGGGCATTGCCAAATCCTCGGAAACAGCTGGTGGGAACCGTATTGGTATAGACCGTAATTCCCTCTGCCCTCAAATGTTCGAATCGATAGAGGGAGTCCACTCGATAACAGGCCGTTGCCACAATCGCCATCGAATAGACCGCCCTTGCCCCAGACCCGCCCACGACCTTCACCTCTTTGGCGACCAACCTCCCATCCTTCTTTGCCCCGACTTTGAGATCAATATACATGGGAACTCTTGGATTGCCAGCCACAAAATCCTCCTGCCGGCTATTGACCATTCGCACCGGTTTGCCTGTTTTTTGACTCAACACCGAGGCCGCCAGATGGAGATTCGTCTCCATTTTTGCCCCAAAGGCGCCTCCATAATAAGGGACCACCACCCGTATCTTTTCCAATGACAAACCCAGGGCCTTGGCATAGGTGATTCGGGTCATCGAGGGAATCTGGGTGGCCAGATAAAGCGTCAATTTCCCGGTCGGTTCGGCATGGGCAACACAGGCCATTGGTTCAAGGTAGGCTTGATAGACCTGATGGGTATAGTAATGTTCTGAATGGACGATATCACATTCGCGAAAGGCCTGGTCGACATCCCCTCGGCTTAACTTGAATTCGGATACGATATTTCGCTCTTTGTCGTGAATCAGAGGAGCATCCGGTTTGATGGCCTCAAGAGGATCAAAAACAGCAGGAAGTTCTTCATACTCCACATTGATCAGATCGAGTGCTTCCTCCGCGATGTCTTCATCAACCGCCGCCACAGCCGCCACCTCATCTCCGATAAATCGAACCTTATCCACAGCAAAGATCATCCAGTCCTCTGTCCTGGGCCCAAAAGGAATTCTGGGCGTATCGTCTGCCGTCACAACGGCCTTGACCCCCTTGAGGCGTTTCGCTCTGGAAATATCTATATGGAGAAGACGGGCATGAGGATGAGGACTCCGGAGGATCTTTCCATAGAGCAAACCGGGAAGTTGAAGGTCAGATACAAATGTGGCAATGCCTCGTACCTTTTCATTGGAATCGATCTGCGGCACCGAACGTCCGATCATGGAATCTTCTCTCATGGTCAGGTCTCTCTGTCCCAAAAACTTCAGGGGGGGTTGGTCAAAGATAAAATGGCTTCGACAATCTTCTGATAACCGGTACACCTGCAGAAATTGCCAACCAGCGCCTCACGAATCTCGCGCTCTCCTGCATCGGGTCTCCGCTGGACAAGAGCCTTGGCAGAGAGGATCATCCCGGGAGTGCAAAATCCGCATTGAATGGCCCCATGTTTGATAAATGCTTCCTGAATGGAATCGAGTTTCCCTCCCTTGGCCAACCCTTCGATGGTGGTCACCCGTTTTCCATTGACCTGCAAAGCCAGAAGGAGGCAGGCATTGACCGGTTCATCGTCCAGCAACACCGTACAGGCACCGCATTCTCCAGCCCCGCAGCCTTCTTTGGTTCCCTTTAATCCTAAGTCGTTTCGCAAAACCTCCAGAAGGGTTCGATGAGGAGAAACTTCAAGCGTAAAAAGCTCGTCATTCACCTGCAAGGTTAAGGGATATCTCATTTTGGTTTGCCCCCCCTTAGATCCCGGTCGCTGGGATGGGAAGTCCAAGACTCTCTCGAATGGCCCTCTCAATCAACACTTTCACGACCTTCCTTCGATACTCCGAAGAGGCACGAATGTCGGAGATGGGCTGACAACCCTTCTGGCCAAGCTCAGCAGCCTGCTCAATCAAATTCATATTTATGGGTTGACCTTCCAATAGCCTCTCGGCTTCTTTTGCCCGGATGGGGGTTGGCGAGACCGATCCCAAAGCGATTCGGACTGTTTTAAACTTCTTTTCGGTTCGGTCCACGGTCAGCAGAACCGCAACACTGGCCAGAGCCAGGTCCATGCTCTTTCTCCGTCCAAGTTTGAGATAGGAAAACCGACTTTCCTCAGGACAACGACGGAGGATCACCGCTTTTAGAACCTCATCCTGCCTCAGTTCACTCTGACCAGGTCCATGGAAGAAGACCTCCAGAGGAAGTTTCCGTTCTCCATGGCGGCTGGCGATCAACACTTCTGCCTCCAGTACAAGTAGGGCTGGAGCGGTATCAGCCGATGGGGAAGCATTGCAGAGATTTCCTCCTAAGGTTCCAAGATGACGAATCTGGGGGGAACCAATCTTATGCGCAGCCAGAGCAAGAAGTTTCCACCCCCCTTGGAGCAAATCAGAATGTTCCAGATCTCCATGCCTGCTCAGAGCACCGATCCGGAGGGAATCTCCCTCTTGCTCAATTCCCCGAAGTCCATTGAGGCCAAGGAGATTGATCAGGACCTTCGGCTGGATAAGCTTCTGCTTCATCTGAACGAGCAGGTCCGTTCCTCCAGCGATCAGTTTGGTCTGACCTCCATGCGATTCGAGTAAGTCAAAAAGGTCTCGCAGAGAGGAAGGATGATAAAATTCAAAAGGTTTGAGACGCATGATCTTCTATAGCACCCGATCCCGGACCGCAGGAAACTCCCGTCTCACCTTTGAAACCTGATCAAGGTCAATATCCCCCCGAAGGATGCACTCCTCATCGCCGGCGCTTGCAACAATGGTCCCCCAGGGATTCACAATCATGCTGTGGCCGCAGAATTGAACCCCCCGATTCTTTCCCGTGCAGTTGCTGGAGATGAGGTAAGCACTGTTTTCAATCGCACGGATCCGGTTAAACATCAGCCAGTGTTCCAGTCGCGGATATGGCCAGCCTGAAGCCACTAAAAATAATTCAGCCCCCTTATCCAACATCCTCCTGAAGAGTTCCGGAAACCGAAGGTCATAACAAGTGCACAATCCAATGTGGCCCAGGTCTGTTTCAACCACTACGACTTCACTCCCGCGAGAAAGGATCTGGCTCTCCTGCGACCCATAACCAAAGAGATGGATCTTTCGGTATCTGGCGATGAGCTTCCCATTGGGATGAAAGAGAAGGCTGGTGTTGTACAATTTCCCATCTTCTTCTTCAACAAAGCTTCCGGCATGAAGGTAGAAACCGTATTCCTTCGCCTTTTGAGACATTCTTCGAGCGGTCTCTCCATTGATCGTCTCCGCCTCTTGAGGATAAAGATCGAATGAGAAATAGCCGATGTTCCATATCTCGGGAAGGATCACCAGCTGACCACCTCTGGCCTGATCCAGAAGCGACTCCACATGTCGGATTCTTTGGGCCTTATTCTCATCTCCGATCCCTAATTGAATGGATGCAACCTGAACCATCTCTTTTCCCTCTGATCAAAGATATTTGACATTTCCCCTTACCCTTCTTCTCTCCCCCTCTCCGGTAATTGTGACACAGTCTCCAGTGGCGAGAGGGAGGGAGCAAGGTTGGAGCCTGCGTTTCGAGGAATTTGAATCAAATTTTCAGATTTAAATTGTAACAAACGGATATCGTAATGTTTCGGTTAAACGGGTATGGGCAGGCTGTTTGGAAAAGTTTCGAAGCAGACCCCGTTCAAGCCAGCTCCATCACTTTCTGACCCTGCCGGCATTCGCTTGAAATGTCGTTCATAATATTCCAAATCAACTGCCTGTCAAAGACTCAAAGGGCAGCCGGCCCATCCCTGTTTCTTCAGCGGGTGGATGCCCCCTTCAGATAATCGAGCACCTGAACCTGATAGGAGAGACTTAATCTCTTTTGGCTTTGCGGGTTGAAAAGCTCGACCTCAAAATAAGGGCTATAGACGAACTCCCCTTTAAGAGCCGGAATCGTCCCCGAAAAGATCACTACTCCTTTGAGATCCTGATTATCCAGTTTATTTCTGACAAAATCCATCAGGGACTCAGGTCTCATCATGGCCAAAAGCGCGGACTCCTGATAAAGAACCTTTTGGCCTTTCTCATCCATCACCCAGCTTTTCAGGATCAGATCATCCCAGTCTTCTTTTACCTCCTCCAGTCGCCAGAGCCGATCGGAAAGGAGGTTGGGGCAGATCTGTTTGGACTTGATGATACTGACCGACTCGAGCTCTCGATCTGTGTGATCGCTTCCGACCCCCACATAGATTTCATCTCCAGAGCAGAGAAGGACGTATTCGGCCTCACCGGAGGTCTTCCTTCCTATGACCTCTATCTCCCGATCAAAATAGACCCTCTCGGTGATCATCTCATAGGCGGTTGGCGTTGATTGAGGAGCAGGAACCCCTTCTTTTTTCAGTTCTTCGATATGCTTTCTCACCTTCTCCTGGTCTCTTCCGGTATAGCCTGCGTTGATCATCCGTCTTATGTCAAACCAAATTTCTTTCTCCTGGTCCTTCGTTTCAAGAATAAATTTCATCCTTTTCAAACCAACCACCTCACCTCTCACCGATGCGATTGATCCATTGCTCTGTGATCCATTGGCTCATGCTTCCCAGAATTGCATCATCCCTATTTATAATACCGGATCTCAAAAGTGACACATCCCCTTGGAATCTCATAAGGCCCGTGTTTCATTCCGGGCGGACGGCAGGCATAAAACCCCTTTGAAAAAGTCTTCCTTTGGACAAGGTCAATCAGCTCACCTTCGACAATATAGACCTCTTCCCAGAAATCATGCACCAGGGTTTGAGCGGTTCTGATCCCGGGAGGAAATTTCAGTAACCGGGTATAGGATCCCGTTTCAGGATCAATGCTCAAAATCTTCTCTTTAATTCCAAGGATATCCCCTTCTACGGGTCGCCATTCATATTCGGTATCAATATCAACAAACTCAATCTCACGCTTTGGCATAAGGCCTCTCCTGTAATCATCTATCATTGGTCAAATTATTCTTCATCATTTCGCCCAGATATTTTGCCCGTTCAGTTGCCACCTCAACGGCATTGATCAGGGTCGTTCGCACCCCGCCCTGCTCCAGGGTGTGAAGACCTGCAATGGCCGTTCCTCCTGGTGAGGTCACCATATCCTTCAGTTTACCCGGATGTTCTCCGGTTTCGATCAACATCTTGGCTGCCCCTAAAACCGTTTGAGAAGCTAAAACGAGCGAATCGGTTCTCGAAAGACCCACTTTGACCCCTGCGTCTGCCAGGGCATCAATGATGAGAAAGATATAGGCGGGCCCGCTTCCGCTTAATCCGGTCACCGCATCGAGAAGGTATTCCTCGATGATCACCGATTTGCCTACAGAATCGAAGATCGTCTTTGCCATCATCAGATCCTCTTTGGAGGCATGTCTTCCGCCTGCAATGCCTGAAACGCCTTCCAGGACAGAAACGCAAATATTGGGCATAACCCGTATCAGTTTCAGTTCCTTTCGAGCGCAGGACTCGATGGCATCGAGCGGTACTCCGGCGGCAATCGAGATGATCAGCTTCGTCAGATCGAGATGCTTCGACACTTCCTCCACGACCTGCTTCATGATCTGTGGTTTTACGGCAAGGACGATGATATCGGACTGTTTCACCACCTCCGGGTTATGGGACGTTGTTCTCACCCCATATTGCTCCCGAATCGCCTTCAGGCGATCGGGTCTCACATCGGAGCATACGATTTGCTCCGGACGGCAGAGATGGCCGTGAAGAAGGCCATGGACTAAAGCCTCTCCCATATTGCCCGATCCTAAAAATCCTACTTGTTTATTCTTAAGCATGATCTCGCCTCCTCGTCGTATTCTCCCATAGAAATGGCAGTCATTGCACCCCTTTGGCCGGCTCAGGGATCTTACCCCCCAAATTTCTGGGCTGACCAATCCAAATTTAAACATTCTAATACGGACGAAAAAATTTGTGGCAAATAACCAGAGAGTTATGGTAAATATGAAGAAACATAAAACTGAAATAAAGACCTGTCAAGGATTAAATAAAAGACAGAAGGTTTCTCATTTTCCGGTCATCATCAAGAAAGGAGGAAGGGATCGATGTTTAAAACAATCCTGTTCTGCACTGATTTCTCTGAAAATTCTCACTATGCTTTTACTTACGCCCTCCACCTGGCCAAGACCAACCGGTCAAAGCTTCTCATTCTCCACGTTTTACCCGAGATTGTATTCCCGGAGCAACTCAGTATCTACCTCCCGAGTGACAAATTGAATGAGTTTAGGGCTTCGCAGAAGAAGATGCTTGATCAGGACATGAAGACCCATTACCTCCAAAAAATGGAAGGGTTTGACAATTTTCAAATCCTCTTGAAGCAGGGGGAGCCTTCCCAGGAGATCATTCGGACCGCAAAAAAAGAGTCCGCCGATCTTATTGTGATGGGCACTCACGGAAGGACAGGATTGGATCATATCATCTTTGGCAGTACGGCAGAGAGGGTGGTTAGAAAATCCCCAAGTCCAGTGATGACGATTCGGCTTCCCGGAAAAGAATTTGTCATGCTTTAAGGGCCGCTACCCCTCGTTGGTGAAGATTGGTTTCGGTGAGGAGCTATGTTTCAGTATCTGGTCATTGAGGGACCCATTGGTGTCGGGAAAACGAGTTTGACCAAACTTCTGGCCAAGGAGTTTAATGCGCGGTTGATTCTCGAAAAACCGGAGGAGAACCCCTTTCTTCCCCAATTCTATCGAGACAGAAAAAAATATGCCTTTCAGACCCAGATCTACTTCCTCTTGAATCGCTTTCAACAGCAGAAGGAGATAGCCCAGTTTGACCTCTTTCACCAGATCACATTAAGTGATTATCTTTTTGCCAAAGATCGTATCTTTGCCTCCCTCAATCTGGATGATCATGAATTAGCCCTCTACGAACAGGTGTATAGCCTTCTCGACCCCCAGATCCCGGTCCCGGATTTGGTCATTTTTCTCCAGGCTAGGCCTGAGGTCCTCTATCAACGGATCAAATCAAGGAACATTGCCTACGAAAAGGAAGTAGATCTCGAATACCTCAAGACCTTAATCGAGGCCTACAACTACTACTTCTTTCACTATGATCATTCTCCCTTACTGGTGGTGGATACGAGCGAGATCGATTTTGTGAACCGTAAAGAGGATTTCACTCAACTGGTAAGAGAGATCAAACAGATGAAGAAGGGAACCTGGTACTTCATCCCGATGAAATCAAAATAAATTCAGAATTCGCCTGCCCCGACTTGGACTCATAACCCCACCTACCCTCCCCTTATTTTAAGGGGAGGAATATACCCCTCTTAAATGACGTCGTTGCGACTCAAAACCAGGAGGGGAGAGGGGGAGTTATTTAATTGATCGAACTCTTTAATTTCATATCAAAGAAGGTCGATTCTATATGAGACTGTGAATAGTCAGGGGATGGCGGATTGAAAACCTAAGAAGCAGACCACCCCTTTTTTCTTATTCCACATTCGGCAATCCGCACCCCGCAATAGATCAGCCTTCTGAAGTCAATGGTCCACTGGCTTCCTTGGGGGATTCCTTCATTGCCGTCTTTTGAGGCTTTCTTCCCGTCTCTTTCCCTGCTTCTTTGGGGGCCGAAGGAGGCAGAAGCCCTTTGGCACGGAGTTTCATTCTCTCTCTCTTTCGTTTTCTCCTTCGCGCTAACTCCCGGTCCCTTTCCCGTCTTGGCATAATTCCTCCTGTTTCAAGATAATGGGGAGTAATTCGTCCGGAGTTCTCGGTCTTCATCCTCCGGACTCTGAACTCCGAACTCCAAACGTTGTCTTGGGATTTGAGACAAATGACCGATCTCCTTCATCGCTCGTTCGGTGAGAGCAATAGCATCCGATTCCCGTTCTGCATAAAGAGGGGACCCGATACAGATGGTCACCTGTCGCCTCCAGCCTTTTCTTTCCCCATACCTTATCCCAACCGGAACAAAAGGGATCTTCTGCTTTAATTCTTTCTGAAACTTCAAAATCATTCGAACGAGCCGGCTCTTCCCCGCACCCACGATATTCCTAAAATAGGTGCCTTCCGGAAAGATCACAATCTTCTCATTGGTCTTGAGCAAGAGGATAAGCTGTTTGAAAGAATCCAGTGTGCGAATCGATTTCTCCCGGTCCACCGGAATCCCTCCACCTGAAGCAATATAGTTCCGGATCAGCGGAAAACGGAAGAGCTCCTTCTTAGCTATAAAATAGAGGGGGGATTGAAAAGCAAGTCCCACCAGAGGGATATCCATCCAGTACTGATGTTTTGGCAGAATGATGGCGGGACCATCATCCTGGAGACATAGGTTTCCCCTGGTCTCGATTTTATAAAAAAAGAAAAAGACCAGTCGGGCTATTTGTTTGGTCAACGCATAGACCAGAGGGTTTCGTCTCATCACCGTAAATCCATGCCGAATTCCAAAGCCCAGGATTCACATCATAGGAGATGACCCATCTAAAAATCGGATATCTCCTCACATGATATGAGGCTTTCAATGGATGGCGCTAAGGTTTCTGCGAACTTTGAAATTTGTTGTCTGCAATCTCTCACTTAAGGCTAATACGAATCCAGTAGGTCTTCTTTAGGAATTTCCGGAGGAACCTCAACTTTTAACCACTCCTGCCTGGCCCGTTTGGCCGCCGCCATACCAGCCTTCAAGGCATTGCGGTTCATCTTTTCGGTTCCCTTGGGCACCCGTGCCAAGACCGCCGCCTCAATGGCTTTCGAAGAAACAATCGGGG